>Ga0181520_10013718_pt1 | contig 10164 bp, 9 predicted proteins | sample PEATcosm2014_Bin_29_FD_132451 | JGI IMG/M metagenome (GOLD analysis project Ga0181520, IMG submission 132451) | Peatland microbial communities from MTU Mesocosm Facility, Houghton, MI, USA - PEATcosm2014_Bin02_30_metaG | ecosystem: Environmental > Terrestrial > Soil > Wetlands > Peat | place... | reverse complement strand
GTAATGGACGGCAAGCGTCGCGAGACGAGTCTTCTCTCCGGCGCCGTGCGCGAGGCTGCGCGCGACGCTGCACTCGCCGCCCGCAAAGGACTTACGGCTCGCTTCCGCACCGAACTTCTCGCCCACTCCACGGCGATTATCGCGGAGTTCAAACGGCACTCGCCCTCCGCTGGAGACATTCAGCCCACGGCTGATCCGCTCCAGGTTGCACGCCTCTACCAGTCCGGTGGTGCGGCCGCCATGTCGGTCCTCACCGAGCCTGAGCACTTCAAGGGTTCGCTTGACGATCTCCGCCGGGTTGCCTCCGGAGTGCAACTCCCGCTCCTGCGCAAAGACTTCGCGGTGGACCGCCATCAGGTGTATGAAGCCGCGATTGCCGGAGCCGAAGCCGTGCTGGTGATCGTTGCCGGGCTCTCAGATGCCGATGCCCTGAAGTTGCTCGATGCGGCCCACATGGTTCACCTCGATGCCCTGGTTGAGGTTCATACCGAAGAGGAGCTCCGTCGCGCGTCATCCCTTGGCGCGGCCATCATCGGTGTCAACAATCGCAATTTGAAGACTCTCAAGGTCAATCTGGAAACTTCGTTGCGGCTGGCCGAACTGGCTCCCGCAAACGCTACGCTTGTGGCCGAAAGCGGACTGCGCACGCGGGCGGATATTACACGTTTGCAGTCTGCCGGATACCAGGCCTTTCTCATCGGGGAGACGCTGATGCGCTCCGGTGACCCGCTGGCGGCGTTGTGCGAATTGCAAGGCCTGGAGCCAACGCGATGAGCGCCGTCGAGGTCAAAATCTGCGGCATCACCCGCGTCGAAGACGCGCTTGCCGCGGTCGGCGCCGGAGCGGCCATGCTGGGGCTCAACTTCTATCCCGGGAGCCCGCGCTGCGTCACCCTCCAAAAGGCCATGGAGATTGCCGCGGCGGTTGGCGCACCAGTGAAGCTGGTGGGCGTATTCGTGAACATGGATGTAGCCGCCGTTCTGCGCGTCGCCCGGGCCGTACCGCTCGATGCGGTGCAGTTGCATGGCGATGAATCGCCAGGTGACTGCGCGCTTGCCGCTGCGGAATTCGAAGTGATCCGCGCGCTCAAGGCGGGCGCCGGATTCAGCGTGGCGAGGGCCGCGGAGTTCACTTCCTGCCGCGGCTTGCTGCTGGACACCCCAACTTTGGCGCATGGTGGCTCCGGCGAGACTTTCCGCTGGGACGGCGTGGACTGGCCGGGCGTGCGCCTTGCCGCGCCTTTTGCAAAACTGTTTCTCGCCGGAGGCCTCTGCGCCGCCAACGTCGCAGAGGCCATTGCCGCGGCGCATCCTGACGCGGTCGATGTGTGCAGCGGTGTGGAATCGGCAAAGGGTATCAAGAGCGCAGAAAAAATGCTTGAGTTTGTGGCGGCCGTGCGGGCCGCGGAGAGGCAGGAGCAATGAAGAATGAGTCAGTGTTGGAGAGCCTGTTAAGCGCCTCCGGCGAGGGCTACTTCGGCCACTACGGCGGACGCTTCGTAGCGGAAACCCTGGTCGAGCCACTCGACGAGTTAACAGCGGCATTCGCCGAGGCGCGCAGGGATCCCAGTTTTCAGCGCCAGTTGAGCGGATTGCTCGCGGAGTTCAGCGGCCGGCCAACCCCCCTCTACTTTGCCGAGCGGCTCAGTGAATACGCAGGTGGCGCGCGCATCCTCCTCAAGCGCGAAGATCTCGGCCACACCGGTTCGCACAAGATCAACAACGCGCTCGGGCAGGTCCTGCTGGCGCGGCGCATGGGCAAGCGGCGCATCATCGCCGAGACCGGTGCCGGCCAACACGGCGTTGCCACCGCTACGGTCTGCGCACGCTTCGGCCTCCAGTGCATCGTCTACATGGGCTCGGAGGACATGAAGCGCCAGGCGCTCAACGTCTTCCGCATGCGTCTGATGGGTGCCGAAGTACGTGGCGTGGACGCTGGCTCCAAGACCTTGAAGGACGCAATTAACGAAGCCCTCCGCGACTGGGTTACCAACGTGCGCGACACTTATTATCTGCTCGGTTCCGCGCTTGGACCGCACCCTTATCCAACTATGGTGCGCGACTTCCAGCGCATCATCGGCGACGAGGCTCGCGCGCAGGTGCTGGCCCGCGAGGGACGGCTGCCCGACGCGGTTGTGGCCTGCGTCGGTGGTGGCTCCAACGCGATTGGCGCATTCACCGCTTTCGTTGCCGATCCAGATGTGCGCCTCATCGGCGTCGAAGCCGGAGGCCGCGGCGAGTCGCTTGGAGATCATGCCGCCCGCTTCCATGGCGGCATGCCAGGCGTCTTGCAGGGAACTTACAGCTACGTGCTGCAAGATGACGACGGCCAGATTGCGGCGACCCATTCGGTTAGCGCCGGCCTGGATTACGCATCCGTAGGGCCCGAACACGCGCATCTCCGCGAACTCGGACGTGCCGAGTACGTCTCCGCCGACGACGCGGAGGCGCTCGATGCCTTCGACCTGCTTTCCCGTCGCGAGGGAATCATTCCCGCCTTGGAGTCCGCCCACGCGGTCTCCCACGCGGTAAAGCTGGCGAAAGAGCTTGGCGGTAGCGGATTGATGATTGTGAATCTATCAGGACGCGGCGACAAGGACGTGGAAACCGTAGCCAAACTCAAGGAAGGCGGCGCACAATGACCTCCCGTCTGCAGCAGGTTTTTAAGACTTTGCGTGAAACGGGGCACAAAGGCGTGGTGCCGTACATCACCGCGGGTGATCCCGAACTGGATACTACCTACGAACTGCTGGTCGCCATGGCTCGCGGCGGAGCCACGGCCATCGAACTGGGCGTACCCTTCAGTGATCCCGCGGCCGACGGTCCGGTCAGTCAGCGGGCCTGTGAGCGAGCCTTGGCTCGCGGCGTCAAACTCAACGACGTGATCGCCGTTGCGGGTCGCGCCGTGAAGACCACGGGGGTTCCCATTGTGCTCTTCAGCTATCTCAATCCGCTGCTCCGCCACGGGCTTGGCAAGCTCGCGCAGGACGCTGCGGAAGCCGGGCTGGCCGGAGTTCTGGTCACCGATCTTCCTGCAGAGTCGGCGCAGGGATTCTCCCAGGCGCTGCAAAGTCGCGGGCTCGACCTTGTCTCCCTTGTAGCCCCCACCTCGACCGAGCAGCGCATCGCGCAGATCGCGCAGCACGCTACCGGTTTTCTTTACGCCATTTCGGTCACCGGCGTTACCGGCACGCGCCAGCAGTTGAGCACCGATGTCAGCGCGTTGTTGCAGCGCATCCGCCGTGTGACGCAATTGCCGGTCGCCGTCGGCTTCGGCATCAGCAACCCAGAGCAGGCGCGCGAAGCCTGGGCCCGGGGAGCCGACGCCGTGATCGTCGGATCGGCCATCGTCAGGAAGATTGAAGAATTCGGAGCGCAGGCTCCCGTGGAAGTGGAACGCTTTGTGCGCGAATTGCTCGCGTCGCAGGCGGTGGAGGCGTAAGTCAATGCTTATATTGATGGATGTAAATGCAACCGGAGAGCAGACCCAGGCCGTCTGTAAACGCGTGGAAGAGCTCGGATACCGCCCGCATCCTCTGCCGGGCGCCACCCGGTGTGCCATCGGCATCACCGGCAACAAGGGCGCGGTAGAAGCCGATTCGCTAAGCCAGATGCCCGGTGTTGCCGAGGTCATTGCCGTCTCCAAGCCATACAAGCTGGTAAGCCGTGACATGAAAGCGGAAGATACCGTAGTGCAATTTCCTGGCAGTGGCGCCACCGTGGGCGGAACCGAACTGGCGCTGATGGCGGGTCCGTGCGGGGTAGAGAGCCGCGACCAGCTTTTCCGCGCCGCCGAGGCAGTGGCCAAAGCCGGCGCGCGCTTCCTGCGTGGCGGAGCGTTCAAGCCGCGCACCTCGCCCTACGCTTTCCAGGGATTAGGCGAGGAGGGGCTCGAAATTTTGGCGGCCGCGCGCGAAGCCTTTGGCCTGCTCGTCGTCACCGAGGCGATCGATCACGAATCGCTCGCACTGGTCGATCAATACGCCGACATGATTCAAATCGGCGCGCGCAACATGCAGAACTTCGCGCTGCTCAAGTTGGCCGGACGCGCTAGCAAGCCAGTGCTGCTCAAGCGCGGCATGGCGGCCACTCTCGATGAACTTCTCATGGCGGCCGAATACGTGATGAGCGAAGGCAATTACAACGTGGTACTCTGCGAGCGCGGCATTCGGACCTTTACCGACCACACCCGCAACACACTTGATCTCAGCATCGTTCCGGCGGTGAAGAAGTTGACCCACCTTCCCATCATCATCGATCCCAGCCACGCCGCCGGCAAGCGCGACAAGGTGCTTCCGCTGTCGCGCGCCGGAGTCGCCGTGGGCGCTGACGGCCTGATTGTGGAAGTGCACTGCGATCCCGACCACGCCCTTTCTGACGGAGCGCAGTCGCTCTATCCAGATCAATTTTCAGACATGGTTCACAATCTTCGCGGCATCGCCCAACTTGTCGGCCGCACCATGTATGAAGCGCAGCCAGTGCCGGCTGCCGCGGTGGTGGCCCGGTGACGGCAGGGTCGCAGTTCGCGGAGTTTCGCAGGCTGGCGGTTGACGGTGGACTGGTCGCTGTCGCTGAAACCGTGTCGGCCGATCTGCTAACCCCGCTCTCCGCCTACCTGCGCATTGCCCAAGGCGCGTCGCGCTCCTTCCTTCTGGAGTCCGTCGAAGGCGGTGAACACCTGGCGCGCTATTCGTTCCTTGGCGCCGAGCCCACCATGGTGGTGCGCAGCCGCAATGGTGTGACCACCGTACAGGACGCCGACGGTGAGCGCACCGAGCCTGGCACGGCCGTCGATATCCTGCGCCGCGAGTTTGCGCATCGCAAACTCGCGGCCGCGGAAAACATCGCTCCCCTGGCTGGCGGTTGCGTCGGTTATCTCGGCTACGCTGCCTCCGCTTGGTTCGATCCCGCAATGCAGGCGGTTTCCGGCACTGGCGATGATGCCTGCTTCCTCATCTTCCGCACCGTGCTGGCCTTCGATCACGCCCGTCAGCAGATACAGATCCGTACCCTTGCCGAAGTGGAGCCCGGCGCCAGCGAAGCCGAACTCAAGCAGAGATTCGATGCCGCCACGGCGAAAAATTGCGAGGTTGTACGCAAGCTCAGTGCCGCCGTGGAATTGCCGCTCAAGGCAATCGCCGTTGCTGGCGCGGGCGAAGCCGGATTCGACTCCAACTTTGAGCGCGCCGAGTTCGAGCAGGCCGTTGCCGAGGGCAAGGAGCTGATCTTCGCTGGCGAGTGCTTTCAGATCGTGCTCTCGCAGCGCTTCCAGCGCACTACCACGGCTTCTGCGGTTGCGCTCTATCGCGCCCTCCGGGCCACTAATCCATCCCCCTACATGTTTCTTCTCAACTTTGGTCCCAATCCCCAGACTGGTGACGAGCAGGCCCTCATCGGCGCGTCGCCAGAGATGCTGGTGCGCTGCCGCGATCGCGAGCTGACCTACCGTCCCATTGCCGGTACCCGAGTCCGCGGTGCCAACGCGGAACAGGATGCCCATCTTGCCGAGGAATTGCTTGCCGACGAGAAGGAGCGCGCCGAGCACATGATGCTCGTCGATCTCGGACGCAACGATCTCGGACGCGTCGCCCGCTACGGCACGGTAAAGGTCAAGAAGCTGATGACCGTCGAGAAATACTCGCACGTGCAACACCTGGTCACCGAACTCCAGGCCGAGTTGCGTCCTGAGCTTGACCGCTTTGATGCGCTCGGTGCCTGCTTTCCCGCGGGAACCGTGACCGGCGCGCCCAAGATTCGTGCCATGCAGGGCATTGCCGCACTGGAGCGCGGCGCGCGCGATGCATATTCCGGCGCGGTCTTGTACGCTGACTACGCCAGCAATCTCGATTCCTGCATCACCATCCGGACCATGGAACTGACCGGCGATCAACTCAGTGTGCAGGCTGGCGCAGGCATCGTCGCCGACTCGGTTCCGGCCACCGAGTGGGAAGAGACCATCAACAAGTCACGCGCGCTGCGCCGCGCCGTGGCACTGGCTGAGGCGGAGGAATAATCATGCTGCTCGTGATTGATAACTACGATTCATTCACCTACAACCTGGTGCAGTTTCTTGGTGAACTGGGAGCCGAGCCGGTGGTGCGCCGTAACGACCAGATCACCGTGCCAGAGATTGCCAGCGGCGGGTATCGCGGCATCGTGATTTCTCCCGGCCCCGGCGAACCCAAGGGCGCCGGAGTTTCCCTGGCCGCAATCCGCGAACTCGGCGGACGCTTGCCCATTCTAGGCGTCTGCCTCGGACATCAGGCCATTGGCGAAGCCTTTGGCGGGCGCATTGTGCGCGCCCCCCGCCCGATCCATGGCAAGGCCAGCCGGGTCCAGCACGACGGCCGCGGAATCTTCAGCGGCGTTCCCCGGGAGATCGAGGTTGCGCGCTATCACTCGCTTGTGATTGAGCCGGACTCCTGTCCCGAGGTGCTCGAGGTCACAGCCACAACCGCGGACGGAATCATTATGGGGGTCCGTCATCGCACCCTGCCCATTGAAGGCGTGCAGTTCCATCCCGAATCTGTGCTTACCAGCAACGGAATGCACATCCTCTCCAACTTCGTTCATCTTTGTGACGCTGCCTTGGTATTGGCATGATCCGATACAACTTTGTCCGGCGAAGTGCGTTCTAGTCGAGAGACGGAGAGAAGGTTATGAAGAACGGAAAACTGTCCCTCCTTGCGCTTACGTTGTTGCTGGCCATGCCGCTTCTTGCGGGCAGCGCCCCACAGCAAAACGATGCAGCTCCCGCTGCGGTTCCGGCGCCGCCACAATCCCAGGACGCAATCCCCGCCCTGCCTGCCCATAAACCCAAGAACGCACCCGTCAGCGAAGAGGACCGGATCTCCCGCGAAGTGCGCCATGAGCTGGTCATGCAACCCTACTACACCATCTGGGACTGGCTGGCCTTCCGCGTGAACGGTGGCACCGTCGAGTTGGTGGGCGACGTAAATAGCCTGGGGCTCAAGAGTGACGCGGTGAACTCCGTGAAGCGTATTGAAGGCGTGGAGAAGGTCGTTGACCACATCAACCAGTTGCCGCCCTCGCCGATGGATGACCGCATCCGCCACGAGGTGGCGCGCGCTATCTTTGACTGGGGAAATCTGTCGCGCTATTCGTGGTCGGCCGTGCCCAGCATTCACATCGTTGTCGAGCGAGGCCGCGTCCGCTTGGAAGGTGTCGTCGATAGCCAGCAGGATAAAGATGCGGCAGGCATACGCGCCAACGGCGTCTCGGGTGTCTTCCAGGTGACCAACAATCTGATGGTCGTCAAGAGTTAGTCCTCTCGGCAAAGAAATTGCGGCATGGAACCTCAGCGGTGCGCCCGCCCGTTTACTTTCGGACGCCTATTTCTGGAATGTGAAAAGCTCACGCATTCGCTCCGCCTCGCGTTCTCTGTGCTAGTCTTGCATGTCCTTGTTCCCCAAGCGTTGCCAGAGAACGTCTATGCTCGCGATCCCCGTCTCCTTTCCCGACAATTTTCTCTGGGGCGTCTCTACCTCCTCGTACCAGTACGAGGGAGGCAACACGCTGAACCAGTGGCATGACTGGGAGCGTGCCGGACACATCCGCTCCGGCGCCCTTTGCGGCGACGCCTGTGGCTGGTGGCAGAATGCAGAGCGCGATCTCGACCTCTGCTCCGAACTGGGACTCAACGCACTCCGCATCTCCCTGGAGTGGAGCCGCATGGAGCCGGCCTTCGCACATTGGAGTGATTCCGCCGTCATCCGCTACCGCGAGATCATCCGCGAAGCCCGCCGCCGTGGCATGCGAGTCTTCGTCTCGCTTCACCACTTCACCCATCCCCGCTGGTTTGAGGCGCGCGGCGGCTTCCTCGACGCGCACGCCCCGGAGCTTTTCCGCCACTACGCCAAGCGCGCCGTGCGGTCGCTGGGAGATCTGGTCACCGACTGGGTCACTTTCAACGAGCCCAATGTCTACGCTGCCTTCGGCTACCTCTTCGGAGAGTTTCCACCCGGACGCCTCAGCGATCTCAACTCCGCCCTCAGCGTCTTCAGCGGCATGATGCGCTCCCATGCCGAGGCCTATGACGTGCTGCATCGCGAGCAGCCCGAGGCGAACGTTGGCCTTGCGCTCCATTATGTGGTCTTCGAGCCCGCTCGTGACAATGTGCTCGACCGCCAGCTCGCCTCGGCCTACGACTCCCTTTTCAACCGTGGCGCGCTCAGTTATCTGCAGGGTGAACCGCTGCCTCTGCCTTTTGCCATGATGGCCACCAGGGTGCCCGAATGTATCGGCAAAATTGACTTTGTGGGACTCAACGTCTACAACCGGCTACACGTACGCGCTCCACTCGGGGAGAAGTTTGGCCCCGGCGGCCTCTATGTTCCCAGGGGTGTACCCCAGGGAGACCCCGGAGTGGACGCTCCCTATGGCGAAGCCTATCCCAAGGTGGTTTCGGCTGCCGTTGAAGTCTACTCCGTCCTGGGCTGTCCCATGTATGTGATGGAAAACGGAGTTCCCGATCGCACCGACCGCATTCGCCCCTGGCTGCTGGTCAATTCCCTCAAGGAGTTGCGCCGTATGTGGCAGCAGGGTTACGACGTGCGCGGATACTTCCACTGGAGCCTGGTCGATAATTTTGAATGGAGCGAGGGTTGGCACCTGCGTTTCGGCCTCTACGCACTGGACCGGGAGACCCAGCAGCGCGTTCCTCGCGCCAGCGCTGGAATCTACAAACAGATCATCGCAGACAAGGGAATCCGCCGGGAGATGCTGGAGCGCTGGGAAAAGGCTCCGGTCTAGAAGTTATTCTTCAGAATTAGCAGCGCACGCTCTCGTAGCTTCCAAAGGCAGGCAGGCCAGACGGCTCAAACAAGTCGCCCACGGGCAGCAACTCGGGCTCAATCTCCGGGGCCGGCTCGTAATCGTATCTATGCCCCTCGTACTTCCGGATCTCGACTCCCTGCTGGTCTATGGTGAGATACGTCGGATTCGCGTCGATCCAGCTTCCGCTGTTGTAGTAGTCAATTCCATGACGATGCTGGTGCGAGGCCACGTGGGTGTGTCCGCAGAAGATGCGGTGTACCCGCCCGGCGCGCGCGTACAGAAATGCACCTTCGGCCACCCGGGCCTCCATGCGCAGCCAGCGGGTGTTCACCCGGTCGATGAAGCGGGAAAGCCGCTTGCGGCTCCCGTCCAGCTTTTGTAACTCGTAGAAAATGCGCTCGCCAAAGCGGCTTAGAAACTCGTTTGAGCGGCAGAAATGATCAAATTGATGGCCGTGCACCGCGACGTGCCGCTTTCCCTCGTATTCCCACACATAGCGCTGGTACACCGGTACTCCGACCAGGTGCGACATGATCTGCGAAAGTCCCTGGTCGTGATTTCCCTCCACCCACACCACTTCCACTTTGCGCTTCGGATTGGAGAGCTTGCGGATGCGGGAAAGAAATTTCCAGTGGTCGCTCGTCAGCCGGCGGAAATTCAGATCGCTGAAGATGTCGCCGAGCAAAACCAGCCGGTGGAAGTTTACATCGCCCAGCAAATCGGTTGCTTCGCGCGCGCGGCTTACTTCGCTGCCCAGGTGCACGTCGGAGAGGATCAGGGTGTCCAGTGCCTGCTCTGCCATAGCGTAACTATCTTGATCGAGCGCGATTAAGTAGCGGTGAACCGGTCGTGAATGTTGCGTGAATGGTGCATCCAGGTGGCGAATTCGTCACCGCCTTCATTCCGCCGCCGCAGCGCCGCCGGAGCAGCCTGCTGCAATTTCTCCATCTAGGGTGCTTGCATCGCCAATGGTTTGCCGGTACTGTCGTCCGCAATAGCCCCTGACGGTTTAGAACTAAGGCGAATCACTTTCGTGCCGGGGGTAGGTTGCTTTACTGCTAACTCATTCACCAAAGATTTACACTGATGTCATAGCTTCGAAAGGAATCAGGGCCAAGATTTAACCATCATGTTTCGCAGCAGCCCCATGACAGAGAACACATCAACAACGCCGTTTGCAAAACTCGGGAAGCAGATTCCCTGGGCGCGTCCGTTCCTTCCCATCCGGCGGCTGGATCGCATCTATGCCGGGGCACTCGTTCATCCCGAGGGAACCGTCTTTGACGGCATCCTGCGCGAGATGGATGTTGACTACACGGTGCGCGAGGGAGACCTCAAGCACGTCCCCCTGGAAGGCCCCGCGGTTGTC
>Ga0181520_10013717_pt1 | contig 10165 bp, 7 predicted proteins | sample PEATcosm2014_Bin_29_FD_132451 | JGI IMG/M metagenome (GOLD analysis project Ga0181520, IMG submission 132451) | Peatland microbial communities from MTU Mesocosm Facility, Houghton, MI, USA - PEATcosm2014_Bin02_30_metaG | ecosystem: Environmental > Terrestrial > Soil > Wetlands > Peat | place... | reverse complement strand
CGGACCAGGAAGCCATGCTTGATCACCTCAAGCATGGGTACTTCTTGAATCAATCTTGAGAACCTCCTTCCGCCGGGAAAAATGTTGCCCCTACATCTGAAAAGATGTGGGGAAAGCATAGCCTGAGCAGAGAGGGAACGACAACGGCTTCCTACCCCGCCCGCTGCGCGGGCACCCCTCCCTCGTAGGGAGGGGAACGGCAACGGCACCTCACCCCCGGCCCCTCTCCTGAGCAGAGAGGGAACGGCAACGGCTTCCTACCCCGCCCGCTGCGCGGGCACCCCTCCCTCGTAGGGAGGGGGACGACAACGGCACCTCACCCCCGGCCCCTCTCCTGAGCAGAGAGGGAACGACAACGGCTTCCTACCCCGCCCGCTGCGCGGGCACCCCTCCCTCGTAGGGAGGGGAACGGCAACGGCACCTCACCCCCGGCCCCTCTCCTGAGCAGAAAGGGAACGGCAACGGCTTCCTACCCCACCCGCTGCGCGAGCACCCCTCCCTCGTAGGGAGGGGGACGGCAACGGCGCCTCACCCCCGGCCCCTCTCCTGAGCAGAGAGGGAACGGCAACGGCTTCCTACCCCGCCCGCTGCGCGGGCACCCCTCCCACGTAGGGAGGGGGACGGCAACGGCACCTCACCCCCGGCCCCTCTCCTGAGCAACGGCAGGCTCAGGAGAGGGGAGAACGACGCGACCCCGTCCTGGGAGGGAGGGACGGCTACGGCCCCACCCCGCCCGCTTCGCGGGCACCCCTCCCGTGCCGGGAGGGGGACGGCAACGGCTCTTCGATCCAAACGAACTCAGGTGAGACTTAACGACAATGCCTGTCTGTTGGGGGCAATCCCTGACCTACTTTAGAGAGGGCATGTCGGTTAGCTGCAAAGCAACTGAGAGGCTACAGCATGAGAGATGCGGCGTTCGAAGCGGCGCTTAATCAGCGGGCTTGGGTGTGTCGGGCCCGGGTGCGGCTGGCGGGGGATCTTGCGGCGATGACACCTGGGTACGAGCTGAACGGCGAACTGGAAGCTGCGAGAGTACAGCCGGTTGAGGGGGCGGCGAAGGACAGTCTCGTGGGGCAGATTCCGACTGCGACACATGTGGCTTACGTTCGGTATCAAGACTTGCGAGTCGGCGATTGCCTGGCTGTGGTGGACGGCGAACTTCGCCTGGCGGCTGATGCGACACAGGGAAGCGAGGGCCTCAGTCTTCAGAGCGCGGATGGACTCGTCGTGGGGGCGATTGTGCAACTGCACTCAGGGACGACGATCGATGAGGGCGTCATCACGGGAGTGAACGAGAACGATGTGACGATCACGCCGGGTCTACAACACACACACACGGCGGGCGAGGCAGTTTGGATGGTGAACGTCTATCTGGTGGACGGGGTGTTCGATGTGGCAGGGGTTAGGCACCATTTGAAGCTGATGATGAGGGAGAAGCGGTGAACGGCGGCCTACCCCCCCGGCCCCCCTCCCTTGCGCTCTTCGAGCGCGTAGGGAGGGGGGAGAACGGCGACGGGGGCCTAACCCCGCCCAACGGCACCTCACCCCCGGCCCCTCTCCACTCGTGGAGAGGGGAACGGCAAACGGCGGCCTCACCCCCCGGCCCCCTCTCCTGAGCGCAAACGACTCGCTCAGGAGAGGGGGAGCAACGGCAACAGGGGCCTACCCCGCCCAACGGCACCTCACCCCCGGCCCCTCTCCACTCGTGGAGAGGGGAGAACGACAAACGGCGGCCTCACCCCCCGGCCCCCTCTCCTGAGCGCAAACGACTCGCTCAGGAGAGGGGGAGCAACGGCAACGGCCCGCGGCAGGATTGCCGCGGACACTGGAGACGGACACGGCGCTCGCGGGCGGGACGCCCGCGCCACGCGGAACCCAGGCCGTGCACTCGGAACACTGGCAACTCACCATGCTATGTGCGCGAGACGGCAAGGAGTGCAAAACGAGAGGATGATCCATCATGCCGGTTGACCTGCACTATAACGAGATCGCAAGCGCCATCCGGCGAACTGTGCAAGATGGGCGATTGCTGCTGGCGGACACCGATGGGACCGCTACCATCTATGCGCCCACTGATGGGCTCACGCCGGGGGGCATCGTGTCGGTCTCGGATGATGAAACAACGGCTGAGCGCAGGACCGTCGAGGAGATTCTCGGGCCAGGGGAGATGCGGCTGGATCAGGCGCTCAGCGGGACCTATGAAGTGGCGCGGAATGCCATGCTGCGGCCCTTGCGGCAAGGGGAGCCCGATCTGCAGTGGGTGGGGCAAGGGCCGGTGGAGTTGATGCCGGAACCGCGACTGCTCAGCTTCCCATGTGCGATTGTGCGAGGGAGCACTATCGAACAACCCCTGGCCGGCGGCACCAATCGGTCCTATACGCAGGAATATCGCTATCTCGTCTACTACCTGCAGCGGATCGCGGCGGATGAGGCGGCAGACGAACGGGTGATGGACGAGGCGGGGGTCATCTTCCAGCGACTCATGGCCGACCGGTACCTCGGCGGCACTTGCTGGTACTCGCAGGTGGTGCGGGTCGAGCCGCAGTCGAAGGCTGAGGACACACTCCGGGCACGCGGGATGCCGGTGCGGGTCGTTGAGATCGAGATGATGGTGAGGCGGGCGGAAACGGTTTGACCGCGCCCACGGGCTTTGGCGGCTTCCTACCCCGTATCCCCGCCGATCCGCCTGCGGCGGATACCACGGGGCACTCCCCCTGCCTCGGAGGGAGGGGAGAACGGCGGCCTCACCCCCCGGCCCCCTCTCCTGAGCGAAAACGACTCGCTCAGGAGAGGGGGAGCACGGCAACGGCCCCACCCCCGCCCGCTTCGCGGGCACCCCTCCCGTACCGGGAGGGGAACGACTGACGGCACCTCACCCTGACCCGCTTGCAGCGGGTAGGCCTCTCTCCAATGCCGCGCAGGGCGCGGTCCGTGGAGAGGAAAACGACGAACGGTTTCCTATCTTCCCTATCCACACTTTCTTGGAAGGAAAGGGAAACGGCCCGCGGCAGGATTGCCGCGGCCACTGGACACGGACACGGGTGCGGGACACGGACACGGGACACGGCGCTCGCGGGCGAGACGCCCGCGCCACGCGGGAAGGGTCGGCGCTCGAGGTGCGATTCGTGTGATGTGGATCGAGGCTGTAGCAAGCAGAAGATGACATGGGAAGGAGCGTGCTAGCAGATGGCAGTGGCTTTGGCTATGGAAGGAGCCTTCGGATTCGGACTGCAGAACGCGAAAGGAGCCTATGCGGAGCCCACAACCTGGTTGCCGCTGATGGCTAGCGGAGAACGCGGCTCGGCTGATACCGTCGGGTTGAAGCGCAATTACGTGACACTGGACCTGGCCGATCACAACTCGTTCGAGAGCAAGTACTACAGCGCGGGAGAATGGGTGGAAGGGGAGTTGCACTTCCCGCTCGTGCCGGGGGCGCTGACGGCGCTATTGAGCTGGATACAGACGCGGGATGCCAGCGGGCAGGGCAAGTGGGCGTCGATTCTTATCGACTGCATCAATGAAGTGAAGCAAGTCACCGACGCCAAGATCAAGCGAGCCACCTTCGACTTCGTGCGCGGAGAGCCTGCGATGTGCACGCTGGAGATCGCGGGGCTGCAGATCGACCACGGCTCGCGGCCCACACCGACGATGCCGACGGCGGCTCCATACATGTACAGCGAGGCGACCGTCGAGATCGCCAAGGGCGGGGAGGCGCTGTCCGAAGACGCCAATTGCGAGCGCGTGCGCATCGTCATCGACAACGTGCTGGAGGACCCGGCGGCGGGCTTGAGGCTGACGCCCTCGGCTGCGCCGGCGACACTGTACAACCTTGCGGGTGTGCGATGCTGGGGGGCTTTCAGCCGGGACTTCATGGACAATTGCATCTACATGGACCTGTGCGCAGGGCAGGAGGCGGCGATCGGCATCACCCTTGCGCGGGGAAACACTACCGCCACTATTTCCTTGCCGAGGGTGCTCTACACCGGCTCTGATCTGGGACTGCCGGGATCGCACGAGCGGCGGATCGTGGAGAAGGTCGACTTCCTCGCGCTGGGCAGCGTGGAAGGACTGACACCGCCGGTTGTGCTGGGGTAACGGCACCTCAGCCCCGGCGACTCACGGCAACCTCACCCCCCGGCCCCGTCTCCACGCGTGCAGAGGGGGGAAACGGCCCTACCCCGCCCCGCTGCGCGGGGCACCCCTCCCGTGCCGGGAGGGGAGAGGCTAACGGCACCTTGCCCGGACCTCTCCCCACTCGTGCAACGGGGGAACGGCAACGGCTTCCTACCCCGCCCCGCTGCGCGGGGCACCCCTCCCTCGTAGGGAGGGGAACGACTGACGGCACCTTGCCCCGACCTCTTTCCACTCGTGCAGCGGGGGAACGGCAACGGCTTCCTACCCCGCCCCGCTGCGCGGGGCACCCCTCCCGTGCCGGGAGGGGAGAGGCTAACGGCACCTTGCCCGGACCTCTCCCCACTCGTGCAGCGGGAGAACGACAACGGCTTCCTACCCCGCCCCGCTGCGCGGGGCACCCCTCCCGTGCCGGGAGGGGAGAGGCGAACGGCACCTTACCCCGACCTCTTTCCACTCGCGGAAAGGGAACACGGCAACGGCTTCCTACCCCGCCCCGCTGCGCGGGGCACCCCTCCCTCGTAGGGAGGGGAGAGGCTAACGGCACCTTACCTCGATCTCTCTCCACTCGTGCAGAGGGGGAACGGCAACGGCGCCGCGACAGGATTGTCGCGGCCACTCTCTTGTGAGATAGATGGCGACATGAGCACTGCGATTCGAGTTGACGAACGGCCAGAACTTGAATGGTGGGTCATCGCACAGGTGGGTGAATATGCGCCGCGAGTCTTTCAGGCCGAGGTGGCGATCGCGGACTGGGAGGAACGTCCCTGGATTGCGGTCCGGGCGCTTACCGATCGAGAGGCGCTGGAGCGTGAGAGCATCGGGGTGCGGGAGACTTACGAGGAAGACGATTGGGGCGAGGGGGCTTTGCGAGTCGCGAGGACATACGACCTTGCCGCCATGGCGGAGTACGACCTCGCACACTGCCTCACCGACTTCTGCCTGCCCGCCCGGGATGAGGCGGGACTGGTGACGGCGCTTCGCGCCACGAAGCTGTCTGCGACCAAACGCGCTGAGACGCTGCACAGGCTGCCGCTCGCTATGGGGCAATGGATACGCGAGTGCATCGACCGCGTCAACCTGCGACGACCGGAAGATGCGGCGACACTGGCCATCGCAAAAAAAAGTTAGCCGAGGCGGGGCGGCAAGTGGGCCTTAGCGACCGCGTGGACTTGCGGTCGCTTTTGCTTTGCGAGCCAGTGAATGCAGCGGAGTGTGTGTATCACGAAGGGCGTGACTTCCTCGGACAAGCGGACCTGCCGGAAGGCGCGGCGGTGGGCGGCAGACGGATGGCTTCGGTGGGGCGGAACCTGCAGCGGTTGATTGCGGAGGCGCTCCGGGAGATGCTGCTGATGGAGATTGCCGGGCAGACGCCGGGAGGGAAACCGTGGAGTGAGCAGCCGGCGTGGCGGGTGGGTTTGTGGGAGGCGTTCCAGCGGGCGCGAATTGAGGGGGTGCATGAGAGGTGAGGGGACGGCAACGGCTTCCTACCCCGCCCCGCTGCGCGGGGCACCCCTCCCTCGTAGGGAGGGGAACGGCTAACGGCCCTACCCCGCCCGCTGCGCGGGCACCCCTCCCGTGTAGAGAGGGGAACGGCTAACGGCCCTACCCCGCCCGCTGCGCGGGCACCCCTCCCTCGTAGGGAGGGGAACGGCAAACGGCCCTACCCCGCCCGCTGCGCGGGCACCCCTCCCTTGCCGGGAGAGGAGAGGCTAACGGCACCTCACCCCCGGCCCCTCTCCTGAGCAACGGCAGGCTCAGGAGAGGAGGGAACGACAACGGCCTATCCCGCCCCGATTCTCTTCCGCATGGCCGTCTGCGGCAGCCGAGAGAGGGGGACGGCCGATGACGGCTGGCGAGTGAGACCCCGCCCTGCGCGACGTTTTCAGGGCGGATGTGTGAGGCTGCTGCACGGGCGCGACACGATTGTCGCACCCACTGGTCTTCAAGGCGGTGGACGTAGGCTTGAGGGCGAGGTTCCAACTATGGAGTGTGGTACGGATGACGAGGGATCGCTGGGTGTTCGTGTTTCCGCGCACCGATCGAAGTGGAGGAGGGGAAGGCAAGGTGCGGGCACCGCGGGCGCCGATTTCGGGCTGGTGGGATGAGAGCAATGCAGGGCGGGGGACGACTGCACGCGGTGCGGCGGACGGCGGGCTCGCGGATATGAGGCCACGGCGGATGCCGGAGAGCGGTGGAGGGTTCGTCGAGGGGCGAGGGACCGCAGGACGGGCTCGCGATGCGCGGGACTTTGCATTGACGACGCGCCCGGCCCAAGAGGCAAAGGGGGCGAGCACGGAGTTGGCTATCGATCGTCGAGTGGGAGAGCGCGCGGGCCGGGCTTCAATTGTGGAGGCGGGGCAATCGGTGGCTGAGGAACGGAAAACGGTTACGACGCCACTTGCTACGGATGAGCATCGCGGTGTGGCCAGGATCAAGGCTGCCCGGAGACGGAGCCGGCTTGCCGGCGGCTGACGCTCACGGGTACCTACCCCACCCAAACGGCACCTCACCCCCGGCCCCTCTCCTGAGCGACGGCAGGCTCAGGAGAGGGGAGAACAACAACGGCTTCCTACCCCGCCCGCTGCGCGGGGCACCCCTCCCTCGTAGGGAGGGGAACGGCAAACGGCCCTACCCCGCCCGCTGCGCGGGCACCCCTCCCGTGCCGGGAGGGGAGAGGCTAACGGCACCTCACCCCCGGCCCCTCTCCTGAGCAACGGCAGGCTCAGGAGAGGGGAGAACGGCAACCGGCCCCACCCCTACCGCGCTTTGCGCGACCAGCGCTGCGCGGGCAGCCCTCCCGTATGGCCGCCTACGGCGACTGAGGGAGGGGGCAGCTAACGACAACGGCATTGGCAGGCGAGACGCCCATGCCACGCGCGACAGGATTGTCGCGCCCACTCCATTATTGAGGCAACAGCGGCTGTCGAGACGCCGATACCGATGATGCGACGCGGAGGCGCGGAAGTGGCTATTGATGACGGGTATGTCTCGCTGGGAGGGAATCAGGGGCGGGTTGCTGCGCAGGGCGTCGCCGATGGGAACGGGTATGTGCGGCTGACTTGCGGGAGCGTGGTGGCTGAGGCTACGGTTCTCAGATGCGCCGGGCCGGATGTACCTATTGCGGGCTGCACGGTGGCGCTACTCATGGAAGTTGACGACCAGGGCGCGGACACCGGCCGGGCGGCGGTCATGGCGGATGACGATTGGTGGGGGCGGCGCATTCAGCCAGCGGAGTTCGCGCCGGGGCCGATCAGTGAGCGACTCGTCATGGGCTACCGCCTGGGCGGGCAGATCCTGCACGACGGCGCGCCGACGGCTGATGCGAATGTGAGCCTCGAAGGGACTCTATCGACCGCAGAGGACGGCGATGTCGTCTTCTGGGATTCCGAGGAGTTCAACGAGCTGATCTACTCCGATGAACTCGATACCTGTGTCGAGGGTACGACCGTGCTGGCGCCGATCGTGACCGATGCGGCGGGGCATTGGGAATACATCGTGCCGAAAGGGCACGGGGCCTTGTACCAGCGCGCCGGGGACTTGCGCGACGATAGCGATGCCACTCGCCAGGCGGGGCTTGCGCGCTGGCTGAAAGGTCTTTGCGCGGCTTACAAGGGGCGCAAGGCGGCGGTCAGCGAGGGAGCCGAGGCTGTCATCAACATCCTCAGCGGCGTCCTGCAAATCACGGCGACTCCGGGGGCCTGCCTGCGGGTTGCGACGCTTGACGACATCGGGGCGCTTTATCCGGTGCCGGCGTCCGGGGTCGTGCAAGTGACCGGGCTGCCGAGCGGGACACATGAGGTGGCGCAGTTCCGGCTCGATGCCTGGGGGGCGTGGGATAGCAACTATGGATGCCCGCGCGCAGAAGTGGAAGTTGAGGAGGGGAAGGCCGTTTCGCTGACGATGGCACCGATTGAGGACTACTCCGGGCGCGAGGACCTTGTGTGCGGGCGGGTCTATCAGCGTCCCGGCGTGCCCGCCGGCGGCATTCGTATTGTAGCGGTGGATTTCGACAGCTACAGCATCGTGGGCACTGTCGCGACGACCGGAGGGGACGGGTATTGGTCGGCGACGGCGACGGCGCAGGGGCTGGGCGGCGATCTTTGGATACTGGATTCGACCTGGGGTTGCGTGCCGATCATCGGCACACCGTATTCGGACGTGGTGCTGGGAGCGCGGGTCTTCGCCAGTTGGCAAGATGAGTTCCGCCCGCGAGCGTGGCGCAAGGGGCAATGGGGGCACGATAACTTCAACTTCGTCGAGGGCAGCGTGACGGTGGTGGACGCCGCCACAGGGCAGGAGTATGCCACCGAGAAGACGGCTTACGGCGGATGGGTGACTGAGGCTGCGTTGCCGAAGTACGGGTATGTGGGCGACATCACAACGCTGCTCAACGATGGGGTGGCGCTGAAACAGTACGGACTGCGCGTGGACGGCGAGATGCTCGAACCGGGGATCACGTTACGCAGCCAGTCGTTCGAGGACCAGGAAACCCTCCCCGGGCAGTTCAGGGCTTCCGGCTATTACCCCGAATACCAGCAGCTTCTGGGGGGGAAGGTTCACGGGCACGTCGTCTTGCAGAGCGACACGCCGATCAAGGCCAACCTCCCGGAGGCGGGACGGGTGGGGCTGGAATATGGCGACCATGCGCCATACACGGAGGCGCGGGTACTGCCGACGAATGCGGGGGCGTTGTCGGGGACCGTTGACCTGATCTGCCCGTACTGCGGCGGGCCGGCGTATCGCGACCCGGACGGGGCGTACCTGCGAGGCTATTGCCGCCAGTGCGCGGATGCGTTCGAGCGTGCGGACGCCACGGACTGCCGGTGTTACTTCCGGGGGCCGACGACGCTCGCAGAACAGACGGCAACGCTGCGGGCGGTCAATGTGCTGCCGGGGCGGGAGTTCGCCGCGCATGTTGCGTGGCACTGGCGGCCGGACCTGTATGACGAGACCGACGACTATGTGACCCAGGCGGGCAAAGGGACCGCGACCAATGCGCCGCGATGGTTCGCCAGGCACCCTGACCAGGTCGGCGACGGGAAAGGCCTGGCGAAGTTCGATGGGGACAAGACGCCAGCGTATCAGCCGGGGCATGACCTGGCGTACTTCGAGGCCCTGCCGACCGTGAACCGGGCTTTGGGGTGCGCGCAGTTCAAACTCGTGGCGGCGGCCGGGTATGCCTTGCCCCAGGCGGTGACGGTGGATGTCGATTGCGTGCGGGTGGACAGCGGCGTGGAGACGGTTCGTGTGACCGTGCCTGCGGGCACGAAGGGGCCGAACAGCGAGGACCCCTACGGCGACTTCGTGCTTCTGACCGCCGCGCCGAAGCTGGGAGCGGAGCAGCTTGCAAGCCCATACATCGGCGCGGGACTGTACCGGGGCGTATCAAGCATCCGGCTCGTCGATCCGCCGAGCGCTCCGGGATGCCGGTTCAGCATCGTGACCGATGCGCCGTTCTTGGCAAGCCCTGACGGCGTGCCCGTCTACAAAGGCAAGTCAACGCCGGTAGCGCTGCAGATAGGGACATCAGAGGCGCAGCCGCACCTGTTCAGCGACGCGGTCGGGCAAGTGTTCCTGATCTACTCGCTGCAGAACACGGTCTGGTTGCGGCGCAGAAACGGGCTGGAGGCTGACTGGACACCGGCCGTGGCGGTGCCAGGAGGGAAACCGGGGCAGGAGCCCTGGGCGGACAAGAGGGACGATGGCAGGTTGGTCGCGCTCTGGCAGCGCCCGAACGGCGACATCGGAGGGGCGACCTCTGTGGACGACGGGAAGCACTGGGAGGCTTTGTAGGCTAGTGCCTTGTCAGACGAGAAGCTGTGGTCGAATGGCAAAACGGCAAGATCGCTGAACGGCTCTGACACCTTGGGGGATTGCAGGGGTATCGCTACGCGATCCCAGCCCCAAACCCCCGCGATTTTCAGGGTCAAAGGCGTCCAGAATGCGGGGGGCTGGGGCTAAGATCGCATAGCGATCTTCCTGCAATCCCCCAGGACGTATAGGCCGTTGATGTGCGTGCCTTAACAGGTCT
>Ga0181520_10013716_pt1 | contig 10167 bp, 10 predicted proteins | sample PEATcosm2014_Bin_29_FD_132451 | JGI IMG/M metagenome (GOLD analysis project Ga0181520, IMG submission 132451) | Peatland microbial communities from MTU Mesocosm Facility, Houghton, MI, USA - PEATcosm2014_Bin02_30_metaG | ecosystem: Environmental > Terrestrial > Soil > Wetlands > Peat | place... | reverse complement strand
TGCGAGTTACAAGAGGCTCTGATGAATTCGATTTCGCAAAGCAAAGATGGCATTGTGATCAATGTCAAGGTCGTGCCAAGGGCATCGAAGAACGAGATAGCCGGTGAACTGGCTGGTGCGCTGAAGGTTCGGCTGCAGGCTCCGCCGGTAGAAGGCAAGGCAAACAAGGCTCTTGTCGGCTTTCTTTCTGAAGTGCTCGATGTTTCCAAGAGTTCAATCGAGATCTTGTCAGGCGAGACAGGCAGGAAGAAGAAAGTGCTCGTACGGGGCATCAGCCGGGAATCCGCGCAGCAGCGCATGTCGCCCGACAGGAAACCGGGATCATGACACTCATTCAGTGCAGGCCGGGAACCCAAACAGCCGCCCGGCATTTTTGCTTGTGAGCTCAGCCAAATGTTCCAGTGAGCAGCCGCGTTGCATGGCCAGCGTTTCGGCCACGTGGCGAACGTACATTGGCTCGCAACGGGTTCCGCGGTGCGGAACTGGTGCGAGGTAAGGCGAATCCGTTTCGATAAGGAGCCGGTCGTCTGGAATGAGCCTGATAGTTTCCCGCAACGCCGCCGCATTCCTGAACGTAACTATTCCGCTGTAGCTGATATAAAACCCCATTTCCAGCAATTGAGCGGCAACTTCTTCGGTGCGAGTGAAGCAGTGCAAAACGCCGATACGATCCGATTCGCCGGTCCAATTTGCGGCATGTCTGCGCAGTTCCGCCAGCGTAGCTTCATCGGCGTCCCTGCTGTGGATAATAACCGGCATGCCAAGCCGCGCGGCCAGTGCCAGTTGCTCTTTGAAAAGAGCAATCTGCGCCTCAGCAATCCCGGGTGCATAGTGGAAATCGAGCCCGATTTCGCCAATAGCCGCCATGGTCACGCCATTTACGTTGCCACGTGACATCTCCGATTCAATCTCTGTCACGAGTGCCTCCGCGTCAGCGGTTTGTCGCTTTGAATGTTCCTTTGGGAGGTGGGCGGCAATATCCCTGTCAAATCCAATGGCGGCGCGGATGTTGTTCCGGAACATTTTTGCGGTTTCAATGGCCTGCGAATTCAGAACAGCCGATCCGCCAACGGCTATCATCCTGTCCACTCCGGAAGCAATGGCCCTGTGCACGATAGCGATACTGGAATTCTCCAGGTCGGCATTATCGAAAAAATGAACGTGTGTATCGAAGAACATGGATCAAGCGTAGCATAGCAAATAAGGAATCCGACATCAATTTTGCAGGTGTATCCATTAACTGGAAAACGCCAAAAAAGCGCTTGCATTCATCAATACTATTACATAACTTCCGTGCGTTTCCCAAATAAAGGGATATGGGGTTTCTACGTTTGGAATCAAAACTCCAACTACGATAGGTGGGGAAAGGAGGCGCGGCAGAGCAGCGGTAATCATTTTTTCTTGTTTGGTAGTAGTGATCAGAATGTTCAGTCAACAGTAATAATCAACAACGGAGATAGTTTAAATGAAGAATTATTTGGTAATGTTGTTCGTTCTCGCATTCTCGGCAGCAGTCGTTTCCGCAGCAGAAACCAAGACGGAAGCAACAGACATGACCCTCAAGGGCAAGCTCGTGAAGAAGGAAATGACGGGCGAAAAGGCTACAGTCTCTTACATCCTTGAGACAACTGATTGCGGTAAAGTCGAGCTTTCTGGTAAAGATGTGAAGGTTGACGATGGCGTGAAGCTCGATGATCTCGTCGGCCAGGAAGTCGAAGTGGCCGTGAAGGGTATTGCGAAGGAAGGCAAGAAGCACGTGAAGGTCACGGAAATCGTCAGCGCCAAGAAAGTTGAAGTGGCGAAGACAGAGGCCCCGGCAGCAGTTCCGGCAGCCCCAGCGGCGGCTCCGGTAGCCCCAGTGGCTCCTATGGCCCCAGCCAAGTAAGTTTGTTTTAAACATTGAAGCCGGTTGCAGGTTCGCCTGCAACCGGCTTTTTTTGTCGGTAGATTTAGCAGGTATTCCATTTTGATTTATGGGTGGCTGCTAAGGCGCGCAACATGCGCGCCCTCCCAAATTGTAAATGCAATGGGAGGGACGGCGTGTCGCCGTCCGTTTGTTCTTTCGCAGGATGGAGTACGCTTACACCGGCGCCAGTGGGTAAAAGCTGCGGAATTACACTTTCAATACCAGTCCGTCATAAGAAATGTGGATGGATGGAGTCACGGCAAGTTCCTTTTCCGTCGTGTCATGATCGAGCTCGTGGCTCATATGAATCAGGTAGGACTGCCTTGCGGCAATGCGCTTTAGCAAGGCAATACTATCTGCCACAGTAAGATGCGTTTTGTGAGGTTTGTATCTCAACGCATCAAGAATCATGATGTCGAGACCTTGTAGTCTGTTGACGATTTCAGCTGACATCTCTGCGCAATCCGGAACATAAGCTGATTTTCGGCCATCTGCCTCAAAAAGGTAGCCGGCAGTCGGTTTTGTGCCGTGGATTACAGGAAGAGGGCTCACTCTTATCGGCCCGATGCAGAAAGGCCCGTCCACGTCTTTGAATTCGATCCTCGGTCTGAACATGCCGGGCTGTTCCCCGCCTTTGGCTATGTAGTCGAATATCCGTTTTAAATCTACAATCGTGCCTGGCAGTCCATAAGCCGGAATGATGCTGTCCTGAATTGTGTTAAAGCGCCTTATGTCATCAAACCCGAAGATATGGTCGGCATGAGAATGCGTGAATAGAACCGCATCCACTCGCTTGATTTTGAACTCCAGGGCCTGTTCCCTGAAATCCGGCGGCGTGTCCACGATGATGTTGCACCCACCAGCTTCAACGGAAATGCTGGAGCGGCGTCGCCTGTTGTGTGGATCGGTGGATGTGCAGACCGGGCAATCGCACCCGATCATGGGCACACCCACGGACGTACCTGTTCCTAGAAAAGTGATTTTCATAAAAAATGCACGGCGTCATGATCGACGCCGTGCATTCCGTTTAATTTCAATCAACCGGGTTGGCCCGGCAATCAGTTACTCTTGGTGTCCTGTGGAATCCGCATGCAGTAGAAAGAGCGGTACACGAACACGAGCGCGATTACGAACAGAACCGCGCCGATAGCGTACTTCAGATGCTGGTTCTCCATCGCGACTGCCATCTCAACGGCGAGCAGCCCAAACAGTGTCGTGAATTTGATCACCGGGTTCATGGCGACCGAAGACGTGTCTTTGAAGGGGTCACCAACCGTATCACCGACTACGCTTGCCGCATGCAGTTCCGTGCCTTTTGCACGCATATCAACTTCAACGATCTTCTTCGCGTTGTCCCATGCTCCGCCTGCGTTTGCCATGAAAATAGCCTGATACAGGCCGAACAGGGCAATCGCAATGAGGTAACCTATGAAGAAGTAAGGATTGAAGAACGGCAGGGCCAGGGCAAGGCAGAATATCACGACAAATATGTTAAACATGCCTTTCTGGGCGTAGACCGTGCATATTTTGACGACTTCTTTGCTGTCACTGATTGATGCCGTGGTGCTGTCGAGTTTGATGTGATCCTTAATGTAAACCACTGCACGATAAGCTCCTGTGACTACAGCCTGCATGGATGCGCCAGTGAACCAGTAAATTACCGCGCCGCCCATCATTAGTCCCAAGATTACCTGCGGTTTGACCAAACTCAGCATTTCCATCACGTTATTCTCGGGGAACTTGCTCTTGAGCAGCAGGATGATCCCGAATATCATTGTAGTGGCTCCAACCACTGCGGTTCCGATCAGAACAGGCTTTGCAGTAGCCTTGAACGTGTTGCCGGCACCGTCATTCTTTTCGAGATTGAGCTTCGCCGCCTCAAAATCGGGCTCGAATCCGAAGTTGTCTTTGATGTCTTTCTTGATGTTCGGACGGGATTCGATCTGGCTGAGTTCGTAAACGGATTGGGCGTTGTCCGATACCGGGCCAAAGCTGTCCACTGCGATGGTGACAGGGCCCATTCCAAGGAAGCCGAACGCCACCAACCCGAATGCAAAGATGGGCGGAGCAAACGTGATGGAGGGCATCAGGTTCGCCATATCGGGTTGCATGGACATGACATAGCTGATCAGCATCAGTACCATGATAAGGAGTCCTTCCCAGAACGCCGAGAAGTTACCGGCGACTAATCCTGACAAAATATCCAGTGATGCGCCGCCTTGTTGCGCGGACACAACTACTTCCTTCACATGCTTTGAGTGTGTGCTTGTGAATATTTTTGTGAATTCCGGGATTAACGCGCCAGCGGCGGTGCCGCAGCTTATGATCGTGGAGAGAATCCACCAGAGATTTGGGTGCGTTGGCGTGACCGCCGGCAGAAGTACATAGCTTGCGGCGAATGTCACGCCGATAGAGATGATGGAAGTGATCCACACCAGACTGGTGAGAGGAGCTTCCGCGTCGAAATCCCTCGCCTCAGCGTATTTGGCCTTGCTGTAGATGTCGTTGATGAAGTACGAGACAATTGATGTAATGATCATCAGGATGCGCATCACGAATATCCAGATGATCAGTTGTCCGCAGAGCGCCTGGTTGTCTGTCAATGCGAGCGCCAGAAACGCGATGAGCGCCACGCCTGTCACTCCGTAAGTCTCGAACCCGTCTGCCGTAGGACCCACGCTATCGCCGGCATTGTCGCCTGTGCAATCGGCGATGACACCAGGATTCTTGGGATCGTCTTCAGGCAGTTTGAATACTATTTTCATCAAATCCGAGCCGATATCCGCTATTTTCGTGAAAATACCGCCGCAGATACGAAGCGCGCTGGCGCCGAGCGATTCGCCGATGGCAAAACCGATGAAGCAAGCTCCAACGATTTCCTTTGGAAGCCACGTAAGAATACAGATCATGAAAAACAATTCCACACTCACGAGCAGGAGTCCTACGCTCATTCCAGACTTGAGCGGGATTGCCAGCGCCGGCCAGGGTTTGCCCCGGAGCGCGGCAAACGCGGAGCGTGAATTAGCCCTTGTGTTGATGCGAATGCCGAACCATGCCACTCCGTAGGAACCAAGGATGCCGAGGATGGAACAGATGAGGATAACGCCGACCTCGTTCATGCTCTTGTGCTGCAAAACGCCGAAATAATAGAGCATACAGGCGCCAATGAGCACCCACAGAATGGCAAGGAATTTACCTTGCTGTAGCAGGTAGGTCTTGCAAGTCTCCCATATTGTCTGCGAAACGTCGCCCATGCAGTCGTGAACAGGCAGGGCCTTTGTCTGGAAATACTGAACCAGACCGAAAATAAGGCCTATAACGCAAACCACAATCCCAATATGCATCAACAGCAAACCATTCACCGCCGAACCGGCGATTGTGAATGTGACAGCGCTAAGATCGGGAATCTTGATGTCCGCTTCGCTTGCGCACGCGAGCGACCCGGATCCAACGAGAACCAACATTGCCGGTAAAAACTTTCTGATAGCCGACCACATACTGCGAATCATAATGATACCTCCTATGTGTTGAAGTGACGGGTTAAAACGCCCATTTGAAGAAAACGGATCGGATGCTATGGCTATATCCATCGATCGTCAACGTTTTTCATCTCACATAAAATGTTACGCCGGGTTTGTTGACATGGCCGGGGGCGATGTGGTAATTTCGCGCGCTCTTGTGCTTGGACAGGCAAATGTTCGTGTTAAGTAAAGTTTTGAGGGAGGATAGTCCTTGAAAAAACAGAAAGCAATTGCAGGCGAGGAAAAGTCCGCGATAAAGGCTGAGTCTCGCGTTGCGAAGACGGTAAAGAAAGCCGCCCCGAAGGAAGCTCCGGTGGCAGAAGAAGTAGTCCGTCCGATGCCAAAGAGCAAGATGGACGCCAAGACCAAAAATGAATTCAAAAAACTTCTCTTCCGACTTCGGGAGAGACTAGCCGGGCAAATCGCGACGCTCAAGGATGAATCCCTAAGCCGGGACGATACGACAGATCTCGCGGAGGATGGCACCGACGCGTTCGATCGTCAGTTCTCGTTACTTCTCGCCAGCAGCGAACACGACGCCGTTTTTGAGATAGACGAAGCATTGCAGCGTATGGAGGAAGGCATTTACGGGGTATGTCAGCAATGTTTCAAATCCATTGACGAATCACGCCTCGAAGCACTGCCATTTGTGAAGATGTGCGTGACTTGTCAGTCGGAAGTGGAAAAGAACAAGCCCAAGTTCCGTCCGTTGCAGGAGATCAAAGGATTGTGATCCCATGCTGGCGCTGTGCTTGAGTTTCTTCATAGCTCTACTCGACCAAGCCTCCAAGTCTGTCATCAAGAACATTTTTGTCCCAGGTGAACACGTCGCAGTCATCCCTGGATTTTTCGATGTGGTCTATGTTCAGAACACAGGCGCGGCGTGGGGAATGCTCTCCGGTTTCAACAACTGGCTGATCGCCGTGTCTCTTTTCATGGTGATTGTGCTGATTGTTTTTCGACGCCACCTCATCCCCAATACCTTGATGCACCGCATTGTCCTCGGATTGATGATAGGCGGCGTGGTGGGCAATCTCATTGACCGTCTGAAATGGGGCTGCGTCATAGATTTTCTGGATTTCCACTGGCACGAGGGGGAAGGACGCCATTTTCCATCTTTCAACGTCGCAGATTCGGCAATTTGCATCGCAGTCGGGCTTTATATCATTTCACAGTTGTTCGACGGAAAGAAGAATAAGAGCAACTGTTCAGACAGTAAAATCCCAAATCCCTGAACACTGTTTCGCAATGAGTGGGGAAAATGCAAGTGTCGACATCAGTCCTCGGTAATGCGCCGGATCCCGGCGAATGTTCTGCGTATTTCCTTGTTGGTCCTACCGCTGTCGGTAAGAGTAAAGTTGCCGAATACATTGCGCAGAAATATGGATATGACATCCTTTCAGCCGATTCCATGCAGATATATATCGGAATGGATATCGGTACGGCCAAACCGCAACTGGATGTCCGCTCAAGCATCAGCTACCACGGAGTTGACATTGTTGACCCGACCAAATCGTTCAGCGCCGGAGAATACCGGCAATATGCCCTCAATGTGCTCGCTTGCAACGCTGCCGCCGGAAGAAAGACCATCGTTGTTGGCGGCACGGGCTTGTATATCAAAGCTCTCACAAACGGACTTTCGTCAGCGTCTCGAAGCGATCCCGCGATCCGTGCCCGCTGGGCACAAGTTCTTGAAGAACACGGAATTACAGCTTTGCAGAAAGTGCTTCAGGAGAGGAGTTCAGGTTTCTACGATGGGCTCAAGGACAAGGAAAATGCGCGCCGTTTGATAAGGGCTCTTGAACAAACGGAAATGGGGTTCGAACAAGCGTCCCGAACATGGGACAGAACGGAAAAGTGGAGTGCTCCGCTGGCCGGTCTGATTTCGCCAGCTTCAGACTTGGCCAATAGCATTGAGATGAGAGTCAGGCGAATGTACGAGCTCGGTCTTGTTGGAGAGGTCAGGGCGTTGTTGGCAAAGCACGGCGCTCTTTCTCAGACAGCGTACCATGCGATAGGCTATGCCGAGGCCATTGACATTCTTGAAGGACGCTGCAAGCAGGAAGAAGCGATTTGCAGAACAGTTGTGCGCACCCGGCAATTAGCCAAAAGACAGAGAACCTGGTTCAGGCATCAGGCTGACGTGAAGTGGGTTGAGGTGAACAAGAACGTGGATACACAGGGAATCGCGGGTCTGGTCATGAAACATTGGGGAGAATATGGACCAACAGAGATCGAAGAATAATGACGGTTCAGAAACTGTGAGTTATGCGATAGAAACGAGCGCATGGCGGGTGCGCGATCTACCGGAACGTTTGCGACCGCGTGAAGAAATAGATCGCGTTGGGGTCGAGAATGTGGCCGACGATGTGCTTCTAGCCGTCATTTTACGCAGTGGCACCAAGGGTGTCAGCGTTGTCGAGCTGGCAAAGGGCCTTCTGAAGGAATACGGTTCCCTGACTGCGATCGCGGCAGTGTCAGTTGAAGAGCTTGCGGCAAGGAAGGGAAGAGGGATGGGACCTGTCAAATCTCAGGTATTGAAAGCTTCGCTGGAACTGGCCAGAAGGTTGAACCAGGAATTGGCACCGAAGCACGACCGCGTAAGAACACCGGAAGACGCCGCAAGAACGCTCCGGCACGAGGCAAGCAGGCTCGATAGGGAATTCTTCTGGACGCTTCTGCTCGACTCAAAAAATAATCTAAAAGGGAAACCGGTCGAGATTACAAAGGGGCTTCTCAATGCGAGCCTCGTGCATCCGAGGGAAGTTTTTCGAGAGGCGATAAAACTGAATGTGGCTGCGGTCGTAGTCGTTCACAATCATCCGTCTGGCGACCCTACTCCGTCTGCGGAAGATGTTCGCATTACGAAACAACTTGTTGAAGCGGGCCGGATTGTTGGTATAAAGGTTATGGATCATGTGATTTTAGGGAAGCCATCCGGTGTGGATGGCAAGGATTTCATGAGCGTGCGCGAAGCTGGCATCGTCAATTTCGAGTAGATTTATGATTCATTCAACAGCGATCATCGATCCGGGCGCGAAGCTGGGCAAAGACGTCTCCATAGGCCCATTTGCCTGTGTTGAATCCGATGTTTTTATTGGCGATGGCTGCGTCATCGGGGCGCATGCCAGCATTCTGCGTTACACCACGCTCGGGCCGAAGTGTAAGGTTCACTCTGGCGCTGTGCTGGGCGATGTGCCGCAGGACCTCTCTTTTTCAGGCTGCGAATCCAGCGTCAATATCGGTTCCAATTGCGTGATCCGGGAAGGCGTTACCGTGCACCGCGGGACAAAAAAAGGAACGATCACAGAAATCGGTGACGATTGTTTCCTCATGGCCTTCTCCCATTTTGCGCACAACGTCAAACTTGGCAGGAATGTCATTGTCGCCAATGGCGCATTGCTTGCCGGATACGTTGAAGTGGGCGACCGGGCTTTCATCAGTGGAAATGCCGTGGTTCACCAATTCGTCAGGATTGGCAGGCTCGCAATGCTTGGCGGAGGCTGTGGCATTTCAAAAGACGTTCCGCCATTCTGCACGATGCTGCCGGTGGCCCTCAATTCCGTGGCTGGACTCAATGTCATCGGTATGAGGCGGGCCGGGATTGGTGCAGACGATCGCACGGCCATTAAGCGGGCGTTCAAGACCGTTTATTTTTCAGGGCTCAATATACCGCAGGCAATAGGCAACATCCGGAGCGAAGCTTGTCTGTCCGCCCAGGTTCTCGAAATGTGTGCGTTCATTGAGGGGGCGAAACGGGGAATCTGCCGCTTTGCCGGTAAAGAACGAGAAGTTGAGACCCCCGAATAAGCCGGTTGTGCCGCTCATATTGCGGGTGGTTCTATTGACCTTAAAGGATGCGGCTGTTTCGGTGGCGGCGTTGTGAATTTGAGCGCGCCTCCAGCAAGCTTCGTGACATCTTGCAACGTCGTGTTTTCCGGCATTTTTCTGACACCCGTGAGAAACAAATCCATCGCGTGTTCGGCATCGGCAAGAGCGCGATGAAACTTCCCCTCTGGCAGTTTGAGGTATTCCACCAGTTTGTCGAGTTCATGGCTTTTCGTTTCGGGGAACCACGCACGGGACAACTTGAGTGTGTCGAGGATGACGTTGTCTGGCGCCGGCAGGTCGCATTTTCTCAATTCGGCACGAATGAATTTGACGTCGAACTGGGCATTGTGGGCCAGGAGCGTTGCGCCTCTGATGAAAGCGATGAACTCCGGCAGTACCTTTTTGCTCGTGGGTTTATCAGCGACCATTTCGTCGGTTATGTGATGTATTTCCTGCGAGTCCGATGGTATGGGCATTTCGGGGTTTATCAACCAGTTTGTCGTACCCAGCACCTTGCTGTTTTGAAACCTGACCGCGCCGATTTCGATAACACGCCCCGAGCGAGCGTCGAGGCCGGTCGTTTCCGTGTCGAATGCCACGAAAACCACATTCGTTAAAGATTGACCGCAAGATATGTTCGCGATTAGCGTGAACATCAAGCACATCAATAGGAGTTCTGGCCGCCGTCGAATGCTCATAGGTATCTCTCCGAGTGATGTGCCTATAAAAGGCTATTAGGTCATGACCGTCAAGGAGATGTTGGATCGTGCGTCCGTGCATATCATAAGGTAAAGCCACCGCTACGAGGTGGCTTCGTAAAGCCGAGTAGCCAGCTCGTAGCGGTGGCTGTGCTGGCGGACGGAACCGCGTCCAGCACGGGCGGCTATGTAAATTGGCCAATGCGGCAAT
>Ga0181520_10013715_pt1 | contig 10168 bp, 7 predicted proteins | sample PEATcosm2014_Bin_29_FD_132451 | JGI IMG/M metagenome (GOLD analysis project Ga0181520, IMG submission 132451) | Peatland microbial communities from MTU Mesocosm Facility, Houghton, MI, USA - PEATcosm2014_Bin02_30_metaG | ecosystem: Environmental > Terrestrial > Soil > Wetlands > Peat | place... | reverse complement strand
GCATGCTGTGCCCTCTTTTGCCCCCGCCGTGGGGGTCACTTCAAACGAAAGAGGCACATCATGCAAACTCTCGCTTCCCCTCCGCGCAATGCCATTCTGCATGGCGACTGCATCGACATTCTCGCCGGCTTCGCTCCGAAGAGCATCGACTTTGTGCTCACCGACCCGCAATACCTCGTGCGCTACGAAAGCCGCGATGGAAGGCGCGTGTGCAATGACGACAACGCGGCATGGCTCGAACTCGCCTTTGCCGAGATCTACCGCGTCCTTAAATTTGGTTCCTACTGTGTGAGCTTCTACGGTTGGAACTGCGTCGATTACTTCTTTGCAGCGTGGAGAAAAGCCGGATTCCGTGTCGTCGGTCACCTGGTCTTTCCGAAGCAGTACGCATCCGGTGGAAAGCTGCTTCGCTACTCACACGAGGCCGCCTATCTCCTTGCCAAGGGCAACGTCCTAGCGCCGGTGGAGCGCCGAATCTCTATATCCCGCTTCTTCGAAAGCGAGTAGAAGGGATGCTCCATTTGCGGGATGAGATCCTTGAGCGCCGCATCGGCCACGTCGCAGATGAACAGATCTCCGTTGCTGTGCTTAACCGGCAGCAGGTGTTCATCGGGATTCGTGGTTTGAGGTGCCATCGGCACATATTCGTGGTTTTAGGTGCCACGTCAAGCGATTCGTGCTTTCAGGTGCCGGGCGTGAGATTCGTGGTTTCGGGTGCCAGACTTCGGGGTTTCAAGTACCTGGATTCGTGCTTTCAGGTACCTGACTTCGGGGTTTTGGGTACCGGGCATCAAGAATTTATGAAGCCGGGCAGGGGGTTAGGCTGATTCGTCACCTCCGCAACACTACTTAACACAGACTCTAACTTGACTAACACCTAGCCAGGTATGCAGCAGGCGGTTGAGCCAGCGAGGAAAACACCAAGTGGTTCATTTTCCGGGACCGAGTTAGAATTATTCGCACCGAGACTCCCCCGAAAGCGTCCAAGGGCATTTCGATTTGATCGATCGGCAGCGGCTGGATTTTCAAGCAAGAGAATTTGAGCGGGAAAATTCACCAGAGACATTTCGTCCCCCCGTCGCCCGAAAGGAAGCCTTTCGACTCTAAATCCGTTGTCCGCTTCGGACTCCAAGCGCTGGAGTCCCAAAGCTGGAAAGGAGGCAGCGTGAGTTCGACCAAGAAAGGAACCGATTGGTTCGGGCGTGAGAAGGAGGAACACTTTGACGACGACGGTAACAAGACGGGCGAAACCCGCTACACGACCGACTGGCTTGGCAATCGAGTCCAGGAACACACTGATACCGATGGGAACAAGACCGGGGAAACACGGGCAGGGACCGACTGGCTCGGCAATTCACGCGCTGAACACTACAACGCTGACGGGGAGCGGGTAGGCACCTCGCGAAATGAATCGAACTTCTTCGGGCAGCCGGTGCAACGCCATTACGACTCATCCGGGGAGAAGGTCGGAGAAAGCCGCGCATCGAGCGATTGGATTGGACGGCCAACGAAAGACCATGAAGGCGAATACTTCAAATCGCGTGCTTCCGCTCCGTCGCACGGTTCTTCGAGTGGCTACTCGGATTCAGGATACTCGGCGGGCACCTCCGGCAGTGCAAGTTCCATGTCTGGATGTGCCGTAGTTTTTGTTGTGCTCCTCGTCGTCATTGGCTTTTTTGCGGCCGTAGGTTTATTGGTTTCCAGGCAGAATTTCACCACTCGCATTGCGGCGCCCTCGATGAGCCTCCAGAAAGCGAAAGAAGCCATTCCGCCGCTTCTTCGACAAATCTACAAATCTCTCGATTCCGGCGATCCTCATCAACTGGCGGGAATGGTCGCGCCGGGACTTCTGCAAAGCAACAACCAATTGGACCGCATCTGCAGACCGTATTCCTACAGAGCGCATTACATCCGATCGATAATTCAGCGCCCGGACGGTGCTTTCGAGGCTACCGTTCATGTACTTTTTCGACCCATGGAGGAACATATTGTGGTTTTTACTTTTGTCCCCTCTACTACAGGGTTGTTTCTTCAAGCTGCGGACGAAGTCGCACCGCAGTCGCTCGAATCCGAACGGCAGGAAGCCATTGCCGCAGCGCGACGTTTCATCTTCGCGGCGAGCGCCGGCAAACAAGATGTGGTGCGCCATTTGATTAGCCCCCATCTGGACGTGTCACCACTCTTCTCCGATGGAGACTATTCATCGCGTGCGCAAGATGTGGGATCTATCTCCGAATTAGGCGCGGCTTTTCAGCAAGATGATGGCCTCAAGGTCGGTCTCAACGTGACGACGGGACGACACAAATTTTGCGGTGACCTATGGCATTTGATGGTCGAGACGAATGGAAACTCGCCCAAAATCGTCGAATGGGAATTTGTACCAATCTTCGGATGCTATAACCACTTCGGATTCCCAAATCAAGAAAAGCATATTGATCCGGACCTTGAATCCTATACCCTGCGTCGGTTTGGGCTGAAAGTCCGCGATGACGATGATTCTGCCCAGAACCCGACGCCCGATGTCTCGCCGCAACCGGCCGATACAAACGCTTCACCGGCTCCTGCGAACCCATAAGCGCCGTCATGCCGGTTTGGAAGATTCTCGGTCGCCAAGCCAATGCTCGTCTGATCTCTTCCGCGCCGCAACTCCTTGCCGTGGCGAAACCCGCTCACGTTCACTTGAAGGGCCAGGAATACCTGCAAGCCTGCGCCATCATCGCCGAAGTCAAGGGCGATTGAGAGAAACGACCCCCTTCTGCAACGCCCCGGGGTGCCTGACCGTGAACACCGTTTGAACACCATTAAGCGAAGTGGGAAAGAAATTTGCGAAATTGCCCATGTTCTTTATCGCCAGGACAAAGCCACAAAAACGCTATCGTTTTTGTTTGCAATCTACAGCCAATTTCCCAAGCTGAATGTCGCAACAGACTTTCAATTCTAGCTCTTGTTCACCCCGGGGCCACCTGACCCACACTGAGCCTTTGAAGTGGCGGGCCAGCGCCGCTTGACAGGCAGAGCGCTGTGCCAGTGCCCGGGAACATGATTGTTCCGGGCACTGGCAGTCGGTAGGGAGTGCAAATCGTCGAAAGACGGCGCTCAATCGTTATAAGCTCAATCCCGGACCCTGTGGCGTTTATAAGGACGAATGTTTCTAGGCAGGCTGAAAATGCTCTCAATAGCGCATTGATCTGAACGCAACAATTGATTTGTCCATTCCACATTCCCCAAGTACTAGTCCCGAACGGGCTACAACGAACTCCGGCTGGCCAGCCCCTCAGGGATACATACCCTCGTCGGCTCGACAAACGAAGGCGGTAAAGCTCTTGGCAACGCCGCCTCCGTCACGTTTTTGTCGGATGCCGTGCTGTCGTGCCAACATCTCTAACCCGTTCGATCCTCACTGGCGCGTCTACTTAGGCACTCGGAAGAGGTTCAGGTGAGCCTGATGGCATCGATATCTGTGCGTCGTGTAGCCGGTTCTACTCTGGCAGAGCTTACAAACGGCTTGAGCCGGATGATAAAACCATCAAGTCCGGTTCTTATGGAAGGGGGCGGCAGCGATGTCGTTCCCTTACCCAACTGCCGGCTAAAAAAGACTGCCCCTGAGATGCAGCAACAAAGGATGGGTAAGATGCTATAGCTCGTTCATTAGGCCTCCATATTATGGACAACTTGGCAGGCGACAGGCGAAGATAAAGAGAACCTTCAGCAGGTTGTCGCTGACTCGAGGAGTGAAGAAAGCGGTTCTGGGCGAGGCGCTTCGATGGACGATCAAATCACGAGGGCAATCCGCATCGGCGAAGACAACGCCGTCATCATTCAGCTCTACCAGAATTTCTGTGCCAATCTTCACGTCGAACGGTTCGGCGGAACGGGTATGGTCGAAATAGAAACTGGGTTGCCAATCGGTTCCCGGTCATTCAAATGCCAGCACGCGAGTGCTGGAGGTATGGCTGGCATGGACCTGAGGATGATTGCTCTCGATTTTTACGACCGGAACTGCAAGGGCTGTGAGAAGCGGATGCCGGTTCGCATGCCCAACCTGAGCGATGTCGTTGCCGAACGGGATGAGGAAATTCAGGAGCAAGAGCGACAGGCCAAACAACAGCAGGAAGCAAGGGAGGCGGCATATCGAGAGCGTAGCGAAGCACGCCAGCGAGCGAAGCTGGACTGCGATGAACCAACTGCGGGTTTGATCGATGCAATCGACCGTTTGGACGAAGGTGACACTCCCGAGGCCGGCGAAGTCCTTGTCGAGTTGGCACGTGTAGCGACTCATGCTTTTGATCCTCGTATTACCGACCTACTTTATAGCCTCGCAGAAAGCTCAAATTCGATCCTTCTCAACGAAAGCGTCTTCAAAACCTTACGCATCGTCTCAAAGGACACGAAGAGGCTCTGTTCGCTCGCGCTGAAATTCCTGGCAAAGTACCCCAACTCGGCCGCGGCAGACATAGTTGCTCAATTTGTGGACGAATCCCAATCAGCTCTGATTCCTCGAGCTCTTCCACATCTCATCTATCTCGCTGGGCCTGACGAGCATCATTTCCTCGGCCCACCGCGACCAGAGGAGCCCGCTGGATTGAAAGCTGTTTATCGAATTGCTCCGAAGTTGGTTATTGAGGCGTTTGAGAACGGTCTGGTCAGTCCGCAGAAGATCGCACGGATCAGAGTCGTGAATGCACTCTCAACTCTTCGCGACCTCGATCCGAAATGCGGAGTATCTTTGATACCGCTCCTGGTTGCTTCGACGGACCTGCCAGATGATGGCTATTCCATTGGTTCGGCTGAAGCATGGGTTCAGGACCTCCTCGCGGACATGCTTGAGACAAACTTCGAAGAGGCGGACGCACCGCTGAGTGAAGCTTTTCGCAGGCTGGACTTCGAGAAATCGGATGCCGGGCTCGATCGGGTCTACCTCCGGATGTTTCGTGGGTTTCGTCACCGCGAGCGCCAGGAACGACGAATGTCTCCGGCACACGAAACGATCTTTGCTCGGCTGGTAAGCATTCTGTCAACCAAGAGCGCCGGGCAGGGTTCGACTGATCTCCTTGAGTTCCTTCGCCACGATGCGATCCACTACATCGATCTGATTGAGCGCCATTTGGACGGGTTGTTGGGAGCTCTTGCGATCCTGAATGAGGAACGTACCAGTGAAGTAGCCAGTTTCCTTCAACTGGAACTCCCGCCGAATCCGCTCGCCGCCCTTGAGGCGTCGCGGCGGAAACAACACCTTTATTGGCTTGTTTCGGCTGTGGCAAAGCTCCTAGGCGAAGCGGCAGAGCAGAGGCCCAAAACCGTCGGCAAAGCGCTAGTCGAGACCCTTCAGAAAATCAGCGATGACCATGACGATCTTCGTGCCAGCCTCGTCGAGGCGATTGGCATCATGGGACGCAATCGTGAGGCCCTACCGAAAGTGCTTGCGCTTTTGTACGGAGCTCTCACCGGACGTTCCACGCTCGTTCGAGCGGCTGCCGTTCGAGCGTACGGGGATGTACTGGGTCGCGCACCTGAGGATCTTCCTCCTCTACTTCACGAAACGTTCCTAACGTCGCTCACAGATCCATTCGTGATCGTACATTCCGCCGCAGTCGAGCTATTGGATCACCACCGGCTTCCGCATGAGTATGATAAGCAGCTGGAATTTCACGTTCTGCTGCTGATTGAAGCTCACAGTCGAGCTTCGGGCAATCGGAATCTCCTGAAGACGGCTTTGGATGTCTACCTAGACTTCCAGCGCGGCAAGCCGGAGAGCATTCCCGATACCCTGTGTGACTGGATCATCGAACGCATCGGGCGCTGCAAGTGGTACGAGGCCGATGACATCTTGAAGTGGCATAGTGCAAGTCTGTGGCATCGACCGAAGTTCTTGCAGCTTCTTCTTGGCTACCTCAAGAATCCCGAGATGAGCGAACATCAGACGGCGAACCTGTTGGATGTTCTGGAGAAAGTTCCTTCGCCCACATTACACGACAGCGCGGCGGAAGTCCTGTCGGCATTCAAGAGTTTGGTCGATACCGGGTACTACGCCGTCGACGTCGGAATCGAAATCCTAACGTGCAACGGGCTGTGGGATGAGGCAGTGGCTCTAGCCGAATATGAGGAAGCGAAACTAGGTAGTAGCGAGTGGGAACGAGCTCGCAAGTTAGCGAGCCAGGAGCGGGTTCTCGGCTGCTCGATTGAGGCGTTCGCTCATCGTGGCGATGTCGAGGCCATGCGAGCAGCCATCACGAAGCTCAGAACCGTACAAGATCAACGCAACGAAGATGAGAAGAAAAATGCGAAAAAGCGGGACCCACTCTTCGGTATTGTCAGGCAGGACTAGTGCCCGCGAGGCATTGTTCTCAGCGACTGCAGATTCTGCGGACGCGAGCGCGGCTTTGCTCGCGGCATCGGCAGAAGTCCGTGATTTTGCCGAGCCGGGTTTCCAGTCGACAGAGGCAACGGAAGAGCTTCGTTATTTTGTGATTCTCCTCGAGGCCTGCGCTCGTCTTGTCGCCTGGAAGACCGCTGTGCGCGACTGTGAGGCGGACGCAGAACGCTACCTTCGCGGAGCAAAATTCCTTTTAAGCGAAGCAGCCGAGAAGGGACTTCAAGTTCCGATATCAATGACAAAGCCTGCTCAGATGATCGCGGGGCTTTCCGACGTTTCAAAAATCGGCGAAGTCTTCCGCGATGTTCTAGCAGTCCCGCTTCCCATTACCTTTCCGCTGGAAAGTCCGAGAGCTTTCAGGGAACGAGTTGCAAGAGAACCGCGAGAGGAAGTTCCGCCCGTCGTTGTTGCGTTCACATCATTCAGTGTGAACGGTCAACAGTTCAAGAAAGACCAAAAGCTAAACCTCAACATAGGCTATGACCTTGAGGTGGAGATCGCACTATCGCGATGGCCTGAGAACGAGGTTGACCTGCGTTTAGAGCCTCTGTCGGTAGAACCTTCCGAGACCTATAGTCTTCCGACCTTCGTTTTTAGCAAGCCCGAAGGTTCTGCGCCCTTCAACTTCCATGCCTCGAAACGAATGCTCATCAAGCAGGCCGCTTCCTTTCTAGCGCGCCCCATGGCTTTCACATATAGAGCGACGTTTTCAAAAACGGACGACATCACTACCGAGGGTCAACGTCATCTGTCCGTTCGTTGCTTCGATCCAAAGAGTGACCCACAGAGCGGCTACGAACAAGTTGATCAAAAGCTTGTGGCGATTCGCGATCAGGCTCGCAGGTATCCTGCCGTCAATGATGCGGAGCTCAATGCCTTCCTTGTCCTCATGGCCGGGGTTGGTGGTATCGCGGGACAGTCCCTTCAAGACAATCTGTTCAACGGAGAATGGAAGGAAGCGCCGTTTCAGAAGGATATGGTTGCTCGGCTTCGTTCAAGGCCGTCGATCGGTTCCGCGTTGGAAGAGCACCCACATGCCTCCGGCGGAATCACGGATCTTTCCTTTCTAGGTGTGCGCCTTGAACTGAAGGCAATTAGCGACCATTCAGTGACTCGAGCCGACGTCGAGAACCATCTTCCGCAAACTGTGCAATACGTAACAGGAAGTGACAAGCGGTTCGGTATCTTATGCATCCTCGATACACACCCAAAGACCGCCGCGTCCGGGAGTGTCGCTGACGATATCACTTTCGAAGCTCGGACTGGACCCTCTGGAGATGGATTGCCAATTGGGATTGGCGTTGTCATCATTCGGGGAAATCTCAGCAAACCAAGTTCTCTCTGACACGGACAAGAGACGACGTAACTATTGGCTTTCACGCTAGACGCGAAGTGAAAGCTAGGGACGTGAGACGTATGGCAGGTTCACTTACGGAAACGACCCACGATCTCGGGAAGTCGCTCTCGGAGCATTGCCTAGATGGCAGTTACGATTTTCCCCGACGTCTCTGTGAGGTACTGGAACCGCAGTTGCGTCCAGATTTTCGAATTGGGTTTGTCGGTGTGACGGGAGAAGCGGGCTCCATCCTCATGAATCCTGCGCTTCTCATTTACACCAGCTCATCGGTAATGACGGAAGACTCGCCAAAATACGTCTCTTCCGAGAGGGTTGCTGGCGTCATTTATGCGGTGAGGACGTTGAACGACGCGTCTTTGGCGGAAGGCTATAAGTTGATCGGCCAAGTGAAGGCACTGCCTGGGCATGATACAGACTCAGTTGCAGAATGGCACCACATACCGATCGGCATGATTGTGGCTTGCGATTGTGAGCGACCATTGGAGGAACTAGCTGACTCGATTGCGACTCTCAACACTCAGTTTTCCTCTACCAGATGGGCAGATGCTGTATCGGTGCTTTCACGCGGATTGATCAATCACGCCGTTCAATTCGAAGGTCACATGATCGGCGGAGACTTCATCTTGCCCAACAAAACGGGGGCGATGCAGTTCGCTATGTATGTCCACGTAATGGTTGCCTCACTCGGGTCTTACACTTTCAATCGAACGTGCGGGCTTCTGTTTATGCATCTCGGATGCTTCTTCAAGAAGACAGTGCTCCCGACCAATGAGATGGTCATGCAAGGTGTTTCTCGCGTTGCTGTAAACGTTCGGGCTTACATGTTTGATGCAACGGACTACCTCGTACCTGTGCCAGAGGAGATGCGGCAAGATCGCGGTTATGGATTGCAGCTAATGCCATATCGGATCGAGAGCCAGCAGGGAAAGTTGCTGTCGCGTGTGCAGTTCGTACCCTGGCTCGGAGGAGCCGCGATCCGTGTCTACGGCGATCTTCCACTTATGCCATTCGTCTTATTTCTGGGCAAGATGGATAGACCACCACAGCAAATGAGCACGCCGGAAGGAGCGATATCGAGCATTCTTCCAATCAATAGGAATCAATTTGAATTGATGTTAGCCAGGTTCAATCGGCAGTCCAACATGGTTAGCAAGCGAGAGCAGCCAAGCTGGACTGTTACCAAGATGGCTGACGAAGGGACGTCGAGCCCATTTATGGCACGACTGTTCCTAAACATCCTTGACCTACGCAAGTCAGCCCTGCAGTCGAAAGCAGAGCTCGATGCCTTCGATAAACCTTATGAGTTGGTGTTGATGTCGAGTATTACTGTCAGGGACCTTGCACGCGAGATCAACGATCTGGTTGCAGATCACCGATCAAAAGTGGAAGGAGGCATAGGTGTCCGGATCGAAGGCCGTTTAGTGCGTGTCGACGAACCTATTGATAAGGAACTTCGTCGGCTGGTGGAGTCGTTCCTTAATTCGTCGAATCGAGTGATGCTGACAGGAATGAAGGAGGCGGCGAAGGCGCTTGGCCTCGACATTGCGTTTTTTTTTAAGAAGGAATCGACTTTTACAAACGGTGTTAACGCCTTGGATGGAAGCGACCCCAATCTCGCCGCGTATTGTCGGAAGGCAAGAATATGGGCAGATGTGCTCAATTCAGTCCGTAATGACATGGAGCACAACTTCTGGTCATTGCCAAGGGTGCAATACAAGATTGAGCAAGGTCGTGTCGTCATGATTGAGCCCGAAATTATTGGACGCCCAGTGTCCAACTTCACTAATTTTGTGAAGGATAGAATGCTCTGCTTCGTCGAGGAAATCTGTGCTCACGGTTTGCAAGGCAGGATGCCCGAAACTATTTCAGTGACAGAGATTCCCATGCGAAAGAGGGCTGTCGAGCGAGCCGAACGTTTCAGGTTATGTACGTCTGGAGGCGGAATGCCTTTGTGGAAGATCGATTATCACGAGACCACCTTCGATGAAAAATAGTCGAGCTCGAATAAGGGGAGATCAGGCCGCAATAGAATTCACGGCTACGGGCAAAGGATTTTTTGCTACACAAACCTAAGCAAATCAATTACCTACGCTGGAATACGCTGAGATGGTAACGACAAGTCTGCAAGTGTAAAGTGAATGGCCCATGCCCGAGAAAAACCGTTTCTCAGACACCGGCCACTGAGAATTGAACCCTCTCAGATGCCAGAATCGCCCCGAAACGGACCCGGGCAATTGCTCCCTGTATCCTTTTCGGGTACGATTGACTCCAGAATGGGTACAGCCAGCACACTATCGAGCACGCTGTTTGGGCGCACGCGCGGTGCGGTGTTGGCTGTTCTGTTTGGGCATGTTGGCGAGTCCTACTACTTAAGACAACTTGCCCGGATGACGGGGATTACACTGGGGCCCGTGCAGCGGGAGGTGCGCCAGTTGGTC
>Ga0181520_10013714_pt1 | contig 10170 bp, 8 predicted proteins | sample PEATcosm2014_Bin_29_FD_132451 | JGI IMG/M metagenome (GOLD analysis project Ga0181520, IMG submission 132451) | Peatland microbial communities from MTU Mesocosm Facility, Houghton, MI, USA - PEATcosm2014_Bin02_30_metaG | ecosystem: Environmental > Terrestrial > Soil > Wetlands > Peat | place... | reverse complement strand
TTGCGGCGATCCGACTTTCAATTGGATTGGGCTACGCCGCATCTTGTGGAAATAATAGACCCAAATCACCGTTGGCGCGATCCGCGCGGTCGGACGCTTCATCTTTTTGCCGAGACTCATACAAACGTACGCAATGTTGCGGCAATTGCCAGTGTGATTAGCGACGAGTCAGGCGGGATGACAATCCAAAATAAAGCTGCTCCAAGCGACATGCAGAAGTATCTCGTTTCTATGCCAGGCGGGCACATGAAGTTCGACATTGCATACGACGAAACCAGCCACATGTATTGGCTTGCGTGCAATCCATGTTTTGACACCATGATCAGATCAAACGGCTCGTATGCGGCGCGATCGGTGGAGCAGCAGGACGATCGACGGCAATTGCTTCTTTTCTACTCGCCTGACCTGGTAGACTGGTGCTTGGCCGCGTGCATTGATTCAGGCTCGTCAGCGAAAGATTGGCGACATTTTTGCAGTCTGTCAATCGGAGGGAACGACCTGTTTGCCGTTTGCTGTTCTGGTTACGCAAGGCCTGGCACGCGTGGGTACTCAGATAGAATCACTTTCCATTCAATCACGGCTTTCCGGGAATTAATATATTCGCGCTGACTTCTTGTCGTTTCACAGGGACGTTGCGAAATCCGGTTCACCAGAGATGGAGAAATCCCAGAGTGTCAATTGGAGCGTCTTTGGACATGAGATAGATGACGACGGTTACACCATTGAAAAACATGTGCATGGTTATAGGAACAATAATAGAGCCCGAATAGAGATAACCTGACGAGAATGCAACGGCTATTACGAATAAAGGCAGCAGGGCTGCTGCGTGGAAATGAATGACGGCGAAAGCGAATGATACCAGACATACGGCAACTGGGAGCGAGTATCGTCTGGTTACAGCTGGCATGACTATTCCTCTGAAAAGGAACTCCTCAATCATTGGTGCTGCGGCGATGGCTAGGAGCATAAGGGTTATCTGAAGCCAGCAGGGCAGGCTGGGATTAATAAGTATGGACAGAATTTCCTGCTGCTCTACGGAGAAACCGAAGAAGTTCAAGACAACGTCGTAGATAAGCGAGACGAATACGAAAATGGGCATCGTGGCCAGATAAAAGAAAGCACCCAGACGTATGTTTGTTGCAAGCCTGGCTCGCTCAATTCCGAAGGCTTCGCGCCATGAAAGTCCCTTCGAGTTCATAATCCCGACGATGGTGGCAAGAGCTACAATCTGGTATGACAGCGTTTCGACCAGAGTGGAGACTGCTTCCGTATATTCGGTCGTTACGGCGAAGCCGGAGAAACGCAGAAACATTGCATAAAGGGCGAAAAAAGCAGCGACGACGGCAATTGCCAGCAAGACAGTCCCGGCGTCGGTCAATGTCCATTGCGTGGTGAGCAGGCGGGCTGTCATGTCAGGAATGTTAACCGGCCTTCGTCTCAGGCGAATAAGAATAATGATGTCGCAGATCACTCCGGCAATTAGAATGATCGACACAAATGCGCCAAGGATGAGAAGAGCAGGGGAAACATCCTCAGGGGCAATCGATTGAAGCAGGTTCTGCATTTGCCAAGTCTCGACCCGTCAAACCGCCGGCTCCACGATGTCTTTGATCACGTAAATCGGCTTGCTTTGCGATTCGTGGTATGTGCGTATCTGTATCTCGGCCAGCAATCCCATGCTGATGAATTGCATGCAGAACAATATCAGCATGAAAGGAGTGATGATCCATGCTGGTCGCTTGGCGATCTCAACGATTTCATGGAGCGACACGATCCCTAGGTTGTAGCCGATGTGAGCGAATAGAAAAGTCACCAGCATTGCCATCCCGGGAAGCCCGAAAATCAGGCCGAGCTTGCCGAATATCTGGATTGGATGCGTGCTGTATCGCAGAAGGAATTTTACGGTCAGAAGATCAAGCAGAACTCTTATAGTGCGCGAAATACCATACTTGGAATTGCCGAACTTGCGCGGCTGATGGCTGACCGGAACCTCGTCAATGCTCCCGCCGACCCAGCTTGCCAGCGCCGGTATGAACCTGTGCATTTCACCATAAAGATTAATGTTTTGCACAATTTCCCGCCTGTACGCCTTGAGAGTGCAGCCATAATCGTGCAGTGCTACACCGGTGATGTTGCTTATGAGAGAATTTGCAATCTGCGAGGGCAGGCGACGGTTTAAGAAGGCGTCCTTACGATCCTTGCGCCATCCACTCACAACGTCAAATCCCTTGTCAATGCTGGCGAGCAGTTTTGGGATATCGGCCGGGTCATTTTGCAAATCAGCATCGAGCGTAATTACCACTTTGCCTTTGGATTCGGCAAATCCAGCGCTCATTGCGGCAGTCTGGCCAAAGTTACGCCTGAATCGAATCATGCGGAAACAGCGTGACCTTCTGCCGCATTCCACCAATTTCTCCCACGAGCCATCGGTGCTTCCGTCGTCAATCAGCAGAACTTCGTACGAGCGTCCAAGCTTGGGAAGAACTTCGTTAAGCCTCTCGCAGAGCAGGGGAATGTTCTCCACTTCGTTATAAATTGGGATCACTATGGATAACTCTGTCATTCAGCTCACTCGTTCTTTAATAAGATTGCGATCAAACATGGAGGCAGAATATACTAGCGGAAAAAGAATGCGACAGAAAAAAACACGTATGACTACAACAAACAGCAAACTTACTCTCTTACGCAGGCAACTTCGCAACACCGGCGGGCTGGCGATAGCTTTCTCAGGCGGAGTTGACAGCACATTCCTTGCCGCCGTTGCAAAACAGGAATTAGGCGACAGGGCGATTGCAGTCACCGCGCTCTCTCCAACGTATCCTGCGCACGAACAGAATGATGCAGCGAAGATCGCAAAGCTGTTGCGAATCAAACATGTGATCGTTGAATCCAACGAACTCGATATACCGGGTTTTGCCGAGAACCCTGAGAATCGTTGTTACTTCTGCAAACGGGAGCTTTTTAAGGTGGTCAGGAGAATCGCAGCACATTACGGAATCAAGAAGATTGCGGATGGAAGCAACGCCGACGATCTGAGCGACTACCGGCCCGGGCGAAAAGCGGTGAAGGAAAGCGGGACGCTCAGCCCGCTGCTCGACGCGGGATTGACAAAGTCCGAGATTCGAAGCCTGTCGCGGAAGATGAAGCTTCCGACAGCTGACAAGCCTGCATTCGCGTGCCTTGCTTCGCGCTTTCCATATGGCTCGAAAATTACAGAAGAGAAGCTGAATGCGATTGACGCAGTTGAAACTGTGCTCCGGAAGTTGGGGTTCACGCAGATTCGCGTTCGTCATCATGGTGATGTCGCCCGCATCGAGATTCTACCAGCTGAAATGAAGAAAATGTTGAATGCAACCGTATCCGACAAGGTTGTGCAAGCCGCAAAGAAAGCCGGTTTTCTCTACGTCTCCCTCGATCTCGAAGGCTATCGCACCGGCAGTATGAACGCTATGTTGAAAGCACGGAGAGATCAGAATCATGACTAAACAGGCGTCAAATATGCGGGTTCCCAGCTTTGTGATCTTTCTTCTCTGTGCATCTGGATGTGGTCAGCGCTGATTTCGATCGGCTTGGCCCTTTCAGACGATTGGCGGAGTCGGCCAGCGACCTTCTGAGGCGTTCTTGATAATTTCCTGCATATCGCGCGGGAAATCGCTTTTGAGCATCCACTTGATGAAATTGGGATCGTCTTTCATCAGGCTGCGCAGCGTCACATCCTTCTTCTTGCCGAAGTTTAGAGCGACTTCGCCATTAAGCCATTTGAGGCGGCCCGTGCGGTCAACCCAGCTTGGATCGCGCGGATTACAATACTTGTCCAGTGTTTCCATGTCCCGTGGCAGGTCGTGATACTTCTCGAATTCGCCTTCCATCACGCGGATTGTCGCTAGCACGTCGCCTTCGGCGCCGTGGGCGTCGAGGTGCATTTCGCCGCAATAGAAGGCCAGGGCCGCCGTAAGGTCACGTGGTTCGCGCTTGTGGAAAACGCGCTGGGCGTCAAATACGCGGCGTCCTTCGATATGGAATCTGATATTGGCCCTCATGAATTCCTCGATAAGAATCGGAATGTCGAAATGCAGGATGTTGTAGCCGCCGAGATCACAGCCTTCCAGGATTTCGTTAACCTGTTTCGCGATAGCCGCGAAGCGCGGCCGGTCGGCCACATCGGCATCGGTTATGCCGTGAATCTTCGTTGCTTCTGGTGGAATTGGGATCGTGGGGTTCACACGGAAGCTGAATGTCTCGCGTTTCTCTTTTGGCATGAGCTTGGTGATTGCGATTTCGACGATCCTGTCGGTGCGAATATTTATGCCGGTGGCTTCAATGTCGAACACCGCAAGTGGCCGGTCCAACTTCCATTTGAATTCTGTGTTTTCCATATCCAGCAATGAATAGCCGCAAACCTGCACAAAAAGAAGCAAAATAAAGTAATCGCCTCCGGCATCGTTAATAAATGGGCCATGCCGCAACCAGATCCTGCCCGGCTGTTGAAAACAGCGGGGCGATTTGATGGCTTCATTCGACTGCTTGGGTTCGCCGGCAAAATGCTGGTAATCCTTCTGTTACCGGGTGGCAAGAGTCACGGATGTTTGGTAGGGCGCAGGCGCCGCGTCAATGGAACTACGAAGAGTTCACGGCGGGTTCCGTCTTCGCCTCTGGCTACGACGTGACTTGCCGGCGTACCACAGCGTAGCGTACTCACGTAGACGGGCGGCACCGCCCATCCACCCCATAACTAAAGCATTACAAATGGTGGCATCTTGACTTTGGAGACGCCAGACCGCATTATACTGGCGTGAAAAATGAAGGGAGATGAACGAAATGGGCGCAGAAGATAAGTTCGATTTGATTGTGGTTGGAGGAGGGCCGGCTGGGCTCACGGCGGCCTATGTGGCTGCCAAAGCCGGTTTGCAGGTCATTGTGCTTGAAAGAGGCGATTTCTGCGGGTCGAAGAACATGTTCGGTGGCATATTCTTCACCAACGTATTGAGACAGATCATGCCCGATTTCGAGAAGGACGCGCCGCTTGAAAGGGTCATTGTCCGGCGTAGATGGTCACTCATGACGCCTGATGGCGAACTCGCAGGCGAATTCCGGTTTAAGAAGTTTGGCGAGCCGCCGCACAATAACGGTTTTACTGTCCTCAGATCCAAATTCGACAAGTGGTTTGCCGGAAAGGTCGAAGAGGCCGGTGCGATGATAATCACCGGCGCTGTTGTTGATGATGTCATTCTTGATGGCGGCAGAATCAAGGGCGTGAAGGCGAGATTGGAGGATGGCCAGATCTACGGAGACATGGTCATACTTGCCGATGGAGTGAACTCGCTTGTTGCCAAGAAGCTGCAGCTTCACAAGGAACTCGATCCGGAAGACGCGATTGTTTCGGTGAAGGAAGTAATTGCATTGCCGGAAGAAAGAATACGCGACCGTTTCGGCCTCACAGGGAACGAAGGCATGGCGTGCGAGTATTTTGGCGCGTCGGTAAAAGGCGCGCTGGGATCCGGCTACATATATACTAACAAGGACACGATTTCTGTTGGAATCGGAGGAACGGTCAAATCCCTGACCGAGCGCAAACTTAATCCTAATGATGGACTTGAGTACTTCAAGAATCACCCGGTAATAGCTCCTCTGATACGGGACGGCGAACAGAAGGAATATTCTGCGCATTTGCTTCCGGATGGCGGCTTCGACAAGATGTCTGAGCTTGTTACTGACAACGTCATGGTGGCAGGTGATGCAGCCGGTCTTGTGGATGCGTCACTTTTTCACGAGGGAACCAATCTGGCCATGGAGTCCGGACGTCTGGCGGGTGAAGTTGCAGTGGAAGCAAAAGCTAAAAAAGACTTCTCGAAAGCGTCATTGTCCGCTTACGCCGATAGAATGTCAGATAGTTTCGTAATGAAAGACCTCAAGAAATTTAGAAAACTCTCTCGAACACTCGAACACAATCCGCACCTTTTTGAAAAGTATCCAAGGATAATGGAGGAGTTTGTGCGGGACATGTTTACGGTTGACGGCGAGCCCAAAAACAAGAAACAGGCTAGGCTGCTTAAGAGACTGCTTAAAGAGGAGTCCATATTCGGCTTTATTAAGACCGCGCTTGCGGCAAGGAGGGTGATCATATGAGCGATAGAGTGTTAAAATCCATGGAAGACAAACTCTCTCTCGACAAGTTCAAACCGTTTACCGAGACACACCTCAAAATAAAGAAGGGCGTAAACGCGCGCGAACTGATTGAGGGGAAGTTGTTCATATGTCCGGCAAAAGTTTATGAGTTGAACGATAAAGGGGAGGCTATTGTGTCATTCGAGAACTGCCTCGAATGCGGCACTTGCCGGGTTGTGGCGCCTGACGAGATAGAATGGGAATATCCGCAGGGCGGCTACGGTGTCACTTTAAGGTTCGGATAATTTACCGGTTTCGCGTTGCGCGTGCGCGGATACAAAGGTGTTTCATGACCGGTTTAAGTATCAGGGCTGGGTTCTCTTCGAAATGCCTGTTCAACGCACATTGAACGGCGTGCAGAATAGGTTGCATCAGCATAAAAGATGGCCTGTTTCGGTTGTGGTAGAGCTTTTGTTTATCAATGAATCCAGTAACTGAACGATTACTCGCAACTCCTTTTTTCAATCTGGATAAGAAGCCTGTCGAAAATGTACGAGTGGAAGGGCATGAAAATGTACCAGTACACGCGTCCGAAAAATGTCCTGGTGTCATAGTAAGCCTGAACCGATAGACGGTTTTGGACTCCTTCCGGGGTAATCTTGAAGTCAAGCCATGCCCGTCCGGGCAGCTTCATTTCTGCGCGGAGTAACAGCCTGCGATTAGGGACCAATGCTTCCACCCGCCAGAAGTCAATGACGTCGTTAACGCTCAATGTGGAGGACCTCTTTCTGCCGCGGGCCGTCCCAACTCCCATAAGGAGGCTGTCCAGAATCCCACGAATTCGCCACATCCAGTTTTCGTGAAACCAGCCTTCCTTGCCTCCGATCCGACAGATTGAGGTAAACAGCGCGCTGTCCTTTCTGTCGGTCAAAATGGAATAGGTTGTCGTATAACAGGGAGGTTTGGAGAGTTCGTGCAGCTTGACGGCAAGCTCGTTTGCAGGCGGATAGGCGTCAGACCAGCGCGTGTATATGACGTCATCCTCTTCGCAAGACAGTGCGCGAGATACAGCGTCCCTGTAAGTGAGCGTTTTAAAGGGAAGTATCATGGAGAGTCGATTGTCGTTGCATACGACATCGTTCCGCAGGCCTTCCATAAGACTGCGTGTAATGGGAACTGGCACGGGAGTCAGCAGACCTGCCAGATAGGCGTGAAACCCGACTCTCGCAAACGGGGAAGAGACAAAGAATCGTTTTTTGCCAAGTATTTCCGCGATTATCATCATCATCATCTCGTATGTCAGGATGTCCTGACCTCCGATATCGAACGAGTCGCCTGCCGTCTCCGGCTTTTCCAGTACACCGACAAGGTATTTGACCACATCCCTGATGCCGATGGGCTGGCATTTGGTGCGTCCCCAGTATGGAATGGGAATGATAGGGAGCCGCCTCACGAGGTGCTCAATGATCTCGTACGAAGCGCTTCCAGAACCGATGATTACCGCGGCACGCAGCACCGTCGTTGGGATTGAGCCATGAGCAAGTTCCTCGGCGACTTTAGCCCTGCTGCGCAGATGCGGCGACAGAAAGGTCCTGACATCGCCAAGGCCCCCAAGATAGATGATGCGAGCAACGCCGTTTGCCTCGGCAGCACGCCTGAAGTTGTTCGCGTTGGAAAGATCGGAAGCTTCGAATTCCTTTGGTCCGAGCAGAAGCGAGTGAATGAGATAGTAGGCAGTGTGAACGCCCTTCAGAGCCGTTGAGAGAGAAACCATGTTCGATGCATCCGCAACCACAATTTCAGCAGTTGGCCATCGTTTGGCATATTCCTGCGAAAATCCGCGAACCATCACGCGCACCTTGTATCCTCGCTCAAGCAGTTCAGGGACAAGCCTCCCCCCGATGTAGCCGGTTCCTCCCGTTACCAGAACGGTTCCAATGGAGGGAATAGGCGTAGAAGGCAGATCCTGGCAGTAAAATCGTCCAACTTCAGGGCTGTAGGTGATGTCGTGTTGCGGAAGAGCAGCGGGGCGGGTGTCTGATGTCAGCGGCTGTTTCAGTATTTCATCCATAACAGTTCTCCATCATAACAATCAGAGCAGCGGCTTGATTCGACTGAGCCTTGTATCCAGTCACACCACTGCACGTCACCCTACGGTGAAATGACGCCATATTGGCGTGAACAGGGCAAGGATAAAGTGCAAATTGCAGTACGAGCAAAGCTTTTACGCGAGAATTCGAGTGAACTTTGCCGCATTGACTTCTGCAATCCCTTTTCGTACACTTGAAAGCATCGTGGGCTGTTACATCAATCGCGCATATGGGTGTCTTTAAATGAAAAGCCGTGAATATTACAACCAGTTGCGTGGGGTCGTGTCGCTCGTCTTATTTGCCCTTTCGTCAGCTTATGTTTCAGCGGAATCGCTCACAAACGAGAATGGTGTTGTATACGAGAATGTGACTGTAATATCCGCTACTCCGAAAGATTTGCTTATCACATATTCATGCAAGGGGCGCACTTCCGCCATTTCTCTTTCTTTGAAGTCGCTGCCATTGGATGTGCAACAACGCTATGGCTACGCCCAAAGCAAAGAGGACGCCTACAAGGCGGAGATGGCACGGAAAGACGCCGCGAAAGCAGAGACACTCAATAGGTCGAGACGGCAGGCGCCAGTTGTCACAAATACATCGCCGCGTGAGTCCAGTTCCTCTCCGGCGGCAACCCAAAAGAAAATCGCTGCCAGCCCGGTGCCAACCGTTGACGGAGGTCTCTCAGAGAGCGAAATCAAGGATCTTAATGCGCAATGGAGCGACACCAACGCTGGAATAAATTATTTGTTCACGGCGTCCATGTCGCGAGCCAAAGTCTCAGCCAATGATCAGAAGAGATACGTGGAGTCGGGGAAGGTTCCTTTCACCATCAGCGTTCAATTTTCGCAACAAATCGCAGGCCAGAAAACGCCAAAGCAAATACTCGAGGGGCGGGCTCATTTCTATGTCTACGATTCCGACGGAAATGTCGTTGTCCAACCTCTAACTGAAACGCTTCTGCAACTCTGCAAGCATTGAAGCGAGGGCGGCGGGTACTCAGGTGAAGTACCCAAAGATGGCGAATACACGCTTGTAGCCTGGATCGCGGATTCGCGGCCGGGAAATCTTGGCCGAAAAATCGTTACAAAACTGGATGCTTTCACTGGGCCGCAGCAAGGTTCAGTAATTTCTGCTCTCGCACAGTAATTCTCATTGCCTGATGCCGCGCAGGACGGTAGGCGCCACATCGCATTTCTCACGAGTTCCGAAGAACCGCCAATGTTTGCAGCGCCTCGCGGACTTCCGCAATTACCGTTTCCCAGCCTCCCTCGCTCGGCTGACGGAAGAGCCGCATTACTTTCGGATACCAAGGCGAATCGAGGCGTGCTGTCAGCCAGCGCCAATCGGTCATATGATGCGGCAAGAGAACCCAGCAGTTCTTGCCGAGTGCACCCGCCAGGTGGGCGATGGCAGTGTCAACGCAAATGACCAGGTCGAGATTCATGACAATGGCCGCTGAGTCTGCAAAGTCAGAAAGCTGTGGTCCCAGATTCAGTAAGGGCAGGGCGACTGGTGGATTCGCCGCCTCATCTTCTCCGGCTCCTTTTTGCAAACTGACGAATCGCACTCCAGTGATTGAGCCAAGCGATTCGAGCATCTTCAGATTCGGTATGGATCTTTCTGTATCGTTCTCGAAGCGCGCATTGCCTTTCCAGACGACTCCCACACGGAAATCGGATGGCGCGCATTCCTTTGACAGCACGTGTGTCCATTTTTCTAAGAGTCTGTTATCTGCCCGCAAATAAGGCAAGTTAGCGGGAATCGAATCCAGTCGTGTTTGGCAATAATATGGCAGGCTGAGTGGCGGAGTCCAGTAATCCCACTTCGAATGAGGAAACGATTCGTCAAAGGCAAAAACGGTGTCTACACCTTCAAGTGTCGTGAAGAGGGCTTTCAATTCAGGATGGCAAATGATGGTGATTCGCGCCGCACCCAGAGTTTTTAATACCGTCGCATAGCGGCAGAATTGTATCAT
>Ga0181520_10013713_pt1 | contig 10171 bp, 7 predicted proteins | sample PEATcosm2014_Bin_29_FD_132451 | JGI IMG/M metagenome (GOLD analysis project Ga0181520, IMG submission 132451) | Peatland microbial communities from MTU Mesocosm Facility, Houghton, MI, USA - PEATcosm2014_Bin02_30_metaG | ecosystem: Environmental > Terrestrial > Soil > Wetlands > Peat | place... | reverse complement strand
GACAATTCCATCCGCATTATCTTCATTCATTATCTGACTTACGTGCTGCCCGCTGGCAAATTGAACACCGCCCTGGTAACTGGCAGATGTCTGTCGATGAAGTGAATGCCGTTAAACAAATTGATGAAACTATAAATGACATTAAAAAGGCCTCTATTGATGACGGGAAAGATCTGAACGATCACCCCAAAGCTGATGAAGTTCAGGATCATGTGGGACGTTTGCACAAAGCTGTTGAATTTCTGAAAAAGGCTCAGGGAGATGTAAACCAGGAGGAAGATAATGGTTTTGCACAGGGACTTCAGGGAAAAGCTTTAAAACATATAAATGATGCCATAAAATTAACAGAGAAGGCAATTTCTGATTCTCAACAATCAGGTGGGCAACAAAATGGCGGAAAGCAATCTAACGGACAACAAACAGGTGGTAAACAAGGCGCTCAATCATCAGGATCAACAACTGGGACAACGAGCGGAACATCAACCAGTTCAACAACAGGTACATCAACCGGTCAATCAGGACAACAAACAGAACATCCTTATTACCTTCATGCCTTGTCAGATTTACGTTTGGCACGATGGCAGATTGAACACCGTCCCGGTAACTGGGACAGAACAGTTGATGAAGTCAATGCAGTTAAACAAATCGACATTGCCATAAAAGATATTAAGAAAGCTTCAATTGACGACGGAAAAGATTTGAATGACCATCCAAAAGCTGATGAAGTTCAGGACCACGCGGGACGGTTGCACAAAGCAGTTGAATATCTGAATAAAGCTCTCTCAGATGTAAAAAAGGATGAAGACAATACTTTTGCCGAGGCACTTCAGGGAAGGGTAATAAATCATATTAATGAAGCTATCATTCTGACACAAAAGGCAATTCAACAATAGGTGTCTGCAAGAAAACGCCAATTTGACAAGTCATAATTGATTTAAAAGGTATCATGTAAAATTCTTAGATACTATCATCAGAAAAATGCTAATTTACGAAAAGTCAACTCAGCTTTTTCTGACTTCACAAGCCTCGAACCTGGCGTTTTCTTATCAGATATTAACTAGTTTGGAAAGTTTATAAATAAAACCTGAATTGTAATATTTTAAAAAAAATAAGCCGTTGAAAACTATTTTTAACAGGACTCTGTATACAATAATCCTTGCATTAACTTTGCAAGGCATTATCGCTCAAAGTCCTCAGCTTTTGAGTTATCAGGCCATTGTTCGTGATGCCGGCAACAAGTTGGTGACAAACCAAAACGTTGGAATGAAAATCAGCATTTTACAAGGTTCCCCTACAGGGACCGCGGTATATACCGAAACTCAGCCCGCAACAACTAATGCTAACGGTTTAGTTACCATTTCAATTGGAAATGGCAATGCCGTAACAGGTACATTCACAGTTATAAACTGGGCAAACGGACCATATTTCCTTGAAACAGAAACCGACCCTGCCGGAGGCACAAACTACACAATCACAGGCACAAGCCAGATATTGAGTGTACCATATGCTTTATATGCCAAAACCTCACACACTTCAGATAGTATTAATTACAATAGCCTTACCGGTTTACCCACTTTATTCAATGGACAATACAATAGTTTAACAGGCACACCTGATTTGGCCACTGTAGCTACATCAGGCAGTTATGACGATTTAACCGGCAAGCCAAATATACCTTCCTCTCAGGTAAATAGTGACTGGAACAGTACTTCAGGTGTTTCCATGATATTAAATAAACCGTCAGGTACAAAGGCCCAATCACCTTTGACAATAAATAATGACTCTGTTGAAATAAGTAAAGCCGGTGTAATACAGGGTAATATGATTACTTATAATGGAAATAACTGGGAAGCACTTGATCTGGATACCTATCATCCTGTAATTGATGAAACGGATTCAACTAATGCTCCCATTATGCAGCCTTACCTCGTACTTAATTATTGTATAGCACTTGGTGGCATTTACCCTTTGCAAAATGGAGGAAATGAAACCGGAGAAGGAGCATTTACGGGAGAAATAAAACTTTTCGCTTTTAATTTTGCTCCGGTAGGCTGGGCATTTTGTAATGGACAATTATTGCCAATATCAGGGTATCCGGATCTTTTTAATTTATTAGGAACCACTTTTGGTGGCGATGGAGTAAAAACATTTGCATTGCCCAACCTTCAGGGAAGGATACCATTGGATCTGGGACAAGGTACGGGTTTAACCCAGCGACCTTTTGGTGTCTCTGGCGGTAGTGAATCAACAACTATCCATTATAATGATAAGTACAGAAAATAATATTAAATTATTTATAACTAAATATTTACCTAATGAAATTCAAAACTGCAAAACTAAGCACCATAATCCTTATAGGAATTGGTTTAACAGGATTAAGAGCACAGGAAACCGTAACCGCCTCAGGGGGTGATGCCACAGGAAGTGGCGGATCTGCAAGCTATACTGTAGGACAGGTTGTTTATACAACCAATACAGGAACAAATGGTTCCGTTGCTCAAGGAGTACAGCAACCATATGAATATTCCACAGTAACTTCAACAGAAGAGGCTGCAGGAATAAATCTTAATTGTATCACCTATCCCAATCCGGTAAATGATAACCTTACACTTCGGGTTGATGCAGCCACACTGCAAAACCTGGAGTCTCTAAGCTACCATCTGTATGACATTGACGGAAAACTACTGGAAACCCGATCTGTAGTAAATTCCAGCACTGACATATCTATGGGAACCTTTGTCCCGGGTACATATATACTTACAGTTACCAATAACAACAATGCCATAAAGACATTCAAAATAATAAAAAATTAGAAAACAAGAAATGCAAGTTGGCAATAAGGTAAGAAGGCAAGAAGGCAAATATATTAAAATACTAACATTTGGACATGATGATAAATAAAACTATGAAAGCCAAATTGACCCAAACACTATCAGTGATAATAATCACATTAGCATATCAGATTGCTGTAACAACTGCATTTGCTCAAAGTCCTCAGGGTTTCAGTTATCAGGCGGTAGTACGCGATGCCGGTAATAAACTTCTCACTAATAAAAATGTCGGGATGCAGATAAGCATACTGCAAGGTACTGCTACCGGTACTGCTGTATATACCGAAACCCAGACCGCGACAACTAATAATAATGGACTGGTTACTGTTATTATTGGAAATGGCACAGTGATTTCCGGAACTTTCGCGTCGATAAACTGGTCAAAAGGATTATATTTTATTGAGGTTGAAACCGATCCAACTGGTGGAACAACATATACCATTACCAATACAAATCAATTGCTCAGCGTACCATATGCCCTATATGCCAGTTCATCAGGGTCAGTCTTTCCTTTAGCTGACAGCGCCGTTTTATTGAAAGGAAATCAAACTGTTACAGGAACAAAAACCTTTAATGACGATTTAGTGGTAAGTGGAATCACTGTTGGACAGGGGAAAGGTTCAGTTAACTCAAATACGGTTATAGGATACCAGGCAGGTAACACAAATTCAACAGGTAATTATAATACTGCAAGCGGATACCAGGTTCTTTTTGCTAACACTACCGGAAACAGAAACGTGGCAAACGGTTACCAGGCACTTTATAACAACACTACTGGCATTCATAATACTGCTATCGGGCATTGTTCGCTTAATAAAAATACAACGGGTAACAATAATACTGACCTTGGAACATATTCTCAAAACAATAACAATACCGGATCATACAATACAGCCATAGGTGTTTCTTCCCTGTACATCAATGAATCAGGTTATGGTAACGTAGCCGTAGGTTTTGATGCAGGATATTCCAATTCCGGAAACAATAATATTTTTATTGGTGATAGTGCAGGAATAAATGAAACCGGAAGCAACAAACTTTATATTGCAAGTTCAGGTACCAACTCTCCGTTAATTTATGGAGATTTTAATACCGGTGTTCTTACAGTAAATGGTAACTTAACAGTTACCGGATCTGTTACAGCTCCAAACAACAGTAATCATTATATAGGCGAACTGTTTGGAGGAGGCATTGTTTTTTACGTTTATGATAACGGCCATCATGGGTTAATTGCAGATACAGTTGATCTTAGCTCAAATGCACCCTGGACTTGTTCCTCATTCCAAAGCACATATACCTATGCCTTTAAAAATGGAGTTAACGGAGGCATTGCTAACACGGTAAAAATTGTAACGCAGGCAGGTGAAGGCCCTCTGCCTCCTTATGCCGCACAATTATGTGACAAATATAATGGTGGTAATTTTTCGGACTGGTACTTACCCTCATACTATGAATTGAATTTAATGTATTCAAATATTGGTCAGGGTGCGTCATCTCCATATACGAATATAGGGGCTTTTGCAAATAACTTTTATTGGAGTTCCACAGAATATAACGGAAATACTGCATGTCTTGAGAATTTTTCAAATGGCGCCAATGGAGTCCCCTCTAAAAGCACTGATGCATATGTAAGAGCTATACGGGCCTTTTAACTTATTGAAACCAGGAACAGGGAGCCAGAAACAACAACTTATATAATGAACTGTAATTATTCAGGTTATTCTTATGAGGGCTTTATAATAACATATTATGGGAAACTTTAATTAACAACATAACCTTAAATCTTAATACACTATTCTATGAACAAAAAATTACTAACACTCGCAATTCCGGTACTTATCGCCGTATTTTTATTATCCTGTAAAAAAGATTCAACTACGTCGACTTCCACAACTACAACAACTACTACAAATGGCAAATGGCAAAATACCGGGCCAAATTACAATTGGATAAATACAATAGCCATTAATGGGAACAATATTTTTGCCGGAACACAGGATAGTGGCATATATTTATCAACAAATCAAGGAAGTACCTGGAAAGCTGTTAATACCGGACTCCCTTCAGACGGTGGAAATGGAAAAGATGGAATAAATGCAATAGCAATAAGCGGTAGCAATATCTTTGCAGGAACTTCCAATAATGGAATGTATTTGTCAACTAATAATGGAACTTCCTGGACTGCAATAAATACCGGTTTGGCAAATGCAAATTTTATTAAATCATTAGCAATAAGCGGAACCAGTATCTATGCAGGAACAACAGGTGCAGGAATATATTTATCCACTGATAATGGTAGTAAATGGAGCGCTGCTGGATTATCCCAAGCAACTGTATACGCGATTGCCATAAGCGGATCCAATGTTTTTGCCGGAACCGACGGGGGAATGGAATTATCGGCAATTAACAGCAGTTCCTGGAAAGCTATAAATAACGGAATATCGGCAAATAATAACGGATATGCAATAGCAATTAGTGGTAACTATATTTTTGCAGGGACTGACAGCGGCGTTTATATTTCAACCAACAATGGCAGCAGCTGGAGCTTAGGAAATACAGGACTGACGTCTTACTCCAGTGTTGGCATAAGTTCATTAGCAGTGAATGGAAATAATATTTATGCCGGACCTAATGATGGTAATCCGAACGGTGTGGACGGTTTATTTGAATCCACTAATGATGGCAGCAAATGGACAGCGATCAATAATGGATTTACTTTTGGGGCAACTGAAGTTTTCTGTATAGCTTTTGACAATACAAATATTTATATAGCAACTGCTTCAGGGGTTTTTAAACAGGCATTGTAGTCCAAAACCTTCACTATATGAGTTGTAAACGTTGTAAAGGTTGTAAAAGTGTAAAGGTATTATATCAAATTTATAACTTCTATAACCTATACAACATTTACAACCTTATCATCTAAACTCGTGATTTTAAAGACAGGCACTAATTAAATTACTCCATACTGCCGGAATTACGACCAACAGTATAATGGTTAAAGAGGAACAGATGGCGGCTTTGCCGCCATCTGTTCCTCCTCTTCTCTGACAGAAACTGATTTTCATTTCAATAGAAGAGAGAAATCTGAAAAAGCCGGTAACTTATAAGCACCATAAATTATCTAAAGTAAATTATTGTGATTTTTATAAAAATTCAACTCTTAAGCAGCATTAAATTTTATTGAAAAACATAAAATTAAATCCATGAAAACCAAACTGACCCGAACCCTATCAATGTTAATAATCATTCTGGCATATAAGATAGCCATCACATCCTCTTTCGCACAAAGTCCTCCGGGTTTAAGTTATCAGGCCGTAATAAGGGATGCCTCCAATAAACTGCTCCCAGGCCAAAAGGTCGGGATGAAGATAAGCATCCTGCAAGGTACCGCCACAGGTTCGTCAGTATATACAGAAACCCAGACTTCGACAACTAATATTAATGGACTGGTTACCATTACTATTGGAAATGGCACAGTGGTTTCAGGAACTTTCGCAGCAATCAACTGGGCGAATGGACCATATTATATTGAGGTGCAAACAGACCCGACAGGAGGCTCAACCTATAACATAACAAATACAAGCCAGATGTTGAGCGTTCCTTATGCACTGTATGCCAGCAGTGCCGGAAAATTATCTGTACCATTAGGAGACAGTGTTGTATTACTTACCGGAAACCAAATCATTAATGGAATCAAAACATTTAAAAGTGATATGGTTGTTAACGGCATAATCGTTGGCGAAGGACATGGTGGATATATTAATAATCTGGCCATTGGAGTATCTGCTTTAAATTTAAATACATTTGGAAATGGAAACACTGCCATCGGTACTGAGGCTCTTAATAATAATATATCCGGCAGCTTTAATTCATCCGTTGGAGATTTGGCACTTTTGGGCAATCAAACCGGATATTTCAATACTTCTTTCGGATCATTTGCCTTGTCAAATAATATAAGTGGTAGCAGTAATGTTGCCTTAGGTTCTTATGCAGGAAACAACAATAAAGCAAGTCAAAATATTTTTATTGGCGATAGTGCCGGTTATAATAATCAGGAAAATGGCAATCAGTTTATAGGATATCAGGCTGGTTATAACAACACTACCGGGGTATATAATACATCCGGGGGGTATCAGACTTTATTCTCTAATACAATAGGTACAAGAAATGTAGCTAATGGTTGGGGAGCACTTTATGCAAACACTCAGGGTGGCGATAATACCGCAGTTGGTCATTGCGCACTAAACCAGAACGTTACTGGCGGAGATAATACTGCCATTGGAGCGCTTGCCCTAAACGACAACAAAAGTAGTGGTAATACGGCTGTTGGTCAGGGAGCTCTTTATAATAATACATCAGGTGGAAATAATACAGCTGTGGGTTTCAATGCCATAACAGGTTCAAATAATTTAAATAATACCACGGCTATTGGTTGTAATGCAGAAGTTAATTACAGTAACACAATGGTTTTCGGCGACTATAACGTGGTGGGCTGGGGTTTTGGAACAGATCCAGGAAACGAGGCTATAACTGTCGGTGATAATTCAAACAATGGTAATGGAGCTACTCTTACATTAGGAGGAGTATGGACCAATGCCTCGGATAGTACCAAGAAGTTTAATATACAACCTATCCGGTATGGATTACAGGAAGTATTGAAACTCAGGCCTGTATCCTACCAAATGAAAGGAAGTGGAACGCACGATTTTGGATTTTTAGCCCAGGAAGTTAAATTGATTTTACCTGAGTTAGTGTACGGCAATGAAGGAAAAATGACACTGTCATACGGACAAATTACTGCAGTGTTAACCAAAGCCTTGCAGGATCAACAAAAAACTATTGAAAAGGATGAAAATGAAATTTCTGATCTGAAAAAACAAATAGATGTAATAAATAAGAAACTGGAAGCTATTCTTCAAAAATAGATTTAATAATAAATTTTAATAACATTATACTATGAGCAAAAAACTATTATCACTGGCATTTACGGCACTTATCGCCGTATTTTTATTCTCCTGTAAAAAAGATTCGACAACATCGACATCAACAACTACAATTACCTCCGGTGATAATTGGCAGCAAATCTGGAATTCCCAGGATCCTTTAATAGGATTCGCAATTAGCGGGGTAAATATATTTGCATTATCAGAAGATAGCGGGGTATATTTATCCACAAACCAGGGAGTCAAATGGACTGCAGAAAATAACGGATTTTCACTGGCATTATATTTATCAAAACCATTGGCCATAAGTGGAAATTATATTTTTTTAGGAAATGGTACAAATGTATATTCATCTCCTATAAGTTCAATTAGCTGGTCTGCAGTAAATACCGGATTACCAAAGTCAAATAACATACAAACCATAACAACCAATGGGAATAATATTTATTTGGGCAGTGACAGTGGTATCTATCTGTCAACTAATAATGGAGGTAGTTGGAAATCATTAGGATTATCGACAGCGTCAGTGAATTATGCTATTATTTTTTATTTTACAATAGCCATAAACGGAAATAATATTTTCGTTGGAACAGACCAAGGAGTTTATTTATCAACAAACAACGGCAGTACCTGGAATAATTCCAGTCAGGGAATGCCAACAGGTAATTATGTACATAGCTTTGTCTTTAATGGAAACAATATATTTGCAGGAACTGAAACCGGACTGTATGTATCCACAAACAACGGCAGTAGCTGGAGTCTGGTAAATACAGGATTACCTGCTTCAAATCCGGGTGTTGCCCAGGTATCCATTAACAATGGCATCTTATACGCAGGTCCAAGCAGTAACAGTCTTTATGCACCTTTGGGAGTAATAATATCATCCAACAATGGAAGCACCTGGTCCAACCTGAATAATGGATGGACTACATCATATGGTGGATTATCAACAACTGATGAATTAGTGCAGGGTTTTGGTTTTGACAATACATATGTCTATATAGCAACCGTTGATGGTGTCTGGCGGCTGCCTTTATCCGCAAAATAGTTAAATATAAAATTTAACCATTAATAAATACAAGTATGATAAAGAACATTTCCAATATTGTTTTAACATTAATCATCATTCTTGCTAACATGTTACTTCCCATTGTTTCTTACAGTCAAACTCCCCATGGATTTACTTACCAGGCAGGTTATGGTACTTATGCCGCTCAGCTTTGCGCAAATTCGAACCATGGTGGATTTGCTGACTGGTACCTGCCTTCAACGAATGAATTATTTCTAATGTATTCCTTATTAGGGCCGGGAAATACCTATAATGGCAAATTTACTAAAGATGTTTATTGGAGTTCTACTGATTCCGGTGTTGCTTATTCAGAAGCAATAGTATTCAATGTTTCTTCAGGTACAGGTAGTGCCGGGTCTCAATTAGAAATAGGTAAGAACACTTTATGTGCCGTACGTGCTATTCGGGCTTTTTAAACATTGCTAATTAAGTAATTCGGAAATCCCGTTATTGGTACCAATCCAGACATCACCCTGAACATCAACAGCAATGGCCTGAACATAATTATTTACCAGGCCATTGCCAGTTGTATATGCAGTCCAGTTACCACCATTAAATTTATATAATCCCCCACCCCATGTTCCAATCCATTTATTTCCTTTATTATCAGTATTTATAATTATTACATGATCATCTGGCAATACATTATTTGTATTATTGTACGTATAACTAATCCAGACATTACCATTAAATTCTGATACCCCGCCGGATGTACCAAACCATTTATTACCCTGCTCATCAAATGCTATCGTGTACACTATTGGGCCCGCTAAAGTTTGGCTCACAGACGAATATGCATACGAAGTCCAGTTTGTATTGTTATATTGCGACACTCCTTTATCTGTACCGAACCATTTGTTTCCCTTAGCATCTATTGCTATGGATAAAACCCTGTCATCAACCAGACCACTGTTGGAGAGTGTATATGTAGTCCAGTCTGTCCCATCAAACCGCGATACTCCGCCACCCTTAACTATAGTATCATTCGAAAGTAATGGACATGCAAACCATTTAATTCCCTTTGAATCAATAGCAATGGAAATAATATTATTACTAACCAATCCATTGTTAGAGTTTTCTACAGAATAAGTGTTCCAGTTAACTCCGTCAAATTCTGATATGCCACCGCCTATTGTCCCAAACCAGAAATGTTTCATTGAATCTATTGCTATTGCATAAACCCAATTATTCACTAATCCGCTATTGTCTGTATTGTAGGTTGTCCATGTGGATCCGTCAAATTTCGACACCCCTCCGTAAGCCGTTCCAAACCATTTATTTCCGGCGGAGTCGATAACAATTGATGAAATATTATTAAAATTATATAT
>Ga0181520_10013712_pt1 | contig 10172 bp, 16 predicted proteins | sample PEATcosm2014_Bin_29_FD_132451 | JGI IMG/M metagenome (GOLD analysis project Ga0181520, IMG submission 132451) | Peatland microbial communities from MTU Mesocosm Facility, Houghton, MI, USA - PEATcosm2014_Bin02_30_metaG | ecosystem: Environmental > Terrestrial > Soil > Wetlands > Peat | place... | reverse complement strand
TCTTCTCGGAGTACGTCGCGTCCGGCGCGGGCCTCGTTGGCTTGGTCAAGCAGTTGCTGCTCCTGCTCGAACTTCTGCTGCTGGAGGGCCTGTGCGCCTTGCAGCTTGGCGTTGGTCTGGCCGTTCTGCATCTGCTGCCAGCGGGCTGTGTCCTGCGGGGTCATGTCAACGATGATGTCGTTGAACGTCTTAAGGTCTGCCGTTTCAAAAGTGAGTCGGATCAGTTCGGCAACATCGACCTTCTTGCCCTGCGTCGCGAGTTGGTTCTCGGTCTGCTGGTTGGTGATGAACTGCGTGACCAGAGGCAGAGCCTGCGCCATGTTGCGGCGGGTCTGCATCTTCGCACCGGCGAGCACTGAGAACTTGACGCGAGCGTTCAGCAGGTCAACTATGCTCCCGCCGTCCTTCAGATATTCGTGCTGCAACTCATCGTTGAGGATGTACTTGAGTTGGGAGATAGGCAGCATCGCCTTGTCCATCTCGTACATCTCATACAGCCACGGCACGAAGACCTGAGTAGACAGCTTGCCCACGAAGAACGCAGGCCTGCTGCCAGCACCGGAGGCTAGGAACTGAGCGCCGGCAGAGGAGCGCGCCATATTGGAATGTCCGCTGGCTCCCGCAATCCCCTGCGTCGCTGTTTCGTTCGCCCCAGATACCTGCTCGGCTCGCGCCTGAGACATCTGAAGATGCTGTCCGGCTTCCGGTACGGCGGGCTGTCGATCGAGGGGCTTGAAGTCGTCCTTGGTGTCCACCTCGATGACCTTGCCCGGCGCGACTCGGATATTTTGGGTCGGTATGCTCTTGCCTCGAACACGGACGTATACGCCGTTGAGGTTGAGCGAGGCCTGATCCAGCCAGATATTGAGGATGCCCTGCTGTAGCCGCTGCTCGGCGCCGATCGTCCGGCCGACGCCCATCCCCCAGAAGGCTTCAGGTACGTCCCACCAATTCACGGAGAAGAACGGAATCTTCCCGTAAGGGTTGAGGTCATTGCAGAGCACCAGTTTCTTCTGCAACACGCAGGTATAAGTCTCGTTGTCCCACCGCTCCAAGACCTCTAACGGATCTTCCAAAGGATTGATGGAGGTGTCGTCCCAACGGTTCGCGGCGCGCGCGTCGTACATCGGGTTCTTGTTGCCCTCTTCCTGCACAGCAGGATCGGGGTCTTCCGCCGGCGGCAGGAACAGTTCGAGCAGCTCGTTCTCGCTCGGGATATTGAACCCTGGGCGGTCGCGGAGCTTGTTCAAGTCCTTCCACGTCATGTACAGGCGGTGGATGACGTACTTTGCCTTGCGGATGTCGGGTACGTTCAGGCCTGGATCGACCAGAACCTGCCGCAGGTTAACGATGTGCTCGAAGGTCGGTCGATCGACGACCTCCTCGATGACTTTTTCTTCCAGTTCGTCGTCAGTCAGCGGCGGAATGCTGAGGCCAGGGACGCTGGACTGAAGCTCTACGGGAGGAGAATTGAGCTTGAAGATCTTGCGGGTCTTGGTGAACTTCTCCCATCCCCACTTCCAGATGCCCGTTCCGAACAGACAGGCGTTGGTGACTCCGGAAGTGACCTCGGTCTCGAAGTTGATGTCTTCAAGCTGGTAGCCGAGGAGTGCCTGAATCGCGCGGGACGCCTGCGCCGTGGTTCCCGGTCGCTCCTGCGCCATGAACGGCGGCGAGTCAAAGAACAACCCTGTCGTGATCTGTGGAACCAGAGAGTTGACGGCCGTCGCGACGGTGAAGAAAGGCACGCTGGCCGCGGGCACGTTCGTCCCTTGCCAGTAGCGCGGGGTTTCCGGCGACTGGTAGAGTATGGACGCACCGTTCCAGTTGAGGACCCACGCCTTGCTCTGCGCGAAATTCTCAGCTTTTATACTATCGGATACCACAAGACGGAGCGCGGGATCGTCAGAGTACAATCCGTCGTTGCGGACTGCTTCTTTGGCTTCGCTCTCCAGAATTGGGGCGGTGTTGTCAACTACCTGAGATTCGAGAATCATTGCCTAGCCTCTAAAGGGTGAAGGTTCGGAGGCTACGCTAGGCGGTCGTACTCCACGTTGGGTGTTGCATCGCCGGACTCCAGATCGACGCCCCAATCGCACTTCACCTTCGTGCCCTCTTCGGACTTCGACTGGCCGACCTTGAAGTCTTCGCCGCGAGCCAAAGTGGGTGACTCGGCCGCCTTGACAAGCTGGTTCGCGCCCTCAGCAAGTCCCTGCTTCGGGGTGGCGACCTTGAAGTCTTCGGCTTTGGTCATATTGGGAGACTCAAGGTTTCCCGGAAGTTCAACGAGCTTGTTCTGTTCGGACATTGTGTGTTCCTTGTATGATTTTTGCTACAATCTTCTGACAGGCCGCTGGCCCTGTTCGATGTTTTTGAATCTTGAATTTCCATTTTCTGGACTAGCCGTATAGGCCGGTTCCGAGTATGTTGGACAAGCCTGCTGGTGTCTCGGTGTGCATCTCTTCGTCCTGAAGTTCCTCCGCGTCGTAGTCGATCAACGCCGGAACCCCCATACCGATTCGACCGAAAGCGTCAGTTCCTTCCTCAAATAGCAGGTTGAAAATCGCCTGCTCTTTCGATGTCTGGGTCTCCGCCTGCGGATTCTCCATGATCTGCTGCGTCGCGCGCGGCGCGTATCGAGGCTGGTGCGAGACCACGTCGGGAATGTCGTCGTGATGGTGCGAGGTCAGGCACTTCTCGAACTCGCTGTAGAGAATGTCCATCCCGCCGGCTTCGACCATGCAGTGGGCGGCGAACTTTAAGCGGCCGTCCGTGATCCACGGATGCAGCGAAGCCATCCGAATTCTCTTGGCGTCATTCTGGTTGTCTACCGCAAACCAGTCGATGTGTGAGCAAACGGCTTCTATTTCCGGAAGTCCCGTGCGTGTGGCTAGTAGAGCAATGGAATCCGTCAGGAAGTGGGATCCGGCCGCGTCCTCGATGCCGACGATGAACGGCTTGTGCTTGACCGCGAGATCCACAACCGCGGCGGCGAGAGATGCCGGATTGGGAAACCGCTTGCGGACAACCTCTTGGACGTAGCCCGCGATGCCCTTGTTTCCGGTCTTATTTCCGTTGCTGTCTACTTCGTCTTCTTCGCGCCAGATGATGGAGCAGCCGGTAGAGTAGTCTCGGCCCTTCTTCTTGCTGAAGGCGAAATCCCATACTTGGGATACGGGACCCGATATGGGAAGTTCCCGATAAGGAACGGTGGCTTTCAGCATCATCGTGCGGCTGAAGGCGATGAGGGACGCGGGTCGCGGGTTCTGGTTGAGTTGCCCTTCAAAGGACTTCTCGTTCTTACCAAGCTCCCGCATCAGCCAGTTGAATGGCATGAACTTCGGAAGGAGAAGGTCGCAACCGGACTCGCCTGCTTCCTTATATGTTACAGGCTTCTCAGTTTTAGCGAGCGAGAGGGCGACTTCTTCTTTAATCTGAATCGCTCGGCCAATCAGGATCTTTAGGCCGCTCTCTCGATTCTCGTAGTACGACCAGCATCGGCCGGTTCTTTCCGGAACGAGGCTGATGCTCTCGACGTTCTTCTCCAGCATCACCCCGTAGTGGTCTTCTTCTGCGTAGCGGGTTCCTATGTAGTCTACATAGTATCCGCCGGGGGTCAGAAGTTTCTCGGCGAGGTAGAGCTTACCAGATATGATCGAGCACTGGTCGCTGCTCGTCGAATTCTTGTCCGTTACGCCGTCGTCGTTTTTGATGACTTCGTAGTGACGGCCGGCCTTGGTGGCGCCGACAGACGACGCGGTGAGCGTGGGCTCTTTGCGCCCTTTTCGCTCGTAGGCCGGGCAGTCGAACTCGTCGGCCGCCTCTTTCCTGCTCGGGTCTACGCAGAAAGTAGGAAAGAACAGGTTCATCAGCGTTGGGGTTTCGCTGATGGCGAAGTGCGCTTTTACTTCCCCTACAAACCCGACGGCGAGGTCATCGTCGCCGGTGTGGAACAAAACGCGGATGTGCGGCCAGTTCAGAATCCACTGCGCGACATCGTATCCGTCGATAGTAGACTTTAAACCCCCTCTGGGCCACAGAAGAAGCCGACTCTTGAAGTCGTCCTGTTCAATGATGGACTTCGAGTCATCCTTCTTGACGAACAGGTCGCAGACAACGCGGTAGTTCTCTTCGTCGATCGCGTTGAATGAAACAGGACGCCCGAGAGCGACGGGGTTCGTTTCCCACCCAAAATAGCGGGCAAACCAAAACAGATCGGACTTTGTCCGGCGCCGAACCTCCTTGCCCAGCTTGGAGTTCGGTATCCGGTCGGAGCCTAGCTTGGCCTCATTGACTAAGTTCTGACGGTTCGAGTCCAGATACTCATACAAGACTTCGTCGGGTATGAGGTCGGGGGATCCGTGGATTTCACAGAGTTTGGGGAAGCCAAGGGGCAAGAGTTACCTGTCCGTTTCGTGGACTATTTGTGGTGCCAGCCGGCCATTACCGAGGCGAAATTTGCCATATGACGGACGTGTGGCGACTCGCTGTGCTTGGCCTCTTCCAGCTTCTCTTCGGGAATCTTGGTTCCCTCGGGAACATGAAGTGCCCGATGCAAGCCGCCTTTGTTCAGTCCGGCGAGGACCCGATGAAGCGAATGATTTTTCATCTCTGCCATTACTGGCCCCCTGTTCCGAGGTGGGTCGGCTGAATCGTGGCCGGCGAGGTCTTCGCGGGCTTCGGCTGCTGAATCACCACAGGCTGAATCTTGCCTACGGCCGCCTCGTGCGGATTAGAGCTATCGGGGTTTCCTTTGAACCCGCTAATGGCCGCCGCAAGCGCGCGGTGTTGCGATACAGGCGCCTTGGATCCGAGGTCAACCTTAGTGATGGTTGCCGGCGGGGTGTACGGAGGAGTGCGTCCGAGATCTACGGGGGTTGCCTGTGCCATTACATGCCTCCTGCTGCGGGAGGCGGAGCACCGGCTCCGGGAGCGGCGGGAGCAGCCTGCGCCTCGGCGACTTCAGGGGCTGGGCCGGTCTCGGGGGTCTCGCCCTCGTTCGGGGTACCCATTGTCTGCAACACGTGGGCCGCGAGTTCGTCATCGCCGGCAGTGTGGTGCATCTCAGGCGGGTGGTGCTCGGAGTGAACGTGGTGATGGGTTATGACGTGGCCGCCGCCGTGGGTCTTGTGGACCTCGATGTGGTGGACTTCCTTCTTCGGGGTCTCACCGTGAGAGCCTCCGCCAAGAACGGACTTGGAACGAGATTCTTTTGCCATTGTTTTCCTCTTGTCCAGTTAATGGACGGAATTTATGTACTCTGAGAACGCTGTCTCAAAACCTGCTTTGCTACCTGCCTCGTCACCTTCAATCTAATTCCAAAACTGTCCCCCGCGTGGGCGGTGCTTGGTAGTCCGTTCCCGACACCGCAATTGAAGGCACGCCAGTCCCGGTTGTATTCTTGAGTAGCCCAGTGCCGAGTCCGGAAAGTAGCGTGTTGTTCAGTCCCTTCACGGTCGTCGCGCCGCCGGTTGCTGTGCTGGTCGCGTCGCCGGTAAGTGCGTTGAATGCGCCGCTTCCCCCAGAAGCATTGATGGTCACGATTCCGGTTCCGCTGCTGGGGGACAAGGTGACGTTCGTGCCCGCTTGGATTTGGGTAACGCCGACCGGAGTCTGCGCGCGCGCCGTCCAGATAATGGACAAGAGGGCACAACACAAGAGAACTTTGTTTTTCATTAGGATCGGTACCAGATAAAGAGTCGTGTTCCCGTAGCTGTGACACCAGTCACATTAAAGTCTCGCCATTGCAAGGGGTTACCGTCGAGGTTGTCTGTATAAAGGAGATCGTTTTGCGGAGCAGAGGCAACCACGGCCCTCGGGCCGTACAGTTTCGTGCTGTCCTCAGGGTCGGTGATCGTAACCACGCCGGCCGAAGACCCGCCTGATGCGGCGACCACCAACTCGATCTTGGTAATGCGCAGGCCCGTCGCGTACGTGTTCGAGGACAGAGTCTGGTTGGCGCGCCACCCAGTCGATATATCGGTGTCGACGAGGATGGGCAGACTGTTGTAGGAATTAGCCATTTTACACCCACTTCTTGAGATTGGAGGTCGCTGCGCGCACGTCGTCCTTACTGGCTTGGAAGCCCTTGACCAGAAGCGCGGCTACCTTTGCATCAACCTTGGCCACATCCGCTCTGATCGCTTCCAGCGTGAGGTGCTTCCAAACAGCGACGGCAAGGAACAGGACGGCGATGAAGAGACAGATCATGGTGCCTCCTGGAAGGCGCGGGGCCTTGGTAGACCCCGCATCCTGTTGTAGATTAGACCTGTTCCAGAGAGAACTCCGAAACCGTCACTGTGTTGGTCGAGAGTGCAGCCCCGAAGGTGGCCGACGCGCTAAACGTGAGGCCGGAAACCGAGGTGATTCCCGTAGCCTGCGTATTGGCCGCGTTTGTGGTCAGGGTGTTGTTGATCTGACCGCCGTGGGTTCCGTTCAGCAACCCGGAGGTCGAATCCCATGATAGGGTGGTATCCACGGCAAAGTTTCCGCCGGTGGCCGGAATCGCGGAGCCTGAGACAGTGAAGGCCGCGATGTTCGTGCCCGCGGCGACGGTGCCTGCGTAGATCTTCAGGATCAGGGTCGCGGAAGTCCCGCCGGTCGCTTTGCCGATCAGGTGAACCTTGAACTGCTTGCCGTCAAGGTTCCAGTTCGCGGGAACGGAGAGGAGGATGGGGGTGGCTGTGCCGTTGACGACTTGCGTCAGGGCAGTTTCGGCATTAGCATTGATGGTCTGTGCGGTGAGGCCGTAGAGGGCGGCCGCTGTGTTAGTGTTTGCCATTTTATTCCTTTGTTAGGTGAAGCGTCGGATTTGGTGTTACAATTGTACTGCCGGGGTACTTCTACACGGACCCAAAACTTATTCAAAACTTATTTTGGAAGCAGGTAGCCGCCGACCTGAGCTCCGAAGATGATGTCGGATCGGGCCATACACTTGAAGGTCGGGTGCAGCGTACACTGCGAGAGTTTGTTCTCAACCGCGACGCCGGTCTTCATAAAGTCGGCCGCGCTACCCGTGACGTTCGCGACATTCACCTGAGTCTGGTGAGTCGTCGGGTCGGTCAGGAGAGAGTTGATGTTCCGAAACGTCGCCGCGCCTTGCGCCGAGGTGTCGTCCAAATTAGAGAGCAGCAAATCAAACTGCGGCTTTTTCTTTTGGAAGTAGTCGGTGCCCGCGTTGATCGCGACTGTAGTCGCTTTCGCGGTATCGCCAAGGTTATCGACAGCGGTGTCGAGATGGCTTCCTACTCCCGAGATCGTATCAGCGACCTTGTCCAAGCTCTGCGTCGTTGCTGTAACCAGCTTGTCAGACTGCTGAACTGTCTCCGCACCTTGCGCCGCGAGAACCCCTACATTTTGAACGGTCTGCTCCGCGGCCGGAACCAACCCGCAGGTCTCGGGGTGGTCTTTCCTGCACGGCTTCAGGACTGCGATCGTGACATCGCGGGTCTCCGCGAACACATCGTCCACGCCGGTCTTGGCCGACTTCGAGATATAGGCCAGGTTCGACCTGTTCTCGCGGACGGTCAAGCCGACTTGAAGCGCGGCCCACCCGACGATCCCGCACAACACGGCGCACGGAGAGAGCCACGCGACGAGGACTCGGCGCCAGATCATTACAGGGTAATGCCAAGCACCTTCAGGTCGGTCGCGATCACGCCCTCACCGGCCTTGGCATCGGCGATCAGGGTCTTGATGTCGGCCACGACAGCCTCGTCGAGAGTGAGGCTCAGGCCTTTCGCGCTCGCCGCGGCTCCGGCGGCGTTCACGGCAGCGATCGCGGCGCTTCCAACCGAGACCAGAGCTGACCGCACCGCGGGACTGCTGATAAGGCTCCACGCTGCTTTGACCTTGATCCAATCGGCGGATAGCTTGGCTGCTGCTTTTGTCAGATCGGTGCCGAGATTGGCAAGTACGGATTCAACGCTCATGTTTTCTCCTTGATGTGCTACTTTGGGTTGAGGTGCTACTTTGGGGTTGGCGCCGGGACTACGCGCTGGAACTTTTGGGGGAGTATGGCCTGCAACCAGTCATACAGCCACGTGTAGGCCGTGAGCCACGAACAGGGAACTCCGGGGTGCGGCATCGTGATGACGCCAGCGGCTATGGCGTAGTAGATCCCAATGGTAATCTTCGGGTGCGCGTTCAACCATTCAATGAACATAAGTATGTGCATAGGCTCCTCGTGCGAGGTGCAGGCAGTCGGAGCCTCACTTTCTAGTATTCCGCCCACGCGTCAACGGTAACCCGCGGGGCGTCGATCTTGGCTCGCCAGTAGGGCGATGAAAAAATCGTGTGGGTCTGGTAGCACAGGCTGCAAACTTTGGGGTGTTCCTCGTCCAGATAGTTCGGGAGAGGCGCGCCGCGCGCTGGCTTTCCCGAAGGATCGAGGTTGTACATCAGCCTGTGACATCCGTCACATCTCCACGGCTCGGCCTTGCTGATGTTCACCGAATCGAGATGGGCACAGAAGCCGACCATAACCTACCATAGACCGTTGAACGCCCCTGCCGCCGCGAGTTCTTTCATCCGGTTGTTAAATTTGTGCCCCCGCAACCCGCAACTGTACTTGTTTTTCTGCTCCAAGTGTACCATCTCGTGCAGGAGGGTCTGGCAGGCTAGGGCCCGCGACTGATTCAGGCTCCTATCAATCTCGATGTAGAACCGATCCTCTTGGCTTCGCTTCCCGTACAGGGTTCGGTACCGGCCGGTATGTCCGATCGCGTGCTTGGAACTCAGGTCGGCGAAGTTGATGTGCAGCGGACTCAGCTTGCCGCCGAAGTACCGAGAGTTGAAGAGGTGGAACCACTCCCACAGGTCGTCGTTCGTGAACCGCGGCTTCATACCACGTACTCCGAGCAGATGTACTTCACCTTCCGGCCCAGGGAGTTGTTGAAACCAAGGATGTCGGAGTTCTCTGGAGCGTGGTACCCGAGGATGCACCGCAGCTTGCGTTTGCGGGCCTCGGCGACCAGTCTTTCCCACAACATCCGGTACAGACCTTGCTTGCGGTACCGAGGCAGAACGAAGCCCATGTTCACCACGAAGCTGTCGTCGTCCCGGTAGAACGACAGCACGGCGACGACCTTCCCGCGGTTGCAGAGGTAGAAAGCTTCCTCGCGCCCTGTGACGGGGCACGATAGTTCGTCGATATGCCCTGACTTCCTCAGCGACGTGTAGGCGTCGATGATGAAAGGGAGTGCTTTGGTTCCGTCGATCCGAGATACGTACTCGATCTGCATACAGTCCCTACGTAGTGAACAGCGCGGCCTCGGCCTGGCGCCGGCGGACAAGGCCTGACAGCACGACCCCACCCGATTTCACCCATTTGCCGAACTCAAGGTCGGCTCCAGATGTATCACCGGCGTTGACCAGCTTCAGGAGGGTGGAGTTCTCGAAGTTCCCCGATCCCTCGTTGAAAGTGAAGTCCACCAGAGCGTCGAAAGAGTGCTGGGGGAGGGGGGCGAGAACAAGCCGGTTGACGACTGATACCGCCCAGAGGATGTCCTTGGTCAGGGCAGTTTGACACTGCTCCAAAGTCCAAGTCAGTCCGGAGACCACCTCCGGCCCGGTGTGCCCATAACCGATTGTCCAGATCCCCCGAGGATCCTGATACGCGGACAGCCGACAACCCTCGAAGGATTCCGTGAGTTCCAGTCCGGTCTGGCTGTAGGTCATTTCGGGGGTCAAGAAGGATTCCATTTCTGGAAAAAATTTGGTGGAATTTTTTGGGACTTGCCCTGTCGTCCGGATCTGGAATTTCCTGATTCCATTTCTGGAAAATCAGTCCAGATCTGGAAAAGGAGAGGGGTTGCTAGGTGACTAGTCGGCTTCCGTGGCGCGCGAGGGGGTAAGGCCGGGGGCTGGTCGCGCGCGCGAGAGACTCCTTATTCTAAGTCTCTGAAAATAAACAAGATAGACAGTACTCATACATTGTGACGCGGGCAAGCCATAGCAGGTATCCTCAGACCCGGCTGATTTGACCGGCATCGGAGTCCGAAATCGACCACGCGTCTAAAGGCTAAAGGCGCATTTACGTCACACTACGCTTGTAGGATGCTGATAACATTAGATGCTATGCGAACGTACGTTCGCGTCTAGCCTATTTTGGCCGTGCGTCTGTGGCCGCATCTCCAACCATTGCAACAGTTAGCCTATTTTGGCTAAAATCT
>Ga0181520_10013711_pt1 | contig 10172 bp, 6 predicted proteins | sample PEATcosm2014_Bin_29_FD_132451 | JGI IMG/M metagenome (GOLD analysis project Ga0181520, IMG submission 132451) | Peatland microbial communities from MTU Mesocosm Facility, Houghton, MI, USA - PEATcosm2014_Bin02_30_metaG | ecosystem: Environmental > Terrestrial > Soil > Wetlands > Peat | place... | reverse complement strand
TCCACCACGCGGCGAAGAAGCCCACGACGAATGAGATCGCCAGAGCGGCCGCGGCCGGAGCCATCGAGATGCCCAAAAAGACCAGGAAGCGCGCGCGATAAAGCTGCACGCTCCGGTCCAGGATTTCGCCCAAGGTCTGCGGGCGCAGCGGCTCGCTCATCTTATGCCTCGGGCTCAGGCGCTTCAGGCAGCACAGGCGGTTCAACTGCGGCGGGCTGCTCTGTAGCGGCCTCGGGCACGGTCAGGCCGGCGGCCTGCATCATCCACTCGATGTCAAAGCCCTCCATCCGGATGCGCTGGTCGTAGTAGAAAAGCGTGGCTCCAATGGCCGAGATGGGAACGACAAAGGTATTCACCAGCGCGTCAAGGAATTGCTGAAGCACGCTGAAGGCGATGGGCAGTTGATGCTTCTGGATCGCCACATAGACTAAAAAGAAGCCGTTGGTCATCAGGAACAAGACAATCCAAAGGATGGCGACCAGCAGCCAAAGCACGAAGATTCGGCCTCTCGATCCCTTGCTCAACTGAATGGAGCGGCGGATCGCTTTGCGGGCTTTCAGATTCTCCATCACCGAGGCCGGGATGGCGAGCGAGTAGCGCAGCGCCATCCAAATGGAAAAGAACCCGATGGCGGCATAGAGAAGAAGCACGAATAAAACTGTAAAGATGACGCCGCCGGCGCCGGCTGAACTGAATAACACGCCGAGCAACGTCACGGGAATTCCAAAGACAATTCCCGCCGCCAGCGCCACCAGAAAGATCATGAAAGTGACGATAACCTTGAGCCACAGATAGCGTCCCAGGCGAGGCAGAGTGGTGGTATAGGCGTCGCGTATGGTGGCCGGCTCACCCAGATGAAGCCATGCCACGGCGCGCGTGGTGGCAGCCACCGTGGCGCCGTAGATAAGAAAAAGGATCAACATGACCACGCCAAAGGCGGCAAGAAAGGACCAGACCTGCGCCCCGTCGGCCATGGATTGCGCGTTCATTCTGGACACGGGCACCAAAATGATCAGGTTCAGGACCAGGCCAACACCCGCATAGACCGCGGCGATGCCGGCAAAGAGCAGGAAGTGGGTGCGGTAAAGCTGTGCGGTGCGATCCAGAATCTCACCAAGCGTAAGCGGGCGGAGGTTGCTTTCCATCGTAGACTCCCCAGAAAGGCAGTGTTAAGCGCTTTTCGGGATAGTAGCACGGCGGAGGTAACTCTATACATCCTTTGATTGGGAGAACCCTCGGTTTTGCCGGAGGATGCCTATTCCAATTGTTGAATATCGGTTCCCTCGGGAATCTTGATTTGAAACTGACTGTCGGTGAGGTTTGGCTTCAGGTTCTCGTTCACCTCTTCGACGTCCAGAATGATTTCGATCTCCTCGATGGGAAGTTCAATGGTCACTCGCGTCGGATACTTGCTGCCGCCGAAATCCTGGTAAGCGGAGTAGAAGACCTGCGTCTCCAAATTACCTTCTTTGTCGTAAATGTCCTGCTGGTAAGGCAGCAGGTCGTCGCGGTGAAAGGTGATTACGCGCTCCGGCTGCAATGCCTGGTTGTCCGCCTTGCGCCGCATGATGTTCAGTTTGTATTGCGGCACAGAGTAGATGTGCTTGCGCGCGGTGTCTTCCACATCGTTGGTGTCGGTGGTCACCATGTATAGGTCATCCGCCGCCAGGCCGCGCACCACCATGGCATCAAAGAAGAAGCCCGGACGCAGATTCTCCAACGGATTCACCGATTTCTTTTTGAGGCGATAGGAGCCTTTGACCACCTTGCTGCCGGATGGCAAATGCATATAGGCCGTGAAGGCTTTGCCGTCGCCGGCCATATCGAAGGCCTTCAATCCAAGATAGGTTCCATATACCCGCAACATCTCCGGCTTGCGGATCAAGATATGCCCGCGAAGAGTGGGCGATCCTTTGGCGATGCCTTCCTTCCGCTTGATTTCACTGGCTTGAATCTCGACGGTAGCCGTCAGGCTCTCCAGCGTGGCCCAGCGCTGGTTAAGGCGCGCCACCAGATCCTCCGGCGCAACCGACAGCTCAATCAACGGCGCTTTGGGCACCGGCAGTTTGCGCGTGGTGGGCAGCAGTGAGCAGCCTGACAAAAGCAGAGCGCAAGCCAGGGCGGCAACGGACGAGATGCAACAGCGTGCTTTCACCGGCCACCCGCCTTCTTGACCGCGTGTCGGTAATCGGCCACGTTTTTGGCGTGCTCTTCAATGCTGCTGGCAAACCGTGAGCGCCCTTGCGGATCGGCCCCGGCGGCCACAAAATAGAGGTAATTACTTTTGGTCGGCTCCATAGCCGCCTTGAGCGAGCGCAGACCGGGATTGGCCACCGGACCCGGCGGCAGGCCGGCGTGCAGATAGGTGTTATAAGGAGTGTTCAGCTTGAGGTCGCTCGCATAGATTGCGCCCCGCCAACGGCCATCCAGCTCCAGGCCGTAGATCACCGAAGGGTCAGTCATCAGCGGCATCTTGCGGGCAAGGCGGTTTTCAAAGACGCCGGCCACCAGCGGCCGTTCCGCTTCCACCGCCGTCTCCCGTTCCACCAGCGAAGCCATGGTCACCACGCGATGCACATTCCCTTTCAATCCAATTTGGCCGGCGACGGCTCTGAAGCGCTTCACCATCGCCGCGCAGATCTGCGCCGGGGTAAACTGGCGGGCAAAATGATAGGTGTCCGGAAAGAGATAACCCTCCAGGCTCGTCGCTTGTGGGTCCAGATCAGCCACCAGGCTCGTCTGCATCGCCGCACCGTCCAGAAAGCTCTGCCGCGTGCCGAATCCTGCCTGCTCCAGCCGCGCGGCAATCTCAAAGAGGCTGGAACCCTCTGGAATCACCACCGTCCGCGTATAGACGTCGCCACGATGGATGCGCGCATAGACATCGATCACCGAGGCCGGATGGTCAAAGCGGTACTCGCCTGCCTTGAGCGTCCCGCGCTTCCACCAGCGCACCAGATCAAAGGCAAACTGGCTGCGCACCACCCCCGCCGCCTCCAGTTGCCGGCCCATTTGCAGCGTGGATGATCCCTTTTCCAGTTCGACAAAGCACTCAGTGGATGGCCCAAACGGAGCAACCACCAGCCACGCCGCGCCGCACGCCGCTAGTACCAAGACGAAGAAGAACAGCCGCAGGACGCCGGCGGCTCCGGACCCCTTCCTTCTTCTGCCCCTCTGTCCGCGGCTTGCCATCGATTGCTGTCAACCCTTCTGTGATGAAAGACAAAGAGTCCCCTGGGAACTCCTCCTTTGATTGTACCGGGCCAAAGACGCGGCGAACCAGAATCCTGTTCCTGAAATGGGAAATTTGAATTTGGATTTGAAGTCTTGAGACGGACCGGAGCGGACCGCCCAAAGATAGAAAAACAACCAGAAAGCTCGGGCGGTAAGATCATTAGATTCTCACTATTTGGGAAGACGCTTCAGTGTCTGGAAAGGCGATTTAGCCGCTCAAAAAAAGACTATTGACTGGACCATCTTACGTAGGTTATCGTTTACGCGGCTCGAAAATCAGTCCTGATTCGTCCCGAAAATAGACTGGTCGCCGGGGTTTTTTCACTTACGGTGGTATCGATAACATGGTGGAGGCGCGGCGAATGCAGCCCCCAAGACAAACAAATTGTTGATTCAATGGAGGAGTAGTGATGCAAAAAATGTTGAAGATGTCTGAGAGTTCAACACGGTCGCGCTCAGCAGGTGTCTGGGGTGTTCTGCTGAGTGTCATGATTCTTTGTCTGTCTGCGGCTACGGCTGGCGCAGCGTCGCAGCCGACGGCGTTGGTGAGCCAGATCAGCTACCTGTCCCAAATTGGTGGTGGCGGCCAGGGGGCCGGCGGCTATGCGGGCGGCAGCTTTGCCGTCAACCAGTTGGGCGACGTGATTGTAAGCAACGAGTGGGGCAATACGCTTTATTTGATCAACGGCCAGACCGGTGCCGAGACGGTGCTGGGCAGTTGGGGCAACGTCGGGGCGGTTGCCGTGGACGCTCAGAATAACTTCTATGTGGCTGACATCTATTCGCCAACCGTAGTCAAGGTGCCCTATGTGAACGGCGCTTACGCGGCCTTCAACAGCGCGCCATCCGCGAATTGCACGGGAACGGATACGGTGGCTTGCACCATTCCCAACCTGACCTTTTCAGCGGACGGTTGGTGGTTCGGTACCCAGGTTATGGCTGTGGACCCCGCCGGAAACTTGTACATCGGGCTCACCAACTCCAACACCCTCAAGAATGGCATTCTGGAGTGCAATGCGGCCTGCAAGTATGGCAGCGGCAGTCCGAAGGTGGTTTTCACAGAGCCCGCGGCTACACCGCAACTGACTCTGTCCGGCTTGTCCTTTGATGCCAATAACAACCTTTACATCAGCGATTACGCCGCAGGTAACCCCAATAGTGTCTCTAACGTATGGGAACTGCCTTACACGGCTGGAACGGGCTTTGCGGCTAATACAACGCTTGTCCTAAGCGTTACCTCGGCCAAGGACTACATCAATAGCGTGGCCTCGGATGCTGCGGGCAATCTATACCTCGCCTACGCCAACTCCGGAGTTTATGTGCTTCCCGGTGGCAATACCTCAAAGGAATATGCGATCAGCGGACAGTATGCCGTTGACCTGACCGTCGATGCCAAGGGCAATGTTTACTCCGTTTTCTGGAGCTCCGCCTTTGGTGGCGGCAACTTCGGCGTAGGCAAAATCTCGGTCAATAACGTCGAGATAGCCGCAGCCGCAGTCGGCGGGACGGCCACCACCAACTCCAACATCTCGGTCTTTGAGAATGGCGTCAGTTGCGGCACGGCCAATCCTACCATCACCTTCACGGCTTGGGAAGACGGAGCCAGCAGCACCGAGTTCACCGGTTCCGTTCCTGCGGTGGTTCAACCTACCCCCCCAGTGACTCCTGCTCTCACCACCACCTGCGTCAACACGGTGACTGGATCGTATAATCCGGTGACCATTACCTTCACTCCGACCTTGGTCGGCGGGCGCAGAGCGGTGCTGAGTGTTGACGACACGACCAACACGCTGACCGTGAATGCAATTGCCCACGGTGTAGGCCAGGGTCCGCTGGCAACGACTGATCCCGCGTCCGCCGGAATCTTGACCGGCACGGGCTTTGTTGCGCCGGCTTCGGTTGTAGTCGATGCGGCGGGTGACGTCTTTGTAGCCGATCCGAGCGCCAAAAAGGTCTTCGAGATTGCAATGGGCACCACCACACCGGTGGCGGTTGGCACGGGCTTCAGTGAGCCGATGGGTCTGGCTCTGGATGCATACGGCGATCTGTTTGTTGCCGACGCCTCCAATGCTGATGTTGTTGAGATCGCCAATACTGCTACCACTGGCGGCTTCACGGCGGGCGCGCAGACCACGCTTGTTTCATCGAGCGTGATGTTTGGCGGCGCGGCGCTTTCCGAGCCGGTCAGTTTGGCCTTCGATGGGCATGGGGTGTTGTACATCCAGGATGACAATACAAACGGCCAGGTTGACACGTATAACACTTTCACCGGCGCAACCGGAGTTTTCGCCGCAAACACGGGCGATGCATCGCAGATTGCCGTAGATGACTGGGGCAATGTTTATGTCGCTGTTAACTCAGGCACAGTGACGGAGTTCACGCCCAGCGGCATCACGGTGTTGTCGTCGATTCCCGGCGCTGCGAATCCGAATGGCGTTGCCGTGGAAGCATCAGGCAGCGTAATTGTCTCCGACCAGGCAACAGGCAATATCGTGCGCATTCCCAATGAGAACGGTACGCTGACCGTAGCCGATGCCATCCTCATTGACAAGAATGCAGGTTCCGGCGAAGGGCTGGCTCTGGACACGGCCGGCAATCTTTACGCCGCGGACGGATCGAGCGCGGACGTTGTTGATTACATGCGTTCCACCGCGTCGGTTGACTTCGGCCAGGTCGATGACACCGATCTGAGCAGTGCGGTCAACATTTATCTGGAGAGTGCGGGAAATACCGCAGTCACGCTTTCGAGTCCGGTCTTTGCTCCTTTGTCCGTGACTGACTTCACACTGGCAGCGGCCTCCTCGAACGGATGTACGGCGGGATCCACCGGACCGGCCGGACGCTATTGTGTGTTGCTGGCGCAGTTCGCTCCGGCAGCCACGGATTCGGGCGCGATTTCAACCTCCACCACAGTCGCAACCGATGCTTTGAATTCAGCGACTCTGACGGTTAATTTGGCAGGAACGGCAATACCCAACTTGGTCAAGCAAAACGTTGCCTTCACCTCGCCGACTTTGTTGACTTACACCTACGGCGCTGCTCCCATCACGCTGGTTACGACCAGCGGCGCTTCGGGCAACCCTGTGGTCTTGTCCGTTGACGCTCTGACGACTGGCTATGGGAGCGTTTCCGCACCTACGGGCATTGCTTCCCTCAGTGGCAGCGTTCTGACCATCACCGGCGCGGGAACGATCGTCATCGACGCCAACCAGGCGGGAGATCAGTTCTACGCCGCTGGACAGGCGCAATTGACCCTCACGGTTCTACCCATCGGCATACCTCCGACAGTGAATGCCTCAGTTGCTTCTGGCGGCACGGTTTACATCTCGAACGAGGTTCCGATCACCCTCACCTCTGACATGGCCAGCGCGGTCTTCTATTACACACTGACCAGCGGTGCAACCGGCACAACACCAACCCACGCTTCAACGGTTTACGTCGTCAAGACGGGCATTCCACTTCCTGCCGCAGGAACCTGGACACTTGAGGCCATTGCCACGGCATGGGGTTACGTGGACAGCGCGCCACTCTCGGTCACCTTCACGGTTGGCGCTATTCCGCCCAACTTCACGCTGAGTGCCACCAATGGAGCGGTCAGCCTTTCCAACAACCAAGTTTCGGTGCAGGATACGGTCACGGTGACGCCGCTCAACGGCTTCAGCGCGGAAGTTGACTTCACCTGCCAGGTTCCGGAAGGCCAGGTATCGTGCACCTTCACACCTGCCTCCGTTACGCCCACAGGCGGAGCCAAGGCGACTACATCGTTGACCATCAACACGGTTTCAGGGACCGCCTCCCTGCACCACAACAACTCCAACCCGTTCCTGCCCGCCGGCGCCACATTGGCCACAGTCCTTTGCTTCTTCGGCTTCAGGAAACGCCGCAACCTGCAGATGTTGCTTTTGCTTGCGGTCAGCTTTGTAGCCCTTGGCGTTTGCACCGGCTGCAACAGCACCTACTCTGGCCCCATCAATCCGCCCAGCCAAGTTACAGTTCTCGTGACCGGCACTTCGGGCACGCTGCAACAGACTGCGGATATCGTGGTCACGCTCCAGCAAAATTAATCGATTCACAACGGTTGCAATCAGAACGGCCTCTCCCGGTGGGAGAGGCCGTTCTGCGTAAAGCGATATGGAATTGCATTGGGACTCCGACCCCCGCAAGCCTGCCCTGATAAACTGATTGGATAAATTTCAAAGGCGGAAGCAAGGGAAAAATGGAGACACAGTTTGCGCGCAGGATGAGCGGGTTGCGCCCCTCCACCATTCGCGAGATCCTCAAGGTGACCGAGCAGGCCGACATCATCTCATTTGCCGGCGGGCTGCCCGCGCCGGAGCTGTTTCCGGTGGCCGAGGTTGCCGCTGCCACCGAGCGTGTGTTGCGCGAGGGTGGGCCGGGGGCGCTGCAATATGGCCCCAGCGAGGGCTTTGCGCCGCTCAGGGAGTGCTGCGCCGAGGAGTCTCGCCGCCGGGGGATTCGATGTACCGCGGACGACATCCTGATCACCACCGGCTCGCAGCAGCCGCTGGATCTGGTGAGCAAGATCTTTTTGGATGCGGGCGATTGCGTGTTGACCGAAAGCCCAACCTACATGGCTGCTTTGCAGGCCTTTCAATGCTACGAGGTCCGTTTTGCCGCCGTCCCCACCGATGAAAACGGACTGATTCCAGAGGCGTTGCCGGAGCTGATTGAGCGCGAACGACCCAAGTTCCTCTACACCATTCCCAGCTTTCAGAATCCAACCGGCGTGACGCTGACCGCCGAGCGCCGCCTCAAGCTCTATGAGATCGCTCGCCGATACGGGTTGGTTGTGCTGGAGGACGACCCCTACGGGGCGCTACGCTACGCGGGAGAGAATATTGCGCCGGTCAAATCATTGGATACCGAGGGGCTGGTGATCTATCTCAGCACCGTATCGAAGACGATCGCGCCTGGCTTGCGGATCGGCTGGGTGGTGGCCTCGGAGGAGATACGGCACAAGCTGACGATCGTCAAGCAGGCGGCTGACCTGCACACTTCGAGCCTGGACCAGAGGATCGCCCATCGCTACCTGGCCGACTTCGACAGCCAGGCGCACGTCGAGCGCATCCGGCGCGCCTACGGAGAGCGCTTTGCGATCATGGACGCGGCGTTGCGCGCGACCATGCCGCCGGGCTTCACTTGGACCCATCCGCAGGGCGGGATGTTCCTGTGGGTCACCTGCCCGGAAGGGATGGACACCTGTGAAGTCATGCTGGAGGCGCTCAAGCGCAAGGTGCTCTTTGTGCCGGGGCGGGATTTCTTCCCCGACGAAAGCAGCCAGCGCTTCATGCGTCTGAACTTTTCCAACGCAACGCCGGAGCAGATCAAGGAAGGTGTCGGGCGGCTGGCGGAGGTTTGCAAAGCTGCAACCGTTCAGACAGTTTCGTGAGTTGCGAGTCATTTGCAATTCAAGGGACTAGAATACGCACAGCGGGGCACCGTTGCCTTGGCAATCCTATCTTGCCGTAAGCGGAGGCGGGCCGGAAAAGCCGGCAGTGGACGAGTCTGCGCCGTACCGGAGGGAACAATGGAGGATGCACCTTGGAAGACAAGGAAAGTCGTAATTGTGGGCGCCGGCGCAGTGGGATCTACATTTGCCTATGCGCTCGCGCAGAGCGGTTTGGCTGATGAGATTGCTCTGCTAGATCACAATCACGAGCTTGCCCTCGGACAAGTGCTTGATTTAGCACATGGTCAGGCATTTTTCCCATCCGTTCAGATTCATGAGGGCCAAGCCAAGGATTACCACGATGCGCATATGATTGTGATTACGGCAGGGGCCAAACAGGGCCCCGGCGAGTCTCGCCTGGATCTTTTACAGCGCAATGTGAAGATCATCAACGGCATTATCGACGAGATTCTGCTCCAGAAGTCCTCCGCCGTGGTTCTGATGGTGAGCAATCCGGTGGACATTCTGACGTATGCCGCTTACAAGAGGTCCGGTTGGCCGCGCGGGCGCATTCTCGGCTCCGGAACCGTTCTGGACAGCGCGCGCTTCCGGTATTTGTTGAGCAAGCATTGCGGCGTCGATGTGCATAATGTTCATGCTTATATACTGGGCGAACATGGGGACAGTGAATTTGCGGCTTGGTCGATGACCAACCTGGCCGGCCTTCCCATTGAACAGTTTTGCAAACTTTGCTCCCAGTGCGACGACCCGTTGGCCGGTCGCCATGAATTGCTGGACGAGGTGAGGAATTCTGCCTACCACATTATTGATTACAAAGGTGCTACTTGGTTTGGGGTGGGACTGGCTTTGACGCGCATTGCGGCGGCTATCTTGCGGAACCAGCATGGAGTTCTTACAGTTTCTTCCGTAATGGAGGGCGAGTTTGGCCTGAATGGCGTGAGCTTGGCAGTTCCTTGTATCGTCTCTCAGAATGGAGTGGAGCGCGTTTTGGAGGTTGTTTTGCCGCCAGATGAGCAAAGCGCCCTGATGAACTCCGCCGCTATCTTGAGGAAAACCATTGAGCAGCTTGAGTTGGCGTAATCACCCAAGGCTCTAACGAGGTGCAAAGTCAGCCGGTGCTTTCGGCCAGATCCTGTCGGCTCTGGTAGCGTTAAGGAAGGGTCGGGATCGGAGATTGGATTCAGGGCAGATCGCATTTTTGCGTCAGGCAGTCCTTGGCTTTGATTTGCCTGTTGACCTTTCCGGTGCCGGGGCCGTCCAAACCTCAGCTACGGCCAGAATCGGGCGGGTTTGCCCAGATGGAAGAGGTTATTTACCGGACACCTGGGTATGAGGTTGGAGAAAAATGGGCTGTTTTGCCCTCTTTCCGGCCAATACTAGGCATAACCCACCTTGGGCTTTTACAATGCAACAGGGACCAATCCCAACCCAGCTCTGCTGTGGAACTAGCAAACTTGGCGGCGCACGCCTGACCAGGATGAAGGAATCGCATGAAGTTCACGAAATT
>Ga0181520_10013710_pt1 | contig 10172 bp, 12 predicted proteins | sample PEATcosm2014_Bin_29_FD_132451 | JGI IMG/M metagenome (GOLD analysis project Ga0181520, IMG submission 132451) | Peatland microbial communities from MTU Mesocosm Facility, Houghton, MI, USA - PEATcosm2014_Bin02_30_metaG | ecosystem: Environmental > Terrestrial > Soil > Wetlands > Peat | place... | reverse complement strand
TTGATGAGGCTCAGGTCGGGCAGCGGGCTCGAACTCATCTCCGGCTTTTCCGCGGCCTGGTAGAGCGGCTTGGCCGTTCCCTGTTCCAGATCCCGCGCCAGCTCGGCAATCAGGCTCTCCGCCTCGCCAATCACCACGTGATCGGCCTTGAGTTCCGCTGGCGATAAGCTGCTGGCAATGGGACCGCCCACCACGGTGCGCAGCCCGCGCGCTCTGGCTCGCTCCACAACGGCAACCAGCGACTCGCGCTGAATGTGCATTCCGCTTACCAGCACCACGTCTGCCCAGGCCAGATCGCGGTCGCGCAGCCGCTCCACGTTCATATCCACCAGCCGCCTCTGCCATGTGGCGGGCAGCAGGGCCGCCACGGTCATCAGCCCCAACGGAGGTTGCGATGCCCGCTTGCCCACAAACTTCAACGCATGCTTGAAACTCCAGAAAGTATCGGGAAACTTGGGATAAATCAGAAGAGTGTTCACAGGCCGCCTCGCCCTGGGGAAGTGGACCGCAAACGAGCACCAATCGGGAAGTCCAGGCCGTGTCTCCCACTCTGGAGACACTACGGCCACGCTCGCAGAGCCAGCTTTGTCCCGCGTCCATTCTCCCACCACTGCGCCGGAAAGCTGACCAAAAGCGATCGCATCGGTGTAAATTCTGACGCCAGCCGCCAACAATCCCGCATCGCGAAGACATTCTGCGCGGCAGGTGTGCCCCGCCCGCACCCCTCTTTGCCTTAAACTTGTTCAATGGAAGAGTTCAGCCGCATTCAGCGCCTCCCGCCTTACGTCTTCTCCATCACCGATGCCATGAAGCGCGCCGCCCGCCAGCGTGGCGAAGACATTATCGACTTCGGCATGGGCAACCCCGACGGCGCCACCCCGCGCCACATTGTCGACAAGCTGGTTGAAGCGGCGCTCAAGCCGCCCACGCATCGCTATTCGGTATCCCGCGGCATTCCCCGGCTGCGCAAGGCCATTTGCAACTGGTACAAGTTTCGCTACAACGTCGATCTCGACCCCGAGACCGAGGCCATTGTCACCATCGGCTCCAAGGAGGGCATTGCCCACCTTTGCCTGGCCATCCTCGACTCGCGTGACACGGTGGTGGTGCCCAATCCCAGCTATCCCATCCACATATATGGTCCGGTCATCGCCGGAGCCCACGTGGTCAGCGTCCCAGTGCACGACTGCGACCAGTTCCTGGCGCAGCTTGAGGACCTGATTCCCCGCCTGACCCCGCGTCCCAAAGCGCTGATCGTTAACTTTCCCTCCAACCCCACCACGCAAACCGTGGAGTTGCCCTTCCTCGCCCGCCTTGTCGAGTTAGCCCGCCAATACGGTTTCTATCTCATCCAGGACCTGGCCTACGCCGACATCGCCTTCGACGGTTACAAGCCGCCCTCTGTGCTGGAGGTTCCGGGAGCCAAAGAGGTGGCTGTCGAGTTCTTTACCCTATCAAAGAGTTACAACATGCCCGGCTGGCGCGTTGGCTTTATGGTCGGCAATCCGGTTCTGGTGGCGGCCCTGGCCAAGCTCAAGAGTTACTTCGACTACGGCACCTTCACGCCCATCCAGGTAGCATCTATAGCCGCGCTTGAAGGACCGCAGGAGTGCGTCCAACAGATCTGCGAAAACTACCGCCTGCGCCGCAACGTGCTGGTCGAGGGGCTGAACAAGCTGGGCTGGCCCGTCGCCAGCCCCAAGGCAACCATGTTTGTCTGGGCGCAGATTCCCGAGGCCTTCCAGGCCCTTCGCTCTTTGGATTTCGCTAAGCTTATGCTCACAGAAGCCAAAACCGCCGTCTCGCCAGGGATCGGCTTCGGCGACCACGGCGACGGCCACGTGCGCTTCTCCCTAATCGAGAACGAAGAGCGCACCCGCCAAGCGCTGCGTGGCATCAAGCAGATGTTCGCGAAAGGGTAGCGGCGCCCGCACTGCTAGCTCTGCACAGGCTTTAACAAACCACGAAGGTCCTCGAAGGTAGTTTGGAGGATTTGCAGGCCCGCGACCAAGCCCTTCGTGGTTTTGGCGACGGATTCCGTGTGCTCCGTGGAGCGGACTACTTGGTACTCCTCACCCGGAAGGCTTTGGACGATGATTGGCAGGATTGATCGAAGCACTTTACTCCACGCGCTCACCGCTTGGCTGCCGTCGGGAGTGATAAAAATAGGCTTTATCTCGATCAACTTCGGGTCGGTAACCTTGGTACCGGCGATTTCTTCCCGAAGAGCGCCTGCAATGCAAATTAGAAATTGCTTTGATGCCGGATAATCAATCAGCCTGAGCTGCCGTGCCTCGATCTGTGTAACCTTGCCCGAGCTCGACTTGGCTTTGAGTTCCGCCTTCACACGGTCGTAGGCCCAGCCTAATGTTTGCACAAGGAAGATATGTCCAATGCTGAGGGTGCCGGGAAAGACGCTCCGATAAGTCGAATCGGATTCAAAGATATCGGCTTTTGCGCGAATGGCGGTTTGGAGGTCACCGCTGAACGCGCAGAGCATTTGGCCAACTTGGTCAGCGAACAGCGATGTCGCAGCCTTACGAGTGTTATCCCTTCGGTGTACGTAGTCTACTCCGGCGGCCTGAAACTCCTGTTTAATCCTGACCTGAACGGGGTCGTTGCTCCTCCTATCCCACGCCACTATCGAGTTCTGTGTATTATTCGCGGCGACAATCGCTGGAATCATCCCAGGATCGTCGACCGTTATTACCCGCGCCAACACTGAAACATTCTTCGCGTTCGCTGCGCCGGCAGCGTGGATAGCGCCCGTTGTCTGGGCGCCATTGACAACGGAAACGCCATTGATTCGGAGTACAGTCCCTGCTTTATTGAGGACCGCCTTCTTCGTTACGAGCGTAATTCCATTATTGAAAACGAAAAAATTGCCTGGTCTCTTTTCGGCAGTCTCCTTGATCCGATTATTAACATTCCCGGAAACCTTGCGCGCGCCAAGAAAGTCCCGAAGGTTTGCGCTGAACAGGGCGTTTTGGTGCTTTTCATATAAGCGGTGGAGCGTCGCGCCGTTCAAAGACAAAATGAACGCCCTCCACCCAGCGCCGTGCTCAGAGATCACCCCGTTCAGAGGCAAATAGACCTTGTCGGCAACTTGAATTGAGCCGAGGTAGGTCAGGTAAAGCTCTTCGGTTCTCCGGAGCCCGAGCTCAATCACCTCAACGGTCGCGCCTTTGACAAGGGCCATCCCATTCAGTAAATGCTGAACAGTCTTCAGTTCCGTTTCTACGTTTTGGGATTCAAGTGCGTTGTGCGCGTATGCAAAAATGACCTTCTTAATTGTCTTTTTCGCGAGGCCGTCTCGCAGCAGCTTGGCATGCGCTCGAATCTTAATTGGCACCTTGTCGATCGGGGTTTGGAGCAGCCACGCGGCTGCAGTGTTCAGATCGCTTGCCTTATTCGCTGGTGCAGCCTGTTTACCCCAGTCCTTTCCAACATATCCCTGAGCCACGCAGGCGACGCCTTCAGCTTCGTTAATGTAAATGACGTCTGCCTTCTTGTCGCTCGGATGGTCCGTCAAGCTATCGTTTGCGAAGCCGCCCAAATCCTCGATATCCAGGTGTAGCGCTAACGTGAACAGCGGTAGAGCGTTATCGCCGAACTTTGCAAGGACAGGGTCCGAGAGAAACGGACCTATGAAGGAGTATGTTGCAGCCAGATTCTGCGCAGTAGACATCGCTTTCCTCGTTCTGAATCGGCAGAACAATCATACGCCGCTTCGTCGGGAGAGCGGGTGGCCCCGCTTTCGGGAGGCGGGCTCCCCTCGGAAGCCGGGTGCCCCAAGTCTCGCTTTCTGAGACCTGCGATGCGATCTCCTGCCTCCCCGACACCCCATTCGTCACGGAGATCGACTCTCAAAACAGGTAGGCTTTGTCGGGGGCCGCACATGCAGATAATTACGATCCAAACGCGCAGAATATCTGTACGCCAGACCTTATCCAATTCGATTTCAACCGGATTCCTGCGATACCCACCCCTTCCCCTTAAATCCCGCCGAAATGCACTCGGTATCTCAATTCACATTACTGAATATAAAAGACTTGATATAAGGCACCCCATAACCACATAGTAAACAGAGAAGGCCAATTTGAACCCCTCTTTCCCCTGTTTTGCGCAGATTTTGAGCCAAATGCCAGCACTTTAGCGTCGGAAGTCCACGACCTCACCCCACAAAGCTCCGTGCCCCATCCTTGCGCGTTCTTTGCGCAAGGGTGAAAAACCACAGATCTCCCTCGCGCTTTTCCGGGCAGAAACTCCCTCATCCTGCAAGACCCTCTTTCCATTGAAGCCATGGCAGACCTCCGTCATACCTGTTCTGGTATAATCAACTCGTGCACACCTCCGAAAGACCACTTTTCTGGATCGGGAGCAGCAAGAAGGACTTGATGGGGCTCCCCGTTCCTGTGCGAAAGTTCTTCGGTCATGCCTTGAACTTCGCCCAAAACGGCGAGCAGCATAGCGCCGCCAAGGCCCTGAAAGGCTTTGCCGGAGCCGGGGTGGTGGAGGTCGTCGAAGAGGATGCTGACGGAACCTATCGGGCGGTTTACACAGTCAAGTTCAAGGAAGCGGTGTTTGTGCTGCACTGCTTCCAGAAGAAGAGCAAACGCGGGATAGTCACGCCCAAAAGAGACATGGAAATCATCCGGACCAGACTCAAGATAGCCGAGGCACTCGCAAAGGAGATACGAGATGGCAAATCGCGCTCTTAAAGGCATTCAATTCGAAGCCAGCTCTGGCAACGTATTTAAGGACCTGGCCCTGCCTGATGCCGAACAACTCAAGATCAAGTCCGGCTTGGTCATCGAAATCACGCGCGCCGTGCGCCGTTTGGGCCTGACACAAGAGGAAGCGGCCCGCCGCATGGGGATTTCGCAAGCCAAGGTTTCCGGCCTCACGCGCGGCGATTTCTCCAACCTCTCGGAACAGAAGTTGATGGAGTGTCTGAACCGCCTCGGGTACAACATTGAAATCAAGTTGAGCCCCGCCAGTGATCCCGTAGGGCGCCGAACTTTGGCCGTAGCCTGAAAAATGGCCCGCCGGGTGTCCCATCCTTGCCCTTTTCTCTGGCGCAAGGGTGGGGAACCACAGACCTCAACGTGTCTTACGCTAGACCACCACCCGCTCCGCTTCGATCACCTTGCGGAATCTCTCACCGGTCGTCGCCCAATCCACAATGTCTATCTTGAACGGCAGGTCGGATTCGGAGAAATCGTCGGCTAACTCGGCGAGGGTCGAGAGCGGCAACGGCTCGTCGCCCAGAATGGCCAGATCGAGGTCGGAGTAAGGTTTGGCGGTTCCCTTGGCGCGCGAGCCGAAGGCCCATACTTCGCGACCGGGGAGACGGCGCGCGAGGATTTCGCACACAATCTCCCATTCACCAGGTCGGAGGTCGAGGCTGGGCGGCTTCATTCCGCGCTACGTCCCTGTAACTGCTTCAACAGAAATTCGCCCCCGGCCAGAAAGGCCGGAATGCCTTCCACAACTCCCAGGGCCACCTGCTCGTCGTAGGCTTGGCTGGCGCGGCTGTGCATCTCGCGATAGCGCTTCCAGTCGGTCCAGTTGCCCAGCAGCAATCCCTGCTCATTGGCCGTGCGGATCAGGTCGGCAAACGGCATGGCATCGAAGGCGGACCGGTTGGCGGAGGCGGATTCCAGATACCGTTTGAGCATCTTGTGGCTGATCTCATACGTAAACTCGAAGCGCTGGATGAGGCCATCGCGAATCTGCGTGTCGCTGGTGTCGATTCGATACCGCGCCAGGCCCTCGGCAAGCCGCTGAAGCGCATTGGAAAGCGGGGTCAGGTCGAGAGCCTCACTCATTCTGTCTCCTCGAGGCCGATGCGAAGAACACGAGCCTCTGCCCAGAGATTCTACCCGATTGCGCTGCCGCTCTCAGCCGATTGTCTTACCGTATGCTTATCCCAGCCAGCCTTTTGCGCACGCCTTGAAGACCACATGCCCAACCAAGCTCTCTCCGATTGAAAGCACCGCGCGGCAATTGGCCTACTGCTCTGCAGGACGGTTTCGGGACACGGCGCGCGAAGGTAAATTGGAATATATGTAAGGAATATTCGCGCGCCGGAATTGTGAATCGCTCAAGAAATGTTGGGCATGCCGCGCTGGCAGCCGCCTCATTTGGGGAGGCCGCGATGAACGGCCTCCCTTACCCCTTTACTATATTTAGTGCGCCTGTAGAAAATCACTAAGTATAGGCATCACTAATTTATGATATCAACAAGCCCAGTCTAGCTAACACCTAATCCAATCTATGATAATAACTATGTGGATCTAAGATAATACTAAATCGAATCTATGATAATAACTAATTCGAGAACCGAAGCAAAAACCCAACTGGGAAAGCGAACCGTACCATAGAACCCTACCTGCCGCAGCGATCCGGCCTGACAGCTGCAACCAATCGAATTCAGAAATAGAGTTGATCCGACTCGATGGGCATCCTGGACGGGTTCATCTCTTTGGGAATGCTAACAGTGCGTTCAACCTCTTCCTTGATCTCCATCGCGGTCTGCACGCCAAATGTCATGGCGATTTCGTCGATTTGGTCCATATAGAGAGCGCGAAGGGAGGATAGCTCCGAACGAAGCTCACCGCGGCGCTCAGCGGTTACGGTGTCTGAGGTCTCCCATTTTGCGGTCAATATAATAGAGAAGCGCGTGCCGGCGAGTTGTTCGATCTTTGCGACGAGTAGTGACTTCCGCTGTTCGTCTAAATAGCGGGCGGCGGGATTGGTCTTGGCCGTGTCGGGTGTATAAGTGGTCATGGTGATTCTCCCTTAGACTCTCCCTATCAAGTCTGTTGCATTTACCTGGGCAAGAGCCCGGCTCCTCAAGCAAAATCGATACTGGGTAAAGCAACCCAGCGCCGGGATCTGTTTATTTCCGCGCTTGCAACTTGCCTCTTCCCGCGGCTATTTACGCAGCCTTCTTGGCGGCGCGAGCGATACAGTGGCGTGCAATGCTTTCGGCAACGTACTTGGTCAAAGGGGAATTGCTGATCAGCCGGGTCCCTGTCTGCGACTGAATCTGGCGGAGGGTCGTCACTCCGCGGCCGTCTGCGTGCGTTACATTGCGCATATCAACAAAAATCAGCGTGCAAGGAAGCAGTGCCGCCAGTTCGGTCCATGCCTCGTTGAGCTTTGCTATGGCCGGTCCTGTGACCCGCCCTTCCAGCTTGATTGTGACGGCTTCGTTCTCCCGTTGAATTTCGATTTTTAACATCCGCTGGCCCGTCCTGCGCCACGCCAACCATGTTGCAAGTAGCGTGCCAAACCGGAATGCCAGACCCTCAACGCATGGAACATTGAACCGGAAAGAGTTAACTCGACCGGCAAAAATGAGGAGTTCGTGAGACGACGGTGCTGTCAACGTGCGAAGACGCCAGTCATTCGTCTCGGTGGCGATATGGCGTCGCGCATCGTCTCTGGAGGCCAGCCCGGCGATCCGGTGCCGAATCGTCTTAGGTCTGAGTGGCTGGCGGTTTATCGTAATCTGGATGGCTCTCCTCGCCCTCACCGGGGAGAAAAGGCGACCTTCGAGGTTGAAATGACCGAATCAGCCACTCCCACGCACCCTCAAGTCATCACCGCCCGGCTGATGCAGGGGCATCGCGTTGCCTCCGGGCTCAATGGCAATCCGCGCTTTCCCGGCGGCACTCTCCTGATGCAGCAGCCCCATTTTCTGGCGCGTGGGCTAGACATCGGCGTCTTCCATCGCGGCACGCTGAACGTCAGTATTGCCCCGCTCAGTTATCGCGTAATCCGGCCGCGGTTGACCTTTCGCGATGTCCAGTGGCATCCGGTTGAGCCCAAAGAGGACTTCTCGTTCTTTGACGTCCGCCTGCTTCGGCCCGGCCATCCTCCCCTTGCCGGGCTCATCTATTACCCGCACCCCGAAACCAAGCCCGAACATTTTCAAGCTCCCGACGTGCTGGAGCTGCTACTCCCATTCGTCGAGGGGCTGGTATATGGGATGGAATTGAGCCTGGAGATCCCCGCCGAAGAAATGGCGATTGAGTCGCCGACCGCGAACGCCGACCTCTGAAGCGCTCCTCCAGGCAAGGTGAAAGCTCTTTCCGTCCTGTCGAAAACATTGCCCTGATATCGCTGCCGGCAAAGAACAACAAGCGTATTCTGTTGGCATGAGACGTCTGGCTGCGATGGCGCTGATTCTCGCTGGCATTGCGATTCCTGTTTGCGCCCAACGGGGTGGTGGGCACGGCGGCGGCTCCAGCCACGGAGGCGGAGGCGGCTTTGCCGGACGCGGGGGATCGGCCAGCCATGCTGCGTCAGGGTTCCGCGGCGCGGGCCAAGCACGCTCCGCGCCGGGCAGAGCTTTTGCGCCGCGCGCCTATTCCGGAGTCCGTGCTGGAGTTCGGCCCGGGGCTCCCGTAGCCTTGCGCAGAGGAGCGGCAGGTGGCATGAATGGCCGCTTAGGCTCCGAGGGGCGCGATCACCACCGCAGAGCGTACATTTCGCCTTACGGCACATGGAATCCCTACGGCTTCGTGCCCTGGCTGGGTGGATACGATCCCTATCTGTTTGGTTCCGACGACTCGGGCGACCCAGGCAGCGCACAGGCCGCCCAGGGGGGTGCTGAACCAGATTACGGAGAGCAGCCGCCGGACCAGCCCATGCCCGATACGCGCATTCCCTACCAGCCCTCGGCAGAGGCATTGCGGCCTGTGCCGGCAAGCGAAGAGGCGGTGACGCTGGTTTTCAAAGATGGCCGTCCTCCAGAGCAGATTCACAACTACCTTCTGACGCGGACCACCCTCTATGTTCAGGATCAGCAAAGCCGCTCAATCCCCGTTGACCAGATCGACATAGCCGCCACCGAAAAGACGAACAGGGATTCCGGCGTCGATTTCCAGATTCCCACGCTGCCCAACTAGCCGGCCACGGGCAATCGAGGGTCACCCCAACCACTCCGGGTCCTCGGGCGGGCTTTCGTCCGGCTCGGCGAGGAACTCTCCCAGGCGGTCAAGCCGCCGCTCCCACGGCGAACGGCGATCCATGATCCATTGCGACGCAGCTTGCAGGCCGGCAGGATCGATGCGGCAGGTGCGCACTCGGCCGAGCTTCTCAGTGCGCACCAGGCCGCACTCCTCTAATACCTGCACATGCTGCACCACTGCGGCGAGCGTCATGCCGAAAGGCTCGGCCAGCCGCGAGACCGAGACTGGGCCTTCGCCGAGCTTTTCCATGATGGCTCTGCGCGTGGGGTCGCCCAGGGCCTGAAAGACGCGGTCGATCGGGAGCGGTTTCTTTTCCATGGTTTGCAGCCTTTCGGGTTGCGCAGCCCGCGGGTGTCTACACAGCCAACTCCGCGGTCAGGCGCTCGAGCAAATGCTCCCATCCGGCCTTGCGCATCGCCGGGCCGTCCGCTCCCTCAAAGAACGCCGACTGGTGGGTGAAAATGAGGTCGGTCCCGGCGTCTGTTGCAAGCAACTCGACGGTGCCCAAAGACGCTGAAAAGCATCTCCCCTCGATGCTCATGGTGGAGACGAAGACGATGCGCCGGTCGGGCTGAATTTCGAGGTAGTCGATCTCATTTGTGCAGGCCAATCCGGCCACGGGGATGCCGGGTCCAAAGCGTATGCGGGCGCACTCGCGGCCCCCTACGCGAAAATCCATCTCATAATGTTCCACCGTATGGCGATCGCTCTCAATGAACCAGCGGCGCTTTTTGGCGGTGTCGGCAAAGGCTGAGAAGACGCGTTGGGGCGTGGCAGGGTAGCTGCGCTCCAGCACAAAGGTGTCGTGAATAACGGTTGGCTCGGACATGGTGCTCTCTCCTCATGGGGAAATAGTAAATTACTAGCTTAAGTATTAGGCGATCTTCGTAGATAGTCAAGTGTATTCTTAAGTATATTTCTGCCCGCCTGAATCCTGGGAGGCCGGGAGGACTGGAAGTTGGCAGCACCCCAGAGCTCTCAGATGCGGCGGTGCTGGAGGCCTTCAACCTGCCGCGGCCATGCGTCTCGGCAGGGCAACCTTAGCGTCTTAAGTCGGTGGTGGACCATTACTCCCTAACCACCGCGCGCGGAGCGGCGTTGTGGACGGTCCAAATAGCGACTGCGCTCCTGGGTAACATTGTCTGGTTGGCCGAGCAGGTGATTACGGATTCCTTGAAGAACGTTCGG
>Ga0181520_10013709_pt1 | contig 10173 bp, 9 predicted proteins | sample PEATcosm2014_Bin_29_FD_132451 | JGI IMG/M metagenome (GOLD analysis project Ga0181520, IMG submission 132451) | Peatland microbial communities from MTU Mesocosm Facility, Houghton, MI, USA - PEATcosm2014_Bin02_30_metaG | ecosystem: Environmental > Terrestrial > Soil > Wetlands > Peat | place... | reverse complement strand
GCTGCGGACGTCTTCGGCGATCTGGTCGCGGAGGAAGTTGGAGAGACGGGCATCCTGGGTTTCAGCGGCGGTGCTTACCGGATTTGAGTCTGTCATAGCCTGGATTCATTATCCCACCGGAGAGCTGCACTCAATGAGAGCGGATTGACAGGCTACGGAGCCGATGCCACACTTTGTCTATGGAAGTTCAATTCACTCCCGAGCAGGAAGCAAAACTGGGGCAGATCGCCAGCGTGGAGGGTGTTGCGCCGGCACGCCTGGTGCAGAACGCCGCACTCCTGCTGATTAAGGACGATGAGCGCTTCCGCGCCAGTGCGCTCAAAGGGATCGAGCAGGCAGACCAGGGGATATTTGTCGAAGAGGCTGAGATGGATGCCCGCATCTCCCGGCTACTAAGCAGTCAATGAAACTGCGCTGGACCCCGGCGGCGGCGGACGATCTGGAAGCCATCGGGATTATCTAGCACAGCACCTTCCGACGTTTGCACACTCGACCGTTCTTAAAATCTATCAGGCAATTCTCGCATTGCGTTCCTCTCCCTACCGCAGCCGCGCGGGGCGGGAGGAAGGAACTCGCGAGCTAATCCTGCCGCGTCTGCCCTATATCGTGGTCTATCGGGTGAAGGATATCGATATTGAAATCCTGCACATCTATCACGGGGCACAAAACCGGCCCTGATGGTTGGGAAACGATAGGCGGGCTTCGCCAGGTACCTGCTGACCAGAGAACTTTCGCCTGAGGGATTGCAGATCAGGATCACAAACAGCGCAATTGTCTCCCACCCTTCCGCACAGAACGCGGAAGGATGGGGCACCCGGCTTTCAACTCCAGGTGGAATGTCGGAACATCTTAGACGGTTGGGGGTGCGGGGGGCGGTGGGGGCTGCCATGCCACCGCGGTCGTGGCCGGCGCGGTCTTCCACTCGCTGAAGGCGATGATGTAGAGCCAGACGAGGAGACCGAAGGTTGGAATGATATTGATGAGGGAGAGCCAGGGCGAGAAACCGGCCTTCTTGGAGATGAACCAGGCGGGGATGATGAGGACCACCGCGATGATGAGGAAGAGGACCAAATAGAATCCGGCTACCGCTGCGAGGATGGCGGGCAAATTCTGCGGATTGACCGGATTGACAGGGGTGTCATCGAGAAACAGCGCGAGCATGTGCATTTTTGGACGCTCCCTTGGACTGGAATTTCAAGCTGTGAGCCAAGGTAGCGGTTTTCGCTGTGCGCTGCAATGAGAAAGTGGGCTGGGGGCGAGAAATCTTCTTGAAAACGGGGCCCTAGTCGAGGGGGAGGCCGTCGAGCGAGAGGAGGCGGCCGACGGGGTATTCGCCGACGCGGTTGGCGAGGTACCAGGGGGAATGCTCGTAGAAGAATTCGAGGCGCGCGCGGGGGCTGGCGGCGAAGCGCGGATCGGACTGGATGCGGTGCTCGAATTCGGCTTTGAGGGCGGGGTCTTTCAAGAGGTTTTCGCGGGCGAGGCGCTCGAGGACGTAGGCCTCGCCGTACTCGCGCTGCTCGAAGATGGAATCAAAGAATCCCCAGCGCAGGGCGGAGTCGGGGGCCTCGGGCTCGAGCCAGTGCAGGGCGACCTTGGAGAGGCGCTGATTGAGGGGGACGACGACCGAGCCGGCGGGGAAGGCGACGGACTCCTGAGTGAGGGTGCAGACGCCGAAGCGGCCGGGCTGAGCGCCGGCGCCTTCGCCATGGAAGATGGGATGGCGGCCTTCAAAGGGCGGGCCTTGCCACTCCATGCCGGAGCAACGGTAGCGCTCGACGTTGCCGGTCCAGGAGGCCGTGGTGCGGCGGAGGGTGAGGCCGTGGGCTTCGAGGACGTCGATGACGTGAATCCACTGGCGGGGGATGATGTAGGCGGCGGGCGGGGTGGTGGCGAGGGTGATTTTTGGGCCGGTTTGGAGGGGGAGCGTGACGTTCCATGGCTCGTGCGTGTAGCGGACACCCATAGCGCCGGAGATGGGGCTGAGCTCGCGGGTGAACTGATAGCCGTGGAAGAGGACGGGTGTGGTGTCGCCGGAGGCGGCGAGGGCTAGAGGGAATTTTGTGTTGGCGAGCGGGTGTGCGCCGAGCTGGGCGGCGTCGGAGTCGGCATCGCGGTTGAGGGCGATGAGTTTGACGGCGTCGCGGTTGATGACATCGAGCAGGGCACGGAGTAGCTCGGTGTTGGCCGTGACGCGGGTCTTGTAGTCCTTGAGCATGTGAAGCTCGACGAGCAGGCCGGGGCGGTTCTCAAGGATGGAGTAGCCGGTGGAGAAGCGGGGCGGATTGGGGCCGAAGCTGAGGCCCTGGGCAGGGTCGGAGTCGGCGTTGAGGTCGATGAGGGTGGGAAAGGCGAGATGTCCGGATGCGTTGAGGTAATGGGCGATCTGGGGCGAGACGACGTCGTGGAGCCAGTGGGCGGTTGCGGGGGCGACATTGGGGGTGTCGTCGGCGTAGAAGGTGACGTCGTACTGGTAGTCCATGCCGTCGGTGACGTGGTCGTCGACGAAGAAGTCGGGGAGCCAGCGGTGAAACATGGCGAGGAAGGCGCGGGTTTCAGGGGCGTCGGCCTTCATGTAGTCGCGATTGAGGTTGATGTTGGTGCCGTTCCCGCGCCAGCCGGCTTCTTCGGGGCCGTTCTGGTTGATGCGGTTGTAAGGGGAGCGGCGCTCGTGGCCGTCGATGTTGTAGACGGGGATGAAGACAAAGACGGCGTGGTCGTACTTCGTACGGCTCTGATTTTGGACAAGGTCCCTGAGCAAGGCGAGACAGGCGTCTTTGCCGTCCATCTCGCCGGCGTGGATGGAGTTTTGGACGAGGAGGATGGCGCGGCCGGAGGCGTGGATGGCGGTGGGATCAAATACGCCATCCTTGGAGACGATGACGATTTTGAGGTCGCGGCCCTCGCCGGTCTTGCCGAAGTTTTCGATGCGGACGAGCTGGGGGTATGCGGCGGCGACTCGCTCGAGGTAAGCAATGGTCTGGGCGTAGTTGGGAGTGGTGCGGTAGTTGGCGATCTCGGTGGGGGTGCGCCAGTCGGGGGACTGGGCGGCGAGGGCAGGCACGCAAAGCAAGATGAGGAAAAGGGGAAGGGTCTGTCGCGATTTCATTGAGGAAGTGGCCTCTCAGGGAGTATTTCTTCAGAGTCAAACAGGAATCGGGGCGAATAGAAATCATGCTACCATTCGTGCATATGGCGACCGTCACTCACATCCCGATCCAGGAGTATCTCGGCAGCACGTATCGGCCGGACTGCGAGTATGTGGACGGCGAGGTCAGGGAGCGCAATGTGGGCAAGTGGGAACACGCGCGTGTGCAGTTTCTGTTGGCACTTTGGTTCGGAAGTCGCGAGAAGGAGTGGGGTATTGTCGGGAGCACGGAGCAGCGAGTAAGGGTAGCCAAGAATCGAGTCCGAGTGCCGGATCTGGTGGTTCTCAGGGCTGGACCGCAGCCTGATGTCCTAACCGATCCTCCACTCCTCGTGATTGAGATTCTGTCGCCAGACGATAGTTACTCCGACACGCAGGAGCGGGCGCAGGACTACCGCGCGATGGGTGTGGAGACGGTTTGGATCATCGATCCGAAGACGCGGTCGGGCCGGATGTGTTCGGGGGCGGAATGGGTTGAAGCGACCCGGCTGGAAGTGAAGGGGACGCCGCTGTTTGTGGAGCTGGCGGAGATTTTTGGTCAGTTGACGGCGGCTTGAGCGCCTTCAAATTCATTTCCTCGTCAATATTTGTTTTGCCAGTCTTGCCGAGGAAATAGGGCGAAGGACTTGGCGAGAATCAAGAGCTCCGCTCCATATGACGGACTGATCGCGAGAATCTTGGCCCCTTCAAGGCGCGCCTTTTCCAATAGATTCGTCCCCTGAGTTTCCCCTTCGGAACCATCACGCAGGTCGTAGAGAACGCGGATGTCCTGTAGAGTGATCTCCTCCGTTTCGCTAATGACCACGTCGAAGATGATGTTTCCCGACCTTACCCCGTTGAGATCAAGCTGAACAACTCCGTCTGCCACGAGAACAGATCGCACGCGGCTAGAATTTGCCAAAAAGACGTGCGCTGTTTCGGCATCTATCCACAGGCCTTCGAAGAACCCGTCGTGGAATTCGTCGTATTTCATCATCAGGCCGACCCCTCAACTACGTGATGTCTTCGGTGTCGAAGATGGGGGTGATGGTGCGCTTTTTGGGGACGCCGTGGACGGAGGTGACGAGGTCTTCGACGACGTCTTCGAGCTGGCGCTGGGTTTCGATGACGGCGCTCATGCTGCGGAGCTCATCGGGCTCGGGTACGCGTTCGACAAGGGCGACGGCGTGGCACTGGGCGACGTGGTCGAGGCCGAGGCCCTCAGGGGTTTTGGCCTTGATGCTGAGCTGGTGGAGCTTGATGGAGAGCAGGTCGGCTACGCGGGCGCGCATATCGCCGGCGATGGGCGAGATTTTGGGCGCGGCGAGAACAAGTGTGGTGTCGATGTTGACGATGCGGTAGCCGGCGTTCTGAAGCTCTTCCATGGCCAGGTTGAGGAAGATGGCGGAGTCGGCGTTTTTCCAGCGCGGGTCGCCCGGGGGGAAGAAGCTGCCGATGTCGCCGGCGGCGACGGCGCCAAGGAGGGCATCGGTGATGGCATGGAGGAGGACATCGCCGTCGGAGTGGCCGGCGAGGCCTTCGGGGTGGTCGATGGTCATTCCGCCGATGCGCAGCGGGACGCCTGGCTTGAATTCGTGCGAGTCGTAGCCAATGCCGATGCGTATGTCCATGCTTGCTGGAGGTCTCCGTGTCTGTATTGACTCTAAAACGTCGGCGATCTTTTTGCGAGTGCGCGGGGCGAGCGCGGCGATGGAAAGTGCGGCGCAAAGGACAGAGGCAGCGGGTTAGCAGAAGTGGAGCAAGTTAGCGAGTTAGCGCGGAGCATGATTGGTCAGCGGGCGCGGCGGCTGAGGTAGAACTCGGCCAGCTCGAGGTCTCCCGGCTGCGTAATCTTCAGATTAACCTGAGAGCCGTGGACCACGGCGACGGGATGGCCGGCGCGCTCGAGGACGGAGGCCTCGTCGGTGCCGATAAAGCCGTCGGCCTCGGCCTCGGTGAGAGCGTGCTGGAGGAGGCCATAGCGAAAGCCCTGGGGCGTTTGCGCGAGGACGACGAATTCGCGGGGGATGGTGGCGGTGATCAATGCGCCGTGGGCGGTGCGCTCGACCTGCTTGATGGTGTCGACAGCGGGCAGGCCGACGATGGCCGCGCCAAACTCAACGACGGCATCGATGGTGCGGTTGATGGTGTCGGCATCGATGAGCGGGCGGACGGCGTCGTGGATGAGGATAATGTCGTCGGCCTCGGCGGGAATGGCGGCGAGGGCGTGGGAGACGGACTCCTGGCGATGGTCGCCGCCTTCAACGACGCGGACACGCGCGGCGAGGTTGTGGGCGGCGCCAAACTCGGCGATCTGGGCTTCGGTGCGCTCCAACTCGGTTTTTCGAACGGCGACGTAGATGGCGGTGACGCGCTCGACAGAGGCGAAGGCGCGGAGCGAGTGGATGAGGATAGGGACGCCATCAAGGGCGAGAAATTGCTTGGGCTGGGGGCCGGCCATGCGGGTTCCCAGACCCGCGGCGGGAAGAATCGCGAATACCTGCATACGGGGGGAAGGATAGCACGATGGGGTGTAGGGTCTCGGGTCTAGGGTCTCGGGTCCAGGGTCGGGGATGGATGGAGGTAGAACATCTCGTTGGCGGGAGCGAAGCCGAAGGAGGTGTAGAGGGGCCGGCCGGCGTCAGAGGCGTGGAGGGCGACGATGCGAAGTCCGCGGCGGCGGGATTCGTCGAGGCAGAGCTGGAGAAGGTTTCTTGCGAGGCCCTGGCGGCGATGGGCAGGGTCGACATACATGTTGAGGACGTAGCCGCGGTGGTCGTTCGAGGGGTCGAGGGGATGGGGCGGCCACTCAAGCAGGAAGAGACCGGCGGAGGCGACGGGCTGGTCATCGGACTCGACGATCCAGCCGAGGTATTTGCCTTCGGCGAGCATACGCCTGAGCCAGGGCGCGAAGTGGAGGCTCATGGTGGCGAGGGCGTCGTCGCTTGCGGAGCCCATATCGGCGAACATGGCGTGACGGTGGGCGGTGAGGAGGGGTACGTCTTCGAGAGTGGCGGGGCGTGTGGCGGGCATGGTTCTTGCAGTATAAGTCGGGTGGGCCCGGGAGGGCCGCGCAGGCCGTATGATTTTGGGATGCGCGCCAGGCGGTCAAATCCGGAAAGGGTGGTTTCGCGGGCCCCTGGACTGCTGATCGACACGACGCTGCTGAGGCCGGGGATGCGGCTTGGAGTGGGCGTGAGTGGCGGGGCGGATTCGGTGGCGCTGCTGCGGGCGGTGCATGCGCGGAGGGCAGAACTGGGGCTGGTGTTGCACGTGGCGCATCTGCATCACGGGCTGAGGGGCGCGGAGGCGGACGCAGACCTGGAGTTTGTGCGCGCACTAGCGGCGGGGCTGGGGCTGACCTTCCACGAGGCGCGGGTAGAGACGGCGCGGGAGGCGGAAGAGAACGGCGAGTCGATTGAAGAGGCGGCGCGGCGGCTGCGGTATGCGTGGTTCCGAGAGCTGATGGCGGGGACACAGCTCGACGCGATGGCCACGGCGCATACGCGGGACGACCAGACGGAGACGGTGCTGGGGAAGTTTTTGCGCGGGGCGTGGACGGAGGGGCTGGCTGGGATTGCTCCGAAGTTCGAGGCTCCGGAGGGGATGATTGTGCGGCCGCTGCTGGGAGCGACGCGCGGCGAGGTGGAGAGCTATTTGACGGCGCTGGGGCAGACGTGGCGCGAGGACAAGTCGAATCTGGATGCGGCGTTCACGCGGAATCGCATCCGGCATGAGCTGCTGCCGCTGCTGGAGGGGTGGAATCCGCGGCTGCGGGAACACATGGCGCAGATGGCCGATGTGGCGCGGGAGGAAGAGGCATGGTGGGAGATCGAGCTGGGGCGGGTAGCGCCGCAATTGCTGCTGGCGGGGAAGCCTGTGCGGGGCGGCGGTAGGAGTTCTTGGTCTCCCACCCTTTCCGCACAGAACGCGGAAAGGATGGGGCACCCGGCTTCTCAGGCGGACGACGGGCTGGCGATCGATGTGACTCGATTCGCGGCGCTGGCTCCGGCGCTGCAGAGGCGGTTGCTGCGTCATGCGGCGGAGAAGCTCGGCGGGTCGCTCGACTTTGGAGGGACGGAGGCGCTGCGGATGCTGGCGCTGGCGGGAAGAGCGGGTCAGAGGCGCGAGCTGGCGCAGGGGCTGCGCGGGGAACGGACGCCGAGGGAGCTGCGGCTGACGGTGGAGGCTGCGGGAGGCGCGGAGGCAGGCAATGGCGGGCCGATTCCCGAATATGTGGGGACGGTGCCGGGGGAGATTGCGGGGCCGGCGTTTGGGGTGAGGCTGCAGGTAGAGGCTGGGGCCGATTCGGCGCAGGAAGGGGGCTTGGAGCAAAAACAGGCGCGGTTGCGGAACTGGAGAGCGGGGGATCGAGTGACGCTGCGCCACTCCTCGGGGCCGCGGAAGGTGAAGGAGGTGCTTGAGCGGCTGCGGGTTACGGGGAGCGATCGTGCGGTTTGGCCGGTGCTGGAGGTGGAGGGGCGGATTGTGTGGATGAAGGGGGTGGAGTTGGAAGCGGGGTGGGTGGTGACGGCGAGCGAGGGGAAGGTCGAAGATTGAGGCCTTAGAGGGGACTGGGGGGGAAATTGGGTTGGGGCCGGCAGCTAACGGACTCTAGCGAATGGACTGCAGACAGTTGTTCCTCAATGGGTTGCGGGGTGCGGCGATGGCCTGGAAGGTGTAGAGAAGAGCCGTTCGAAATCTTTCAACAAGGCCGTTCTTCAAGGTACAAAAGCCTGCCTTCAGGATACAATCGATATACCTGTTCTTCCGGCGGCGACCGAGCTCGATTCTGCGCCGCAGAGGCGTTGTGTACTTTCTGTGACTTTGCGCACGTTCAGGTCGTCTAAGGTTGATATGGCGGTGATGGGGGCTTGTTCCGAGGCGCTTCCCCCGCCCGGGAAAGAGGGAACCTGGTGAATTCGACGGTCAAGACGATCATCTTCTGGGTGTTCATACTCGTTTGCCTAATGATGCTGTACATGGTGGTGTCGCGCGGCACGGGCATGGCGGGCAAGCCCACGGACATCGGGTACTCCGACCTGCAGGACAAGATCGATGCCGGCCAGGTTCAGGATGTGTCGATTCAAGGCGACGAAGTGCATGGCCACCTGAAGGGCGCCAAGGACGAGTTCCACACGCAGATCGCCGCCAACCTGGTGGACAGCCTGACGAAGGAACTCCGCACCAACAAGGTGAGCACAACCATCAAGCCGCCGCAGAACAACGGGTTGCTGTTGCAGTTGCTGTTCAACGTGGGACCGTTTGTGCTGCTGGGGGCAATCTGGTTCTTCATGCTGCGGCAGATGCAGTCTGGCGGCAACAAGGCACTGAGCTTTGGCAAGAGCCGGGCGCGCCTGCTAAGCATGCAGCAGAAGAAGGTTACGTTCAAAGACGTTGCCGGGGTGGACGAAGCCAAGGAAGAGCTGAAGGAGATCATCGAGTACCTGCGGGAGCCGCAGAAGTTCCAGAAGCTGGGAGGTCGGATTCCCAAGGGCGTGCTGCTGGTGGGACCCCCGGGAACGGGCAAGACGCTGCTGGCGCGCGCAGTGGCCGGCGAAGCGAACGTGCCGTTCTTCTCGATTTCAGGCTCGGATTTTGTGGAGATGTTTGTGGGCGTGGGCGCGAGCCGCGTGCGCGACCTGTTTGAACAGGGCAAAAAGAACGCGCCGTGCATCATCTTTATCGACGAAATCGACGCCGTGGGCCGGCATCGCGGAGCGGGCCTGGGCGGCGGACACGACGAGCGCGAGCAGACGCTGAACCAACTGCTGGTGGAGATGGATGGATTCGAGTCGAACGACGGTGTGATTCTGGTTGCGGCGACGAACCGGCCCGACGTGCTCGATCCGGCGCTGCTGCGGCCGGGACGCTTTGACCGCCGCGTGGTGGTGGGGCTGCCCGATGTGCGCGGACGCGAAGAGATTCTACGCGTGCACGTGAAGAAGGTTCCGGTTTCCGACGACACCAACCTGAATGTGCTGGCGCGCGGGACACCGGGCTTCAGCGGCGCCGACCTGGCCAACATGGTGAACGAGGCGGCGCTGAGCGCGGCGCGGATGAACCGCAAACAGGTGACGATGTACGACTTCGAGCTGGCCAAGGACAAGGTGCTGATGGGCGCGGAACGAAAGTCGATGCTTTTGACCGAAGAAGAGAAGCGGGTGACGGCGTATCACGAGTCAGGGCACGCGCTGGTTGCGTTCCTGCGCGAGCACTCCGACCCGATTCACAAGGTGACGATTATTCCGCGCGGCATGGCGCTGGGCGTGACGGTGTATCTGCCGGACGATCGGCACAACTACACGCGGGAGTATCTGGAGACGCGACTGGCGATGCTCTACGGCGGGCGCGTGGCAGAAGAGATCTACCTGACGCAGATGTCGACCGGCGCGGGCAACGATATTGAGCGCGCGACGGAGATGGCGCGGGCGATGGTGTGCGAGTACGGCATGAGCCGGCTGGGTCCGCTGACCTTTGGCAAGAAGGAAGAGCAGATCTTCCTGGGACGCGAGATCGCACAGCATCGCGACTTCTCCGAAGAGACAGCCCGGCAGATCGATCTGGAAGTGCGCAGGCTGATCGACGAGGCTTACCAGGCAGCACACGCGTTGGTGGAGGCGAACTCGGGCCCGATGCATCGTCTTGCCGCGGCCCTGCTGGAGCGCGAGACGATCGACGCGGAGGAAGTGAAGATGTTGATCGAGGGCAGGGAATTGCCGCCGATGCGGTCGAACCTGGCCACGCCCAGCGACACCGGCAGCGGAACGCCGCAGCAGGTGCTGAAGCCCGAGCCACGCGGCGGACCGGGATTCCCGGAGGGATCGCCGAGCCCGGCGTAAGAAACAGTTTTCAGTGATCAGTTGTCAGTAATCAGTGGGCCGCTCTCCGGAGCGGCCCTTTTGTTGGTGCGCCCGGCAGTGCGCACTCACTTGGGGGTGCAAGTCCCCTACACACCCGGCAAGGGGAAGTGTTAGCTGAACGGCAAGGGTGTCCGTCGCGAGGCGGAATCTGGAGGAAGCTGTAGGCAAAGCGCTGGCCTGACG
>Ga0181520_10013708_pt1 | contig 10174 bp, 5 predicted proteins | sample PEATcosm2014_Bin_29_FD_132451 | JGI IMG/M metagenome (GOLD analysis project Ga0181520, IMG submission 132451) | Peatland microbial communities from MTU Mesocosm Facility, Houghton, MI, USA - PEATcosm2014_Bin02_30_metaG | ecosystem: Environmental > Terrestrial > Soil > Wetlands > Peat | place... | reverse complement strand
CTATTCCTGGTGCTGCGACGGATGACCGGCCGCCTCTGGCCAAGCGCCTTGGTGGCGGCGCTCTTCGCCGTGCATCCGCTGCGGACGGAATCGGTGGCCTGGGTGACGGAGCGCAAGGACGTGCTGAGTGGCCTGTTCTTCATGCTGACGCTGTGGGCCTACCTGGAGTACGTGCGGCATGGCTTTTCTTGGGCCCGCTACGCCTTGCTGATCGTTCTGTTTGCCCTGGGGCTGATGGCCAAGCCGATGCTGGTGACGGTCCCCTTCGTGCTCCTCGTGCTGGACTACTGGCCGCTGGGGCGGATGGCAGGCGATCAGCGTCCAGGGGCGACGCCCTCGCAGGGCTGCCGCACTCTCGCGGCAACACCATCTGCTTGCAACGGGGATGCGTCTCCCAATGGCGCGCGTTTCCTTCCCGCCCTTTGCACACGATTCTGGTCTTCCCGGCGCCTGATCATCGAAAAACTTCCCCTGTTTGCCCTGGCGGCGGGCGATTGCCTGCTGATGATCGTCCTTCAGGCCCGTAGCCATACGTTGCTCTCCAGCGAGCAACTGCCGCTGTGGTGGCGGTTGAGCAATGCCGCCCTCACTTACGCCACCTATTTGGGCCAGTTCTTCTATCCGGCCGGTTTGGTCGTCGTCTATCCGCGTTTGGAGCTCGCGTTGCCTGGGTGGCAGGTGGGCGGCGCCTGTTTGCTTTTGGCAGGCATCACGGCCGCGGCCTTCCTCAGCCGGCGCAAATGTCCGTACCTGCTGGCCGGTTGGCTGTGGTACCTGGGCATGTTGGTGCCGGTGATCGGGCTGTTGCAGGTGGGCAGCACGGCCAGGGCCGATCGCTTCACGTACCTGCCGCAGATTGGGCTGGCCATGGCGCTGGTCTGGGGCGTCGCCCACGCCTGCCAGACTTGGCCTTTGCGACGTTGGGCCTGCGGCGCGGCCGCGGCGGTACTCGCAGCACTCATCGCTTGCACGTTTCGTCAGACCTCCTTTTGGGGCGACACCGAGACGCTGTGGGCGCGAACCCTCGCCTTGACTTCACGGAACTACCTCGCCCACAACGCCATGGGCGTGTTGATCGCCGACGACCGGCTAGACGAAGCGATGTCGCAGTTTCGCCAGGGCATCGCCATCCGGCCGAATTGTACCGCGTTGCACATGAATCTCGCCAGTGCCTTGATGGCGAGCGGCCGGTCCGCGGAGGCGGAGCACGAGTTTCACCAGGTTTTGAAATGTAATCCCCACGATGCCCTGGCGTTCGACCTTTTGGGCCTGCTGGTGGCCGAAAGGGGCCAACTCGATGAGGCGATCGCCTATTTTCGCCAATCGCTGAAGGAGAGTCCCAACAGTCCGGACACTTGCTACGACCTCGGCAAAGCCCTGGTGAAACGCGGTCGGCCAGCCGAATCGCAAAAATTCTTCCGGCAGGCCGCGGAACTCGCCCCCGACTACGTGGCGGCGCACGACCATCTCGGCAGCATCATGGCCGATCACGGCCAAGTCCATGCGGCAATCAAGCAGTTCGAGCGGGCGCTGGATGCCGATCCGCAGTGCCGCTCGGCGCGCCTCAACTTGGGCAAGGCCTTGGCAGGTTGCGGCCGCTTCCCCGAGGCCATCGCCCAGTATCGGACCGCACTGCGATTCGATCCCCACGACCCGGAAGCGCGCGGCCAACTCACCCGCTTACTGACCAAAGAAAAGACGGATACGGCGACCACTCCATAACAGATCCTCTGTCCCGGAGGAGCGGGGGACCACGTTTTCAACCGGAAAGACGATCAACCGCGTATTGACTTCCGGCGTCCTTAATCGCCGCGGCACGTATCCTGGGACAGGCGGGCGGAAAGATGGTATCCCGTAAAATTACGCTTGATAAAGTCGAGGTGGCCGTTTGCGCCCTCCTGCTGTTGGCGGTGCTTGCGGCCTTCGGTCAAACCGTCCAACACGAGTTCCTCGATCTCGACGATGACGCCTACGTCTACGGCAATCGGCACGTTTCACACGGGCTGACCGCTTCGGGAGTCGTGTGGGCCTTCAGCCAAGGCGAGCAGGCAAGTTGGATCCCCTTGACTTGGCTCTCGCTGATGCTCGATTGCCAGTTCTACGATCTGCACGCCGGCGGCCACCACCTGACCAACGTCTTGCTGCACGCCCTTACGGCCATGTTGCTGTTCCTGATGCTGCGACGGATGACCGGCCGCCTCTGGCCAAGCGCCTTGGTGGCGGCGCTCTTCGCCGTGCATCCGCTGCGGACGGAATCGGTGGCCTGGGTGACGGAGCGCAAGGACGTCTTGAGCGGCCTGTTCTTCATGCTGACGCTGTGGGCCTACCTGGAGTACGTGCGGCATCGTTTTTCTTGGGCCCGCTACGCCTTGCTGATCGTTCTGTTTGCCCTGGGACTGATGGCCAAGCCGATGCTGGTGACGGTCCCCTTCGTGCTCCTCGTGCTGGACTACTGGCCGCTGGGGCGGATGGTTGCACGCCTGCGGTCTTTCGGGCCTCTGATTATCGAAAAGCTCCCCCTTCTCGTCCTGGTCGCCGGCGATTGCCTGGTGATGATGCTGGTTCAACATCACACCCTGGTCTTCAGCGAGCGGCTGCCGTTGTGGTGGCGGTTGGGCAACGCCGCCCTCAATTATGTTACGTATCTGGGCCAGTTCTTTTGGCCGGCCGGCCTGGTCGTCGTCTATCCGCGCTGGGACCTCGCCTTGCCTTGGTGGCAGGTGGGCGCCGCAGGCCTGGTTTTGGCGGGTGTCACGGCCGCGGCCTTCCTCGCCCGCCGCAAATGCCCGTACCTGCTCGTCGGTTGGCTCTGGTATTTGGGAATGTTGCTGCCGGTGATCGGGCTGTTGCAGGTGGGCTGCACGTCCCGCGCCGATCGATTCACCTACTTGCCGCAGATTGGGCTGGCCATCGCACTGATCTGGGGAGCGGCCGACTTATGCCGTGCCTGGCCTTATCGCCGTTGGGCATCCGGCGTGGCCTCGGCTTTGATACTCCCCGTGCTTCTCGGCTGCGCATTCCGCCAGACGTCCTTTTGGTGCGATGGCGAAACGCTATGGACCCGCACTCTCGCCTTGACGTCGCAAAACTACATGGCCCACAACGGCATGGGAGGCGCGTTGGCCAGCGACCATCGGCTAAAGGAAGGGATCGCGCATTTCCGCCAAGCCATCGCGCTGGCCCCTCATTCGGCTCTCGTCCACACGAACCTCGGCAACGCCCTGATCGAGGCAGGCCGGCCGGACGAGGCAGAAAATGAGTTTCGCCAGGTTTTGGAACTCGATCCCGATGACGCCCGCGCCTGGGAGCGTTTGGGGGTATTGCTTGCGCAACGCGGCCGGATCGACGAGGCGATCGCCTGTTTCCGCCGCTCGCTGGAAATCAACCCGAACAATGCAGATGCCTGCTACGATCTGGGCAAAGCCCTCTTCAGCCGCGGCCGGCAAGCCGAAGCGCGAAAACTGTTCGAGAGGGCCAACGAACTTGTCCCGGACTATGTGGTCGTGCACAACGAACTCGGCATGGTGATGGCCGATCACGGCCAATTCAATGCGGCGATCAAGCATTTCGAGCGGGCGCTGGACGGCGATCCCCGGTGCCGCTCGGCCCGCTTGAACCTGGGCCAAGCCTTGGCCACTTGCGGCCGCTTCCCCGAGGCCATCGCCCAGTATCGGACGGCGCTGCGGTTCGATCCCCACGACCCGGAAGTGCTCGACCAACTCGCCCAGCTACTCGCAAGAGAAAGGGGGCATACGGCGACGACTCCGCAAAAGATCCCCGGTCCCGGAGGGAAGGGGATCGGTTTTCAGCCGGAGAGGCAATCAACCGCGCATTGACTTGCTGCGTCCTTATCGCCGCAGCACGACCGTATCCTAGGACAGGCGGCCGGAAAATGGCATCCCGTAACATTACGCTCGACAAAGTCGAGGTGGCCGTTTGCGCCCTCCTGCTGTTGGCGATGGTCGTGACGTTCGGCCAAACCGTTTGTCACGAGTTCGTCAATTTCGACGACAACGAATATGTCTTCGAGAATTCGCATGTTTCTCGCGGGCTGACCGCTTCGGGAATCGTGTGGGCCTTCACCCAAGGTGAGCAAGCAAACTGGATCCCGTTCACCTGGCTCTCGCTGATGATCGACTGCCAGCTCTACGATCTGCACGCCGGCGGCCACCATCTGACCAACGTCTTGCTGCATACCGCCACGGCCATGTTGCTGTTCCTGGTCTTGCGGCGGATGACCGGCCGCCTGTGGCCCAGTGCCTTTGCGGCAGCGCTGTTCGCGGTGCATCCCTTGCGTGCGGAATCGGTGGCCTGGGTCACGGAACGCAAGGACGTCCTGAGCGGGCTCTGCTTCATGTTGACGCTGGGGGCCTATCTCGGCTACGTACGCCATCAATTCTCGTGGGCCCGCTACGCCTTGCTGCTGGTCGTGTTTGCCTTGGGACTGATGGCCAAGCCGATGCTCGTGACGCTTCCCTTCGTGCTCTTCCTGCTGGATTATTGGCCGTTTCATCGGCTTGCCTTGGCTTGGCGAATCGTGATCGAAAAGCTGCCGCTCATCGTGCTGGCGGCGGCCTCCTGCACGGTGACGTTTTGGGCTCAGCGAGGGGCCATGCTGCCCCAGGACCGGCTTCCCGTTGCCGGGCGAATGGTGAACGCCTTGGTTTCTTACGCCGCCTACTTGGTGCAGTTCTTTTATCCGGCGGGGTTGGCCGCGTTTTATCCCCATTCCGGCCCGTATCTTTCCTCAACGCACGTCGTTGTTGCAGCCGTGGTCTTGGCAGGCGTCTCGGTGGGAACGCTCGCCTGCCGGCAACGCTGTCCCTACGCGCTCGTGGGTTGGCTGTGGTACGTGGGCATGCTGGTGCCGGTGGTCGGACTGGTGCAGGTCGGCTCGCAAGCGATGGCCGACCGTTACACGTATTTGCCGCAGATCGGCCTGGGCATCGCTCTGGCCTGGGGAACGGCCGACATCTGCCGCGCGTGGCCCTCGCGTCGTTGGGCCTGCGGCCTGGCTTCGGCGTCGCTGCTGGCAGCGCTCATGGGCTGCGCCTTCCGTCAAACGTCCTTTTGGTGCGACAGCGAGACGCTTTGGACGCGAGCCCTCGCGGTGACTTCCCACAACGCCATGGCGCAGAACGGTTTGGGGGACGCCTTGGCCAGCGATGGTCGGCTGGAGGAGGGAACCGAGCATTTTCGCCGGGCCGTCGCCATCAGCCCTTACGTCGTCATGTTCCGCATGAATCTTGGCGCTGCCTGCCTGGAGGCTGGCCAGTCCCAGCAGGCGATGGAACAGTTTCGCCAGGCCCTGGCGCTCGATGCCGACTGCGCCGAGGCGCACGACCGCTTGGGCACGCTCCTTGCCGGCCGCGGCCGGCTCGACGAGGCGGCGGCCCATTTCCGGCGGTCACTCGACATCAATCCTGACAATTCCGACACCTGCTATGATTTGGGCAAGATTCTCTTGAAACGCGGCCAGCGAGACGAAGCACAAAAACTCTTCCAAAAGGCCGCGGAAATTACACCCGACTATGCGGCCGTTCACGACCATCTTGGCATGGCGATGGCCGAGCGCCGCCGCTGGAACGAAGCCATCAAACACTTTCAACGGGCGCTCGATGGCAACCCCCAATGCCGCTCGGCCCGCTTGAACCTGGGCAAAGCCTTGGCCGCTTGTGGGCGCGTCGAGGAGGCCATCGCCCAGTATCGGACGGTGCTGCGACTCCATCCCGACGATGCGGAGGCGCGCGACCAGCTTGCCGGCTTATTGGCAAGAAAAAGCCTGCCTGCCCCCGCGGCGACGCAACAAGGAACGCCGTAGGTCAGGGTTCGGGGTTCACGGTTTCCCGTTTTGCGGTTCCCGTAAGTTCTGCCCCCTGAACCCTGCCCCCTGAACCCTCCTGGCGCCTACGGTTTCGCCGCCAGCGGACGAATCACGCTGTCGTTGTGCTGGTCGATCTCCAGCGGGCCGGCCTTCATCTTCACGCGGACGTGATACTCTTTCGCCGCTTCCGAAGGTACTCGCCACGAGTACCGGCAGGTGAAGCCTCAGCCATAGTCGAAGTTGCCTTCCTCGACAACTTCGCCCTTCGGGTCGGTGATGGTGAACTCGGGCCTCGGCGGCCGGCGGCCGTCCACCGTCAGGTTGGTGCAAATCTCGCCGGTCGAGCCGATCAACGACATTTCCAAGAAAGCCTGACCGTTTCCCATCCGGTAAGGAGGGATCGTCACCCGGGGCTTGTATGGCGGGCCAAAGGGAAGCACGACCGTCTTGCCCTTCCGCACCTCGACGGCCCGGTATTGATCCGTGGCGCTGGCGGAGACGACCGCCGTGCTGCCATCGATCACTGCCACACTGCGATCGACGATCACCGTCTCGCCGCGCACTGTGACGGTCGCGCCCAGCAGCTTGAGGAGGGCTGCCACCTGTTCCCGCGCCGAGGCGTCGGCGGACGCCTTTTTCTTCTCCACGGTTTCCGCTTTCGCCGGTGTAGCCGCCGCGGGCCGTTTCTGCTGAGTAATCGTGTAGGACAAGACCTTCCAGTGGCCCGCGGGGATGGGAACCGGTGCGCCCTTCGCGCCGTGGATCGCCAGAAAACCCCGCTCGCCATAAATCACGGCGCGGAAGCTGTCGCTGGGGTTGGTCACGCTGCCCATGGCTGCGGAAGAAGGAGCCAGCGTCAGCTTGTCGCCGGCCGGCGAAATTGTGATGTCGTACAAGCGATCGTCGATCTTGATCATCTTCGACACGTTATGCCGCACCGTGCTGCCGGTGACGTCGTAGGGCGAGCCCGTCTCCATGCCCTCGGGATCCACGAGCAGCATGTCGCCCGGCTCCGCATAAAGCGCGCCGGAGGCCGTGTGAATCTTTTTGGAGATTCTGCTTTCGTCGTCGAAACGCCCGTTGCTGTTGAAGTCGAGCAGCACGACGTGATGCTTCTTTCCCGCCAGCGTGATGCGGCCCTCGCGGCATACCGCCGCGTTGAGCATGACGTTGGTATAGCTGAATTGAGGCGCACTATAACCAAATCCGGTGAGGAAGAAGGAGTAGTCGAGTTTTGTCCCCGCCACGTCGATTGTCACGTCGATGCGGGGGAACTGGAAGTACGACCGCGAGACCGTAAGAGGGATCGTCGTTCCGCTGTCGACCGCCTTGATGACCTTGTCGTCGGTCAGGTCGCCGTTGTGATTGAAATCGAAGTAGAGCCGGTTATAGCTGAACGGCTTCATCGGCGCTGCCGAAGGCGCAATCGCCTTGGCAATCGCCCCCTTGAGCTTGGCGCTCGGTGAATCGGGCTCGGCTGTCTTGGCTGCCGGCTTGGCCTTCTTGCCGTCGGGATTTCCTTCCTTGCCTTCGGGCTTGGCCTCCTCGGCCTCGGCCTTCGTCGGCACGCAATCCAGCGCGAAGGCGAATTCCTGCGAGCCCAACTTGGCCACGCCGCGGAAGGGATGCGCGCAGGCGTACTTGGGCTGCTTCTTCACGATCCGGGAGAATGCCTTTTCCTGCTCTTGATTGCCGGGAAGGGCCAGCCGCACTTTTCCTTGGGACATCGTTTGCACGAAAAAGCTTTGCGGGGAAGACGCCCAATAGACATAGGACGCGCGGTCGAACATGCGCGGGTTCTGCGACTCCCGCCGCTTGAGTTCCAGCGTCCACGTATCCGCTTGGACGGAGAGTGCCGCAACCAGGGCCCCGGCGGCCGCCATGGCGATGACCAGATACCGTGCCGGTAGTCTCATGGTTCGATCCTCCGGTTGGCTTGGCTGACGAGATGACGAGCCCCTTCTTTGCGGGGGCTATGGCCCCATTGTACTAACTGCGGTCAATCCGTCAATGCGCACTCGCCTATCCCTCCTAGAGAGGGGTTAGGGTGAGGGCATGTGAGACGTTTTTTCGCCTTCCACCTCGTCTTCCGGCGGAGCCTCGGCCGGCGGGACATAGGCGGGCAGGCGAAGAATCTTCTCGAACCGCTCGCGATACAAGTCGCAGTTGAACGCCAAGTACTGATACGGCAGGTTGAGCAGATACAGCATACCCGCAAAGCAGGAGGAAGAAACCGCGAGCCCCGGCAGCAGTTGGCCGACCGGCGGCAGCGACGCACCCTGGGGGGCAAAGGCGTACAGCCGAACCAACTCGGCGATCACCCCCAGGGCGACGCCCACGACAAGCCACGGCGCAAACCACAGCAGAAAACGCCGCGGCGAGTAGTTCCGCCGGCAAGAGTACCCGCTCAAGACAAAGGCCAGCAGCAAGGCCAAGATCAGAATCGCATAGTTCATCAGTGCCGATGTGAAGACGAAAAGCTTCGAAAGTCCGAACTCGGCTACGGCGCCGACGACGGCCGCCACGACGAGCGCCACGCCAATGGCCACGGCCGGCCGCAATCGCATCAGCCAAGGGCTCAGCAGCCAGAGGGCCGTCCACGCCACCAGCAACCATTGAAACGGATAGCTGATTTGAGTCGTATCCACCGACAGAATTGCGAGGAAATAAGCAATCCAGGGCCAGAGAATCTCGCTTAGCAACAAGAACGGAATCAGAACCAGCAGCGCCTGCCGGTTCCGATTATCCTTCACCAACAGCAGCAGAACGCCGAGCAGTGCCCAACCGGCAAAAGGGGCCAGTTGATCGTGCCAATGCCACTCGACCAGGATGGGCCGGCTTTGGCCGCGACCCATCTCGCCCAATTCCGCCGAAGCCACGATACGGAGCGGACCGCTAAAAACCGTGGCGGGTACGCGCCACGAGCCGCCGTAGGTCCCGCCGCGGGCATATTGGAGCGTGCCCGAGCCGACTTCCCGGCCATCGCAGGAGACGGTGAACTGCGGCGGTTTTTCCTGCTGTTTTTCCGCATAATATCGCAACTGCGCGTCATGCAAACCGTAGAGGAACTGAATCATCCGTCCGCGACGGACCGCCACCAGCACCGGCTGAAGCGGCAGGCCGACCGCGAGCTTGCACGGTTTGTCGGGACGAACCGTCAGGCGTTCGGCCTTGGGCGGCAGCCGGATTTTCCCCTCCGCCGCCACCAGCGGAACCATGTGGATAAAGCCCCCCTTCAAATCGATTCGAAGGACCGCGTAGTTGCCGGCGGGAACGGCTGTATCCAAGTTCGGACGCCGCAGCACAACCGGTTTTTTCTGGCCATCGAGGACGCCCTCCGCTGCCAAGGAGCCGAGGAAAACCTGCTCGACGGCGTCTCCTTCGACGTTCACTCGGCCCGTAACCGAGGCCGACGGGCTGGGGGCCCGGCCCGAGGGCGCCAATGGCGGCTCGCCCGTGCCGGGCGGGGGTGCTACGGGCAGTTCCGGCAAGGACCCCATGGGCATTTCGGGCAACGGGCCCATGGGCGGCTCGCCCGACGGCGTGCCGGGCGTCTCGCCGGCGGGCGCCAGCGGCGTTCCGCCAGCCGGTGCCAGCGGCCCGGCCACAACGCAAAATAAAGCGAGAAGCAGAAGCCCAGCCAACACGAAGCGGCGAACGAGCCCTGTCGGCAGCAAATATCGAGGATGGCTTCTCATGGAGAACCGCGTTCTGCAGCACAGCCGCCTTCGGCTGTGCCGAGCGTCTTCACAGCCGAGGCGATTTCCTTGGGTCAACACAACGCGGTGTTGATTCTATCTCCGCTGACAACGGCATGTCAATCCGCTGGTTGCAGGTTCGAATCCTGCCGGGCGTACTGCAAAAGACGCTGGACGTATCGCTTTTCTGGCCTCTCTGGCCACCCTGCTGCCAACGCCGTTGACAAGGAAACGAGCTGCTGACAGCCCCGAGCCGGCTCCGGATTCCTGACGCAGGCTGACGTTCTCTGACACATCGTTGACGTGGGGAGGGGGTACGGCCTGTATTTGAGTCTCCTGGTACTCAACCAAACAACACCAGGAGAGCAGTGATGGAAGACCGATGTTTGACCCGAGCCGAGCTAGCTGGGTTTCTGGGTGTCAGTCTGCGGACCGTTGACCGCAGAGTTTCTGATGGGAGTCTACCACCACCCATCAAGCTGGGTAGTATCAGCAGATGGCGACTAGGGATGGTCATCACCCACCTCGAACGGTAACAGTATAGCTTCCCAACCCCTATTGCGCCATCCCCGGTAGGAGGGTAGGATTCGTGCATCGATCGCTTTTGCCACGGAATGGCCGACGATGCACTTCGTTTTCTACCCGAAGCACG
>Ga0181520_10013705_pt1 | contig 10176 bp, 14 predicted proteins | sample PEATcosm2014_Bin_29_FD_132451 | JGI IMG/M metagenome (GOLD analysis project Ga0181520, IMG submission 132451) | Peatland microbial communities from MTU Mesocosm Facility, Houghton, MI, USA - PEATcosm2014_Bin02_30_metaG | ecosystem: Environmental > Terrestrial > Soil > Wetlands > Peat | place... | reverse complement strand
ACAGAGTAAGCAGAATTCGCGCCTGAAAGATTTGCGGCGCTTGCTGGCGCATCCCGCCCAGCAGGCTGGCGCGCTGGCCGCCATCGAGGGGCCAAACCTGATCGCCGAGGCTCTGCGCGCCGGCCTGCGCGTCGAGACTGTCTTTGTGGCGCAAGGCTCGGAAGACTTGCTGGAGGCGCTCGCGCTTCCGTCGCAAACCGAGGTGCTGCTTGCCCCGCGCGAGATTCTGGAGTCGGCGCTCTCCACCGAAAGCCCGCAGCCCATCGCCGCCCTCATCGAGCCGCCCGCCTGGAGTTGGGAGGATCTTCTTCCGCCCGGCACCTCGACCGCCCGCCTGCTATTGATTCTGGCAGGCGTGCAAGACCCCGGCAACTTGGGAACCATCCTGCGCTCCGCCGAGGCCTTTGGCGCGCAGGCCGTCCTCAGTCTGCCCGGAACAGTGAGCGCATGGAATCCCAAAGCGGTGCGCGCCTCGGCCGGCAGCCTCTTCCGCCTGCCTCTGCTTTCCGTCAGCGCCGAGCAGTGCTTTGCAAAGCTGCGCGGCGCGGGCGTTACGGTCTGGACCACCGCCGTCCACGGCGCGCAAGCCGCCCACCGCATCGACCTTGCCGCTCCCGTAGCGCTCATCATCGGCAACGAAGGTAACGGCGTGCCGGAGGCGCTGGCCGCGCTGGCCGATGGAGCCGTCACCATCCCCTGCCCCGGTCCGGTGGAAAGCCTGAATGCCGCCGTCGCCGCCAGCGTGCTGCTCTACGAGGCCGCGCGGCAGCGGGGAAATTCGCAATAGGAACCAGGTAGCCGCCGCGCTGAAAACCGCCGCAAAGATCGTTGGCAGGGCATAGGATGCAGCCCTGCCCATTGAGAACCGTTTGTTTATTTCTGTACCAAATAAAATATTATGTACCATGAGCAAATATAGTACATAATGATTCTATGAGAACACGGACCAATCTTCACATCGACAATGACGCCCTGGCCTTTGCCTCGTCGTATGCCAACGCCAAGGGGCTATCGCTGGGCGTTGCCGTCAGTGAATTGATCCGCCGCGCCGAGCGGACGGCGGGGCAGGAAATCCCTTCCTCCCGGCTGGTCATGAACCGGCATGGCTATCTGGAGATCGCGGACACGGGCGACCGCATCACGCCGGAGATGGTAAAGCAAGCCTCGGAGGATGCCCTTGTCTGAGAACGGCTATTTGCTGGACGTGAATGTGCTGTATGCGCTGACGGCCAGGAATCATATTCACCATCCGATTGTGGAGGCGTGGTTCTATGCCGCTGCCGATCTCCGCTGGGCTATTTGCCCTTTCACCGAAGCCGGATTCCTGCGCAATGCCACTGCGCCGCGCGCCGGACAAATCGAGATGGCCGAGGCCACGGCCATTCTGAAACGGCTCGCGCAGCATCCAGGCTATCGTTATCTGCCCATCGCCGAGGACTGGCACTCGCTCTGCGGCCCGTTCTTCAAGAGGCTGTTTGGAACCAAACAAGTCACGGATGCCTACCTGCTGGGCCTGGCCGTGCGCAATGGAATGGTTCTGGTCACCATGGACAAAGGCATCGTCTATCTGGCCGGCAGCGAGTTCAGCAAGCACGTCCTGCTTTTGGAGGCATCCTAGAGAGAACCCTCTCCGACGGGTGGCCACCGTCCGTTCCTTCTTCGATCCAATCATGTTGAGGGCCACCAGTCAAAGTTGTAAAATAGCTAGAATACCTATATTCTCTAAAATAGCTAGTTAGGAGGCTGCCATGGTGACCGTCACATCCGTTGAGGCACAGAACCGCTTTGGTCAGTTGATCGACGGGGCGCAGCGGGAGATCATCACCGTCACGCGCCATGGCCGTCCGGCGGCATTCATCGTTAGTCCGCGCGATATGGAAGAACTGCTGGACACCCGCCGCAGGCGCAGCCGTGCGGTAGCCGAGATGGAGGCGTGGCGCGCCGAAGCCAAACGAGGCCAGTCGCCCGCGCAGGCCGCAGCCGCGGCAAAGTTGACCGATGAGGAAGTCAATCGCTTGGTGCATGAGTTGAGATGACCATTCATCGCGTGGTCGCCATTCACCGTGTAATCTTCGATACGAGTACGTTGGTTTCAGCCGCCTTGCGAGAGGGTTCGATCCCCGATCAGGCTCTGCTCCTGGCTCTGCGTTGTTGCGATCTGTGCGCTAGCGTTGCCACCTTGGCGGAGTTGAAGGAAGTGCTGGCCAGAGAGAAGTTTCGCCATTACCTGACGGACGGCGCGCGGGAGAGATTTGTTCGCACGATTGAAGCCAACGTGCGCCGGTTCACGGTGCGCGAGGAAGATTGTCTTCTGCTCGATCCTGCTTGCCGCGACCCCAAGGACAACAAATTTCTGGCTCTGGCCGCTGAAGCGGAAGCCGAGGTTCTGGTCAGCAGCGATACGGATCTGCTGGTGCTTGATCCGTGGAGAGGCGTGCGCGTGGTGCGGCCCGCGGAGTTTCTTGAGCTGGTTGGATCTTAGTTTTGTAGAGGGACTGGGGCAACCTCAATTTGATAAAACGATGGTTGAGACCAGTGACACCCGCTGCCTCGCTCAAACTGCTCTCGCTGGTGGAGAAAAAGGGGTTGGAGGTTGTGGCGTAAGGAGGATGGTCTCCTAGGCCCGAAAGTCCGGACCTGGGGCACCCGGGCCCAGATAGGCGGTATTGACGCAACGCGCAAAACATATTAAAATGACGCAGAACAAAATTATGGACGTCTGCGCTGTCGTATCAATTAGCGTGGAGAAGGAATCCGCGATGGCTTATCTGAAGATATTTGCTGGAATTGCTTTGGTTGTCTCGCTTTTGTGGGTAATCGACAAACCGGGATACGATTCATGGCTGGCTGTTGTGGTGTCACTCTCAGCATTTATCGCTCTCTTTGTTACCGACAGCAAAAAGCGCGGTATCTCTAGGCAGCATCAGGTCGTATCCAAATCCGCCCTAGGAGTGCAGGCCGGTGGTGATGTGAATATCGGAACCATATCGCGTGACAAACATGTTGAGTAATGATCAACAGCAACATGTTGCTGAAGGTAGCATCGCTATTCAAACCAAAGGTGACGTTACAGTTACTACGACAGGCCTCTCTTATTCTGAGGTCCGAGATGTCGCGCTTGATGTATTTAATGCGAACTTTTACAAGCTACAGGGCGCTGCTGCTGCAGTGGCTAAGACTAGGGCGGAAGAGATCACTGAAAAGTTCTTACGAAAACTTCAGAAGGAATCTCCTGTCGGACTTGAACAATCGAATGATCCAGACTTTCAGTATGCACTATTCACAGTTCAAAAGGAATTTGCGAGAAATGGGGATGTGAATCTTGGTGATCTTCTCGTTGATCTCTTAGTAGATCGAAGCAAACAAGAAAAGCGAGACATCCTCCAGATTGTTCTCGATGAAGCTCTAAATACAGCCCCTAAACTAACAGAAAGTCAATTGGCAGTTTTGGCATTAGCTTTTCTTTTTAAATATACGCAAAACACTGGGCTTGGCAATCATATTGTACTCGGCGAACACTTCGACAGATTTGTTTCTCCGTTTGTCTCCAAAGTTGTAACAAACCAAGCCTGTTATCAGCATATCGAGTTCTGTGGGTGCGGCTCAATCAGTATCGCTCAAGTGAATCTTGAATCGGTTATTCGTACCACATATCATGGACTTTTTGTGAAAGGATTTGATCAGAAAGAAATTTCAGATCGAAGTATTTCCGTTGGGTCTGATATAACTTTCTTCATTCCGTGTTTGAATGAACCATCAAAATTTCAGGTTAATGCGTTAAATAAGGAAATGTTAGACAAATTATTTGAGACACGTTCGGTATCTTTGGAGGATCGAATTAAGATCACTGAATTGTTTGAGACATCAAAGATGAGCGACGTTGAAGTTAAGGAGAAGTGTGTCTCAATCAGAGGGTATATGGAAGACCTGTTCAAGAGTTGGTCTGGATCACCTATGCAAAACCTCACGCTGACAAGTGTCGGAATTGCAATTGGTCATGCAAACATAAAGAGATTCATTGGGGAATTCGCCAATCTGTCTATTTGGATTAACTGATGAACGGGTAGGTGGGGCAGGTGGCCCGGTCATAAAATAGGCGGGTGGCCACGGTCCCGGTGGAATAAACTCCGTTCTCCTATTAGCGATGGGTGCCCCCGGTCTCGATTTTGAGACCGGGGAAACCATGACCTCACTCCGGAAAAGTGACGCGGATTCCGAGCGAATCGGCCACCCTACCGAGCGCGCGGTCGATCGTCCAGAGGTGCGTCCCAGGCAGAGCCAGACAGGATGCGATTAAATGGGCATCCGTCAGTCCGATCCCCTTCGATGCCAGCCCCCGCGCTTCGATCATCAGACGCACATCCGCCAGGCGAATCAGGCTAATCTGGTGGAGGCCGTCGAGATAATGCAGAGTATTTTTGCGATCCGGCAAAAAACCGCAGGCCAACTCCGCCACGATATACGGGTGAATGCAGAGCTGATCGTTGACTATCAGGTTTTCCAGCTCTGCTTTGAAGCGGCCACGGCGGAAGATCTCAATCCAGATGGGCGTGTCTGCAAGGATCATTGCCCGTCAACGCGCAATCTGCGCACGTCCTCGATATGCGGAGCCGTTCCGGCCAGCGCCAGCAGCCGACGCCCTGCCTCGCGCGCAATCAAGGATTTCAGCGCCTCGCGCAACAACTCCGCGCGCTCTGTGAGACCAGTGTATTCGTAGGCTGTCTTCAACAAGCTGTCATCGAGTGATACAGTTGCTCTCATATTCCCTCCGTGCACCAAGAATAGCACCGAAACGCGTATAAAATACGTTCTTTCGAGTGGATAGCCACTCTTCCACCCTGAAGAATTACCATAAGCACCATGAGTCTTTTTGACGGCGAACCCGAAGACTCCAGTGCTCCGCTGCGCACCGCGCCCTTGGCCGAGCGGATGCGCCCGCGTAGCTTGGATGAGCTGAGCGGCCAGGAGCATCTGGTCGGCCCAGGAAAGCCGCTGCGCATCCAGATCGAGCGCGATGACTCCGGTTCGATGATCCTCTGGGGTCCGCCGGGAGTGGGCAAAACCACGCTCGCCAAGATCATTGCGGAAACCACCAAGGCCAGCTTTATTGAGTTCTCCGCCGTGATGAGCGGCATCAAGGAGATCAAGCAAGTGATGGCTGCGGCGGCGCAGGCCTCTGAGATGCACTCGCGCACCATCCTCTTTGTCGATGAGATTCACCGCTTCAACAAGGCGCAGCAGGACGCCTTTCTGCCCTACGTTGAGCGCGGGACGATCCGGCTGATCGGCGCAACCACTGAGAACCCATCTTTTGAGATTATTTCGGCGCTGCTCTCCCGCTGCCGGGTCTATGTGCTGCAACCGTTGAGCGAGGAGCAAATCGCGACTCTGCTTCGCCGCGCGCTGGAAGATAGTGAGCGCGGTCTGGGCGCGCTAAAGTTGACTGCCGACGACGATGCCCTCGAACTGATTGCCGGCTACTCCAGCGGCGATTGCCGGTCGGCCTACAACACGCTGGAAGTTGCCGCGCAACTAGCTCGTGAAAGCAAGCACATCGACAAAGCCCTGGCCGGCGAGGCCGTGCAGCAGCGCGTCCTGATGTACGACAAAACCGGCGAGGAGCACTACAACCTGATCTCCGCGTTGCACAAGAGCGTGCGCAACTCCGACCCCGACGCCGCGCTCTACTGGCTGGCGCGGATGTTTGCCGCCGGAGAAGACCCGCTCTATCTGGCCCGCCGCGTGGTGCGCATGGCCGTCGAAGACATCGGCCTGGCCGCTCCCGAGGCGCTCAATCTGACGCTCTCCGCCAAGGAGGCCATCGACTTTCTCGGCTCGCCGGAGGGCGATCTGGCTCTGGCCGAGGCGGTTGTTTATCTCTGCCTTGCGCCCAAGTCGAACTCGGTCTACACCGCCTACGGTGCAGTGCAAGCCGAGATCGAACACACCCGCCAGGAGCCGGTCCCGCTGCACCTGCGCAACGCGCCCACCCGCCTGATGAAGGAACTCGACTACGGCAAGGGCTACCGCTACGCGCACAACGAAGAGGGCCGCGTCGCCGATATGGATTGCCTGCCCGACTCGCTCAAAGGCCGCAGCTACTACCACCCCACCCAGGAGGGTCGCGAAAAACTGCTGGCACAGCGCATGGAAGAGATTCGCAAGATCAGGGCGGGCAAGCGCAATCCTTCTTGAAAACCTAAAGAGCTTGGGTTATTCTGGAGACAGATGGGATCGCTCCGCTTTGACGGCATCCGCTTCACGGTCTACACCATGGATCACGCGCCCCGGCACGTGCATGGCTTCTACGCTGAACTTGAAGTGATCGTCGATCTTCGTCCGGATGGGTCAGTTTCGCTTGCCCGCCGAAGGGATGCGGTCCGGCCGGGGAACGGAAGCATTGCGGACGTTCGCCATGTACTGACCGTGGCCGCAAGGCATTTTGAAAAACTGGCAGCGCTTTGGGAGAAGCATCATGGCTGAGCACATCGTCATCACGACCGATACCGAGATCGAATCCGCGCTCCAACAAGCGAAGCTCCTTGATGGCGGCCCGCTCGCGCTCTCGGTCGAGCATATTCCGGATCTGAATCTGCTCATTGTTGTGCTGAGCAATCAACGCCGATTGGTGTTGCCCGTGGAAGACGTTCAAGGGCTGGACAGCGCTACGCACGAACAGTTGCGGAAGTATGAACTGATGGGCCGTGGAACAGGCATCTCATTCCCGGAGTTGGACGTGGACCTGTATGTTCCTGCGCTGATCGAAGGCATCTACGGAAACCGCCGCTGGATGGCGCAACTCGGAAAGAAAGGCGGCACGGCCAAAACAGAGGCCAAGCGCGTAGCTGCCAGGGTTAACGGAGCAAAAGGCGGCAGGCCAAGACGAGTTGCTGCGCTGAGCGCCTGACCGATAGAAGAACCAACTCAACTACAGGAAGAGCAGCCGCATTGGAAGCTGAGGTTCCTGCACCAGCGTCTATTTTGGAGTTATAGATTTATGCAGATTTGCATAAGCAGATCGTGTATCATCGGCTAGGCTGTCAAGAGCAATAGAACTCGCAAGTATCAAAGTACGTCCGCTCACGTTTCCTTGCACCACCCATACCTCGCGATCCTCTTGTCTCGCCTCAGTGACACCGATTATGGTGTTGAGTGCGTTGGTAATTGCTGCTTGGAGTTCTGATTGAAGCGGCTCGGTTCGAATGTACTCAGCTATAGAGATAAACACACGCCAAGGCCAGTTGCTATTCTTAGTTCGCGTCGCGCAAACGCCGAGAATATGCTTGTCATCCGTAACGCGCACCCACTCTTCCAAGACTTCTTCGTCCATAGGATTAACTTGCTTGATCTCGATATTTGTGTCCATCTTCGACCTCCTTTCCTTCTAATGGCATTTCATTCTTATAAGTTTTTGGCTCCCGATAGTGACAGATTAAACAATATTCGCCATTCTACACCCCAACCGCCAGCCGGCGCGCTTTCTCCCGCTGCAACCGCTCGGCCAAGAACACCTTGAGCAGCGACTGGTAGGGAACGTCGCGCTGGTTGGCCAGTATCTTCTAGTCTTCGACCATGGCCACCGGCAGTTGCACGGAGATGGTGCGCAGCGTGGGTTTGAGCTTGACGAGCTTCACCCGCTCCGCCTGCGACCAATCGACGTATTCGGTCGAGTCGGCTTTAGACCAGAACTCAAACTCTTCGTCTTCGTTCTTGAACTCAGGAACTTTCTTCATGCCGTCTGTACTCCTCCGCTTCCCCGCGAAGCGTTTTTTCTGTTTCTATAGAGTGCAGCGTGGACCGGGAGGTCCACGCGACAGCCGACCAGGAGGTCGACGCTACAGGTTTTAGCAATCTCACGAAGCTGGAAAATCAAGAGCCGTGGTTTCCCCGCTGATAACGGTAGCAGCTATAATTCGTACGCAAAGGAAAATTCATCATGCGCATCAGGAACTTTATTGTATTTGCTTTGGCTGCTCTTCTCGCTTGCGCCGGATGGGCGCAGACGGCGCCTCAGCCGATCAACCCGGCGGCTACACCCGAGGCGCGGGCGCTGCTCGCTTACATCTATTCGATCTCCGGCAAGGCGACCATCGCAGGACAGCACAACTATCCCAACGTCGGCGCGCGTTGGACGGATATGGCCTACGACCTGACGGCCAAGTATCCAGGGCTCTTTGGCGCGGACTTCGGCTTCAGCGGCGGCGAGGACAAGGACTCGGTGCTGGCGCGTCCGGCGATTGTCGCCGAGATTGAGCGGCAGTGGCGCAACGGCGCGGTGATCACCGTAACCTGGCATGAGGTGCGGCCCATCGACGACGAGCCGGTCACCTTTAAAGACAGCGTGCAGGGCCACTTGACCGACGCCCAGTGGAAGGAACTGCTCACCCCCGGCAGCCCGCTGAATCTGCGCTGGCAGGCGCAGGTGGACGTGATTGCCGGCTACCTGAAGCAACTGCAAGACGCCCATGTGCCGGTGCTCTTCCGGCCTTATCACGAGATGAGCGGCAACTGGTTCTGGTGGGGCGGACGTCCGGGCAAGGATGGTTCGCAGGCTCTCTACCGCCAAATCTACGACCGCTTTGTCAACGTGCATCACCTGGACAACCTGCTCTGGGTGTGGAATGCCAACACGCCCAACGGCTTCAATGCTGGATCGATCGAGGACTACTATCCCGGCGCGCAGTACGCCGATCTGCTCTCTGAAGATGTTTATGGCGAGTTCAAGCAGAAGTATTACACTGACATGCTGAAGCTGGCCGGCGATAAGCCCATTGCGCTGGCCGAGGTGGGCGGCGTGCCCAGCCCTGAGGTGCTCGCCAAGCAGCCGCGCTGGACCTACTTTATGTGCTGGAGCGAGTTTATCCAGGAGCACAATCCGCTCGATCAGGTGAACTCCATCTATCACGCGCCGATGGTGCTGACCCGCGACGATGCGCGCCTGGCCGGACCGCTGACGGCGATCCGCCAAGCAACCGCCGAGCGGCTTTTGGCAGCGCCTGTGGCCAAGCCGTCTTTAGTGACCCCAAAGCCCGCATCGGCGCAATGAGCCTCCGCGTCTATCTTTGAAAAAGGCGCAGTGACCGGAGCCTCTTGTTTAGCCAACTTCAAGAATCTGATAAGTTCTTTCGCGGTCAGCGAAGGCCCACGCTTTCTCCATCGACGCGGATTTGCATTTGTTGCAAGATCCGCAGACAAACCCCACCCCTCAGGCGATACACTCACTTCATGCCCACCCGCACCACGGCTCGCATCAGCCTGACCGCCCTGCTCGGCACTCCGGTGACCGATGCGCAGGGCCATCTGCGCGGGCGGCTGAAGGACATTGCCGTGGCCACCGGCGCGGATGCGGGCAAGGTGGCCGGCCTCGTGCTGAAGACCAAGGCCGGACTGCGCATTGTGCCCTCGTCGGAGGTGATGGAGACCCCCGCCGGCACGCTCGAATTGCGCAGCGTCAAGGCGCTGGCCCCGCTCGACGACCAAAGCAATTACCTCTACCTGCAACAGGATCTGATCGATCGCCAGATTATCGACGTTCATGGGCGCAAGGTGGTGCGGGTCAACGATGTCGATCTGGAGTGGATGGGCCAGGGCGCGGCGCACCTGCTGCGCGTGGCCGAGGTTGAGGTGGGCTTGTGCGGAGCCATTCGCCGCGTCTTCAAGGGCCTGCTGCCGCGCGCCGCTCTGGAGAGCTTCTCGCGCAAATTTACCGCCCGCTGCATTCCCTGGCAGTTTGTGGATGTGATCGAGGTCGATCCGGCGCGCCGCGTCAAGCTGCGCATTGAGTACGAGCGCCTGGGCGAGATGCACCCTTCGGATCTGGCCGACATCCTGGAAGACCTGGCGCCGGCCGAGCGCGAGGCCGTCTTCACCTCGCTCGATGAAGAGGTGGCCGCCGAAACGCTGGAAGAGGTCGAGCCCAAGCTGCAAAAGGCGCTGCTTGAAAAGCTCGACGAAGAGAAGATCGCCGACATCGTTGAGGAGATGGACCCGGCCGCCGCCGCCGACCTGCTGGCCGAACTCTCCGAGGAGCAATCCGACGCCATCCTGGACGAGATGGAGCCGGAGGAGCGGCAGGATGTTGAAGAGTTGCTGGAGTTTGACGAGGACTCGGCCGCCGGCTGCATGACCACCGACTTTGTGGCCGTGGGCAAAGACGCCACCGTCGCCCAGGCCGTT
>Ga0181520_10013704_pt1 | contig 10176 bp, 9 predicted proteins | sample PEATcosm2014_Bin_29_FD_132451 | JGI IMG/M metagenome (GOLD analysis project Ga0181520, IMG submission 132451) | Peatland microbial communities from MTU Mesocosm Facility, Houghton, MI, USA - PEATcosm2014_Bin02_30_metaG | ecosystem: Environmental > Terrestrial > Soil > Wetlands > Peat | place... | reverse complement strand
TGTTGATGTGCCCCGTCAGGCAGGTCATCTTGGTGCAGCCCGCCTTGGTCACGCCCAGCGCCGCGAACGCCGCCCCGCCATCGCGGAGTATCGCCGGCACCGCGCAGTAGGTCTCCACGTTGTTCAGCACCGTGGGGCACTGAAAAGCCCCCACCACCGCCGGAAACGGCGGCCGAATGCGGGGCACGCCGCGTTTGCCTTCGAGCGATTCGAGCAGCGCCGATTCCTCGCCGCACTCGTAGGCGCCCGCGCCCGAGTGCGTGTACAGGTCGAAATCGAAGCCCGTGCCCTGGATATTTTTCCCCAGCCAGCCGCGCTCGTAAGCCTCGCCGATGGCCTTCTCCATTACCTCGATCAGGTAGCGGTACTCGCCGCGGATATAGATGTAGCCCTTGTGCGAATCCACCGCCAGACCGGCGATCAGCACACCCTCGATCAACTGGTGCGGATCGTTCTCCATCAGAACGCGATCTTTGCACGTGCCCGGCTCGCTCTCGTCGGCATTCACCACGATGTACTTGGGCTTGGGCGAATTGCGCGGCACGAAGCTCCACTTCATTCCCGTCGGAAAACCGGCCCCGCCGCGCCCGCGCAGGTTCGAAATCTTCAACTCTTCGATGATCTCTTCCGGCCTCATCCCGGCGGCCTTGCGGAAGGCCTGGTAGCCTTCAGTCGCGAGATACGTATCGATGGACGCCGAGTCCTTCAGGCCGAAACGGCGCGAGAGCACGCGGGTCTCAAGTGGGCTGGGTTCGTTGTACAGCATGGGCTAGGCTTCCTTCTTGTGCCCGTCTTGCAGGCCATCCAGAAGCTCGTCCAGCTTCTCGGGCGTCACGAAGTGGTGGAAGTCGTAGTTCACCTGCACGGCCGGCGCCCATGAGCAGGCGCCCAGGCACTCCACCTCTTCGAGCGAGATCTGCCCGTCCTCGGTGACCTCCTTGTGCCCGATTCCCAGCTTCTTGCAGGCGTGCTCCCAGACTTTGTCGCCGTCGTTGAGCAGGCAACTGATATTCGTGCACACCTGGACGTGGTACTTGCCCAGCGGCTTGCGGTGCAGCATCGAATAATACGAGATCACCTCGTTCACCGCCAGGGGGGTGACGCCCACCCTCCGGGCTACCTCCTCGATCAGCTCATCGGTGACCGACCCGACTTCATCCTGCGCGTACATCAGCATCGGAATCAGCGCCGAACGCTCGCGCCCCGGAGGATAGCTCTTCAGGAGCTTCTCGAATCTGGCTTCCAATTGCGGAGAAAAAGTCATGGCTTGCGCGCTACCGGTCCGTATCCCCCAAAACGAAATCCATACTGCCGATGGAGGCGATCACATCCGCGATCAGCGTGCCTTTCACCATCTCGGATGTCGCCTGCAAATTTCCGAAGCTGGGCGTGCGCATGTGCACGCGGTACGGCTTGGTGGTTCCGTCGCTCACCACGTAGAACCCCAGCTCGCCGCGCGGCGATTCGATCACCTGGAAAACCTCGCCCTCCGGCACGCGGAATCCCTCGGTCACGATCTTGAAGTGGTAGATGAGGGCCTCCATCTGGGTCTTCATCTTCTCGCGGTCGGGCAGCACCACGTGCTCGTCGGCGGCCTTCCAAGGTCCCTCGGGCATTCCCTCCATGGCCTGCCGCGCGATGCGCGCGCTCTGGCGCATCTCTTCGATGCGCACCTGGTAGCGCGCGTAGACATCGTTCTCGGTGCGCGTGGGCACCTCGAAATCGAACTTCTCGTAGCTCGAATACGGCTCGTCCTTGCGTGCGTCGATCTTGAGGCCGGCGGCCCGCAGCATGGGTCCCGTGACGCCCAGGTCCAGCATATCTTCGAGCGAAATCCTGCCGATGCCGCGCGTCCGCCCAATCCAGATGCGGTTGTTGGTCAGCAGATCCTCGTACTCGTCCACGCGGCTGGGAAACACGTCCAGAAACTTTTTGACCCGCTGCGCCCAGCCCCGCGGGGGCTCCAGAGCCAGCCCGCCGATGCGGAAATAGCTGGTCATCATGCGCTGGCCGGAGAACATCTCGAAAATGCGCAGGATATCTTCGCGCTCGCGGAAGCAGTACAGGAACACGCTCATGGCGCCAATATCCAGAGCGTGCGTGCCCAGCCACACCAGATGGCTGTTGAGCCGCGTCAGCTCCGTCAGCATCACGCGCATCCACTGGGCCTGCGGCGGGATTTCGAGGCCCAGCAGCTTCTCCACCGCCAGGCAGTAGCCCAGATTGTTCGAGAGCGGCGCCAGGTAATCCACCCGGTCCGTGAGGGTCACGGCCTGCTGATAATTCTTGACCTCGAATTCCTTCTCGATGCCGGTGTGCAGGTAGCCCAGCTCCGGCTGGCAGCGCATGATGATTTCGCCATCCAGCTCCAGCACCAGGCGCAGCACGCCGTGCGTGGAGGGATGCTGCGGCCCCATGTTGAGCACCATGCGGCGCGGCCCGCTGGGTTCGCCTTCCACGATGGCGGCGATCCCGCCCGGAATGCCCGATTCGCTCATTGGCTAAACCCTCTGCCCCGTCACGGGATAATCCTTGCGCAGCGGGTGGCCTTCCCAATCGTCGGGCATCATGATGCGGCGCAGGTCGGGATGGTTGAGGAAGGCGATGCCGAACAGGTCGAAGACTTCGCGCTCGTACCATCCCGCCGAGCGCCACACGGAGGTCACCGATTCGATCTCCGGCTTTCCACCGCCCAGGCGGCACTTCAGCCGCAGGCGCTCCTTGCGCTCAATCGAGTGGAGATGATAGACCACCTCGAAGCGCGGTTCCGCCGGATAGCGATCCACCGCCGTGACCGTGCTCAGCCGTATGAACCGGCATTCGCGCTTCAGGAAGCCGCACACGCCCGCAATGGCCCCCGACGCTATTTCGAGCGTCAGTTCGCCGCGTTCGTGCTTTCCCCCAGTCACCGCCGCCGGGTCAAACGTCTCCACCGCCGCGGCTACCGCAAATTCGCGCAGGTTGTCGGGTAGCATCTCGAAAACGATTATCGCTTGCGCCCGGTAGTGCCAGCCCCGGACCAGTCCAGCGCTCCCTTTTTCCAGATATAGAAGAACCCGGAAAGAATCAGCACCACAAATACCAGCATCTCGACAAAACCGAACATCTTCAGGTCGCGGAACACGACCACCCAGGGATATAGAAAAATGGCTTCGATATCGAACAGGATAAATAGCATTCCCACCAGGTAGAATTTCACGCTGAAACGCTGGCGCGCGTCGCCGGTGGGTACGATCCCCGATTCGTACGGCATGTCCTTCACGCGGTTGCGAACGCGCTTACCCAGCAGAAAAGAAACCGTCAGCAACCCCGCCGCCAGCGCCATCGCCAGGATGGCCTGCGCCAGGACCGGGAAGTACAGCTCCGTATACGAATTGGGCATGAGTTCGGGGGAAAGAAGGCCTAAATTCGACTATAATTGTTTCAAAACAGGGGTGTCAACAACATGCCAATCCCTATCCGCGTGAACGGCGAAGAACAGGCGGTCCCCGAAGGAGCCACCATCCTCGTGCTGCTCAACCAGTTGCGGCTCGATCCGGCCCGCGTCGCCGTGGAACTCGACCGCCGGATCGTCAAGCAGGCCCACTGGACCACCACGACTTTAACGGCCGGCTCGGAGCTCGAAATCGTACAGTTCGTGGGTGGAGGCTAACGGGCGCCGCGAGGCGGGCAGGCTTCCGCCCGCCCGCGCCATACTTACTCGAAGCTTCTCACCGCCGAGGCCTCGCTCTCGGCTATGTCGAACACCGTGTAAAGCTTAGTGATCTGCAGCAGGTCTTTGACTCGCTTGGTCAGGTTCAACAACTTCAACTGCCCGCCGCTATTGGTCACGGTGGTGAACCCCGAGACCAGCTCGCCAATCCCCGAGCTGTCGATATAAGACACGCTGCCGAGGTTCAGCAAAATCTTCTTCTGCCCGTTGCTCACGAGCTGACGAATGGTGTCGCGTAAGGCGCTGGAACCCTCGCCCAGAGTGATGCGGCCTTCCACGTCAACTACGGTCACGTCGCCTACTTGCCTGGTACTTAAACTTACGCTCATGTACGATCCTCCTGATTTAACGGCGCCTTATTGTGCTGTCACGTACTTTACGAGTATAATTTCGGTCCCACCGGGATCCAAACGCCGCAACTGGACCTCGTCCATAAAGGACCGAATCAAAAAAATCCCCCGGCCCGAGGCTCGCATCAGGTTCTCCGGAGCCACCGGGTCCGGCACGCACTCGAAATCGAAGCCCTCGCCCTCATCGGCGACCCGAACCGTCAGCTTAGCTCCGTTGCGCTCCACGCGGAACTGGACCTTTTTGTTTTGATTGTACCGATTGCCGTGGGCCACCGCGTTGACCACGGATTCCCGAACAGCCATCCCGATCTTTATCAGATCTTCCTCGCGGAAACCGGCCCGTTTGGCCACCCCCAACGCCAGTTCCTCGGCGCTATCCACGCTGTCCAGGGTCGAATCCAGATATCGTTCCACGCTTTCCGGTCCTTGGCGTCGTTCATCCCGCATACATAAGAACAGCCCGTTGGCTAGGCCAAATCGAATCGACAGAATAAATTACGGCGCTTGGCAAAGTCAAGGATCGGCCCGCGGACTGGCTCGCGGCAGCCCTCTACTGCTCGCCTCGCCGGGGCAGCGCGCCAGCCAGAAAATCGGAGAAATCGCGCTTCAATTTGGCGTGCGAATCGGCGTCGATGTACAGCATGTGGCCCGACTGGTACAGATCCCAGCCGATGCGCTTGTGCATTTCCGGATTCAGACCCATGTGGTTGAAGGTGTGCTCGACGGCGAAGTACGGCGTGGCCAGGTCGTAGTAAGCCGCCGCGATCAGCACTTTCATGTAGGGATTCTTCACCATGGCCTCGCGCAGCGGGTTGGTGGTATCGCCGTAGCCGTTCTGGACGTTCCAATCCCAGGGCTGTATGCCGCCGCCCAGCGTGTAGTAGTAGAGATCCGTCTTATACCCCAGCTCGCCGCGGATGTAATTAGTGAACGCGGCGGTGAATGGCGGTGAAACGAGTGTCCCCGAAGGGTCGAATTCGCTGGTCTCGCCCACGTCCATGCTGGAAGGCCCGGTCAGCCGGCCGTCGTAGCGCCCGATGGTCTCGTGCCGGTCGCGCAGCAATTCGCGCGTAAAGTGCGCCACGTCCCAGCGCAGGTTGCTCTCTTCGATATAGCCCGTCCCGATCCCCGTGTAGCGCGCCAGCTTGGCCACCACCGCCTTGCGCTCGGCCGGCGGCAGGGCGTCGCCCTTGTTCAACGCCGCGGCGTATTCTCCCAGCGCGAAATCCTCCACTTCCTTGAGGAATGAGGGCAAGTCTTTGCGCAGCAGCTCCGTGGCGGCCTTCTTGTGATACCAGGCGTCGGCCGCGTACGTGGGCAGCTCGAGCTCGTAGACCAGGTAGTCGCTGTGGCTCCAGATGGTCTCGAGGTTCAGCGTGGTGCCGATCAAAACCAGCCCGTTGAACGCGATTCCCCGGTCAATGAGGTATCCCGCGAGGCCCGCCGCGCGGAAGGTTCCGTAGCTCTCCCCGGCGATGAACAGGGGCGATAGCTCCCGCCCGTTGCGCGTGATGTACATGCGCATGAATTCGCCCACCGATTGGATATCGCCGCGCACACTGTTCATGCGGCGCGCCACCTCGATGGTTTTGGCCCGGCTGTAGCCAGTACCCACGGGGTCGATAAATACCAGATCGGTCAGATCGAGCCAGGTGTCCGGATTGTCCTTCAGCTCGAAGGGAGGCGGAGGCATGCTGCCATTGGGCAGCAGTTTGGGGCTGCGCGGCCCCATCCCGCCCATGTGCACCCACACCGAAGCCGCCCCCGGCCCGCCGTTGAAGCAAAATGTCAGGGGACGCCGGGCGTCATCCTTGACGCCATCCAGCGTGTAGGCCATGTAGAAAATGTGGGCTTCAACGGTGCCGGAGGGATCGTTCAGCGGCATCTGCCGACGATCATGGCCGGCTGGCCGTTCACGGTCGCTTTGCGCCCTACCGGATCCCGGCCCTCGAAGAATCGCCGCGCAAAGGCCTGATTGACGATGATAACCGCCGCCGACTTCGGATCGTCGTCCTTCTCGGAGAACTCGCGGCCGGACAACACCGGAATCCGCATGAGTTCGAAATATCCCGGCGCCACCAGCGTACGAGAGACCCTGGACTCGGTCAGCCCATCCCGCGTGTAGCCATCGATGCGCACGCTTTCCCAGGGAGGATCGCCGAACCCCAGTGGAACGCAATCGGCATAGCTCACCTGCTGAACCCCCGCGGCTCGTACGAGGCGCAGCCGCAGGTCGCGATCGAAGTGTATCTCCTGGTCGCGGGAGTAGCCCGCGGAGGAAAGATACATGCGGACTACCAGCACGTTGTGGGAATCGAAGCCGGGTTGGACGGCGCGGGCATTTCGGAAACTGCGCTGAAACAGGCCCGCGCCGATCAGCGCCACGGCCGCCAGCGCCACTTCGAAGACTACCAGCGCGGCGCGGGCCCGGTGGGAGCGCGCACCGGACATGCCGCTGCGCCCGCCCTCCTTGAGCGTCTCGTTGACCGGAATGCGGCTCGAATAGAGCGCCGGCACGATAGCCGAGAGGATCGCGGTGAGCAGGCAGACCAACATCGTGAAGGCCAGCATTGAGGGGTTCATCAGCCGGGAACCCAGCGATGAAAGCGCGGCGGAGACAGGCAGATCGGTCGCGGGCAGCAGGTACCCCAGCGAGCTACCCATCCAGGGCGCGAGCATTATCCCTACCAGCGCGCCTCCGCCCGCCAGGAGCGTCGCTTCGCCAAGCAACTGCCGCACCAGCCGCGCGCGGCTGGCGCCCATGGCGATGCGGATTCCGAACTCCCTCTGCCGCGATACCGAGCGCGCCAGGAGCAGGTTGGCGACGTTGGCGCAGGCGATCAGCAGCACCACGAACGCCACCGCCATCAGAATGCGCAACGGGTTGAGAAGCAGGAACTGCGCCCCGCTGTTGTGCGCTTGCCACACGGGCAGCAGCGTGGCACTGAAACCGCGGTGCGTGCGCGGGTAGGCGGCGGCGATTCTGGCGGCCACTGCCTGCACTTCGGAGCGAGCTTGATGAGTGGTGACGCCGGGCTTCAGCCGCGCCATAAGGTTGTAACACCTCGACCCGCGGTCGGCGCCAGTCCAGGAATAAACACCGCCCATCTCATGGACTTGGCTCAAGGGTACCCAGATGTCCAGGGCCAGCCCGCCCATGGTTCCTTGGAATTCGGGCGGAAGAACGCCGACGATGGTGAGCTGATGGCCGTTGACGCGCCCCATTTTGCCGATCACACCCGGGTTCGCTCCATAGCGGCTGCGCCAGAGCCGGTCCCCGATCACCGCTAGCGGAAAGGCGCCCTGCTCGTCGCGATCCTCTGCGGGCAGAAACACACGGCCGAGTGCCGGCTTCACTCCCAGCACCGTGAAGTAATTAGCGGATACGACCTCACCGAAGATCCGCTGGGCATCGGCCTCCAGCCCTATGGTGAACGGCATGAAGTGCGTCGCCACAACTCCGGAGACCAGGGTCAGGTTGCGCTGGTAATCGCGGAAATCGGGATGCGAGGATATCGTCGGCTCGCCATCGGGGGACACGCCCTCGATCGCCGCCAGTGCGCTCGAATGCGCGGCGCCCGGAATCGGATCGAGCAGGATGGCATCGATCCAACTGAAGACGGTCGTGGTGGCGGCGATTCCCAGGGCCAGGGTCGCGACGGCCACCGCTGTGAAGGCCGGCTGCTTGCGCAGCATACGAAGAGCGATGCGCGGTTCGTCAAACATCTCGGACTCCTAAGTATGCAAGGCGCTGGCCAAACCGAAAACCCACGCAGATTCGGCCTCCGGCTGGCTTGGGCCGATCGCGGGTGTCCGGTTCCGGGATTAGGCGCACACACTGGAACGGCACCTCACTCGAAGCGCAGCGCGGTCACCGGATCCACGCGGGTGGCCCGGCGCGCGGGAACATAGCTGGCCGCCAGGGATACGGCGCTCAGAAACACAATCGCGAACAGGAATGCAAACGGGTCGGCGGGGCTCACCCCGACGAGCAGGCTGCCGACCACGTGCGCTAATACCAGCGCCCCGGCTATCCCCGCGACGAGGCCCGCGGCCGTCATCCCCATGGCCTTCTGCGCCACCATCACGAGCACCGCCGAGCGCGGCGCCCCCAGGGCCATGCGGATGCCGATCTCGTGCGTCCGCTCGGTGACCGCGTAAGCCATCACGCTGTAAAGCCCGAGGGCCGCCAGCATCAGCGAGAGCAGGCCGAGTCCGGTCAGCAGCATGGCCGCGACCTTCTGCGGATAAAGGGAAGCCTGCGTATATTCATCGAGCGGCATGGCGTCGTAGAGGCCCGTGCTGGCGTCGAGCGCCGCGATCTCATGGCGCAGGGTGGCCCGCGCGGCATCCGGGTCGCCGGCCGTACGGATGTAGATGAGATTGTTATCCCCCGTTCCGAAGGCTTGCGCGAACGGCTCGTAGAAGAACGGGTGGGGAGCTTCGGCGGGGCTGATCTGCTTGCTGTCCCGCACCATGCCCACAATTCGGCAGTGATAGCCGCTGACAAACGCCATGCGGCCCACCGGGTCGGCTCCACCGTAAAACCGGCGGGCGAATGCCTCGTTGACAATCATCACGGGCGCCGACGTGGGGTCGTCCCGCTCGCTGAAATCGCGTCCCGAGAGCACCGGAATCTTCATGAGCGCGAAATAGCCGGGCGCCACCAGCGTGCGCGACATCCTGAATTGATCCTGGATATCCCGCGAGTAGCCGTCCACAAGGACCGTCTCCCAGGGGGGGTTGCCGAACCACAGCGGCACCCAATCGGCGTAGGTTACCTGCTGCACGCCGGGTGCGTTTTCCAGGCGCAGGCGCAGCGAGCGGTCGAATTGCCGCTCCTGGTCGAGCGAATAGCCGGACGCGGAAAGATACAGCCGGGCCACCAGCACATTATGCGGGTCGAAGCCCGGGTGTACGGCGCGGGCGTTCTGGAAACTGCGCTGGAACAACCCGGCGCCGATCAGCGCCACGGCCGCCAGAGCCACCTCGAAAACCACCAGAACGGCCCGTGCCCGGTGCGAGCGCGCGCCGGTCATGCCGCTTCGGCCGCCCTCCTTGAGGGTCTCGTTCACGGGTATGCGGCTCGAGTAGATCGCCGGCACGATGGCGGCGAGAATGGCTGTCAGGAAGCAGACCAGCATGGTAAAAGCCAGCACCGAAGGCTTCAACGGCCCGCCGATCGACCCCAGGGCGGTGATGGGCAGATCGGTCGCGGGCAGTAGGTAGCCCAGCGAATCGGCCGTCCAGGGAGAGAGCACCGCGCCCACCAGCGCGCCTGCGGCAGCCAGCAGTAACGCTTCCATGAGCAGTTGGCACACCAGCCTGGTGCGGCCGGCGCCCATGGCGATTCGGATGCCGAATTCCTTTTGCCTAGAAACCGAACGGGCCAGCAGCAGGTTGGCGACATTGGCGCAGGCGATCAGCAGCACGACCAGGGCCACCACCATCAGGATGCGCAGCGGATTCAGCAGCAGCGCCTGCGCCCCATTATGCGACTGCCAGACCGGCCGCAGGGTCGCGGACGTGCCGTGGTGGTTGCGCGGGTATGCCGCGGCGATCCTGGCCGCCACCGCCTGCACCTCCGAGCGCGCGCGACTGAGGCTCACGCCCGGTTTCAGCCGCGCGAAAAGATCGAAGAATCTGGCGCTGCGGTCGCCGCCGGTCCACTCCGTCGCGGCACCCATCTCCTGGATCTGGCTCAAGGGCACCCAAACGTCGAGGGTCAGTCCGCCCATGCTGCCGTGAAACTCCGGCGGGACCACGCCCACGATGGTGAGCTGGTGGCCGTTGACGCGTTCCACTCTCCCGGCCACGTTGGGATCGGCGTGGAAGCGGCCGCGCCACAACCGGTCGCTGATCACGGCGATGGGAAACGCGCCCCGGTCGTCGCGGTCTTCCGCCGGTAGAAACACCCGGCCGATCTCCGCCCGAACGCCGAACACGGCGAAATAATTCGCCGACACCACCTCCCCGAACACGCGCTGGGCATTGGTCTCGCGGCCCATCGTGAACGGAGTGAAATGCGACGCTAGCACACCCGAGACCAACGTGAGCTGGCGCTGATAATCGCGAAAATCCTCATGTGCGGTCCCCATGGTCTCGCCTTCGGCC
>Ga0181520_10013703_pt1 | contig 10176 bp, 9 predicted proteins | sample PEATcosm2014_Bin_29_FD_132451 | JGI IMG/M metagenome (GOLD analysis project Ga0181520, IMG submission 132451) | Peatland microbial communities from MTU Mesocosm Facility, Houghton, MI, USA - PEATcosm2014_Bin02_30_metaG | ecosystem: Environmental > Terrestrial > Soil > Wetlands > Peat | place... | reverse complement strand
CCGACAAAGATCACCAGCAAATCCTGCGCGCCGGCAATCAGCAATCCACCTACAGCCGCCATCAGCACCACGGCAACGAACTCACCCACATGCCGGGTGAAATTCGAATCGATGAGTAAAAGCAACGTAAGCACCGTCAGGACCAGGATGCCGGTCTGTGCGACCGCAATGTATGCTCCCGTGCCCAGCAGTGCCGAACCGAATTCACCATCAGCACTCAACCAAATATGGCCCTGGAACTGCAAAGCCCATAGCGCCGCGCCGCAACCGGCCACGCCCAGCAAGGCAGCCACGGTCACGCGCAGTTTGAGTGCGGCCTTGCGCAGAAAGCCGAGGTCCACCACCAGGACCACGAGCGCGGCGATTTCGAGGGCCGTCTCGGGCAGCGTTACGCGGAAGAGATCTGCGTAGTTCATTGCACACCTTCCGCGAGCAGCGCCTTCACTGCCGGTTCTATCGTGTCGAGCAGAATTCTCGGATAAAGTCCCACAAACAAACTAACTCCTGCCAGCAGAGCAACGCCGGTAACTTCAGGCCAGGTGATGGCCGCTAACTCGTGGCCGTGTTCCTGCTCCAGTACGTGCGCACTGGGCGGGAGATCGCCAAAGAAAGCCTTTTGCAAGGCGCGCCAGGTGTAAGCCACACCGACCACGATGCCGACGCCTGCGGCTGCGACCCACCATGGGTTTACCTTCCACGCGCCAACAAGAACTTGCAACTCGGCTACGAAACCGGAGAAGCCTGGCAGGCCCATCGAAGCCATTCCGGCGATTACAAATGCCCACGCTGCAAAGGGCAGGCGCCTGGAGAGGTGCATGGCTTCGAGTTCTGCAAATTGGCGCGTATGCGTGCGGTCGTAAACGATGCGGCCGACGATGGCGAAGAGCAGTCCCGCGATGATGCCGTGGGAGAACATCTGTAGTACCGCGCCGGTCATGCCGATCTGATTCAGAGTCATGAGGCCCAGCAGCACGAAACCCATGTGGCTGACGCTGGAGTAGCCGATGACAAATTTGAAGTCAGTCTGCGCCAGAGCAACCAACGCGCCATAGACGATGCCGATAATCGCAAGCACCGCGAAGACATCTCGCCAGGAGCCGATACCGATGAATGAGAATCCCCAGGGATCAAGGCCGCGCGGGAACAGAGCAATGCCCACGCGAAGGCAGCCGTACGCGCCGAGCTTCATCACCACGCCGGCCAGCAACATGGAGGCAGCGGTGGGCGCGGCGACGTGGCCTGTGGGTGCCCACGTATGGAACGGCCACATGCCGGCCAGAATCGCAAAGCCGGTGAAGACCAGCGGGAAGCACCACATTTGAAAGCCGACCGGGAATCCTGCATGACCTAACTCGACGAGGCTGGTGGAATGGCTGCCCGAGGTGGCGTAAGCCGCAAGCAGGCCAATAAGCACCATCGCGGAGCCGGCAAAGGAGTAGATGGCCAACTTCATGGCAGCATATTCGCGCCGTGTGGAACCCCAGATAGCGATGAGGAAATACTTGGGCACAATGGCGATTTCGTAGAAGACAAAAAGAAGAAGCAGATCGAAGCTGAGAAAGACTCCGTAAACTCCGCCGATGAGCGCCAGGAAAAAAGCGAAAAACTCATTGGTCCGCAGTTCGATGTTCCAACTGAAGAGAACTCCGGCAACCGCCGCCAGACCGGTGAGCAGAACCAGCACGCGACTGATGCCGTCGGCGGCCAGCAGAAAGTGAATCCCCATGGACGGAACCCACGGCAGATCGACAAAAACTGTGCGCCCTTGTCCCATGCCTGCGATGAAGCCCGCGACGGCGACCGCGAGTCCGGCCACGGCGACGCTGAGCGCCAGCCAACGCGCAAGCGCCGGTTTGGCGTTGGGCAGGATTGCCAGCACGATCGCTCCGGCAAACGAGAGATAGATTGTCCACGCTAACATCTAAAATCTCCAGTGAGCCAGCAGGTTTATGACCGTGGGATTCACGGTGGCCACAATCAGTTGCGGTAAAAGGCCGACAAGAAACATCAGGCCTATCACGGGAACGAGCGCCATCCGCTCGCCGTGGTGCAGGTCAGGAAAATTGGCGCAGTGCGCGGGCACCGGGCCAGTGAAAACTTTTTGAATCACAGTCAGAATCACAGCTGCTGTGACCAACAAGCCGAGGAGCGAGACCGTGGCCGCGACCCATGCCAGCGGGAATACGCCACGGAAGATGAGGAACTCGCCGGGAAATCCGTTCAACCCCGGCAACCCCAGCGAAGAAAAGAGCGCGATGCCCATCAGCCCGGCCAGCACCGGCGCAGGCTTGCGCAGGCCACCGAACTGGTCGATGCCGCGATGTCCGCCCGTGCGCTCCTGCAACATGGCCACAAACCAAAAGAGCGTTGCTGCAGTGATGCCGTGGTTGAACATTTGGAAGATCACGCCATTGAGCGCAGCAGCCTGACTGGCGACTGTGGCTGCCCCGACTGCCGGAACCGCCAGCGCGAAGATGCCCAGCAAGCAGTAGCCCAGGTGGTTGACCGACATGTAAGCGAAGACGCGCTTCAGGTCTTTCTGCGCCGCCGCGGCCCATGCGCCCATGACCACAGTAGCGACGGCCAGCACCAGGAGCGGCGTGCGAATCTGAGAAATTTGATGGCCGAATAGAGGGAGCGCAATGCGCAGCAGACCATAGACGCCCATCTTCGACATTGCTCCGGTCAGCAGCATCGTCACCGGCGAAGGCGCTTCAGCGTAAGCCGCGGGTAGCCATGTGTGGAATGGAATCATCGGCACCTTGACGGCAAAGCCGGCCAGTACGCCGATAGCCAGCCACAGCATCACCGGCCCCAGGTGCGCCGTGACCAGTTGTTCGAGTTCGCCGGTCGAAGCTAACAGCGTGAGGTGAGGAAAATCCATGCTGCCTGTCGAAAGAAAGACAGCCAGAAACGCTACCAGCAGCGCCGCCGAGCCGGCCAGGGTGTAGATGAAGAATTGCGTGGCCGCTGGGCCGCGCCGCGTTCCGCCCCACAACTTAATGAGGAAGAAGGCGGGAATCAGGCTCAGTTCCCAAAAGAGAAACCAGTGGAAAAAATTCAGCGCTGTAAAGGAGCCGAAGAGTCCGGCTTCCAGCGTGAGTACCAACGCGAAGTAAAGTCCCGGCTGATGATGAACGCGATGCGCCGCATCTACCGACATCAGCGTGACGATGGCAGAGAGCACCAGCATCAGCGCGCCCAGGCCGTCTACGCCGAGGTAGTAATTAATTCCCAGCGACGGCGCCCACACGTGCTGCTCGATGAATCCGTAGCCCCCGAAAACGGGCCCCCTGCTCCACTCGGTCCACACAACCAAAGCCAACGCCAGGGTTGCGAGGGTCGTGCACAAGGCCACGGCGCGCGCATGCTTGCCTGCGCCGAGCGCAATCACCGCCCCAGCAAGGGGCAGCACGGTCAACAGCGTCAAAATCGGAATTCCGCTCATGCCCGGCTGCTCCAAATCAGAATTGCCGCCAGCACAACCACCGCCAACGCCAGCAATCTCAGGTAAGTTTGCACGCGGCCCGTCTGCACGCGCGAGAGCAGGCCTCCGCCGACGCCTAACTCATCGCAGCCCTTGTCAAAGCTGCCGTCCACAATGTTGTTATCGAGGAAGCGATTCAGTTGCGCCCACAGGCCGAAAGCCCACGCAACCCCGGTCACCACTCCGCCCCAGACACGGCGGTCGAGCCAATCCGAGACGCGCGCCCAACCCTCATAAAAAGCAATCACCGTCACTCCGTACAACTCATCCACATAAAACTTATCGCGCAGCCAGCCCCAAATCAGGGGATTAACTCGCTCCAGCTCATCCGGCTCTTGCGGCCGCGGAGAGCGATCGACGTAAAACTTCCATGCCAATCCAATACCGAGAAACACCATCAGAGTCGAAGTCGCCATCAGGATTAGTAAACCTGGCTCGGCAAAACCGTGTAACTCAAACGCCACCGCGTGACCATCGAGAAATGCTCTAAGCCACGGCCATGCAGGCGTTCCAATCAATCCCAGCGTCATGGCAAAGAAGGCCAGAATAGCAAGCGGCGCGGTCATCACTCTCGGGCTTTCGTGCGCGGGTTTGTTGCCCCGCCAGTGCCCGCCGAAGACGTAAATCATTTGCCGCGTCATGTAAAACGCAGTCAGCAGCGCGCCAAAAACCAGCATATAAAACGGGGTTCTCGCAACGCTCCAATGGTGTGCAGCTTCCAGAATTCCGTCCTTGCTCCAGAAGCCTGAAAACAGCAGCGGAAAACCGCATAGCGCCAACATTCCTATCGCATAAGTCAAACAGGTAAGCGGCATATCAACTTTCAGACCGCCCATCTTGCGAATATCCTGCTCCTCATGGCAACCGTGAATCACAGAGCCTGCGCCCATGAATAAGAGCGCCTTGAAAAATGCATGAGTTATCAGGTGAAACATTCCCACGGCGACGCCGCCCATGCCAAGGCCGGCCATCATGTAACCCAATTGCGAAACGGTCGAGTAAGCCAGAATGCGCTTGATGTCGTTCTGCGCCACGGCGATCAGTGCGGCAAAGACGGCCGTGAATGCGCCTACCCAGGTAACAACGGTGAGTGCGGCGGTGGTTCCGCCAGCCAGCGCGCCGGCTTGCATCAGCGGATAGACTCGCGCGATGAGATATACGCCTGCGGCCACCATGGTCGCAGCGTGAATCAGCGCGGAGACTGGCGTGGGGCCTTCCATCGCGTCCGGCAGCCATACGTGCAGCGGAAACTGGCCGCTCTTGCCCGCCGCTCCGGCAAAGATTAACAAGCCAATCGCTCCCGCAGCGGTAAGACCAAGCGCGGCCGGCGTTGAGAGCAACCCGGCCAATGCTGAAGGTTCCAACGAACCCGCGCCGTGGTTATAGAAGAGCAGCGTGCCGGTCTGCGAGAACAACCAGACCATCCCCAGCAGGAAGAAAACATCGCCGATGCGAGTGGTGAGAAACGCTTTCTTCGCCGCCGCCGAAGCCGAGGGTTTCTGGTACCAGAAACCAATCAATAAGTAGGAAGTAAGTCCGACTAACTCCCAACATATAAACAGCAGTAGCAAGCTATTGGAGATCACCACGCCCAGCATTGCTCCGGCAAAGAGCGACATGAAGCAGAAGAAGCGCGTGTAGTTCTCGTCGTGCTCCATGTAGCCGGTGGAGTAAATGAAGATGAGCAGACCGACGAAGCTGACCATCACCAGCATCACGGCCGAGAGCGGATCGAGCACCCAGCCCAGGTCCACGTTGACCGCGCCGCTTTGGAACCATGTGAGGTTGACAACTTCGCGAGTCGCTCCGCCATGCGCCCAATCGCTCACGACATGACCGAAGGCAACCAGAGAAAGCAACAGCGAGAAGCTCAGCGAGCCGATGGCCAAAGTTGCGGAAACCTTGCGGCGCGGCTGCTTCAAAAGTGCAGACAGACCCGCGGCCACAATGGGCGCGGCGGGAATCAGCCAGAGAATCTCCGCGATGGGAGAAGCCGTCAACTGCGGAGTGAATGAAATTGCTTCTTGCATCAACCTCTCACCCCTTCATCCTGTTCATTTGATCCAGGTCCGTTGTCTTGGCGTGGCGATGAATGGAGATCACCAACCCCAGTCCCACCGCTGCCTCTGCCGCCGCAACGGCAATCGAAAAAATCGCAAACATCATCCCGGTGAGCGCCTCGGGATGCGGCCCGTAGCGCCAGAAAGCAATCAGATTCAAATTGGCGGCGTTCAGCATCAGCTCAATTCCGATAAGCACCAGAATGGCGTTGCGGCGCGTGAGCGCACCGGCTAGGCCAATCGAAAACAAGAGCGCGGCAACGAGAAGATAACCCGCCAAAGGAGTCACTTGGTTCCCTCCTTCTCGTGCATGGCCACGATAACTGCGCCAATCAAGGCCGCGGTCAAAAGCACGGCAACAATCTCCAGAGGCAAAACGTAGCGGCCAATGAGCGCCTGACCAATCTGTTGCACGGTAACGGCGGGCGCGGGCGTGGCTCCGGGCAGCATGGGCGCGGTGTGGAGTATGGCCCAGCCAAGCACCGCAAAGACCGCAGCAGCCACCGCGAGGCCGGCCAGCCATGTGCGGCTGAAGACTCCGCCTTTGGGAGTTTCAGAACCTCTGGTAAGCAGAATCGCAAAAACTACAAGGATGGCTACCGCGCCAATATAGACCAGAATCTGCGCGAATCCGGCAAACTGCGCGTCAAGATTCAGAAAAAAGAGCGCCAGCCCGGCGAAAGCAATTGTGAGCGCCAGCGCGCAATGCACGGTATTTTTGAGCACCATGGACGCAAGGCCGCCGGCCACGGTGAGCGCCGCAATTATATAGAAAACCAAGCTCATTGGTGGGACATCCTTTCCTTGCGACCGTGAAGGAACTTACTCGGCATAGCGATAACTCCTCGGCCCAATGTTTTTCTTTCGCAATTCCGTCAAACCTACGCCGGCGTATGCCAGGAGCAGGATCGCCGAACAGACGAACCAGCGCAGCCAGCCATCGCCCATGAAACGCCAAATCGCGGCAACCATCAGATTGAGCAGACACATGGGCAGAACAAACTTCCAGGCAAAATTCATTAACTGGTCCTGGCGAAGCCGCGGCAATGTTCCGCGCATCCAGATGAATACAAAAATGGAAAGCATGATTTTGGAGAAGAACCAGATCCACGACGGAACCCAGGTCAGGAAGGAAAACGGCGCGGACCATCCGCCCAGAAACAGCGTGGTGCCCAGACCGGAAATGGAAAGCATGGCCACGTACTCGCCCAGAAAAAAGAGCGCAAATTTGAAGCCCGAATACTCGGTGTGATAGCCGGCCACTAACTCCGACTCGCCTTCGGGCAGGTCAAACGGCGAGCGGTTGGTCTCAGCCGTGCCCGCAATGGCGTACATGATAAAGCCCGCCAAGCCCCAGGGCGTAAAGATGTACCAGTGCGGAATGCCCCATGTGTAGTGGTTCTGCGCTTCCACAATTTTGGTCAGCGAAAGCGAGCCGGCCATCATCACCACCACCACGCTCGAAAGCAGCAGCACCACTTCGTAGCTGATCATCTGAGCTACGGCACGCATGGCGCCCAGCAGCGAATACTTGTTGCGGCTCGACCATCCGGCCATGAAGACAGCTAACTCGGTGGATGCGCCCATCGCAAAGTAAAACAGCAGGCCTGCGTCGAGATCCACCAGCACCATGTTGCGGCCCATGGGCAGCACCGCAAAGCCCATGAAGGCGGTGACCACCAGCAGCACCGGCGCGAGAAAATGCACCGCCGTGTCCGCGCTCAGAGGAACAATGTCTTCCTTGGTCAGCGACTTGATGCCGTCGGCAATCGGCTGCAGAAGACCGTAGGGGCCTACGCGGTTAGGACCGAGCCGATTTTGCATGCGGCCCAGTCCCTTGCGCTCCAGCCACACGGCGACCGCAAACAGCACCGGAAACACGCAAACGATGGCCGCCGCATTGATCAATACACCGGCAGTGCCCTGCAATGAAGCAGGCAGAAAATTTACCAGCCAGTGCTGGAGCAAAACGAAGATCTGGTCTAGATTTCGGATCATCGGCTATGCTCCCTCTCCTGCCGTTGCCGCCGCAATGGAAGGGGCTTTGGCCGCAGCCGCACTCTTAGCCTTGGCGTCGGCTTTGGCTTTCTCCGCAGCCAGCCGCGCGTCTACGCCGTTGGCTTCAGTGAGATGAATTTGATGGTAATACTCGTTCGATTTTGCCAGTTGCTTGCGGTCCAGCAGAAGCCCGCCAAAACGATCCGCGGTACTCAGTTCAAACTCTGTGTCCATCTTGATAGCTTCAAACGGGCAGACCTCGACGCAGATCTGGCAGCTCATGCAAACCGAAATATCTATGTCGAAGCGCGTCGGGTAAAACTGCGGCTTGCCGAGAGCGTCCGGCTTCTTGTCTGTTGACTTCTCGATGTAAATGCACTTGGGCGGACACTCCTTTTCGCAGATCTGACATGCCACGCAGCGCAGCCCAGCCTCCCAGTCGGCGGCATTCTCCGGGTTCTTGGCGTCATAAACCAGGAAGGGAAAGACGCGCGCCGCCTCGTACGCGGCGATCCGCTGCTCCGGATATTCGACCGTCGTCAGCCGGTCGGCGTGGAAGTAGCTGCCGAAGAAATTCCTCGCCGTTTCCGCCATCCCCTTCAGTATGCCTTCACCTAACACTTACTACCCTCCAATTCGCAATCCGCCCATTCGCACTCCGCGCGAAAACTTCAACGAAATTCATTGCGTGGTTTGCGTCCAGCTATCAGTTGCGGTCTTGCTTGCGCCGCTGCTTTCAAGCTTGACTTCGTTGAAATTCAATGTAACTCGGACCAGTGCTTCCGGAAGATTAGACCCCTGAGACCCCGCGGTCGATGAATCCCTCCATATTGCAGTTACATTAGTGGGGGTAACTTCATTGAAGGTCCAGGTAAAGACGGTCCCGGTCTCTTTTCCAGCTTTGCCAATAGAAGCTTCCACCGTCTCGACAAGCGTGCACGAGCTGTAATGATCGCCCTTGATAATTTCTGCATACAAGGTTGAATAGTCCTTGTTAGCCGCAAACTCAATCGTCAAGGACGAAGTAGGGGCCTTTCCCGTGGCCATGCCAGTCGAAGTTGATGCAGCGTGGGAGATTGGCAGGCTGAACGAAACCAGCGATAACTCCAGCGCCGGTCCGGTGCAACGGAAGTTATAGCTGCCTGTAGCCTCAGGCATGGCAACTTTGGATTTGTTATTGTTATTGGCACTGGCATTCAAGCTGCCCACCAAGGCAGTTGCCACGATAATCAACGCACCTGCTTTGCGAATTACCATTCGACCTCTCCTTCCTTCATCTCCGCCCACGCGGTGCCTTCAGGATGCTCCACGCCTTGCCTTTGAAACCGGGGATAACTCAGCCCACAACATCCTATAAAGCCGGTAACTCACTTATCTGTCTACCTCTCCCAACACAATATCCACGCTGCCAAAGATCAGCACTACGTCGGCCACGTTTTGTCCCAGGCACATATCCTCAAGAATCGTCAGATTAATCAGGCTGGGTGGACGCACGCGATAGCGATACGGATTCGGCCCGCCGTCGCTGATGAGATAAAAGCCCAGCTCGCCTTTAGGCGCTTCGATGCGTCCGTAGGCCTCGCCCGGCTTGGGACGGAAGCCGCGAATCTTCGCCTTGGGATCCATCACCGGACCAACGGGAATGTCTTTGAGCGCCTGCCGCAGAATTCCAATTGCCTCGCGCATCTCCAGCAGGCGAATCATATAGCGGTCGTACACGTCGCCGTGATCACCCAGCGGGACGCGGAAGTTGAAGCGGTTGTAGATGCCGTAGCCGTCTACCTTGCGAATGTCGTAATTCACGCCAGAGGCGCGCAGCATCGGCCCAGTTACTCCGGCGTTGACCGCGAGTTCAGCCGGCAGCAAGCCCACGCCCTGACAGCGCGCCATCAGAATCTCATTCGAGCTGAGCAGCTGTTCAAATTCATCCACAAACCCCGGAAGGCCCTCGGTCACTTTACGCGCCCTGTCGAGCCAGGCCGGCGACGCATCCACGCGGCAACCGCCAAAGCGCATGTAGTTGACCATCATGCGCGCGCCGGTCAACTCCTCAAAGAGGTCCAGAATCTTTTCCCGCTCGCGGAAGGCATACATCAGCGGCGTGCCGCTGGCGCCCATTTCCTGAATCAAAAAACCAATTGACGAGGCGTGATTCTGGAAGCGCGTCAGCTCGCCCAGAATGACGCGCAGGTATTCGGCGCGCTCGGGGACCTCCTGGCCGGTGAGCTTCTCGACAGCCAGCGCATAGGCCCAGTTATTGGTGATGGGGCAGATGTAATCCAGCCGGTCTGTGTATGGCATTGAGGCCAGATAGCTCTGCCCCTCGCCCAGCTTCTCGTGGTTGCGATGCAGGTAGCCGAAGACCGGCTTGAGCCGAATTACGCGCTCCCCGTCCAGCGCCACATCCATGCGGAATACGCCGTGCGTCGAGGGGTGGTGCGGCCCCATGGCCACTTCCAGAAGCTCCCCGTCTCCGTCGGGAGTAATCAGAGCAGGACGGTTCCAGCCTTCGAGCTTTTCCGCATCGACTGCAAAATGGATCTGAGAAGCGCTCATTGGCTGGCCCCCATTCCGTGCTTGAGGCCTTCACCCGGCTGGCCGGTGGCCAGCGCCTGATGCGCCTGCGCCCGT
>Ga0181520_10013701_pt1 | contig 10177 bp, 8 predicted proteins | sample PEATcosm2014_Bin_29_FD_132451 | JGI IMG/M metagenome (GOLD analysis project Ga0181520, IMG submission 132451) | Peatland microbial communities from MTU Mesocosm Facility, Houghton, MI, USA - PEATcosm2014_Bin02_30_metaG | ecosystem: Environmental > Terrestrial > Soil > Wetlands > Peat | place... | reverse complement strand
CACGAGGACGGCGGCGGTGTTGGTGGGATTGTGGGGGCACCCGGGCAGATTGATGACCTTGATTCCGGGAACGGCTTCATGGAGGCCGAGAGCGCCGGTAGGATTCGGACCGGCCTTGGGGATTCCACCGTCCCAGGCACAGGAGCCGATGGCGATGCAGGCTGCGGCGCTGCCGCAGACTTCGCGCGCGATATCGAGTGCTGTGCGCCCGCCGATGGTGCAGTAGACGCCGTCGTCGGCGGTGGGAATCGAGCCCTCCACGACGACGAGGTATTTGCCCTTTTCCTCATCCACGACGCGCTTCAGAGCGGCCTCGGCGTGCTTGCCGTAGCCTGCCATGATGGTCTCGTGGTACTCCCAGGAGAGGGTCTCAAGGACGATTTCTTCGACGGTGGGATGCGTGGTGCGCAACATGGCTTCTGTGTTGCCTGCGCAATCCTGAAACTCCAGCCATACCAGTACGGGCTTGCGCTTTTGGCCGAGCGCGTTCGCTATGGTCTGGGCGTATCCGGTCGGCAGCGCCAGGGTCGCGGCCATAGTGCCGCAGAACTCCATGAAGCGCCTGCGCGAGATACCGCGCCCTCGACATGTCTCAAGAACTGATTCTTCTGTGGCCATCCGGCCCTCCTGCCTGCACGTTTTTTTTTGGGACCTGGAGAATGCAGACAGACCGTAACTATGGGGAAAAACCCTTGTATGTGATTGCCATCACCGCAGGTGATATGCTCCGTCACCCCCGGCGCCTCAGACATTAAGCAACAGGGGGCGGGGATTCGCTGGTGATGGCCGTCACAGGCGTTTGTGCCTGCAGTCACAGCCACTTAGGCAAGGTGGGGGGACACTCTCGGGCAGGGAGGTTTTCGCCATGAAAACCCTCGACCAGTTTGTTTCCGGCAAGCGCACCTTTGTGGTGCCTGACAAAATTCTGGTAGCGACGGATCTCGCCGACACCGACTATCTGATCCCGCATGCGGTGGCTCAGGCACGGGCCTGCGGCAGCTCGCTGACTTTGGCGCACATTATTCCACCCGGGCAGGCGATGCCGCTCGACGCCAGCGCGATCCCGTACCTGGATGTTGCCGAAATGAAGAAAGAGGCGGAAGAGACTCTGAAGCGGATGGCCGCGCAGGCGGAGGCCAGTGGGATTCCCTGCGAGGTCGTCGTGGCGGAGGGCAACCCGCGCGAACGGATCACCACCCTGGCGCACGATGTGGGAGCCGGACGTGTGATTGCCGGAACCCACGGGCGGAAGCATTTGAAGAAATTACTTCTCGGCTCGGTTGCGCACGAAATTCTTCGTTCGGCAGAGGTGCCGGTGTGCACGATTGGGCCGCACGCGCACGAGGCGTCGTCGTTTGGCGCGCCGCGCATCATCCTGCACCCGGTTTCGCTGTGCGCGGGCTTCGGGGAGAGCGCGCGGATGGCGATCGAAATGGCGCAGTTCTACCGGGCGGACATCACGCTGCTGCACGTGCTGTCGCGGAGCGTGCACAGCGATCCGGATGCCGATCGCGTGCTGGAATGGACGAAGTCGGAGATGCGCCGAATCATCCCGGAAGAGGCGCCGCTGTGGACGCAGATCACGGTTCAGGTGGAGATCGGGGATGTGGTTGAGGAGACTCTGAACGTTGCGGCGGAGATCAATGCGGACCTGATCGTACTGGGCGTGAATGCCGATGTTTCCTTCTGGCCGATTCGCGGCGATGACACGGTGTACAGCATCATTGCGGAGGCGAAGTCGCCGGTGCTGAGCGTACGGCACTCGGCGGGGGCCAGCGTTTAATCAGTCAGCTGCGGGCCGGGGCTGGCTGTTCGCGAGGCTGAGAAGCAGAGAATTCAGGCGCGGATTCCGATCACCGAAAGCATGCGCCCAGTGAATCCCTGCTCGGCGCGATACGAGAAATAGCGGTTGTTGTGGCATCGGGTGCAGTCGCCGATCATCGTGATTGCGCCGGGACGCAGGCCGGCATCGAGGAGCTGGCGGCGGTTGGCTTCCATCAGGTCGAGATGCAGCGATGGGCCGAGGCTGCTGTGCCCGGGCGGGCGCGCGCTGAGAAACAGCATGGGATATTTCCGGCGGATGGGGTCGGAGTCGGAGACTTCGTGGAACAGCTCGCGCGCGTAGGCGAACTGCGAGGTGAATTCGGCGAGGACCTCTTCCCCCACGGCATAGCAACAAGCGGCGATGCCGGGACCGATGGCGGCGATCAGGTCTTCAGGGCGGCTGCGGAAGGCGACTCTCATCTTGCCCACGCCACTTTCGACGATGCGCTTGACGGTCCCGCGCCATCCGGCGTGGAAGGCGGCGACGGCTTTCTTTTTCACGTCGGCGAGGAGGACGGGGATGCAGTCCGCGGTTTGAATGGCGAGCAGGATGCCGGGCTGGCTGGTGATCAGGCCGTCGCCCTGGCAGGGTTCGGCGTCTGTGGCGTTGTTCTCGCCAACGCTGAGCACGCTCGAGGAATGGATCTGCTTCAGCGTGACGAGCTTCATCGAGGTTGGCACGCCGAGCGCTTTTAGAAAGCGGCGGCGATTTTCGAGGACATTCTCGCGGGAATCGGAGCTGGTGAACCCGAGGTTGAGTTCGCCGGCGCGCTGCCCGGAACTCTGATTTGTCCGATATGCGGTGGAGACGCCGCCGGCGCGGGTGCTGAAGCCGTGGACCAGCCAGGGAATGGAATCGAATGCGGGGGCCTGGACGGAGTCGAATCCGGCGGCGCGGATAATTTCGATGCGGGATTTTGCGACGCGCCTGGGAATTTGCAGGGAGATTTCGGCGGGAGGCGGGGGCGTCGCGGGGCGCTGCCTTCCGCGCGGCGAGCGAGGAGCCCTCGCGAGTTCGCCCTTGCGGAGCAGTTTGTCGACGGAGTCAGACCTGGTTGGAGCGGGGGCGAACGGGGGCATCGTAACCTTATTTTAGCTGTGGCGGATGCGGATCGATTGCTCGCTTCGCGCGATCAGCGGCCGCGCGAGGGGTCGGGGGAGCGGCTCTGGTCGAGGTCGATCAAGGTCTGCGGCGAATTCGGCAGGCCTGGCGCATAGCATCTATTGTCTGCGGCGTAGGTTTGCTTGCAGGCGGCGGTTCCTTCCGGCTCCCGCGGAGACCGCGCATACTGCCAGACCAGCGCGGGTCGGAAGCCGCTTCGATCCATGTCGAGCGGTTTGTCGGGAACCAGGCAGCCTGGAGACAGCGGACACTGGTCGTTCCATATCCAGAGGCTCGTTCCGGGAAAGCGTGATGCTATGTCCTCGGCCGTCGAGATCATTTTTGGTCCGGACGGGACGGGGATTCCGGAGCAATAGACGCCTGTTTTGAAGGCCGAATGCTCGACGGTCGTGATCCAGGCGCCGATGTAGGCCGCCGCCTCGGGCAACAAAGTTCCCCCTTCTTCCTGATCGAGAAAGACGATGCCTCCGGAGGGAAACCCCTCGGCGTGGGCGGCGGCGATCGCGGCGGCCGCATCTTCGCGGCCGAGTTTCACGGCGTCCTGACCTTTGAGTTGGGCATCGAGGCGGCCGTTGAAGAGAATCAGGAAGCCGAGGCCTGAGGCGCGCACCACGCTGCGCTTCCCTGCCCACGGATTGCTGGTCATGCCGGGCGGATTGTTGAGCCAGTAACCGGTGAAGGCGAAGGTGCGATGCAGGGCGGGCAGAAGATCGTCGCCGGGATACGCGTTTTTGTCGAAGCCCGGCCAGGAGCGCTGAGCGGCACCGGCAGCGGCCGACAGCAACGTGCATGCGGCGAGGAGTTTCGCGCGAATCATCCAGGTCAGGACCGGATTCTGGGATTGACGACGACGTAGAGGACGTCGGTGGCGAGATTCACCAGAACATAGGTGAGCCCCACGGCTAAGATGCAGCCCTGGAGGAGCGGATAGTCGCGATTGGAGATGGCGGACACGGTGAGGCGGCCGATGCCAGGCCAGCTGAAGATGGTTTCGGTGACGATGGCGCCGGCGAGCAGCGCGCCGAACTGCAGGCCGATGAGGGTGAGGACGGGGATCATAGCATTGCGCAAAGCGTGTTTGTAGACCACGGTGCGCTCGGGCAGACCTTTAGCGCGGGCGGTGCGGATGTAATCCTGGCTCAGCTCTTCGAGCATCGAGGTGCGGACCATGCGGGTGAGGATCGCGGCCAGTGCGCCGCCCATGGTGGCGGCCGGCAGAATGAGGTGAGCGAGATCGCCGGCGCCGGAGACGGGGAGCCACCCAAGTTTGATGGAGACCAGCAGGATGAGGATGGGGCCGAGGGCGAAGGAGGGGAACGATAATCCGAAGAGGCTGACGACGCTGAGGACATGATCGCGCGCGCGGCCGCGGTGCAGAGCGGCGCTGATGCCCGCGGGGATAGCAAGGAGCAAGGCCAGGAACAGCGCGGCGGTAGTGAGTTCGACGGTAAAGGGATAGCGCGCGACGACGAGGTGGCTAACGGAGTCGTTGAGGCGGATGGAGCGGCCGAGGTCGCCATGGAAAACACCGCGCCAGTAGTGCGCGTACTGCGTGGCCAGGGGCAGATCGAGACCGTAGGCGTGGCGCAGGGCGACGATGTCGGCGGGGCGCGCGCCATCGCCGAGCATCTGCTGAATGGGGTCGCCGGGCACGATATGGATGAGCAGGAAAACGATGGAGACGACGAGCCAGAGCACGGGCAGCGTGTAGCCGAGGCGGGTGAGGAGGGAGCGCAGGAGCCTTCTCATGCGCGGGCTTTCTCCGCGGTGTCCGGAGTTTTGTCGGGAACGGGCTTGAGTTGCTCGACGCGGACTTTGCCGATGCGGCGGCCGCTCATTTCGAGAACAGTGAGGCGGCGGCCTTCGTAGTCGATGGACTCGCCACCCTGCGGGATTTTGCCGAGCCTGGTGAGCAGAAATCCGGCCAGGGTTTCAACGCCGCCCTCGCGCGGGAGGTGCCAGTTCATCTGGGTCTCAATGTCGCGGAGGCTGACGCTGCCGTCGAGGACCATGGCGCCCGTTGCTGTGGTCAGAAGCGCGCGCGGCCCCACATCGAACTCGTCCTCCACTTCGCCGATGAGCTGTTCGATAGCATCCTCGACGGTGACCAGACCGACGGTGGATCCGAACTCGTCGACCACGATGGCGATGTGGCGGCGGCGCTGCTGAAATTCGTGGAGCAGGTCGAGGACCGGCTTGGTTTCCGGAACCACCAGGACTTCGCGCATCACCTGCTTCAGGAACAGCTCGGAGAGTGGCGCGGTGGAGAAGCGCGTGGAGGCGGTAGCGCGAAAATGCATGATGCGGCTTATGTCCTTGGAGTAGACGACACCGACGATGTACTCCGGGCCGCGCGCGGGATCGTAGACGGGGACCCGCGAGTGCTGCTCCTCGACGATGCGGGCGCTGGCGTCCTCGACCAGCATGTCGGAGGGCAGGGAGAAGATGCGCTGGCGCGGGGTCATGATCTCGCGCGTGACGACTTCATTGACCTCGACGGCGCGATGGATGAGGGATTCCTGAAACGCGGGCAGCATGCCCATGCGCCGGGCGGCGGTGGCCATCAGCTTCAGTTCTTCCGGGGAGTGGACTGCGCCCTCATTCGTCAACGGCGCACGGAAGAGGCGCAGCACGAGCGCAGCGGAGCGGTTCATCAGGCGCACGATGGGACGGGCGAGGCGGATGAAGACGTCCATGGGCCCGGCGATGGCGACGGCGATCTGGTCGGCGCGGCGCAGGGCGAGCGCTTTGGGAACGAGTTCGCCGAGCAGGACGTGGAAGTAGGTGATGAAGGCGAAGGCCAGGGGCACGGCGGCCAGATGCGCATAGAGGCGCGCGTGAGGCAGTGGGCCGAGAGCTTGCTCGAATACACCGGCCACGGCGGGCTCGCCGATCCAGCCCAGCGCAAGGCTGCACAGGGTGACGCCGAGCTGGACTGCGGGAAGAAAGTCGCCGAGGTTCTCCTGCAGGCGGCGCACGATGCGGGCGCCGGGATTGCGCTCGGCGATGAGCTGCTCGATGCGGGTCTCGCGGACGCTGACCAGCGCGAACTCCGCCGCCACAAAGAAGCCATTCGCCAGAATCAGGATGACGATGGCGACACCGTGAAAGAGGAGGAACTGCGACATTGGCTCCGAGTCTAAATGAAACTGGCCGCCCGCCCGGAAGCGAACGGCCAGCATGCAGAACCGGGCCTTACTCGTAGCCGGCCTCCGTGCTCTTGATGAAAGCGGCTACGCGGTCATGGAGCTGCTTGAGGCATTCTTCCTTCACGTAGACCATGTGCCCGGATTCGTACCAGTCGTATTCGATGTTGCCGGCGAGCTTCGACGGGATGGGCAGATGCTTGTCCTCATAGAACGCACCGAAGAAGGGGGTTGCGAGGTCGTAGTAGCCGCCGTTGACCATGACTTTCAGCTTTGGATTGGTGGTCATGGCGGTGGCTAGGTCGTTGCTGACATTCAGCAGAGGGAATCCCTGACGCTTGAAATCCCACATGAAGCCGCCGCCGAAGTCCGCCTGGGGCAGATAGGTCTGGCCTTCGCCGTACTTCAGTGTCTGGCGGACGTACTGGTTGAAGAGCGAGACGTAGGCTGAGGAGATGGAGCTGCTCTGCGGATCGTAATCGGCCTGCTCGCTCAGCGGGTTGACGGACGGGCCGCTGAAGCGTGTATCGAGACGGCCGGTGGTGTCGCCCGTGTCGTCCTGCAGGTTCTTCTCGAACTGGCCGCCAGAGATGCGCAGGTCGCCCTTCATCAGATAGGCGACGGGAAGTCCGGTGTAGTTGTGGAGCTTTTCGGCGATGGCCTGCTTGTCCGTCGCGCTCAGGTCAGTCCCCTTCGCGAGGGCCTGGGCGTATTCGCCCATCGCGAATTCTTCCACTTCTTTCATGAAGGCTTCAAGGTCGGGATGGTCCTGAGGAAGCTTCTTGTGGTAGCGCGCGGTTGCGGCGTAGGTGGGCAGCGCCAGCTCGTAGGTGAGATCGATGCCGGGGTTCTGGTGGGCGCCATCGATGTCGGTGGTGAAGTTGAATATCTGCGAGAGCAGGATGACGCCGTTCAGGTCGATGCTCTCCTCGTTTTCGAGGATGTTGGAAAGGACGGCCGAGCGAGTGGTGCCATAGCTTTCGCCGAAGATGTACTTGGGCGAGTTCCAGCGGTTGTATTTGGAGAGGAAGCGCTTGATGAAGCGGCCGAAGGCGTGCCCGTCTTCGTCGATGCCCCAAAAGGCCTTGCCCGCGTCTTTGCCGGTGAGGCGGCCGAAACCCGTGCTGGGCATGTCGATGAAGACCAGATCGCTGACGTCGAGCAGGGAATTTGCATTATCCGTCAGCTTGTAGGGCGCGCCCGGCAGATGGGTGTCCATTTCGGTGACAACATGCTTCGGGCCAAAGGAGCCCATGTGCAGCCAGACGGTGGAGCTGCCAGGGCCGCCGTTGTAGAGGAAGGTGATGGGGCGCTGATCGGCATTCGCGTCACGCTTGAAGTAGGCGACGTAGAATATGCGTGCGAGAGGCGGAGCCTGGGTTGCATCTTTGGCAGCGGCGACCTGGGCGGCGAGGTCGGTGTCGGGCAGGGGCTTGCCATCCGGGCCGAGCTGGGAGTCCTCACCGTTGCTGGCGCCGACGGTGATGGTGCCGGCGATGGCATTGTACTGAACGTGCTGGCCGCCGGCATCGACTGTGCCCTGGGTGGTGACGTCCTGCGCGGGCTTTTCGGCAGGTTTCTCTGCGGACTTGTCGGCGGGTTTGTCGTCAGCGGCGGCGCGTGCGAAGACAGGGGAAAATGTAACAGCGGCGGCGACCAATACCGCCAGGGTGCGAAGGGACGTCCTCATTCATGGCTCCTCGGGAAATGGGAATTGAAACAGACCTCAGCGGAAGTGCAGATTATAGTGCCTGGGCGCGGCCGTTGGTCCACCGATGTGACCAGGTGTGCCGTTTAGTAGACGCCGGGGATGAGGCGCTTCGTGGTGCGGCTGTAGTCGGCGTATTCGGCACCGAAAGCCAGGAGCAGGGCCTGCTCTTCGACGTGAATGCGGTAGAGGACGGCGAGCGTGGGAGCGATGACCATCAGGCCGAGGCAGGCCCAGTTGCGGGTGTGCAGGCCGACGGCGAGAAAGCAGATTTCCATACCCAGGTAAGAGGGATGGCGCACGACCCCGTACAGGCCGGAGCGCTGGATCGTCTGCGAAGCGTGCGTGGCCACGTTGACGGTGAACGAGCGGCCGAGGGTGAGGATGGCGGTGATGCGCACGGCGAGGCCGCAGATCATGAGAACGACAGCGAAAGAGCGGAGCCACTGCCCGGCTGGGATGCCCCAGGGACAGTGGGTCCCAACCCAGTCGAGGGCGAAGATGGAGCCGAAGATGACGCCCCAGAGGATGAACTGGGTTCCGCGATCCTGAATGGCGCGTTGGCTGCGACGGGCCCGGACGAACAGCGCCAGGAGGATTTCTCCGGCGCCCCAGCCGTACATGAGCCAGGGCCACAGCAAGGCGAGCCTCATTCATCCCCCTTCAACCTGGAGAAAACGATACGCGATTTGCCGGGAACTAGTTCCACAGCAACGGGAAGACTATTTCGCATCCGGTACGACCGGCGTGGCTGGAAATTCCCGGCCGTGCTGGATGAGCCCATCGGAGCGAGGGCAGAACCGGCTGTTGCAGCCCGGTAAATACCGCAGATTGAGCAGAACCGGGGATGGGATCAGGTCTATATCGGTTCGGCTCAAAATTCCGGAAATATTCAATCAGGGCTATTGACTGTGGGGTAATCCCGGGCTACTCTGACGGCAACTTCGACTCATTTGTTGCCGACTGCCAACCCGGTTCGTCCGCCCTGCCTGACGCATCCAATCAGTGTGGAGCAACGCTGGTTGCAAACCCCGGCAATCCAACTCACAACCCAACTGCAGCCGCATGGCGCAAGGACCGCCATGTCCGGAGGTCGTCTCCTCGCCTGATGAGAAAACATCTCGAGATCACTCCCAATCTTGAGCCCCTGTTCGGGACCCGCGACGAAAACCTGAGACTGATGGAGGACGCTCTCTGCGCGCGCATCGATCTGGTATCCGATGCGGTGCTGGTGGAGGGTTCGGAGGACGCCATTGCGCGCGTGGAACGGATTTTTCAGGATTACGAGGCGCTGCGGCGGCAGGGGATTTTGCTGCAGAACGGCGAGCTGAACGGGATGCTGCGGCTGGTGACGACGGATCCCACGGTATCGCTGCGCAGTCTGGGTGAGGCGGGGAAGCAGCGGTCCGCCGGCATTAAGCGGATGGTGCAGCCGCGCTCGATCAACCAGCGGCTGTACGTCGAGGCCATCGAGCAGAACGACATGGTGTTCGGCATCGGGCCGGCAGGGACGGGCAAGACCTACCTGGCGGTGGCGATGGGGGCGGCGGCACTGCTGGCGAAGAAGGTCAGCCGCATTGTGCTGGTGCGGCCGGCGGTGGAAGCGGGCGAACGGCTGGGGTTCCTGCCGGGTACGCTGCAGGAGAAGGTAGATCCTTATTTGCGGCCGCTCTACGACGCGCTCTACGACCTGCTGGAGCCGGAGCGCGTGGACAAGATGCTGGAGCGCAACGTAATCGAGGTGGCTCCGCTGGCGTTTATGCGCGGGCGCACGCTGAATGACGCGTTCATCATCATGGACGAGGCGCAGAACACCACCAGCGAGCAGATGAAGATGTTCCTGACGCGCATGGGCAACAACGCAAAGGCGGTGATCACGGGGGACATTACGCAGATCGACCTGCCCAACCCGCGGAAATCGGGGCTGGTGGAGGCGATGAACATCCTCCAGGGCGTGGACGGAATCCGGTTCATTCGCTTCGAGGATGGCGATGTGGTGCGCCACCACCTGGTGCAGCGGATTATCCGCGCCTACGAGGGTTTTGGACGGCAGCAGGAGCTGCCTCTGGAGATTGACGGCGAGCCGGAGGTTCGGTTTTCACAGCCCCAGTAGCGGTGGCCTGTCGGGCGCGGCAAAATGGATTAAGAGTTACCATCGAAGTGGGAGGGTGCAGCTGCCCTCCCACCGTTGTTTTGTGCATCGGCCACTCCAGAGGCCAGGTTGCACCGGATCATGATCCTGATCGAACCCACGATACAAGCCAGTTTCGGCCGCGCACTGCGGCAAAGGACCCTCGCCGTGTTTCTGAAAGAGGCGGCGCAGGCGGTGGGGCTGGCGGGTGAGGTGTCGGTCCTGCTGACCGGCGACGAGCATAT
>Ga0181520_10013700_pt1 | contig 10177 bp, 3 predicted proteins | sample PEATcosm2014_Bin_29_FD_132451 | JGI IMG/M metagenome (GOLD analysis project Ga0181520, IMG submission 132451) | Peatland microbial communities from MTU Mesocosm Facility, Houghton, MI, USA - PEATcosm2014_Bin02_30_metaG | ecosystem: Environmental > Terrestrial > Soil > Wetlands > Peat | place... | reverse complement strand
GGCTGCCTTCTGGTCGCCACTAAAGTGCCGTCGTTTGATAGTCATGGGGGAATCCTCCTCGTTCAGGAATCATATACAACCCGAACGAACGGGGATTTCCATTTCCGACTGGTTCAAAACAGGAGTGGTGTGATGCGATACCGGATCGTTTTGGAACGATTGCCATCGAAAAGATTGGTGTACAGTGAAAGTCGATGACCTCAAAATGACCTGACACTTTGCGAATAACACGCTTCTCGAAGAAACTGTTGTCAAGGAAGTTTAGCTCGTCCGCGCCTCGTTTGTACAGATTCTTGATCTCCTTCTCGGTTTTCGCATAGGCGTTTAACAGAAATATGGCTACAGCCTTGCCGACGATTGGCACAACGGAATTTACACGCAAAGCGCACGCATACAAAGAGGCTGGAAAAACCATCTGCCGCATTTCCTTTTCATCGGGCGTCTCGGCGACGCCGCGGTAGTCGTGCCAAGTGAGCGTCAAGATTCCGTTTTCTTTGTCGATGCTGAAATTCTCAATTTGATCCCAATTCGCGAGATCTAGGAAGTCAAGTATGACGAGACCTGCGGTACGCGCAAGAAGCTCTTCGAAAAACTCTGCAATCTTCGAAGGGGCGGCGATGGGGGCAGGACCAAATTTCGCAGCGATTTCCCGGAATGTTCTCGGGCTGTCGTCGAGGGAGTTCGTGGATGCGAGCATGGTAACGGCTAGGAACCCAGTAGCTGCGATCACGGTTAGCCTTGGGCGTTCGTCCGGTATTGAGCCGACGGCGCCCACTGTGTGGCAACCATTCGGTAGCGATGACAAACGCTCCCCGACAAGGAACCGAATGTATTGCGAATTCGTCGGAAAAGCAAGGGGGCATGCCACAACGAACAGAAACGGGGAGGCAGCTAGTTTTCGGCCACCGCTCGCTCGTTAGCCCTCATGACCCCGACTCTGGATGGCAGAGGAACATGTCGACACCCCTTTCGCACTGCGAGTCTTCACCCTTCGCTGCCCTGGGGCCAAGAAAGCAGGGTTGGCACGCGCAACGGGGTCGGAGGTCTTTGTCTGACGAGGTCAATCGGCCGGGTTACGTCTTTCGCATTCCCGACCATTTATCGAGCCCTGTTGATAGCGAGACGGTCCATACAACAACGCACCCCCACGGATTACAATCCCTGGGCGTTTCGAGTGTTCCGCGGGCAGTATTCCGCCGCTACTGGCAGAGCAACGCCAGATCGATGTGCTGGCCGCCGACCGTCTGGCGCGTGTGAACGGCGATGGTGTTCGCGCCTTTGTGCAACGCTTTCTTGAGCGCGGCAGTGACCACGTGCATCTCGTAATGGCCGACGTAGTTCTGCGTGCTCAAAAGCTTCTGGCCGTTCACATAGACCTCGGTGTCCTCGTCATAGGAAATCACGATCGCGGCGGCCGTTAGCTTGCCGCCGTCGTACTCGAACGTCTTGCGGAGATAGATGTCGCTGGTGGTCCAGGGCGTCTTGGTCGGCCAGCCGGGGTCGTGGCCAAAGGGGGCCAGGGCCGAGGGCCAGGCCGCGTCGTCGAACTTTGGCGCGGTCCAGTCGCCCTCGGGCGCCTTCGTCACGTAACGCCACGGCGTAGAAAGCTGGCCGTCCTGCTGGGCCCCGACGAGAACCTTCCAATCGGTCGCGGGACGAAACGCCGGCTGCTGAGCGGTCGCCTCGCCGCTCTCGTAGGCTGCCTTGCGCGCGGTGATGGCGCGGATCCGCGCCAGGTCAAACTTCGGCCGGCGGTTGTAGTAGTACAGCCCGTTGTGCTCCTGCTCGACGTCGGTCAACTGCGTGTAGCAGAAGCCGAACAGGTTTGGATTGTCCAACAGCGCGTCGAGCGTACCCTGGTAGCGGGCGTAGAACTCGTCCAGGTTTTTCGGGCCCGCGCCGTAACCCCAGCCCCCTTCGGTCGCCCAGCCGATGCCGCCAATCTCGCTGATCATGAAGGGCACGCCACGATCGGCCGTCCCGATCGGGTTATAGCCGTATCGCGCGGGCATAGGCAGACCAGCCTTGGCAAAATAATCGACCCACCGCTTGCGGAAAGTGACCGGATTGCCGTCATAGTCGTGGGTGTCGCGGACATCCGGATTGGGCAGGCTGTGCGTATAGCCGCTCGTCTCGATCAGGGGCCGCGTCGGATCGACCGCCTTGGTCACGTTCCAGATGAGCTGTTGGAGCTCGGCGGCCGACTGGCCGGTCTCGTTGAAGGGACACCAGCCGATGACGGCCGGATGGTTGCGGTCGCGCAAGAGCACCTCGGTCCACTCGGTGACGTAGGCCGCATACGTCTCGGGCCGGTAGCTACAGCCCCAATTGGGAAACTCGCCCCAGACCAGGTAGCCGAGCTTGTCGGCCCAATAGAGGAAGCGCGGCTCGAACACCTTTTGATGGAGCCGGGCGCCGTTGTAGCCGGCGGCCATCGACATTTCGATGTCGTGCCGGAGGGCCTGGTCGCTGGGCGCGGTCCAGACGCCGTCGGGATAGAAACCCTGGTCGAGGATGAGCCGCTGGAAGATCGGCTTGCCGTTGATGAGGATCCGCCGCCCGTCGATCGTGACTTTCCGCAGACCGAAGTAGCTTTTCAGGTCGTCGATGGTCTCGTTGCCGCGCGTAAGCGTCAGTTTCAAGTCATAGAGAAACGGCGAGCCGGGCTCCCAGAGCTTTTTCTTGCTCAGGTTGATCACCAGCCGCCGATTGCGCCACGTGCCTGTGGCCGTATCAGTACCGACCGACTGGCCGTCGGCCAGGGCCTCGGCCGTGAGCTTCAGTCCGTCGTCCGGGCCGTTGACGGAAGCCTCGACGAGCACGCGGCTGCGGTCCGGATCGGGCACGATGGACAGGCTTTCGACGAACGACGAGCCGACGGCCTCGAGCCAGACCGGCTGCCAGATGCCCGTGGTGCGGGTATAGATGCAGCCCTCGCTCTTGACGGGCGCCTGCTTGCCGCCCGGTTGCAGACCGCTGCGGAGATCGTCGAACACGCGGACCACGATCTCGTTCGCGCCTTCGTGGAGCAGCGAGGTGATTTCGAAGGCGAAGGCGGCGTTTTCGCCCGTGTGCGTGCCGGCCAGGCGGCCGTTGACATAGGCCCACGTCTTGTAATCGACGCCGCCGAAGTGCAGGAGGATGCGTTTGCCCTTCATCGCGGCGGGCAGTTCGAAGGTGCGGCGATACCAGCAGTGTTTGAAGTATTCCTTGTTGCCCAGGCCCAGGCCCGAGAGTTTACTCTCCGGGCAGAAGGGGACGACGATCGTCTGCGGCAGGTCCTTGCCGGAGATGAGCCCGCGGGCCTCGCCATCGCCGGCCTTGTCGATTTCGAACTGCCAGGGGCCGTTGAGGGAGAGCCAATTCTCGCGAAAGGCGTCCGGCCGCGGATGTTCCGGCCGGGGCAGTTCGGCGTTGGCGATCGGACAGGCGAGCCAGAGAAAAATGAGTGCCGGGATTGCCGTTTTCATCGACGCTGCTCCTCGGGGGTGGATAGTTCGATTCGGTAGGAAACCCTGATTCTAGGCCATTTTGCCGGGCGGGGCAACCGAGCGGACGACGTGGGTACAGCATTGGCTTATGGCGATTTTGGAGCGGGACGTGTAGCGGGCGGGCTTGCCCGCCGTGTTGGAACGCGGCCCCCGCGACGTCATTGTTGACAAGCCGGCGGGACAGGATACGTTGTGGAAGGAAGAGGGGGTGGACGTGGTCGCTTCAGTGTAAGAAGGAAAAAAGGAAAAGGGGGAAAAAGGAAATATTTCCCTGAAATGGTTTTCCCTTTTCCCCCTTTTCCTTTTCCCTCTGTTACACTGATCTTTCCTCACCGAAATCGCTGTCCCGAGGGAGTTGAGTATCATGTGCCCTGAGTCCGCGCTACGCCGTTCGATCTTTTGCCTTGCTTCGCTCTTAGCCGGCGTCATCGAAGCGGCCGAGCCAACGCCGCAGTTCCTCTCCGACGCCCTGGCCGACCGGATCAGCTCCTCGCAGGCATGGGGCAAACTCGGACTCAATACGGCCGTCCAGCCCGCCGGCCGCCCGGCCGCCCCGCTCCGCATCAAGGACAAACACTATCAGCACGGCTTGGGCCACCACGCCAGCGGCGAGATCACGGTCGCCTTGGAAGGGCTGTTCCAAACGTTCGAGTGCGAAGTCGGCCTGCAATGGCAAGGCGGCGGCACGCAAGGGAGCGTGGTCTTTCAAGCCTTTGTGGACGACAAGAAGGTTTTCGACAGCGGCGTGATGCGGGAGAACGACCCGCCGCGAAAAGTCCGCCTGCCGGTCGAAAATGCCGACGTGCTGCGGCTGGTCGTCACGGATGCCGGCGACGGCATTGCGTGCGATTGCGCCGATTGGGCCGAAGCGCGGCTCACGCCGGACCCGGCCGCCAAACAGCGCATTGCAGAGACGGCCGTCGACGTCGCCCCGTTCGCCCGCGTTGTGACTTCCGATCCCAAACGCATGACGGGCACGGCCGCCACCCGCGTCCAAGCGTTTCCCGCCGCCGACATCGCGCTGGAAACCGATTTGAAACCGGCCGGCGATGGCAGCTACGCCGTGCCTATGAAGGCCGACGCTCCCGGTTGCATCGGGCTCCGCTGGTATGAGATGCGGTCCCTCAAGTGGCTCGAACTGCACTGGGCCAATGCCGGCGAGCCCGCGGCCGACGCCGTGCGGCCGCAATATTGGGTCGGCATCTCTCCCTGGCAGGGCGAGTGGAAGCCGCTCGCGGCCAAGCTGGAACGGGCGCCGGGCGTTTGGAGTTGGGAAATCGCCCACAAGGATCAGCCGGAGGGTACGTATCGTGTGCGTTGGGTGTTTGCGGCCTCGACGTGGCCGATCACGGTCAAAAAGATCTCCGCCGTTAGCCGCTCGTCGTGGGCTACGGCCGATCTGAGAGTCGAATTGCAGCAGCCGGCCCTCACCCTAACCCAAAGCGAGAAGGGACCGAGACGTCTCCCCTCTCCCGCAAGCGGGAGAGGGGCCGGGGGTGAGGGCGGCAGAAGCCAAGTCGCCGCATCAAATGCCCTCACCCTAGCCCTCTCCCAAAGGGAGAGGGGACCAGCGCCGACGCGGATCGTTATCACTAACGGCAATTTTGTGGAAGCGGCCGGGCAAGCCACCGCACTGGTTCACGAGTGGGATACCGCGCGGCCGCTCGGGCTCAAGGTTCGTTACAGCAAACCCCGTTCTCACAAGGGCGACCGCACCGTGTTGCGATTCGAACTGCCCGGGCAACCGATCAGCGTGGCCGTGGAAGACGTCGTGTCGCACGGATGCGTGTACGTTCCGAGCGCCGGGCTGTTCGTGACGCTCGACCCGCCGTCAACCACGTTGGGGCAATACCTGCAACAAATCGCCGGCAAGAAAACCGTCTTGGAGCAAGTTCGCTCGCTCCCCGACCAGACCTTTGCGGCGGCCATGGCCAAGACGCACAACCCGATCCAGAAGAACGGGCCGATGCTCTTGAGCCTGGCCTGCGACAATCGGAAGTTTGTCGTGGAACGCGACGGGACGATCCGTTTTGATATCTATGATTCCCCCGACGGAAACTACCCGGCCTTGGTTTCGCCCTGCGAATGGTGGCGACGGCCTACGGACAAGCCGTATCCGCAGTTGACGCCGAAGTTCGGCCAAGGTAAGGGGGAGATTTCCCGGCATCTCGACGGCGGCTGGCTGCCCAAGCCGGTCATCTCGCTTTCGGAAAACGGCATCCGCTATCGGCAGTGCACCTACGTGGCCCCGCTCGACGACAAGTCGCCCGCCGGCTGCCCCGGCTGGTATCGGCAGCGGGCGGCGTGTGTGGCCGATTTCACCATCGAAAACACCCGGGCGACCGCAGCCGAGGTCTCGCTTGGGCTTGGCCTTTCGGCCAGCGACGGCAAGACGAAACTGATCGACGGCTTCACGGCCGTACCGGGCGGCATGCTGGCCATCGCCGGCGGTCGCGTGCTCATGTTTTTCGACGCCGGAGGTGCGGCGCCGCTCACGCTGGCCAAACAGTCCGCCGGCGTCTGCCTGAGCGGCAAGCTGGCGGCCGGCCAGTCGGCCCGACTCGCTGTCTATCTGCCCGCCCGGCCGGTGAAGCCTGATGACTATGCCGTTTTGAAAGAGCCCCGGAAGTGGGCCGGGCAGATCGAACGCTACTGGCATGAGCTGTTCGCCCCGGCGATGCAAATCGACGTTCCCGATCGCCTGCTGAGCAACGTGATTCGCGCCTCGCAGGTGCATTGTCTGTTGGCGGCCCGCAACGAGGATCGCGGCAGCCGCGTGGCGCCGTGGGCCGCGGCGATGGTCTACGGGCCGCTGGAAAGCGAAGCCGAGGCCGTCATTCGCGGCATGGACATGTGCGGGCAGAGCGATTTCGCCCGGCGGGGGCTCGAGTTTTTCTTGAAACGCTATAACGCCCAGGGCTTCCTGACCACGGGCTACACGCTGGTGGGCACCGGCGAGCATCTGTGGACGCTGGCCGAGCACCAGGCCCGCTCCGGCGATCGAAAATGGCTCACGCAGTTCGCCCCGCAACTGGTGCGGACGTGCCGGTGGATCGTGGCCGAGCGGGCGAAGAGTAAGCGGCTCGATGCCGACGGGGGCAAAGTGCCCGAATACGGCCTGATGCCGCCGGGCGTGACGGCCGATTGGGAGCGCTACGCCTACCGGTTCTTCAACGACGCTCAGTATTGCCATGGCTTGGAAGCGATTGCCCACGAGTTGGCCGCCATCGGGCATCCCGACGCGCCCGCCCTGCTGGCTGACGCCGCGCAGTACCGGGCCGACCTGTGGCGGGCGTACCGCTGGACGCAGGCTCGCTGCCCCGTCGTGCCGCTGCGGAACGGCACGTGGGTGCCCAACCATCCGGCGATGCTCGACATTTTCGGCAACGTCGAGGAGATGGTGCCGGCCGAGGACGGCAATCGAAGCTGGTGCTACTGCGTGGAGATCGGCACGCACCACATGGCCGCCAACGGCCTGCTCGATCCGCAAAGCGGCGAGGTCGCCCGCATGATGGACTACCTCGAAGACCATCAATTTCTCCGCGCGGGCTGGTTCGACTACACGGAGGAGCAAAATCACCAGGACGTCTTCAATCGCGGCGGCTTCGCCAAGGTGCAGCCGTACTACGCGCGCAATGCGGAGATTTGTGCGCTGCGCGACGACGTGAAACCGTTCCTCCGCTCCTATTTCAATACGGTAAGCGCAATGCTCAACGACGAAACCCTCTGGCACTGGGAGCATTTCCACAACAACGGCGCCTGGGACAAGACCCACGAGACCGGCTGGTTCCTCTGCCAGACGGCCATGATGTTCGCGATGGATCGCCGCGATGAGCTTTGGTTGGCGCCGATGATTTCCGATCGCTGGCTGTTGGACGGCCAGCGGATCGAGGTCCGCAACGCCCCGACGCGCTTTGGCCCGGCAAGTTACACGATCGTCTCGTCGGTCGCCAAGGGACGCATCGACGCCGTCATCGAGCCGCCGCGGCGCGACGCACCCAAGCGGCTGGTGATTCGCCTGCGGCATCCCGAGGGAAAACCGATCCGTGCGGTCACGCTCGACGGCAAGCCGTATCGCGATTTCGATCCGCAGAAGCAGTGCATGAACTTGCCGCCGGGCAAAGAGCGGCTGAAGGTGAGTTTGGAGTACTGATTCTGTAGGCCTATTTCTGGACTTCGAACTTTGCGGTGATGCGCGTGTTCTGGGAAACGTCCACCTCGATCCGCGGCTGCTGGGACGCGATCGAACTCGTCCAACCGCGGAAACGATACTTCCGCCCTTGGCTCGGCTTGGTGGGATTCGAGGGGTCCATGAACTTGCCCAGCCGCTCGCCGCTGCCATAGCCGGTGGGCGTTTTCATGTCGGCCGGCACCACGTCCACGATCTCGACCACGTGCCGGCCGGGCTTCTGGAAGGCGATCGCAAACGTGCCGAAGCTGGGGCCCATCATGTACTCGGTGCCCCACGAGCCGCAGTGGGTCCAGTAGTCGAAGCCATCGACGCGGAAGCGGACCTCGCCCAGTCCGGGCTCGGTGACGACGGTCAACTGGGGCCCGGGCTTGGTCAACTCGTCGGCCGTGTCGGGCACGTAGAGAAAAACGCGGCCGGAGTAGGCCGGGATGGTCAGCTTCTTCGTCTTTGTGGCGTCGACGATCCGCCCCTGGCTGCCGGCCTGCTCGAACTGCCCGTTCCGCAGCACGTCGCGGGGGGACTGGGGATTGTCGAGCACTTTGAGCGACAAGTCGTCGAACCACGCCTTGCCCGACTTGCCGCGAAACAGCGCGTGGCACGTCAGGCTCTTGATGGGCTTAGCCGGCGTGACGGTCACCGAGCTAAACTGCCAGTCGTGCGAGCCGCAGGCGAACGGGGCGACCTGCCCGTACAAAGGCGTGCCGTCCTGGTAGACGATGTCCAGGTAGATCGAGTAATTTCCGTCGCGTTGGCCGGAGACGTTTTCGGCCTTGCTCCAGCCGCTAGCAACGATCGGCACCGGCTTCTGCTGGTTTAGTTCCACGCTTTGCAACAACCCGCTCGTCTCGGCCGCGGTCGTATTCTCGCAGCGGACGCTCCGCGATCCTTCGTGCTTTTCGGCGACGTCGATCGCATAGCCGCCCGGCTCGTAGCGGGCCCAGTGTTCGGCCCCTTCGCCCGATAGATCGCAGAAGCGGGTGGCGGGAATGGGCCGTTTCAGGGCCAGAAAGCCTTCTTTCTTCCGGTCCGGATTGACGGCGACCAGTCCGGCCTCGAAGGCCCGCCAGTAGATGCCGTCTTCTTCCACTTCCTCGCCCAGCGGCTTGCCCAGCCGCAGCCGATAGAGCGCAGCCACCTCGGGCTGGGTGGCGAAGCCGCCATTCCACACGAAGCCGGCCAGCCGCGCCGTGGCGTAGCAGAACAGGGCGTCTTCCTGGATTCCGTAGGGCGTGTGGCCCAGGTAGGAAAGGGCCTGCACCTGTTTGCCCGCCGCGATGTAGGGCCGCAGCTTGATGCCCTGCTCGTGCCAGTGCGTCTTCCAATCGAACCACCGCTCCTTGGAGACCCAGGTGCAGATGTACGACTCGAGCATGTCGGCATCGATGTATTTCCAGTATTCGGCCGGCGTATAGAGGGGGCTGGCCGAATTGACGATCAGGGCTCCTTCGGGCTGGTAACGCTTGATGAGCTGGCGAACGCGCTTCAGGAGCATGGCGTAGGCGTGATTCTGGTCGCCGTAGAGGTGCTCGTGCTTGCCGAACTTGGGGCCAAAACATTCCGCCCGCGAGCTGATGTTGTCGACGAAGACGCCGTCGGCCCCGAGTTTCATGATCCGCTCGACCCAGGCCACCATGGCGTCCTGGTAGGCGGCCACGTTGGGGCACGTGGTGTACATGTTCTTGGCGTCTTCCGATTCCCAGAAACCGGTCCGCTTGAGATTGCCCTGTGCGTCGACCTCGATGAAGTCCGGCCGATCCTTGAGGTTCACGTTCTGGTAGCTTTCCGTGGCGCAGCCTTGATAGAACGTGACGTAGGGGAAGCAGCGGATGCCCAGGGCATGGCAGCGGGCGAAAAACTCGTGATTGATCGGGCAATGGGTGATGAACTTCACCTTCGATTCAGCCAGCGCCTGCCAATCGCCGCCGCTGTAGGCGAATCCGTACGATTCGGAATCCCGCAGCCAGGCCGGCGCCGGCTCGCCGAAGTCGATCTTCGTGGCCGGCTGCGCCATGAGGGCCCGGCAATCGAGCAACATCGACAGGGCGATGGCCGCCAGCAGGCCGGCAGTTCTTGGCCGAAACGTGACGATGTGGTGAGACCTCATGGCACGGTCCCTTTCTGGGCAGGTAGAGGAAGGTGGGAAAACGCGGCGCACCTCGATTATGGACCCTGCCGCGGCCGGGGGCAAGATGCGTGGTGGAGTGGTATCGAGACGTCTGGTTTTAAGCCGCGAAGCGGCGGCAGCCACTAGCCAGGGACGTTAGTCCCTGGAAGGATTACGTCTACTGGACCGGCAGCCCCGGCAGGGGCGACAGAGATCTCTGTCGCCGCTCCGCGGCTCGAACGAACTTCATCAAACGTCTTCACCCAGGGACGCAACCGTTCACAGGCCGAAAGTGTTTTTCTGACAAAAGTGATCTGGACTTGAATGCCGGGTTCGTGCCACAACGATGGCATGGCACCGGTCGTCACGGAAGAACTGATTGCTCGTCAG
>Ga0181520_10013699_pt1 | contig 10177 bp, 10 predicted proteins | sample PEATcosm2014_Bin_29_FD_132451 | JGI IMG/M metagenome (GOLD analysis project Ga0181520, IMG submission 132451) | Peatland microbial communities from MTU Mesocosm Facility, Houghton, MI, USA - PEATcosm2014_Bin02_30_metaG | ecosystem: Environmental > Terrestrial > Soil > Wetlands > Peat | place... | reverse complement strand
GAGGACGACGCTGGGACGCACCTGATGGGTACCGAGCGCGTTCGGCCCGAACTGTCGTAAACGCGCGGCCGCGTCGTCGGACGACAGCCCATCCGGGCCACATCTCAAACGCGAAAGTATCTCGTCGGGCGCGAGCCCGGCGGCCTCGGGCAGGTCCAACTCGCCGAATGAGGCAAGAGTGTTCACGACGATATGGTTAGCTTCACCCTCGGTGACCGATGCTGCAAGCGCCGAGGCCAGCGGCCAGCATCCGGCAAGCGAGTAGTCAGCCGGCCGCTGAGCGCGGCTGTCCTCGGTAAGCCGGTGAGCTCTGCTCGTTTGGACGAGCTGGGCTCATGCAAGGGGCTCACCTCGAGAGCAAGGGTTCGTCGGCGGGTGCGATCCTCAGTTCCGGGGCGACCGTATATCGCCGGAGAACCGCAAGACGGCAAGAAAGCCGACCTCCGCATCGTCGAAACCTCATGAGGCCGGCGAGGCCACAAAGGCGTGGACGCGCCTGATGTGAGGATGTGGTCTGAATTTGTATGGCCCGGCCAGGCGTGATGGGGGTAGAAAACGCACATGACGAGCAAAGCGTCCGACGAGGCCCGCTATCGGGCCAACCTGCAGGGTGAGATTGATTCTGCCACCGTCTATCGGGCCATGGCGGCCGCCGAGAAGAACCCTCAGTTGACATCGGTTTACGTCCGACTAGCTGAGGTTGAGGAACGCCACCTTTTCTTCTGGGAAGACCGACTCCGATCGATCGGAGTCGATCCAGGTCCCCGGCACGCTTCGTGGCGGGCTCGTACGAGGGCTTTTCTCGCAGGCCGGTTCGGTCCCAGGTTCGTGCTGCCGACCGTCGCCTCTCTTGAACAGGTGGATCAGGAGGGTTACGACGACCAGCCCGAGACCGCCGGTACGAACATGTCCGACCAGGAGCGCTCCCACGCCCGGGTCCTGCGCTACATCGTCGGCGGTTCCCCACAGGGCCTCGCCGGACAGACGCTAGCGACGCTCGAGGGTCGCCACCGAGCTCCAGGCGGTAATTCTCTCCGCGCCGCCGTGCTCGGAGCGAACGACGGACTTACCTCCAACCTCGCTTTGGTGATGGGCGTGGCCGGCGCCCAGCTTCAAACGACCGCGATCTTGATCACCGGGCTGTCAGGACTATTGGCCGGCGCCTTCTCCATGGCCATCGGCGAATGGATCTCTGTGCAGAGCGCTCGTGAGCTCTATCAGCGCCAGGTGAGAACCGAGGCTACCGAGATCCGGTCCGTGCCCGACGAGGAACGAGAGGAACTGGCCCTCATTTATGAGGCGAAGGGACTTCCTGAAGAAGAGGCGAAGCAAGTCGCCGAGCGTCTCATGGCCGACGAGCAGGCGGCCCTCGATGCCATGGTCCGTGAGGAGCTCGGGCTCGACCCGGACTCACTTGGTGGCTCCCCGTACGCCGCCGGTGCGGCCTCCTTCCTCCTCTTTTCGATCGGTGCCGTCCTCCCCCTGATCCCCTACTTCATCGCGAGCGGATCCGTCGCCCTGGTGGCAGCCATTTGTTGTTCTGCCTTCGGACTCTTCACCATCGGCGCGCTGATAACGCTCCTGACCGGACGCAAAGTGATCTTCTCTGGGAGTCGTCAGCTGTGTTTCGGGTTGCTGGCTGCGGGCGTCACCTTCGGCCTCGGGCGGCTCATCCGAACTGCTGTAGGCGGTTAGGGTCTATCGCCCGGTCGGTTGCTCACCGAGCAGCACAGGTGCCCCCCGGCGGCTGGAATCAGTAGGGACTACTGGACGACTGCCCGAATACCTCAATCGAAGTGGGTTACGACCATCAACACGCTCGTGACGACCCGTCCGTCCAGTTAAGGATGCGCGGCCATGCCTGAACCCTAACGTGGCTAACAAAGAACTCGTCTGGGCCTTGCCGAAGGCAGAACTACATCTTCACCTAGAGAGTCGATCCTGGGATCATTTCCTTCGGAACAGCTAAGAGAAGCGCATCGACGCCCTCGTATTCAATACGACGGCAGTAGCTCGAAGCGAGCGGTTACCGAGGTCGCCTAGTCCCTCGGTTCCAACACCAGCCCCCTCCGACGACGTTTCATGCCGACCGGGCGCTCGGGCTCCCGAGCGGACCGTACGGCTCCAAGATCATGGCCCCCTGTGCGGTCTCGGAGTTGTCTGTGGTGCTCGCCGACCATCCGCGCGAGCTCGACCCGCGAGTTAATGCGCAGCTTGCGAAAAATCTGCCGCAGGTGCGTGTCAACCGTGTGGGGAGACATGTAGACACGTCGGCCAGCTTCACGATTTGTCAGTCCCCGTGCCACGACCTCCGCCACGGCACGCTCAGCGTCGGTCAAGCTCGCCCAAGCAGACTCGTCTGGGTCTGCAAACGGTGATCGAGAAAGGATTCGCGGTTGGACCGAAAGTTGCGCAAGAGCCCCCACGATCGCGTCCTCAGCGACAACGGGTCGGTACCGGGCGATTGCGCACAAGCCGGAACTCAGCGCAATACCGTCGATGCGCCTGCGGCCGTCGGCCAACGCCGTCTGGGCTTGTGTCCATAAGCGGTCGCGATCGGCGGGCAGTAGCAATTCGGCGGCACTCAGGTTCGCGATCATGACGCGCTCGCTCAGGCCCACGATTGCGCCCCGGTATCGCTTTCGTAGTCGGAGAAAGCCCTCGAATACGAGCCAATCGGGACTCGAGGAGTCCGAGCCGATCGATTCGCGTCGTTCACGGTGGACTCGGTCGATCGATGCCTGAGACAGATCTTGTGTACCCCACGGCATGCAGTCGCTGTCTTCAAAGGGAGGCGTGAGTGACATTTGGGTTCGCGCCGCGAAGTGGTCGTTCACGCGCGAACCGGTCTTGGCCATGAAGACCGTGGTCCGTAATCGGCCGGTGGTCTCGATGCAGGCTGATACCTGTTGGATCGCCTGGTGCCTCGCTCCGGAACTCGTGTAGGAGATCATTGAGCACTTCGTTTCATGCCCGGCCGGGCGCGGCACCTACCCACGTGGATGGGTTGCCGTGAGGCGTCACGGCCGGCTTCGTTCAAGCCTGAGAGCCCTTGGCTCACGGATTGTCCGCAGGCTGGAAACGACCGAATCGCTCGCTTAGCCGGTTCGAGGCGATTCGCCCTCCATCGAGGTCGTTTTCGAGCTGCGATGTCCTCCCACTCAAGGCACGGGACCGCGTTCATATGTATAGCCGACCACAAAGAGGATGCGCAGTCTTCAGTAGTGCCTACTAGTCTGCAAGTGGCCTCTACTGGCTGGCTCGGCTGGCGTTTGTCGACCACTTGACGTGGTGGCGCCGGAAAGGGCAAATGACTCTGAGAAGAGGGCCCACCCCTCAGGTGGTCAGCCAGACGCCTTGGTGGGACTGCCTGGGTCGAGCGCCACCGTCGACCTTACGGCACGTCTTTGTCCGAGACTCGCCGCATGACGTGTGACTTGAGGACCTCGAACTCATCTTCGGTTATCATGCCGTCCCGCCTCAGGTCAGCGAGGCGGGAGAGTTCCTGGGCTGGGGATTCGCCGTCGTCGCGTGGCTGACGCGCATAGTCCGTGAACGACTCGCCGGACTGCTGTGCCTGCATTTGATGGACTCGCATCTTGTCGCCGCGAAAAATGAAGTAGGCGATGATCCCGATGATCGGAAGGAGGAGCACCAGAAGAACCCAAAGAGCTTTCGCCCAGCCTGCCAGGTCGTGACTGCGAAAGATGTCTATGAATATTGAGATCGACAACCAGATCTCGACAAAGAACAGGACGAACCAGAGAATCGAGTAGACGACCTGCCCGACTCCGAATGTTGTTGCGATCACGGGGACTCCTTTAGATGAGGGTCCGCTATAGCTGTCCGATTCGCTGTGCCGTCTGGCAAAAGGACCGGCCTACCGAAGAAGAAAGTCCGGACGACTCATGGGACCGGGACAATCTAGGGAACGATGGTGATACGGTTAACGACCTCAGCTACTCTTGGCGCCCCCGATGCTATCTCCTCAGCCTTCTCCTTTGCAGCCCAAGATCCGCTCATGCCGTCGAGGTAGACAGTGTGATCGGAGCTCGAAACCTTGATCAGCGAGTCGTCGATCAACGCGTTGCGCCGCAGCGCCTTACGGATGCTTTCGTTGACATCCTCCGGCAGAGGCTCGTCCGAAACTACTATTTGGTTGGAGAGACCGAGTACTCCCTTGAGCTTTTCGACCGCACGCTCCGCCGCGCGTCGCTGGTAGTGCCGGTGGACATGGCCGCTGAGGGTGACCCAACCGTCAGTCACTTGGGGTGTCACCGCTCCGGCGGGAACGAAGCGGTCGGCGTCGAGTGCGGCTTTGCAGTCAGCTGCGATGCTGGCATCTGCGATAACCTCGCCGAGGGGCCCGACGAGTAGCAGGTTGTCGACGTCCTTTACACCTCGCACGCTCTCGGCGTCTTCCGACGCTCTTATCAGGTCGAAGTATGTGTCTACAGCGCCGGTCAGGGTGATGCGCCCGTCGTTCGCCTCGACGAGGATGCGCCGGCCGTCAAGCAGTGGGTCCCAGGTGAGCTCGTCGCTTACGTCTCTTGCGAGGAGACTCTTCGGCTTGTTCATGATGTTCCTTTCTGAATGCAGAGATGTGCAATGTCAATTGTGAGACCTGGACGTGGCCGGCACATCACGCGATTGCGGGAACTTTGATGAGTTGATCACCGCACTCGTTTTGCTCGTGCGGCAGGCATATCGTGTTTCCCATGTTCGCTAGGCTTTTGCCCGCTTTACCGGCGGCGACACCTTCGGGCTGGACCAAACGATGACAGTCGGGCCCGAGCCGCAACAAGACGGCCTTTTCAATTGGAGGACCCTAGCCAAGCGGGCGGCAGCCGTCGCGGTAGCCGGCGTGACCATCTACATCGTGCTGCCCAGCGTTACCCGCGTGCTGTCGTCCTGGCCGCGGTTGTCGAGGCTGAATCTCATCTGGTTCGCCGTCGCGCTGGTGGCGGAAGTGGCTCACTTTGTGTGCACGTTCGCCTTGCAGCGCCTGGCGTTGCGCACCAATGGCTGGTTCGCCGTCATCACCGCGGTACTGACCGGCAACGCCATTACCAATATCATGCCGGGCGCAGACGCCGCAGGTGCCATCGTCCAGTTCCGGATGCTTGCAGCTGCCGGGATGGACGTCGACACCGCCGTGAGTGGCCTCACCGCTTTCTCGCTGATCCAGATCGGCGGTCTCCTCGCGCTGCCGATTTTCGCGCTTCCCGCCATGGTGGCCGGCTCGCCGGTCGGCCGCGGCCTTGTCAACACAGCCATCGTGGGTGCAGTGGGCTTTGTGCTCTTCGCGGCATTCGGGCTGGTGTTCTTGCGCACCGACCCTCCCTTGGCGTGGCTTGGCCGGAACCTCCAGTGGCTGTGGAACCGGATCCGTCGGCACCGGCAGCCCCTGACTGGGCTGAGTGAGCGGTTGTTGCGCGACAGGAATGCCGTACGGTCGGCGCTCGGCGCTCAGTGGCAGAAGGCAGTTCTACTCTGCGCCGCCCGGCTTGGATCCGACTTCAGCTGTCTCTTGGCTGTCTTGTGGGCGACCGGCAGTCATCCCCGCCCTTCGCTGGTTCTCCTTGCCTATGCGGTCGCTGGCGTGGTCGGCCTCATCCCCATCACTCCCGGAGGCCTCGGCATCGTCGAGGCGAGCCTGAGCGGGATGCTCGTTCTCGCCGGTATCGGTGCGGGTGACGCTTTTCTGGCGACGCTCGCCTACCGAATCGCGTCCTACTGGCTCCCTCTTCTGGCTGGACTGCCGGCCTATTTGTTGTTCCGCCGACGTTACGGGTTCGCTGACTCGAGTACCACGAAATCGAGCCGCTGAGTCATCCGCCTCGACGCGAGCGTGACAAGAGAGGCACCGCTTCGCGTCCTCGGTGACATCACCTTCTTCTATTGAAGATGTTCAGGAAGAAGAGGAACATGTTGAGGGCGTCAAGGAAGATGGACGCAGCAATAAGCGGGGCGGAATCAAAGTCGCTTACAGTGCGCAACCGCTGGAAGTCGAACAGGGTGAGTCCTGCGAATATCACCAGTCCGGCAACGGAATAAATGATCGAGCCGTTCGGTATCTGCGCGAAGATTGTGACGATGCCGAAGATAATGAGCGCCAAGAGCGCCCAGAAGCAGACTCTGGCGATACCTGAGAAGTCTCGTCGGCTTGCGTAGCCCATCGTGCCAAGTCCGACCATGAAAAGGGCAGTGGCCCCAGCCGCCTCCCAGAGCACCTGGGGACCCGCGCTGGCGTAGTAGACGACAGTCGGCGCAGTCGCACATCCCATCAAGAGTCCGAATCCGAACAACAAGCCAACCGCGGAGGATCTTGGCTTCCGAACCGCGACCCTCAAGCCAACCAGGCATGCGAGGGCAGCTAAGAAGAAGACCCATCCCCAGCCGTAGGACAAGCTACGGCCGAGGTAGCTCCCAAGCGCGAAAATGCCAACCGTGGCGGCGACGTACCCCATCGTTTGACTGAATAGGGAGCGGGCGTCTTCCGCGCCACGTACTCCGCCAATAGTGGTCCTGTGATCTAGATCGTTGTACATCCGCCCTCCTATGGTGTGGTCGCGGCTGGCTGAGAAAGTACGCGGCCCGCGTTTGTGCTTACAGAAGACCACTTCAGAAGCTCGACGTCCTCAGTAGTGGCTACTAGATTCGGACGATCGAGCTACTGAACAGCTACCGACGGTGTCGCTTGAGCCGGGAGGACGCGCTGCGGGCGGTGCCGAGGCCGATCACCGTTACCTACGACAGCAGTCCGCCTCGCGGTGCCGTAGCGACTACTGAGGAATGATTGAGTCGGACATGGTGGACTGCAGGCATCAACCTCACACAAGAACCGGCTAACTCCGGGGAGTCATCGGTTATGGTAGCGAGGCAACAGTCAAGAGAACCGGGCTCGCAAGCTGGTGGAGAGCAGCTGACTGCACCGCCGCTCGGATCCCGGCTCGCGGCTGCGAGCGCGTTAGCGGTTTCGGCCCTCACGTTGGCTTTCCTTGTCGTGTTCACGGCCCGAGACCTGGCCTATGTATTGGGCTCGGTAGCTGCCGGCTCCCTTGGGATCTCGGCTCTGTGGATAGCAGCCACCAACCATCGTTTCCGGCTGGGGGCGGCGGTTTCCGCCATCGTTCTGGTGGCCGCGGCCGTCGCCAGCCTCGTGATGGTAGGGCGAGGGGCAGTGGCGGTGGTGACAGTGATCATCGGCATCACAGTCGCTTCGGCACTCGGGACTCTGGCGCTGCGTTGGGAGGTCCATCAGGCCATCGCCGAACGGTGGCACGAAGTGCCCGCAACCAGGCATGGTGTCGTCCTCATGAACCAGAAATCGGGGAACGGCAAGATCGCGAAGTTGCACCTCATTGACGAGGCGCGTCGACGTGGCATCGAACCAGTGTTGCTGGAACGGGGTGGCAACCTGCGGGCGCTCGCCGAAGCCGCCGTTGCTCGGGGCGCGGACGCGTTGGGTATCGCCGGCGGTGACGGCTCACAGGCGGTCGTGGCGGAGGTAGCTGCCAGTCACGGACTGCCGTTCGTGTGTGTGCCAGCTGGCACCCGCAATCACTTGGCGAGCGACCTCGGCATCGACCGCCGTCATCCTGCACGCGCGCTCGACGCATTCGGGGCCGCCCGCGAGGCCACCATGGACCTGGGAGAGGTAAATGGCGAAGTTTTCGTCAACAACGTATCGCTCGGCCTGTATGCGAGCATCGTGGCGTCTCAGAAGTACCGCGAAGCTAAACGCAGGACCGTAGCTGAGATGCTGCCGGACTTGCTAGGGCCGCGAGCCAAACCGTTCGATCTCGTAGTAGATGGTCCGGACGGAGCGATCACGAACGCTCAAGTAGTACAGATCTCCAACAATCCCTATGTGCTGTCGAGTGTGAACGGATTCGGTTCTCGTTTTCGGCTGGATGGCGGCGTGCTCGGCATAGCGACCCTTACCGTCAACGGCCCGTCGGACATCAACCGGCTCGTGGCGCTGGAGGCAGCGGGCCATCCCGAGCGCTACCAAGGCTGGCGGGACTGGACTACCACAAACCTCGAAGTGCGGGGCCCGTCCATGTTCGCTGCTGCAGTGGACGGTGAAGCGCGCATCTGGACAACTCCGCTCCACTTCGCCGTCCGACCAGGCGCGCTTCGTGTCCGTGTCTCCCTTGACCAACGGGGCGCTTCACCTGCCTTTCTCCGTGCGCCCGTGGCGGTCTCCACCTTGCTCGGCCTGGCGCGCGTGGTGGGAGGATATCCGAGTGGAATCGTGGCCAAGGAGGCTAAAGCGTGACATCCACCGATCGAACCTGGGCGTCGCCGGGCAGTCCGTCGCCGACCCGATCTCCCCGAGAACTAGCTTGTCGCCTGCTCGGGGAAATAGACACCCTCGACTTTGCGATCTACGACGTGCTTGCCCACACGCCTACGCCGACCCTGGACGTGCCGATGACATGGATCTCGAACGCCGCAAACTACTCCCGCATTTCGATCGCGATAGCGAGCGCGCTTGCGGTCGCGGGCGGTAAGAGGGGCAGGCTCGCGGCCGTTCGAGGTCTAGCGGCGGTGGGCGCTTCGTCGTTAAGCGCTGATTTCGTAGCGAAGCATCTTTTTCCCAGGAGCAGGCCGGACCGACAGACTGGCGTCGCAGGCCGTCAGGCGCGTATGCCGAAGTCGAGCTCCTTCCCCTCGGGTCACACGGCGTCGGCCTTCGCATTTGCCTACGCAGTAGCGGCCGACGTTCCTCAGCTCTCGCTACCGCTGTTCGCTCTCGCGACCGCCGTCGGCTACAGCCGGATCCACGTTGGAGTTCACTACCCAGCAGATGTCGTAGGAGGTGGACTCCTCGGACTAGCCGTGGGATCTGGTTTGCAACTGGCCTTCCATCGTCTCGACCAGAGGAAGGGGAAATAAGGACAACCAGCAGAAAACTCAGCCCGTCACGGCCTGCCTCAGCTCAAAAGCCATGGTTGAACCCGAGGCGCAAGAAACGCGCCTGGTTGGGCACCCCAACCGCGCTGTCACGGGCGTCAGCAACACTCAGGTGTCTTTGCGCGAGGTGTCACAGAGGCTGCCTGAGAATCTGCAGGTCTCCCATATCATCAGCGAAGTCTGAGGGCCTGACACCTTGTCCTATCGAGGCTGGGATCCGGGGACGTGCGGGAGTCTCCGCCGCTGGTTTTGTCAGACCTCCTTTCCTTTGGCCTCCAGTTCCTCAACTAGGGCACCGTATCCTGCGCCGGTCAACATCCGGCGGAGGTCGACGGCCTGCTGGATGTCAATGTCCTTGTGTTTCGGGCGGGTGAGGACTTCGGTCTCATCGCCCAGATGAACTAGATACTTACCGTCGTGGCGCTGCTCGACCGACCCGACGGCCTCAAGTAGCGACAGGACAGCCTGCCATTCGATGTTGTGGCTAGACGGATGTTGAAACAGCTGCAGCAGCGTGTCACGCTGGTTCTTGTTGAGGTGCTCTGACTTCGAGTCGGACGACATCAAGGGCCTCCAGTGAGCTGGGTTGTCTCGAATCAAGTATGAGGGCTAACTCTTCGAGCCGCATCACGCGTTCAAGTGTATTGATGCGGCCTATCTCGCTGGGCGTTGCCTGAGAGACGATGCCGCATTTCGAGTTGTCAGGCACGCTCTACATTGATGAAACAACCTCAGGCCGTCCCAGAGGTCACCAGAGACGACCTCGAGAGAACCAGTGGACTCATGGCGTTCCTTAGCGTTCCCACATCAGTGGTCACTCCTTGAAAACCAGTACACACCACTGAGGACCGATCGCCTCTCTTGTGGTCAGCTGTGTCCATGGACGCGTACCGGACCAGAGTCGAAGTTCGACCGGCACCGACAGCTCGCAACATGCCTTGTCAAGTTGCCATGGCCAGCTGGTCTCTGCACCGACCGAACACGTCCCCGCCGGACGCTCACTTGCCACGACGAGGTCGTTTTCTAGCGGCAAAGGATGATAGATGAGAGAAGCGATGATGATGTTGCTGCACGTCAGCGACATCGCCGTAGTGGCGCAGAATGGCCATCCATGAACCGCGACGACGATTCTCATCGTAACTACTGGCCGCTCGCAGCGCCCCTTATTGTTTTTCTCGCAGGCGCTGACCGGGACCCTTTGAGCTGATCCACCCGTTGTGCGAGTCCGAGACCCCATCATGGGGTAGGGAGGACT
>Ga0181520_10013696_pt1 | contig 10178 bp, 8 predicted proteins | sample PEATcosm2014_Bin_29_FD_132451 | JGI IMG/M metagenome (GOLD analysis project Ga0181520, IMG submission 132451) | Peatland microbial communities from MTU Mesocosm Facility, Houghton, MI, USA - PEATcosm2014_Bin02_30_metaG | ecosystem: Environmental > Terrestrial > Soil > Wetlands > Peat | place... | reverse complement strand
GGTTTCACTAAGGACATCGACATTGGAGACTGTCACCGCGCTGTTATCGGCACTGGTTGCGGAAACCGTGGTCATGGGACACTCTGCATTTGCTTGTACCGCGGGGACAAATCCGGTTCCGGTGATGGTGACGTATTGGTTTCTTCCCGCGTACCAGATATCAGGATCGAAGGATGTAACCACGGTCGGAGGTGGGCAGATATAGATATAGATGCCGTACGACAAATTTAAGGTACCATCGGGGGTCGTCCAATTGACCACCATATAGTCGGTATTCGCCAATGGCGATGTGCTCGTCCAGGTGTAGTCGATTTGATTGAATTGATAGGTATTACCCCCGCATTTATCGCCAGTTGGCAATGGTGCAGTAACAAACTGTGTCGAGTAAGTGCCATTCGCTGGCGGCGTTGGCACAGCCCAGCTACCGCTCGAAATGAATGCACAGGTGCTTTCATCGTATTCGACCAAATCGATCAACCAAGTCAAGACTTGCGGTTGTACGATGTACGCATACGCACCATCAAGCTGGGAGTTGGCTTGAGTTGCGAGCCGATGCATGGCATACCGGGCGTTGCTTGGCTTGGGTAGTATCCGGGCTACGGCGGTTTGCGCATTCATGGTTTCTGCGGCAATGCAGGTCGCCAGAATGAGGATACAAGCAACAAGGCTGGATGTGCGTGGCAGAGAGTGGCGAAGAAAGGCTCGATCATTGCGGTAGAAAGAGAGGAATAACCCGTGAATTGCCCCCCAAAAATTGTTCAAAGGCTTGCGCATGGGTTAATCCTTTCCATGTTTGGCTGCGAATTAGGCCCGGAAACGACTGCGCAGCTAGTCTAGCGCAATAAGTGGAGAGATGTATTACTAAAAAACAAATCTTTGGTAACCGGAATAGGCTTTGGATGTCTAACGGGCGGGATCAACGATCCGATGGGGGTTGGTCCAGTTTGGTGATGTGGATTGTGGATTGGCTCTCGGGGACTGTGCCGTCGTTGAGCTGGACCTCTAGGGGCTTGCCCTGGATGAGGATTCTCTCGGTGAGTTTGCCTCGGGCGGGAATGCGGACGCGGTGGGTGACGGAGCGGGCTTCATTGCCAAGGCCGGAGCGGACGGTGACGGGAACCTCGACCTGGGCGTAGCCGTTGTTGACCACTTCTACGGCGACCAGCCAGTTGCCGTCGGCAACCGCGGCGGGAAAGACGGCATTGATGCCGAGGTCGGGCAGGCCCTTGTCGGCATCGACCCAATCGGCAAAGAACCAGGCAAGATCGGGCTGGGTACTGGCTTCTTCGAGGATTTTCTGGAAGGAAACGGCTGCGGGCTTGGCTGTTTCGCTGGCGGGCGAGGCATAGGCTCCATAAGCGCGGAGAGCGGCGGAGAGGGCCTGGGGACCGTCGATGTCGCGGAGCATCCAGAGGACGAAGGCGGCTTTGGTGCGGTAGTAGACGGGCGAGATGGCCTGGGGGAGCGGCTGGCCGGAGCTTTGGCCTGGGCTTTCCGGCTCGGCAAGGGCCAGGGCTACGCGGCCGGATTCAAGGGTGCCGAGAGCGGCTTCACGGCCGTGAAGCTTTTCAACCCAGAGGCTGCCCATGAAGGCGGCAACGCCCTCGTTGAGCCAGGCGGGCGGCGGGTGCGGTGAGTTGGGCGCGAGGAGCCAGGCGTGGGTGAGGGCGTGAACGAGAACGCCGGCGAGGGCGTCGGGCTTGGCTTGAGGGCCGGAGTCGCCGAGCGGTGCGGCCAGCAGCGCGCCGGTCTCAAAGGGGGCGTCGTCGGGATCGGGCAGGTCGAGAAGAGTGAGCTGGGAGCGGGGCTGGTGGCCGAGCCAGAATTGAATGAAGGGCGTTACGGCGTCGGCCGCGGCGGTCCAGGCATCGATGGAGACATTGTCGTCGGGAAGCGTGAAGGCGGTGAGGTTTGCGCCGGGATGCGGGGTGCGCGTGGCGATGAAAAGACTGGGAGCCTCAAAGCCGAGGATGGTAGTGCCGGTGTCGGCGGTGGCGACGCTGGCGACTTCCTGATTCTGGTCCAGCGAACTGGAGGGCTCGGTGACGGCGAGCGGGAGTGGGAAGCCGTTGACGAGGGCGATGTTGGGAGTCTTGCCGTGGGGGAATTCAATGGCGAGACGGAGGCGGAATTGCGCGCCAGAGAGACGGAGCTTTTGTTCGCCGATCTGGTCGAAGAGGCGCGCGCCGTCGCCGAGAAGGACGGGGAGGCTGGAGACGGGGTACCAGACGACGTTGCCAAAGCCGCGCAGGCCGGTAAAGGCGAGACCGATCTGGTCCCAGTCGGAGTGCGAGGCCGCGGGGGCCGGCGCGCCGACGGCTAGTAGACGCTGCGCGGAGGCGGCGATTAGGCCGGAGTAGGTGACGTCAAGCTGGAGACTCTGGCCGGGAGCGAGGGGCTGGGGGAGCGGGATGGCGGCCTCATGCAATTGGCCAGTGTGGTCGGCGTCGGAGTTGAGGTTGGCGACGGAGAAGGGGATTTCCTTGACTGCCGAGGCGGTGGGGGCTCCTGAGACCTTGAGGCGGATGCTCTCCCAGTTCAGCGAGGAGGAGATTTGCAGGGGGATGCGGGCGAGCGGGGAGTTACTGTCGTTGCGGAGGGTGAGCAGGGCGCGGACGGCGATGTGCTGGGCCTCGGGGCGGAGATGCACGTCGAGATCGAGGGCGGTGAAGGTGACGGCCTGGCGGTCAGTGTCTTGAATGGTGGAAACGGCGGCGACTGGGATGGCGGGCTGGGCGACGGGCGGGGCGGATTGGGTGGTCTGGCCGTTTTCGTCGGTGGAGCGGGAGAAGATGACCTTGCCCTGGGGCTGATCTTGTTGAGGAACTGGGTGCGCGGACGCAGTTTGCGCGGCGCAGGCCTGAGCCGCGAAGGTGCAGGCAAGGGCGAGTGCGAGGGCGCTTTGATTTTTCAGTATTTGCATAAGGTCTCGATATATCAACTGTACAGCTAATTGATTGCGCTGACATTTACGGGAGCCGATCCGGGTTTGAGTCTGGATTCATAGAACAAAGACGTCAGAAATGCGGGGAGGGTTAGCGTTGTCCCGATGGGACTCCGGGGGAATTGCCGGTAGGTTCGACCCCATTGATTCGGCCCGAAAATACAGCGCTTTGTGCCCATCCATTCCGCTCCTGAGCGCGGCGGAAGGATCTGCGATTTCTTCAGCGGAACGGGTGTGAGAGCACGAATCTAAATCGAAACCTTGTTCGTGAGGCAGCGAAGCCCCGTGAAACACCCGCTCCGCCCGCCACGTGCAAATCCCGGCCATTTGAAAGAAAATAGATCCAGAGTATTTTGACGCACAATTGAGGAACGATTGACAAGACCCCAGATTGAAATCCCCCAAGGTACCGCCGGCCAGTTCGAGCGGCTGGTTCTGGCCGCCAACCCCAAAGTTGCAGTCTTCGACTGCGATGGAACCCTCTGGGGCGGTGACGCCGGCTACGGCTTTATGGCTTGGTCGCTCGAGCAGGGCCTGGTTTCGCGCTCCACCACCGACTGGATCGACACCCGTTACCGCGGCTATCTGGCCGGCCAGGTCAGCGAGATCGCCATCTGCGGCGAGATGGTCCAGATCTACGCCGGTCTGCGCGAAGACGAACTGCGTTCAGCCGCCGCGCAATATGTCGACAAGTTCGTTCGCCCGCGCATCTTTGCCGAGATGGCCTCTCTGGTCGCGGCGCTCTCGCGGGCCGGCGTTGAACTCTGGGCCGTCAGCTCCACCAATAAGTGGGTCGTCGCTGAAGGCATTCGCGACTTTCCCTTTGCGGAGACGCGCATCCTGGCTGCCGAGGTCCGCGTCTCGCAGGGCCTGCTGACTTCCGAGATTCTGGACGTGCCCACCGATGAGGGCAAGGCCGTCGCACTCCGGCGGGTTGGGCTTGACCACCCCGACGCCGTCTTCGGCAACTCGATTCACGATTTGGCCATGCTCGAGATCGCCCGCCAAGCCTACGCGGTCAACCCCTCGCCGGCGCTCACAGCCGCCGCGGGCACCCACGGCTGGACCTGCTTCCGTCCTCAAGCCGCCGAAGGACTCCAGACCGCCGTCGGAGGAGAATAATCCCTCCGCCCGAGAGACCCAATCGACAAAATTATTCGCCGGACCAATCGAGCCATTTTCCTGCCAATCGCTCGTAATACGCGCGCCGCGCCCTGCAAACCCTTTGCTGCGTTTACACTAATGGGGTGGAAGAACTGTCGCCAAACTCCGATCCTCGCCCCGCTGGTCCCGCGCTCCGCTTGGTTGCGGCGGCGTTGATCGTCCGCAACGGCGAGGTTCTTATCGGGCAGCGCCGTCCCGAGCAGCCCATGGCCCTCAAGTGGGAGTTTCCCGGCGGCAAGATCGAGGCCGGGGAGAGCCCTGAAGAGGCTCTGGCCCGCGAGCTCGACGAGGAACTTGGCATTCGCGCCATCATTGGCCCCCTGGTCACTCGCGTCCGCCACAACTACCGCCATGGCGGCGCCGTCGATCTGCAATTCTTCACCGTTCACGAATTCGCCGGCGAGATCGAAGCCCGCATCTACCACCAGGTCCGCTGGGTCAAGCTCCAGGATCTCTCCGGCTACGACTTCCTCGCCGCCGACCGCGGCCTGATTCGCGACCTGGCCGCCGGCAAATTGCTCTAGCGGCTACACTCCAGACCCAATAATCCGGACGTCTCACCCATATGAATTGTTAAATTCTCCTGGCCGTGTAAAGATCGCCGCCACTTGCTCCGATATTCAAGTTAGGCTACACGCGATCGCAGCGGCTTCATCATTGCCACACGCGGATTTTGAAATCGTGGGGCAATGTTTCTGAATGAGCTATCCGGCTCTCTGAACGCTTTGACGTTGAAGATAAAACCCTTCCATGCGTTGCTTTTGCGCGCGCATGGATCACTGCCCAGGAGCGGTTGACGAACAATGGCATCCCGCAAACAGCGAATTATTTTGACCTTGGCAGTCACGATCTTTACAACAGTCTGCGGCATCCTGGCCGGTTATCAGTTGGCCCGCGCCATTGCCGCCAGGGTGACTGATAGCAGGCTCTTCCAATACGCAAGCCTGCTCATGGCGGACGGAGAAGCCTCTTCGGCTGAGTTGCGCACGGTTCTGGCCGCCGTGGGCGCCTCGCAGCGCAGCCCTTGCTCGACCGACGAGATCGCCTACTTCCGCGCCCTCATCTTCGAGTCGGATTACCTGAAGGACGCCGGCCGTATGCACAACGGCATGATCGCGTGTTCGGCTGCCTTGGGCAAGCTGGCGCAGGCGCGCGGGCAATTCCAGGCGGATTTCACGCTGCAAGACGGAACGGCAATCTACACCGGCCTCGCCCCTTATCGGAATCCCGATCTGACCGTTCTGGCATTGCAATTGGGCGACTCTTATGTTGTCTTTACTCCGCTCACGCGTATGCATCTTCAATCGCCTCCCATGCATTACACCGAGACGACAATGGACGCACCCAGCCAGAAACCGGGCTATTTGCTCGGCGAAATTTCGGCGGCCAGCCTGCCAATCCTCACCAGGGAGGGCCAATACCGGCAGGGAGAGACTCTTTACGCGACCCGGTGCTCGATCCGCTTCTTCAATTGCGTTACCGCCTACTCTTCAATGCCAGAGATCGTTCAGGCCAATCGCACCAGATTCCTCGGGTGTGTTCTGTTATGCGGGGCCTTCGGCGCTTTTGCCGGCCTTATCTCTTCCCTGCTTTACCGGCGCAACAAAAGCATCGAGCACCAACTCCGCAGAGCCATTCGCAGGGACAAGCTGCACATGGCCTATCAACCCATTGTCGATCTGCGCAGCGGACGCATTGTGGGAACCGAGGCGCTGGCGCGCTGGACAGACGAAGAGGGCCTGGCCGTCAGCCCCGAGGTCTTTGTGCATATTGCCGAGCAGTGCGGCTTTGTTGGCGAGATCACCAGGCTTGTGCTGCGCCACGTGCTGCGGGACTTTGGCGAGACGCTCCGCAAGCGGCCTGATTTTCGTCTCTGCATCAATGTAGCCGCCGCCGATCTTGCCGATCCGGAGTTTCTGACCATTCTGGACCGCTCCCTCAATCGGGCCGCGGTCGCCGCTTGCAGCCTGGTCATTGAGATCACGGAAGGCTCCACGGCCCGGCATGAGATTGCTATCGAGACCATCCACAGCCTTCGCCAGCGCGGCCACTGCGTGCATATCGACGACTTCGGCACCGGCTACTCAAGCCTCGCCTACCTGCATGAACTCTCGGTCGATGCCATCAAGATCGACAAGTCCTTTACCCAGGCCGTCGGCACGGAATCGGTCGTCGTGGCCATTTTGCCTCAGATTCTCGCCATGGCTGAGGCCCTTGATCTCAAGGTCATTGTCGAGGGCATTGAAACCCCCGTGCAGGCCCATTATTTTGAAGGCTTCGCGCAGCCCATTCTTGCCCAGGGCTGGCTCTATGGCCGCCCCGTCTCCGCTGAAAGATTCCAAAAGCTTCTCGCCGCCGCGGATAAGAAATCGCTGCAACCCGCCCAGGCGGCCTGAGCCGATTTCGAATCCGGCATACAATTAAGGAGGTTTCCCCATGCCGATGAAGAATCCGCCACATCCCGGCAGCGTCGTTTTGTGCGAATGCATCGAGCCGCTGGGCCTAACGATCACGCAAGCGGCGCAGGCTCTGGGCGTCACACGCACCACTCTCTCTGAACTGGTCAACGGCAAGCGCGGCATCTCGACGGAGATGGCCATCCGGCTCTCTCAGGTCTTTGGCGGCAGCGCCCAAAGCTGGATCACGCAGCAAGCTCAGTACGACCTTGCGCAGATTCCCGCGGGGCGGATTCAGCTCAAGCGGCTGGCTGTGGCGTGAGGATTCGCTACGATTCCCCCCACATGCGAGACTTTGGAAAAACCTGTCCCGGCCGAAGGTTCCAACAAGCCGTAAGAGGCCCGGGATTCGGTGGTGACTAGAAATGACTTTAAATCAAAGTCGTCCTGAAGCACATTGTGAACAGACTGCGCTATTCCTTGTGTGATGTTTGGGAATTCGGTTCCAATATGGAGATCACATAACGCAACTATCGTTTCTGTTTTAATAAAATTCTGGGCGAAGTCCAAAGATTTGACGAACTGCAAATAGCTAATCAGTGAACACCATATAATTTGCGCTTCATCACCGAGACTACGGGCACACAAATCAGACAACATTGGAAAAACTGAGTATTGCAGAGAACTCTTGTAGCAGTTCGCCGGGGCTAGTCTGTTGTGCATCATCGCCATTGCGGGCGCATCAAGTCTAAAGCTCAGAGTAAGTCGAGGATTTCTTGGATTGAAATGGATTGAGCTTGGGCTACTTCAACAGGAATTCCATGAAAAGTGCCTATCTTGAGCGGGTCGTGCAGCGGGACCGAGATCGAATGGGTTGGCGCCGCCTCGTGAAAAAGCCTGACATGGCTCCCCTTCTGGCGAATCACAGTATAGCCGAGCCGCTCCAGAGCGTGAATCAGCCGGTTGGCCGATACCCCGCGCGGCAGCTTCATGCAGCCTCAAGCGCAATCAATTCATCTTTTACAAAATGCAATTGGATGAGTTTAGGCATCTCCGCAGCATCTTCAAAGTGAAGACTCGTCACTTCCCGCACATTGTCGCGCAACTCAGCCCAGGTTTCAGCTTCCGTGAAGATGGACTGCCCCAGCGCCCGGGCTACATAGCCGCCCTCTTCCGCCTCGCGTACCTCGAAGATCAACTCCATGCAAGGATCATAATGGATAAGTCGCTCTCGCGGGCACCCAATCCTTGCGCTTTTTTCTGGCGCAAGGGTGAGAGGTCATAAAAGCGACTGCGAGTGAGCAGCGAGCGTCTGTCCCACCGCAGGTGGCCGGGTGCCTTATGTCTGGATATTAAGAAATGGGAAACCCGGAACCCAACAATTAGTTAGGCAACCCGTTCCTACGGCCGATGGTGCGGGCGAATCAAATCATCGGCCTGCAATGCAGCCATCGCGTAAGCGCGCCCTTGATCGTCGCTGAATTCGACCTCCCACTCCATGCTGAAAAATGGACTAGAGTGCATATTTCGTCAAGGGAGCGCGCTTTGCGTAGAATTACGCTCCTTCGGCGTAAGGTGATTTTAGATATGCAAAAAATAGACAAAGATATGGCGAAGGTGGGGGGCGAAAATCCGCGCACCCCCACCCCCCCTACCCCTAAACTCCGGTTTTTGTGATGGATATTTCGAGTCAAACTCAAATGAATCAATAGGATGACCAATCACAACTGTGTACTTATCAGTAAACAAAAACCCTCGAAAAGCCCTTGTTTTGCTTCCAAGACCGCCCCTTTTGATCGATTTGAGCCCCGAAATGGCCTTTTTTGAACGCTCCGTTGAACGCAGGTTTTTTTCGCGTCAAGCTTGAACAAACCCGCGGAACGGATGATTCTTCCCGGTTTTTTTCAGCGCTCAAGCCAAGCGATTGCGCTGCCAGACCGTCGCGTCAAAGCTGTGGGCGCAGTCGAAGCCCTCGGCGTGGTAGAGCTCGATGGCTTCGGTGTTGGCTTCGGTTACGGTGAGCGAGATCTCCGTGACGCCGATGCGCAGGAAGCAGGACGAGGCCAGGGTGAGCATCATGCGGGCCATGCCGCGGCGGCGGAACTCGGGGTGAACGCAGAGTTGGGTGATGTGGCCGCTCTCTGGACTGACGCGCGAACCGAGCACCAGGGCGACCATCTCGCGGCTGAGGCGATCGACGATGACATGCGAAACCTGCTGGGCAAAGACGCCGCAGCCGGAGTAGCGCACGATGTTGTTGAGGAAGCGCAGAGAGCCGTGAACGGTGCGGTACTGGTCGTTGACGACACTGTCTGGATGGACATGGTAGGCGGCTGAGATGAGGCGTGCGGCGGAGTCCAGATCGTCATCGCGCCAGGGACGCAGCTCAAGCCGGAAGGGAAGATGCATGCTGGGCGCGGGATAAAAGCCGGCCAGCGGCCTGACCATAAACAGGCGGCGATGCATCTCAAATCCAGCGTGGCGGAAGATCTCAGCGTGCGAGCCGGAGGGATGGAGGAGCAGTTGCGATTCGATGCGATCCACCTGCGGCGAGTTCACCAGCAGCTCGATGATATGGCGGAGCAAAGTTTCTTCGATTTCACCGGCCGGGAGCGCGGGGGCCGACGGGTCGTTGACGCTGGGCAGGGCGAAGAGATCGCCGACAATGGCCTTGGCGCCTTCATAGACGCAGAAGACATAGCCGATAACCTGGCCGGCCTCACGAGCCGCGTAACCGGGCAGCATGTGACCGTCCAGATACTGCAACAGCAGCTTGGCGGAGATGTTGTAATCCCAATGGAGGCGCTGCTTCCAGAGCTCGCTTTCGGCGGTCAGCAGGGGGCGCAATGCCGGCGCGGCAAAGTGGCGGAGGTCGAGGATCTCAATGGAAGCGCAGGTCGCCATGGGTTTCCTCAGCTAACAGCTATCAGCTATCAGCTTACAGCTAACAGCCGTCGAAGCTTTGAACAAGTTTATCTGTTGCATCGGACCTTCCCTCAGGGGCTTTACAGGCTACGGAAATTGGCCAGTTTCCACCCCGACGCCATCTCGGAGCCGACTTTTCTCCGGTGCGGCCTGTTTCGCAGCTGTTTTCTGTTTTAGATTCATCCCTGAAGGCCGTTTTTCCGGCCTCCAGGTATACTTCGGCCACAACCGGCCAGCGCTTCAATCGGCATCAGCTGCCGGATTCGCAACAAATTCTGCTATGCCGTGCAGGATGCTCATGCCGCCGGAGAGGTCCGCATCGAACTGAAGCGAAGGGGCAACCGCATTGGAGAATACGACACGCTGATTGCCGGACAAGCCTTCAGCAGCAACCTGATTCCGGTGACTGCCAATTCGCGCGAGTTTGAAAGAGTAAAGGGGCTGGTTGTCAAAGACTGGTCTTTATAACCGGTCTTTTTGGGCTCCTCCGGAACCTCCAATTCAGGTAGAAAAAGAACTAAAACCAAGCAAGAAAACTGACGCGCGAACTGAGCGTTGCAAGCCGATGGGTCCAGCGATCCAGGGATCGATTTCTCCAAATTGAATTGCCTGGGTATCTGCTGCCCTCCCAGGTCTCCCAAGGAACATCTTCACACCTCCGCCGGAATCATGGTTAGTTCGAAGCCGAGTCTTCTGGCTTGGTGGCGGAGGCGGTTCTCGTTGCGCTGTTTGTTTTGCGCTTCTTGTTG
>Ga0181520_10013695_pt1 | contig 10179 bp, 11 predicted proteins | sample PEATcosm2014_Bin_29_FD_132451 | JGI IMG/M metagenome (GOLD analysis project Ga0181520, IMG submission 132451) | Peatland microbial communities from MTU Mesocosm Facility, Houghton, MI, USA - PEATcosm2014_Bin02_30_metaG | ecosystem: Environmental > Terrestrial > Soil > Wetlands > Peat | place... | reverse complement strand
CGTCCACGGTCTTTTGCGTGGCGGTGTAGCTGTGAATCGTCGTCATCAAACCTTCGTCCACGCCGAAACCTTCCTTGAGCAGCACGTGAACCACCGGTGCGAGGCAGTTCGTCGTGCAGCTCGCGTTGGAAATCACATGATGCTGGGCCGGGTCATATTTGCCCTCGTTCACGCCCATGACGACCGTGAGGCAATCGCCCTTGGCCGGGGCCGAAATGATGACCTTCTTCGCGCCGGCGGCAATGTGGCCCTTGGCCTTTTCCACGTCCGTGAACAGGCCGGTGGATTCAATCACCAAGTCCACACCCATCGCCTTCCACGGCAGTTCGGCGGGCGTCTTGGCGCTGACCACCTTGATGTCCTTGCCGTTGACGATGAGCACGTCATCGTCCGGCTTGTCGGCGGCGGATTTCTTCGATCCGACCGTGCCTTTGAAGCGGCCCTGGATGGAATCATACTTGAGCAGATACGCCAGATTGTCCGCCGGAACGATATCGCCGACGGCGACCACCTCGATGTCCTTGCCCACCAGTCCTTGTTCAATGAGCGCGCGGAAGACCAAGCGACCGATGCGCCCGAACCCGTTGATTGCGACTTTCACTGCCATAATTTTTTTGTGTTCTAAATTAATTTGTTGCGTTCAACCGAGTTTGCATTATTAACCATGCACGCCCCGCGGTCAACGACGATTTCCAAAACAAAATTGTCAAACCCCGGACATTTTTTGTGCTGCCGTATTCTGGCCACACAGATCACGGCAAACCGGCCAAATTGCCGGTTGATATTCAAGCTGGATTGTGGAAGGGTTGAAGCGGTTAAACGTATGTTGGAATGGAATCCAGATTATGAGACGGGTGTGCCAGCGATTGACACCCAGCACAGGGTCTTGTTCGACACGATCAACCGGATTGAGATGCTTCTGAACAAGGTGGACATTGACCGAGGGGAAGCTGATTATCTGCTGGAGTTTCTGGAACAGTATGCCGCGCAACATTTCAAAAGCGAGGAGACTTGCATGGCGCGTTACCACTGTCCCGCCCACGGGAAGAACAAGATGGAACACGAGCAGTTCCTGAACGTCGTGAGGTATTGCAGAACCGAATACGCGGCCACCACCCCGAAACGGGAATTGTTGGAGCGATTGCACGCAACGGTGGTTTGGTGGATCAACAACCACATTCTCAAGGTGGACATCCAGTTGAGAGATTGCGTGGGATTGAATGCGCAGATGAACTGACCCGCCCCCCTCCGATTGCCGCACGCCGCCATTTCAACGCCCGGACGAAGGCGCTTCCGGCAATTACATGATTTCGGGGAAATTGGTCGGCACCGTCGCCGGAGGAGCGGGAACGGTCATGGGTGGTTCCGGCATTGCCGTGGCATGATTGGTTGATTGCAGGATGACGGACGTGATGTTCACACCCTTTGAATCGAATACCGCCAGTTGGTTTGTGCTGTCCAGCACTATCTCCGGCTTGTCCTGGTAGTTCTTGATTTTCCCTTTGATCTCAACCGATTTTCCTTTGAGCGCATTCGCGTCGCCATAGAAACTGCTGTGGCCGTGAAATATGACCACCGAGAACGGCGAATCTGGATAATTCTCGTCGAGATTCAGGAAGGTGATTGTGGGCCGGATGGTGACTTGCGCGACTTTGCCGGTCACAATCATTTCTTGATCGTAATGTCTGGCTGCATCCGCAGCGCCGATTTTCAATGGCGCGAAAACCCCGGTTTTCGGGAGCATGGTTGCGTTGGTGTCATCCGCAGACAATCGGATGGCAAACGTCAGCGCCACGAGGATGAATGGAACCATTCTCATGGGAAGATTGGACGCGTTTTGCCGGATGGCGGCAACAAAAATTGACGGTTTTTCCTTCTTTTCCAACGCCACGCCTGTAGAACAGTTGAACAAACGGGAACCGGCTGCCGCCAGTGGAAACTATTTATCTCCTTGTGGTCCGGCCACGGCATTGGTTTCGGTGTATTGAGCAATCAGTTCTTTCGCACGTTTGACGCCAATTTCAATCGCCTTGGCATGATTTGCGTAGTCTTTCGGGTCGGTTATCCGTCCGCTCTCGCCGGTGAAGACGATGTAAGTGACCGGGCCATCCGTTCCGCCCGTCTTCGGGTCGGGATCCACTCCCAGCAATCTGGCCGTGGCGATGGAAGCCTCGCCAATCAGAGTGCTGTCGCCGCATTCATCCAAAAACGCCGCGTAAGCGACATGGTTCGAGCAGATGATGGCTCCGACCTGGCCGATGCGGATGCCGCGCTTCCTGGAATTGGCCGGCTTGCCGATGGGAATCACAAAGTAAGGCGTCTCGTCTGCCGCGATGTCCGTGCCGCAACTCAACTCGTTCTGAAAATCCGGGTCGCGCTGCTTGTTGCACATGACCGTTTCACGGCCATCGGAATCAATGTCCATGTCGGCGGTCCAGAACGTGGCGTTGGTGAGGCTGAACATGGAGACGTTTTTTGGCTCTTCCACTTTCGTGCGGAATTTGTTTTCGGTCTCCTTGATAAGCTGGCCGTGTTTGACGACGGCCAGCAATTGCGCAGCGGAAATGCCGCCTTCATCGCCGCCAAAGGCCGGGGAATTGAAACCAAGCAAAAGCCCCAAGAGGCAAAGAAGCCGGAGCGGATTCGTGGTGATGAGTTCCATGGCAGGAAACATATTATATTCCGCGTCAATCGGCAATTTGGCGCGGCGGGAATTTTTCCCGTTCGCGCTGATGGCCGGCGAGGTCAAAAGCCATTTTCAAAACCACCAAAAGCGCCAATCCGGCTGCCGGCGATTTCAACGCCATCATCAAAAATCCGCCAATCAAAATCGTCACGTGCATCAGGACGACCCGGCCGTAAGGTTGCGTCATCTGCGTCATGACGTTGGTGCGACGAAATTCGCCGTGCCAGAGGAAATTCTGGAAAAATGAGATGACGCGGCTGACGGCCAATCCGGCAAATGGCAACGCCAGATGATTGTCGTGGATGATTTGTAAGACCATCGCTACGTTCAGGAAACCGGCGCCATGATTTATTCCGCCGCCAAAAAGTGCCACGACAAACACGCCGTGAACAAACGTGAACATGCCGTAGTGAAAACAGAAGAACGGAATCAGAAACAGTTTCAGCCCCCATTGCAAAGCGGGACTGTTCAGCATTGCTGGATCCGCCGACTTCAGGCGGCCAGCGGTCACATCGAGGAATTTCTGGCGTGATTCCGGATCAATTCCGGGGATGGTCGCCAGAGATTCCATTGTGCCGCCGCAGGCGAACAGCATTTTGGCGACGTTGAGAATTCCAATGACGACATTTTCGAGCCAGAACAAGAACAGCAGCGGGAAAACCTCCCAGTGAAAAAGAAACACGCCGGCCAGCGGGAAAAGATTTGCCAGCACGAGCGCGATGACCGACGGCTGCGTCCAACTGATGCGTTGCAATCGGGCGAAGAAATTCATGGGTTGCACTTCGGGGGCATTTTTACGCGCATCAGGCTGTCCGTCCATTCCAAAGCAATAGTAAGTTTATAATTGCGGTGTCAGTGATTCTGCGCCGCAAGAAATCGTTCCGCGTCAATCGCCGCCGCACAGCCCATGCCCGCCGCCGTGATGGCCTGGCGATAGACATGATCCGCGCAGTCGCCCGCCACAAACACGCCCGGCACATTCGTCATCGTGCCTTCCTTGGGAACGATGAAACCATTGGCGTCCATTTCGATTTGGCCCTTGAAAATATCCGCGTTTGGCGAGTGGCCGATGGCGATGAAAACACCGGCGCAATTCAAGACGGATTCCGCGCCGGTTTTGAGGTTCTTCAACCTCACGCCGGTTACCTTGTCCTGTTTCACGTCGAGAACTTCCGTCACGACGGAATCCCACACCGGCTTGATTTTTGGATTCGACAGCGCGCGGTTGGACATGATTTTTGAAGCACGCAGGGTGTCGCGCCGGTGAATGAGATGAATGACCGAGCCGAAGCGCGTGAGATACAGCGCCTCTTCGCATGCGGAATCACCGCCGCCGACTACGACGAGCAGCTGATTGCGAAAAACCGGCAGAGCGCCGTCACACGTGGCGCAGTAAGTCACGCCCTTGGTTTCCAGGAAATCCTCGCCTGGAACGTCAAGATGCCGGTGGCTCGCGCCGGTGGCAATGATGACGGTCTTGGCTTCAATTTTATCACCGTCCACGACAAGCGCGAAGGGGCGTTTTGAAAAATCCGCCTTTTCAACCGTGCCAAATCTGGCGCGTGCGCCAAAACGTTCGGCTTGTTTCTGCATCCGCGTCATCAACTCGTAGCCGTCCACGCCTTCGGGGAAGCCGGGATAATTCTCGACGATGCTGGTGGTGGTAAGCAATCCGCCGGGCTGTTTGCCGGTGAGCACGAAGGGCTGGAGATTGGCGCGCGCCGTGTAAAGCGCCGCCGTCCAGCCCGCGCAACCTGAACCAATGACAACAACTTTTTCCATAAGCGGGCGAAGCATGAAGTTTTCATCTCCAAGTTTCAAGTGTCCAAAAAACGTCTCATGCCACAACTGAATACTTGAAACTTGAAACTTGAGACCTGAAACTTCCCAAATGTCATTGCCGCAATCAATTCGCGCCGCCGTTTGGGTCTTTTCCCTGGGCGCGTCAATTGTCTGCCCTGCGCAACCGGCAACCAACCTCTGGCAGTTCACACTGCCCGATAATAGCTCAGACTCGTCGCCCGCCATTGCGCCCGATGGAACGGTTTATGAGGCGACTTTTTTTGGCAATCTCGCCGCCGTGACGCCGGAGGGCCGGCTCAAATGGACGTTCAAAGTCGGAAGCGAAATCAAATCCTCGCCCGCCATCGCGGATGACGGAACGATTTATTTCGGCTCACGCGACTGGAAATTTTACGCCGTCAGTCCGCAGGGCAGATTGAAATGGGCTTTCCCGACCGGCGCATGGGTGGATTCGTCCCCGGCCATCGGCGCTGACGGGACAATTTATTTCGGCTCTTGGGACACAAATTTCTACGCGCTCAATCCTGATGGCGCCAAGAAATGGATCTTCCCCAGCGGCGGCATCGTTGATTCGTCCCCGGCCATCAGCGTGGATGGAACTATCTATTTTGGGTCGCATGACAAAATGTTTTACGCGCTCAATCCCGCCGGCGCAAAAAAATGGGCCTTTTCCACCGGCGGGCAAATTGGCTCGTCGCCCGCCATCGGCGCGGACGGAACAATTTATTTTACTTCGAGTGACGGGAATCTTTACGCGCTACACCCGGACGGCACGGAACGCTGGTGTTTGCACACCAGCGGTGACACGGAATCCTCGCCGGTGCTCGACGGGCAGGGCATGATTTATTTGGCGGTCAACAATGCGGAGGTCGCCGTATCCGAAGACGGAAAAAAGCTTTGGGATTGGGGCGTGGTTCTACCCGTTGACGTGTCACCAGCGGTTGCGGCGGATCGGACGGTTTATTTCTCGGCACCGTGGCGGGAATTGATTGCGATGGGACCGGACAGGAAGCTGCGCTGGCAACTGACTCTGGACACCGCCATCGGTGCGTCTCCCGCCATTGGCGACAACGGGATTATTTATGTGACGGATGGAAAATATCTCAACGCCTTGATCTCCACGAACGGTTTGCCGCCACTGGCGAAAAGTTCATGGCCGATGTTCCGCGCGAATCCACGCCACACAGGGCGCGTGAATCCGAATTGAAAAAAATTCAGAGCCGTTCGCGTCCAGTGAAGCCCGTGTCGAGGTCATGCCAGAATTCGATGTCCGCCTCGTCCTGTTCCCAGCAGAGAAAGACTTCCCTGCCGCCGATGATGCCCGGGAAATCAACCAGCCCGCGCTCCAAATCCTTGATGAAAATCCGGCGGCGCTGGAATTCAGCGAGCACTTCCTGCATGTCCGCCAGGGTGCGAATCCAGTTGTTGACCGTCTCGCCGCCGACATCGTTCCCCTGCTCCGCCAGACCGTTTAATCGCTTGTCAAAACGCTCCAACTCCTGGCGCAGCCGGTTTAGTCTCTCCAGCCACTCGCGGATTTGCGGCAGCAACGCGCGCGCCTCCTCGCGTGTGTAATGTTTGTCGAAACGATATTCCATGACCTCTTACAAGTGGAAGACGACGTTAGGAGTCACAAACTTTCTTGAATAAACCTAACGTTTGAGTCTCGTTACCCCGGCTCTTGAAAAACAAAACCCATTCGCCGCGACGGCCACCGCCGCCGACCGCGAATGCCTGAAATGCACGAGGCAGATTACTGCTGCCAGGTGCGCTTCTTGTGACGGTGCAGGCGCAGCTTTTTGCGCCGTTTATGTTTGTTAATTTTGGCCTTGCGGCGTTTTTTGATTGAACCCATAGGATTTCGATTTTCAGTATACCACTTTGTTTAACGGATATTCAATGATTCCTTCCGCGCCGGCGGCCTTGAGTTGCGGAATCAATTCGCGGACAACTTTTTCGTCAATGATCGTCTCGACAGCGACCCACCCTTCCAAACTCAAATTGGAAATCGTCGGATTGCGCAGAGAGGGCAATTCCTTGAGCAGCTTTGCCAGATTTTTATCGGCAATGTTCATTTTCAGTCCCACCTTCGCCTCCGCTTCGAGTGCGCCCTTGAGCAGCAGCGCGAGCGTCTCCATCTTCCGGCGCTTCCACGGATTCTTCCACGCCTCTTGATTCGCAATCAAGCGCGGTGTCGAGACCAGCAATGTGTCCACAATGCGCAGCTTGTTCGCGCGGAGCGAAGAGCCGGTCTCGGTCAATTCCACAATCGCGTCCACCAGCTCGTGCGCCTTCACCTCCGTCGCACCCCAGGAAAATTCCACGTCCGCCTTCACGCCGTTCTTCTTCAGATACTTCTTGGTGAGGTTCACCACTTCGGTGGCGATGCGTTTGCCCTTCAAATCCTTCACGGACTTTACAGGTGAATTTTCCGGCACGCATAAAACCCACCGCGCCGGCTGCCGCGTAGCCTTGCTGAAAAGAAACTCACCGACCTCATGCACATTCGAGCCGTTCTCCACAATCCAATCGAAGCCCGTGATGCCGCAATCCAGATAACCGTGCTCGACGTAACGGCTGATTTCCTGTGCGCGAATGAGCCTGATCTCCATCTCGTCATCGTCCACATACGGCACGTAGGACCGGCTGTTCACGGAAATGTTGTAGCCCGCCTTGGCCATCTTTTGGATGGCGGCTTCCTGCAAGCTGCCCTTCGGCAGACCGAATTTTAATTTCTTGCTCATCGAAATTCCAAAGCAAAGGCGCAAAGACCCGGAGTCGCAAACCAAACATACAGACCTTCGCGCCTTTGTCCCTTTGCGTCTTTGCGTTAATCGCTTCCGGCCAGTCTGCCAAGTGCGGCGCGGAAACGCCACTTTCTTCTTTTGCGATTTTACATTGTCCGGGGATTACGCGGAGTTTTGCAGAAAGAAACGAAGTTAATATCTCATCTGGGATAATCCGCGAAATCTGCGGATTTACATCTTTTCGAAATCACCCGCCGCCCCCGAACTGATATTTCCCCGCGCGCAATCGCCGCGACGCATTGCGGATAAAGCTCATGTTCCGCCGCGTGAATCCGCTGATGCAAACTTTCCGGCGTGTCGTCATCCAGCACCGGCACGGTTTGCTGGCCGATGATCGCTCCCGAATCCACGCCCGCGTCCACGAAATGCACCGTGCAGCCCGTCACTTTCACGCCGTGATCCAGCGCCTGCTTCCAAGCTTCGAGTCCGGGAAATGACGGCAGCAATGACGGATGAATGTTCACAATGCGCCCCTCGAATGCACGTAGAAAATCGCCCTTGAGCACCCGCATGAAACCGGCGAGGACAATCAAATCCACTCTAGCCGCCTGCAACGCGGCGACGTAATGGCGCTCGGCATCCTCGTCCAGCTTCGTGCGGAATTTTCCGGGCGGAATAAATTGCGCCGGAATTCTCCTCTCGCGCGCGTGCGCGAGAATTCCAGCGCCTTCGACATCGCTCAAAACAATACCGACTTCCGCCGGAATTTTTCGCGGCGCAATGGCGTCGGCGATGGCGGCAAAATTCGAACCTTTGCCGGAACCGAGAACGCCCAATCGAAATAGATTGCTCATCACGATTTGAATAACAGAGCGAGTTGCCAAAAGCAATTGTTCACACTCCCCCAAACCTCCGGTGCCGGCGCGCGTATTCCTCCAGCGCGGAGAAGAATTGCGGCTTGCGGAAATCCGGCCAGAACGTCGGCGTGATGACCAGTTCGGCGTAGGAAATCTGCCAGAGCAGAAAATTGCTCACGCGCATCTCGCCGCTGGTGCGGATGAGCAAATCCGGATCGGGAATGTTCCGCGTCCAAAGATGGTCGGAAATGACCTTCTCGGTGATGTCCGCCGGGTCGAGCTTGCCACGCTTCACCTCTTCGCTGATGCGACGGACGGCATCCACAATTTCAATCCGGCTGCCATAGCTCAACGCCATGACGAGGGTCAGGCCGTTGTTTCTGGAAAGCGTCGCAATGGATTTCCGCAAATGTTCCTGCACATTTTCCGGCAGACGATAAATCTGGCCGATGACTTCGAGACGGACATTGTTCTTGTTCAATTCCGGCGTTTCGGTCTTGAGATAGTGGATGAGATATTTCATCAGCGCGTCCACCTCGTCCTTGGGCCGGTTCCAATTTTCGGCGGAAAACGCGTAGAGCGTGAGATACTTGATGCCCAGTTCCCCTGCCGTGCGGATGATTTCGCGTGCCGAATCCGCGCCGCGCCGGTGACCCTCGACGCGCGGCAAGCCGTGCTGCTTCGCCCAACGGCCGTTACCGTCCATGATCACCGCGACGTGGCGCGGCAAATTCACTTTTGATTCGGGTGAAAGTTGAATGGTTGCGGAACTCATATGGAAGGTAAAATTTCCATCTCCTTCACATCGAAAATTAAAACCGCATTTTTTGGTATTTTTTCAAGCTCAAGATCGCGGTAGCACAAATGAGGACTCGCTCTATACTTTCGTTTTCCGCCCGCTCGAATTCCTTCCAAGCCATACCTAAATCCAGCGATCATATGTCGATTGCCGATAACGATCACACTTTCCTGACTCTGCGCCAAATAATCACCTTTGTTCAACTGAATGTCATACTTCACTCGGACCCTATCTCCCTTTTTCAACTCCGCACCAGAGCCGATTTCTTCAGAGATTATTTTGATGCCGATTTTTGGCATATCACACAAAAATCGTTTGATCCCGCCCCGGCCCGACAGAGGCGATATACAAATTAGCATTCGTCATTTCGGCAATCGCCTTCAAATACTCACGGGTTTTGGCGGGCAGTTGTTTCCATGTGCGCGCCTTGCCGGTCGGAGTGCGCCAGCCCTCGAACTCAACATAAATCGGTTCGCATTCGGCGAGCGCCTGCGCGTCATTCGGCACAAAATCGTACCGCGTCTTGCCGTGCCGATACGCGACACAAACCCTGATCGTTTCCACCGTGTCGAGGCCGTCAAGGTTCGTGATGGCGAGATCGTCAATGCCATTGACCATCGTAGCGTGGCGAGTGGCAACGGAATCGAACCAGCCGCAGCGGCGGGCGCGCCCGGTTGTCGCGCCAAATTCACGGCCCATGCCGTGCAGCAGGTCGGAAATCTCCACGTTCTCCGTCGGCAACGGCCCTTCGCCGACGCGCGTGGTGTAAGCCTTCATCACGCCAACGACGCGGTCCATGCGATGCGGCGGCACGCCCGAACCGGTGCAGGCGCCGCCCGCCGTTGTGTTCGACGACGTGACAAACGGATAAGTGCCGTGGTCAATGTCCAGAAATGTTCCCTGCGCGCCTTCAAACAAAACGTTCGCGTTCCGGCGCATCGCGTCATGCAGGAAAACAACGGTGTTCTTCACAAACGGCTTAAGAAACTTACCAGCGGCATTGTATTCGGTAAAAACCTTTTTGAACGAAAGAGGCTTTGCGCCGAGCGCCTTGAGAACCTCGTTGTTCTCCTTGATGCGGCATGAAAGTTTTTCCTCGAGGCGTGTCGGGTCAACCAAATCGTTCACGCGCAAGCCGACGCGCGCCGCCTTGTCGCCGTAAGCCGGGCCGATTCCCCGTTTGGTCGTGCCGATTTTATTATTGCCTTTGAGCACCTCACGCTGCGCATCCAGTTCCCGGTGATACGGAAAAACGACATGCGCCGTTTCGCTCAAGACGAAATTCTT
>Ga0181520_10013694_pt1 | contig 10179 bp, 9 predicted proteins | sample PEATcosm2014_Bin_29_FD_132451 | JGI IMG/M metagenome (GOLD analysis project Ga0181520, IMG submission 132451) | Peatland microbial communities from MTU Mesocosm Facility, Houghton, MI, USA - PEATcosm2014_Bin02_30_metaG | ecosystem: Environmental > Terrestrial > Soil > Wetlands > Peat | place... | reverse complement strand
GGGCATTTCCTGAATGCCCAACCGGCCCCGGCGGTAAGAATCATGACGGAGAGTTTTACGGTCGCTCTCAAACGTGAAATTATTGTATGACATATGATTTAATATTGTCAAGCGGTTTTTGTCGCTATTTTGGGATAGTTGATGTGTCACCATTCAATATCATTTGCCAATAATAATTCACAGGAGTATAATCCTTAACCAACAAGATTTATTTGCAAGGAAAAATAATGCAAGAATTTGGAAGCGGTTGGACGGTAATAAAACTCGATGCAATCGAAAAATATCTTAATTTTTATACGACTGCATTAAAAAGACAACATTTTAAGCTATGTTACATCGATGCTTTTGCTGGTAGCGGAAGCATTAAAATTAAAAGTGGTGATGAAATACGGGGTTCAGCAATACGGGCTTTAAAATATCCTTTCGATAAGTTTATATTTTTTGAAGAAGACCGCTCAATAATAGAAAAACTGCAATCTAATATTAATGAGACGGGAAAAGATAAAAATGTAGAATTTTATAATGCCGACTGCAATACCTTTTTATTGGAAATTGATAATATTAATTGGATGAAGGATAATTGGAGAGGAGTTATCTTTTTAGACCCATATGCCATGGATTTGAGGTGGGATTGTCTGAATAAGGTCAGTGCCACAAAAGTTTTTGATGTATGGTATTTGTTTCCTTTTATGGCATTAAATCGGAATTTTTATAGAAATGGTAAAATTCCTAAGGCTAACAAGGAGAAAATTAGTCTCATTTTAGGCATTGATGAGAGTGAATGGGAGAGTAAAATATATTCAAATTCCCCGCAACTAAGTTTTTTAGAAGATAATATTAAACAGAAAGCGAGCATCGATGGTATTAAAAATTTAGTAATTAATAGATTAAAACAAACTTTCCCTACGGTATCGGAAAAAGCAGTAATACTACGAAACAAAACGAAGTCACCACAATTTCTACTTTGTTTCGCGGCAAGTAATCCAAGTAAAGCCGCAGGTAACCTGTCAAAGAAAGTGGCAGACGATATATTATCAAAGATGAGTGACGACAATGGCCTTTAAGTCAAAAATAGAATGGACTGATTCTACGTGGAATCCTGTAACTGGTTGTACAAAAATCAGTTCAGGGTGTAAAAACTGTTATGCTGAGAGAATGGCTTTAAGACTACAAGCTGCCCATAATCCTAGTTACATCAACGGGTTTCAATTGACACTACATGAAAGGGCTTTACCTTTGCCACTTACATGGCGAAAGCCGCAATCTATCTTTGTAAATTCGATGAGCGATTTATTCCACGAAGATGTCCCAGATGAATTTATTATTAGAGTGTTCAAGATTATGAATCAAGCTAGTTGGCATCGTTTTCAGATTCTAACTAAACGCTCAAAGAGATTACTAGAACTGAGCCCGAGGCTAAATTGGGCAAATAATATTTGGATGGGTGTAAGTGTTGAGGATTCGGAACAAACATACCGAATTAATGAATTACGCCAAACTGACGCCATTGTTAAATTTATATCGTTTGAACCACTTCTTGGGCTAATTCCAGATCTTAATTTAGCTGACATTGATTGGGTTATTGTTGGGGGAGAGTCCGGACCTCATTCAAGGCCTATGGATTGTCAGTGGGTTACTTCAATAAGAGATCAATGCCAAAGTTTAGCCGTTCCATTCTTTTTCAAGCAATGGGGTGGAGTGCAGAAGAAAAAAGCTGGAAGAGAACTTGAAGGTCGTACTTGGAACGAAATGCCAGTAATACATACTCTCAATTCTACTAACTCATCTTTATTTGTCGGTTCTGAAATATAGAAGCTACGTTATTCTAACCTATTATTTCCCTGCAATCCTATCAGAAACTCCGGAATTCTCACCCCTCAGCCCTCTCGCCCCAGCGTAGGAGAGAGTTTGGAGAGAGGGAGCAGTAAATCAGGGAACAAGCGCATGGAAAAACCAAATAATTCCGGTATCGCCAAACAACTTCGTAACTCCGAAACTGAAGCCGAAAAGTTTCTGTGGACGTTGTTACGGGCGAAAAAATTGAACGGTGTCAAATTCCGGCGCCAGGCACCAATCGGGGTTTATGTGGTTGATTTCGTCAGTTTTGAAAAGAAGTTGATTATTGAAATTGATGGCGGCCAGCACAGCGCTGAAAAGAACAAAGAATACGACGGAATAAGGACCAGGTGGTTGGAATCTCAAGGCTTTCGGGTGATTCGGTTTTGGAACAATGACATTTCTCAGAATATTGATGGTGTGATTACCAGGATTACAGAAGTATTGGATGTGCACCCTCTCCCTTCGGCCCTCTCCCATCAAGGGCGAGGGAACTGAGATAATATAATCGTGCGTTCCTCTTCCCCGGTCAGCCATTTCTCCCCTCGTGGGATAAAGCCGGATAGAGGGGGCTTAAAAATCGCGACAAAAACCGCTTGACACCCTTTCCTTGCCCCGTTATACAATAATCTCACGCTCGTGTGCGGTCCGCCTCAGGTGGATAAAATACTTTCTGTCGGCCCTGGGGCGGTTGGGGATTAATTTGCTTTAGTAAACGGGGGTAAATAGGTGTTTAATAAAACAATCAGGCACGTTCACAGATAATGCAAATATTTGGTTCTGAAAAACAAATACCGTGTCTGCCCGCGCACAAAAATTCAATAAATACACTGGAAAACGAATCAGCTTCAAAAACCATAGTCGTTTTTTGCGTTATGGTAAATAAAGGCCGTTTTTAGCCTCGAATCCTGGGGCGGATAATTTTCAAAATATCACTTTTTACGAAACGAATCGAGTGTGACACCTGAATTTATGAGATTGCCACGACCTTGTTTGGGGATAGGGATAAGGTCTCGCAATGGAAGTGGGTTTTGGGGATTGGATTCCTGTACCTTTGCTTCGATGTAATCCTACCGAAGCAAAGTACCTTCGGCCTGCGCAGGAATGACAAAAACCTACAGACCCCGCAGGAATTCCGGCCTCAGGGTGTTGGGGTCGCCTTTTTTGATGATTTGCTCCAGCGCCCGGACCATCTTCTCCTTGTCCTGCGGCAGGGTGCCCCGGACGGAGAAGTAATTGGAGGCGTGCATCGAGCTGAAGAAGCAATTGGTGAAAGTTGAATTTTTGACGATGGTCAGCAGTTCCTGGAGCGACTCGAATGGGGTAATCAGGTGGAATTTGCCGGAGGCGGCGTCGGCGTACATCGGGGTGCCGGGCACCAGCGTCATCGTCAGCGCGCCGGCATAATCCGGGTCCATCGCACTAAGTGCTTTGGCCGTGGCCAGGGCGTGATTGGCGGAACCTTCTTTCCCGCCCAGTCCCAGAATGACGGTGACCGAAGTGAGGATGCCGGCGGCTTTGACCTTTTTGACCGCCTCGACGACCTGCGCCGCGGTGACGTTCTTGCAGACCTTCTTGAGGACTTCATCGTCGCCGCTCTCCAGTCCGATATAGAGGATACCCAGCTTCAGCGCTTTTAGTTCCTTGAGCTCTTCGACGGTGCGGCGGAGGACGTCCTGCGCGGTGGCATAAGCGCCGATGCGGCGGATGTCCGGCAGTTTGAGATTGAGGTATTGCAGGGCTTCTTTGAGTTTGGGGAAAGGATAAACGAGGGCGTCGCTGTCGAGCAGAAACACGTCGTTGCCGTCCCATTCCTGGGCGACGGCATAGACAATGGGGGGAATTTCGGGCAGGGTGAGGCCGCGGTGCATGAACAGGGCGAGGGCGTCAATTTCCAGTTTCACATCCTCGAGGTCGCGCAGGTGGAGTTTTTCGCCCCAGCGGTTGCAGAAGGTGCAGGTGTTATTGGAGCAGCCGCGGGTGAGCGGCAGGAAGTAATCGCGCCACTCGGAGGGGGGACGGATGATATCGGGACGTTGGAATTGCATAGTGTTTACCCTGTTTTAGCCTGCATGAAATTCGTTCATGTTGTCATTTATCATAATACACAACGCGGTATTTGCACAACGGCCCATTTTCAGGCACGAGGGGTGACAAAAGAAAATACCAAATCCCAAAAGCCAAATAATTATTCAAGACAAAAATACAAAAAAGCGGAAAGCGACAAGGATTATCTTATAAAACTACGCCGATTTTATAAAAATGATTTTAGATTGCCACGTCCGCCTGAGGCGGACTCGCAAAGACAGCGCGGGATGAATCTTCCCGTCATGCGTAACCTCAGAACGTGATTGTCCTTTCCGTCATATCAGTTTATAATTAAGCGCAGTAGAACAACTCCGGTGATTCAAGGAGAACACAATGGATAATTTAGATACAACATTCGATAACAAACGGATTGCGATGCTGATTGACGGCGAAAACGCCCAATCTTCATTGATTGATAAAATGGTGGCGGAAACCGGCAAATACGGTCTGGTAACGGTGCGCCGCATTTACGGCGACTGGACGACACCGCAGATGAAAAGCTGGAAAGACGTGCTGAACGACCACGCCATCCAGCCCATCCAGCAGTTCCGCTACACCATCGGCAAAAATTCGTCGGACAGTTCGCTGATTATCGACGCGATGGACATCCTCTACGAGGGCACGGTGCACGGCTTCTGCCTGGCTTCCAGCGACAGCGACTACACCCGCCTGGCGACCCGCATCCGGGAGAAGGGCCTGTTTGTGATGGGCATCGGGCGGAAAAACACGCCGCCCGCTTTCGTCAAAGCCTGCCAGGTTTTTGTTTATACCGAGAACCTGATGCCGGAGAAGCAAATCGTCAAATTCGTGCCGCATCACGAGCAACCGGTTCCCGGCATCCCAGGCGCAGTGACCGGCAACGTCACCAACGACCCGCTGCCGCTGCTGAAAAACGCCTTCGACCTGGCGGAGCAGGAGGACGGCTGGGCATTCCTGGGTACGCTGGGCGGACGCTTGCGGCAGCTCGACCCCGGCTTCGATTCCCGCACTTACGGCTTCAATCAGCTCTCACAGCTGGTTAAGGCGCAGAAGGATACTTTTGAGATTAAAGAGAACAAGAGCCGCAGCGGCCCGTCGCTGATTTACATCAGGCTCAAGGAAGTACCGGGGAACACGCAGCAGTAACCCCGCTTAATCTTTCCCGTGCGTAATCCCGGCATGTGCTGCGCTCAGTACAGCAGAACGAGGCGGGAGGGTTACGTCTGCGACTAAACCCTCCCCTACAGTATTGAGGATTTCCGGACAGAGGTGGACTCAAGAATTACAAAAAGGATTCCAGTGAACCACATGGAGATCCTTCGGCTAAGCCCAGGGTATAGTTAAAGGTTATTTTAGTCCGAATTTCTTCGCGGTTTTGCGGAGGCCTTCGAGCGAACCGGCGAGGGTGCGGTCGTCAATGCAGTAGGAGATGCGGAAATGTCCCGGTCCGCCGAAGCCGACACCGGGCACGGCCAGCACCAGCTCTTCCTGCAAAGCGCGCACAAAAGCGACATCGTCCGGAATGGGGGATTCGGGGAACATGTAGAAGGCGCCCTGCGGTTTGACCAGCGAATAGCCCATTTCCACCAGGTTCGAATAGAGGAAGTCGCGTTTCTTCTGATAATCGGCGATGGAGACGGTGACGTCCTGAAGGTAACGGACGATATGCTGCATCATCGCCGGCGCGTTGACGAAGCCGAGGATGCGGTTGCAGTAAATGAAGCCGTCCATCAGTTCCTGTTTTTCCGGGCAGTCGGGATGGATGGCGATGTAGCCGATACGTTCGCCGGGCAGCGCCAGGTCCTTAGAGTGTGAAGTGGCGATGATTGCCCGCGGGTGGAATAACAACGGCGAGGGGTATTTCAGGCCGTCGTAAATCAGCTTGCGGTAAGGTTCGTCGCTGATGAGGTAAATCTGAGTGCCGTATTGCGCTTCCTTTTTCCGCAGTACTTCCCCGATTTGGCGCATCGTTTCGGCGCTGTAAACCACGCCGGTAGGATTGTGCGGCGAATTGACGATAACCGCTTTGGTTTTAGGACTGATGGTCTTTTCCAGGACGTCGAGTTTGGGCTGGAACTGCGCATCGGTGGCGGCGAATTTATAGACGCCGCCGTGGTTATCGATATAATTCAGGTATTCGAAAAAACAGGGCGTGAAAAGGATGACTTCTTCGCCGGCGTTGAGGATGGTTTTGAGCACGACATTAATCGCGCCGGCGGCCCCGACGGTCATCACGATATCGCCGGCAGCCAGGCTGAGGCCGGTCTCTTTGGAGAGTTGCGCAGCGACGGCGGCCCGGGTTTCGAGGTAGCCGGCGTTTTCCATGTAGCGGTGCAGGCCGGGCGCAGTGCTGTTGGCCAGTTTTTTCAGTTCGGTGAAAAATTGTGCAGGAGGCTCGACAACCGGGTTGCCGAGGGTGAGGTCGAAGACTTTATCGGCGCCGTAGCGCTTTTTCAGGACGTTGCCCTCGTCGAACATTTTCCGGATCCAGGAGCCGGTTTCCATGTTCTTACGGACTTTTTCAGACATGAACATTTTCGACTTCCTTTCTGCCCGCGGCGAAGGCAGCCATGTTGAGTTTCCAGAGCTTTTCAGGCAGGTGTTTTTGAATGGCGGCTTGCCAGTCCGGCACGGTGAATGGCAGGAATACCGAAAGACAGCCGAGCATGAAGATGTTCAGCGTCCGGGTGTTGCCCAGCTCATTGGCTTTAAGCGTACCCGGAACGAGATAAATCTTGCCGGTGCGCTGCTGCAGAATTTGCATGATTTCAATATCGGAGGGATATTTCTCAGCGCCGAGGTTGACGGAAAGCGGGGGTAAAGCGTGGTTGTTGATGATGGCAATGCCGCCGGGGCGGAGATAGTTGGCCCAGCGGATGCCTTCCAGTTTCTCGAAAGCCAGCAGAATATCGACGCCGCCTTCCTGAATCAAAGGTGAGTAGACTTTTTCGGCGATGCGGACGTGGCTGACGACGCTGCCGCCGCGCTGCGCCATGCCGAGGGTATCGGTCTTTTTGACGTCATAACCGGCGGTGAGCGCCACTTCCCCGATGATGTCGGAGGCGAGGATGTTGCCCTGTCCCCCGACGCCGGTCAGCAGCAGGTCGGACTTAGTTTTCGTGGTCAATTTATAACCTCTGCTTTGAGCCGGGAGACCGGCCCGATGGCCTGTTTGGGGCAAACCTGGGCGCAGACGGTGCAGCCGGTGCACATCGTCGCATCGATTACCGGTTGCCTGTCATCGGTTTGAATGGCGGGGCAGCCGACCAGCAGACAGATGCCGCACTGATTGCACTTTTGGGTATCGATGATTTGGGTCTCGCCGTGTTTGGGAACATGCACAACACAGGCGCCGCGGACGATGACCACAGAGAGCTCGTTGGAATCCAGGGCGGATTTAACGGCCGTCCGGATTTCTTTGATGTTGAAGGAATCGACCACGGCCAGGTTTTTCACCCCGACGCCTTTGACGACTTCTTCCAGCACGACTTTGCCGCCGGCCTGGCCCTGCACGGAAATGCCGGTGCCGGGGTGTTCCTGGTGGCCGGTCATGGCGGTGGTGCTGTTATCGGTGATAATGACCGTGATTTTACTCTGATTGTAAACGGCATCCACCAGCGGGGTGATGCCGGAATGCAAGAAAGTGGAATCCCCGATGACGGCCACGATTTTAGCGGGCAGGCCGACTTTTTCCATGCCGATGGCGGTGCCGATGCTGGAGCCCATGCAGCCGTTGGTGTCCATGGCGTTCAGCGGCGGGTAAGCGCCGAGCGTGTAGCAGCCGATATCGCCGGCCACGACCAGATTGGGTGCGCCGGGCGTTTTTTCTTTGGCGCCGGGGAGTTTCAGGCGCTGCCCGATGCCGGCCAGAACGTAGAAAAAGCCGGTGTGGGGACAACCGGGACAGAGCAGCGGCGGGCGTTTGGCCAGTTCCGTGGGAAGCGTCAGTTTTTCCGGCGCAGGAGTTTTGATAATGCCCATCTTGCGGCCGGCAGCTTCGAGGATATCGGTGTTCAGTTCGCCGCAGCGGGGAATGAACTGTTTACCTTCACATTTGATGCCCATCGCCTTGATGTGGTCTTCGAGGAACGGGTCGAGTTCTTCCACGACCAGGAGACGGTCGACTCTGGCGGCGAACTCGCGGATGAGTTTTTCGGGCAGAGGATAGGTCATGCCCAGTTTCAGAAACGAGGCCTGCGGGAAAACTTCGCGGGCATATTGATAGGAGATGCCGGTGGCGATGATGCCCAGGCTGCGGTCGCCCGGTTCAATTTGGTTGTAGGGGAAGGTTTCGGCATAAACGGCCAGTTTCTGCATCCGGTCTTCCATGGCGACATGGCGAAGGCGGGCGTTGACCGGCAGCATCACCCATCTTTGCATGTTGAGGGAGAATCCGATTTTCCGGGTGGAAACTGTGCGGCTATCTTTCACCGCGACAATCGATTTGGAGTGGGAGATGCGGGTGGTGCTGCGCAACATGACGGGAGTATCGAATTGCTCGCTGATTTCGAAGGCACAGGCCATCAGGTCGTAGGCGGACTGGCTGTCTACCGGCTCCAGGATGGGGACTTTGGCCAGTTCGGCGAAGTGGCGGTTATCCTGTTCGCCCTGGGAGCTGTGGATACCGGGGTCGTCGGCTTCAATTAAAACAAAACCGCCGTTGACACCGGTAGTGGAGACAGCGAGAAACGGGTCGGCGGCAACATTCAACCCAACCTGTTTCATCGAGACCATGACCCGTGCGCCGGCATAGCAGGCGCCCATGGCTACTTCGGCGGCTACTTTTTCGTTGGTGGACCATTCGGCGTAGATATCTTTATGGACGGCGACGGCTTCCATGATTTCGGTGCTGGGGGTGCCGGGATAAGCCGAGGCAAAAGCGACGCCGGCATGATAGGCGCCAAGCGCCAGTGCCTCGTTGCCGGAGAGTAATTTTTTCATTAGAATCATTATAACATAGGGGCGATAGTCTTTCGAAAGAAACTGAGATTGAAAATAAATTCTAAATCCTAATATCGAAACTCTAAACAAAGTCAAAATACAAAATTTAAAACATTATCGAAAATAGCAAAAGTTATTCGGCATATTTTGCATTACGGTGCATAGGCAAGGGTGGGAATTTGAAGCTATAGATAAATATTCAACCTGCGGCTGACAGCACAGGCACGGAGGCCTGTGCAACCGGAAGTTGTGCCGCGGCCCCATTCCGGGCTCTTCAAGGTGTGTTAAAATTAAAGTGCGATGACAGACATTAAAACAATTGCCACCAACCGCAAAGCTTTCCACGATTATACCGTACTGGAAAAAATGGAAGCGGGAATCGTGCTGATGGGCTCGGAAATCAAAGCGATACGGGCCGGGGACGTCAGTATGAGCGATGCGTACGTGCGCGCCGACCGCGGGGAGTTGTGGCTGTATAATGCGTATATCGCGAGGTACAACGCGGCCAGTTATCTGGGGCATGAACCCATCCGCACCAGAAAACTGCTACTGCACCGTAAGCAAATCCGGCAGCTGGTAAGTCAGGTCAAAGAGAAAGGTTTTACGCTGATACCGCTGCGGTTGTATATTAAAGACAGCTACGCGAAGCTGGAAATTGCGGTGGCCCGCGGGAAAAAACTTTACGATAAGCGCGAAGCGATGAACAAACGGGAAAACGCGCGCAATATGGATAGAGTGATGAAGACCAACCGGGTAGGCAGACGGTAAGACCAACGGAGCCTTACCATTCAGATAAATGGGGACGCGTGGTTCGATAGGGGAGGTTAGTTACAGAGTTGCAGGCTGAGGTGCTATCACCCTCACAAAACAGGTAGCAAAAAACAACTGCCAACGAACAAGTATTGGTTGCCGCCTAATTAGGTGACACATCTGCCCTGACCCCACCTCGACGGGTCGGGAGCGGGTGAAAAAAAGTTGAGGTGCCATTGCGCAGACGCCGATAAGGGCAGTGAAAGAAACATCGGCTAACCCGTCAAAACTCGGTCTGCAGAGGTTTGACGGGCGAAACAAACGGCAGAATACGCTTGTAGGATACTCTGGACGATCTCTTCTAGACGGGGAGTTCAACTCTCCCCCGTCTCCACCAGAAACACGGGCGAGCCTTGGAGAGGCTCGTTAATGATACGGATATCCGATCCTTCTTTGGTTACCGCGACCTGAAAAATGGGTTTGAAAGGCGGCTTGGGCCGGATGGCTACTATTGACCTGGTCTTCTTGGCGTCAACATAAACTGCATCCAGCATGGTCAGCAGGAGTTTCCGCTGCTCTTCCAGG
>Ga0181520_10013693_pt1 | contig 10179 bp, 10 predicted proteins | sample PEATcosm2014_Bin_29_FD_132451 | JGI IMG/M metagenome (GOLD analysis project Ga0181520, IMG submission 132451) | Peatland microbial communities from MTU Mesocosm Facility, Houghton, MI, USA - PEATcosm2014_Bin02_30_metaG | ecosystem: Environmental > Terrestrial > Soil > Wetlands > Peat | place... | reverse complement strand
CGAGGGCACGATGGTGGCGATGACCACCACCCTGCTCTCCTCCATGGGCAGCCGCGTGGTGCTGCCCGGCTCCGGCGTGCTGATGAACAACGGGGTGATGTGGTTCGACCCGCGGCCCGGCCAGGCCAATTCGATCGGCCCCGGCAAGCGACCGCTGACCAACATGTGCCCGGTGATAGTGCGCGAGAACGGCCACCCCGTGCTGGCCGCCGGCGCCTCCGGCGGGCGGCGCATCATGGCCGCGGTGCTGCAGACCGTCGCCTGCATCACCGACTTCGGCATGACCCCCGACGAGGCGGCGCACCACCCCCGCATCGACGTCTCCGACGCCGAAAACATCAGCGTGGACGCCCGCATGCCCGAGGACGTGGTGACCGCGCTGCGACAATCCGGCCCGACCGAGGTGGTGGAACACGGCGCCGTGCCGGTGAACTTCGCCTGCCCGAACCTGATCGTGCAGTACCCCGACGGCACCCGCACCGGCATCAGCGATGCCGCCTCGCCATGGTCGGCGGCCGTCGCGCAACACGGCGGCTGAGCAGCTCAGAGATCTGACGTCACGCCCCGGGTCTCAGGGGGCGCGATACGCCGTGCAGTCGATCTCGATCTTGCAGTCCACCACCATGCTGGACACCACGCAGGAGCGGGCCGGCGGATTGGCACCGAAATACTGGGCAAATACCTTGTTGAACGACGCGAAATCGCGCGGGTCGTCCAGCCAGACGCCGCAACGCACCACATCGGCGGGGCCGTAGCCGGCCTCGCTGAGGATGGCGAGCAGATTCTGGATCGCCTTGTGGGCCTGGGCGACGATGCCGCCATCGATGACCTCGCCGTTCTCCATGGCGGTCTGACCGGACACGTAGAGCCAGCCATCCGCGCCCACCGCGCGGGCGAACGGAAGGTGCTGGCCACCGGCGCCGGTGCCACCAGCCACGCCGAAACGCTTGATCGTCATGTGCGAGCCTCAATGCTTTGCGGCGAGGTCACCTCGCCTGATCGGGGAAGGGAAAGCGGCGGCGGTTCGTCGGGCTGGCCCGACAACTCGGCCTGCCCCGCCAGCGCCTCGGCGCTGGCGCGCAGCCGCGCCAGCAGGTGGTCGTGGTCGGGCACGGTCGCCGGCACCACCAGGCACATGCAGCCCAGCGCCATGCCGCGGCGGTCGCGCACCGTCGCCGCCATGCACTGGGTGAAGTCGTCCACCAGTCCCCTGGTGACGCAGAACCCGGCCGCCGAGGCCGCCGCCACATCGTCGCAGAACGCGTCCGGGTCGATCCGCCGGCCATCCGGCAAGGTGAAGTCTTCCGGCGGAATGAAGGCAACGATCTCGGCCCGGCTCATGTGCCCCAGCAGCAACCGACCCGAGGCCGTCCAGGGAATCGGCACGGCAACGCCGATATCGGAACTGATGCGAAACAGCTGACTGCCGCTGGACATGTGCACCACGGTGTACTTGTTGCCCTGCAACGCGGTGAACTGCGCGGTCTGCTGGGTCGCCCTGGCAAGCTGCTGCACCGCGGTCTGCGCGTAGCGGCTGAACTCGTTCACCGCGAGATAGTCGGCCGCGTAGAAATGCACGGCGCGGCCGAAGAACACGCTGTTGGCGGCGTAGCTGGTCAGGATGCCGGCGCGGGTGAAGCGCTCGACCAGCTCGTAGGCGGTGGAGCGCGGCGCCCCCAGACGGCGGGCAAGCTCGCCGATCCGCAGCGGCTGGCGGGCGGCATGCAGGCATTCCAGCAACGCGATCACCCGGTCGATGCCGCGCGTCCGCTTCGCTCCGCCGTCTTCCATCAATCCGTCCGCTTGGGCATGTCAGGCAATCCTCTCGAGTCGCTTCCGTCTTGCGGGACCCTCGGCACAGGTCTAAGGTCGAATTATCCGGTATAGCAGACAGATGTCCGATATACCAGACAGTCGGATCGATCAAGCCAATTAGCACAGGCAGGGCTCAGAAATGGTAGAGTTCGCAGGCCGGATCTCGCGGCGGGGCTTCGGGGCGGGACTGGCCGGGATGGCGGCGCTCACGGCCGCCGGCGGCGTCCGGCGGGCCCAGGCCGCGGACAATGCGATCGTCATCGCCACCATCGGCGAGCCCGGGCCGCTCGATCCGACCATCGTGACCTCCGATCTGGTCAGCATCATCACCCAGCACATCTTCGAGACGCTCTACACCTTCGACGGCGGCTGGCAGGTGCGCCCGCTGCTGGCCGACGGGATGCCGCAGATCTCCGCGGACTCCAAGCTGTACACGATCAAGCTGCGCTCCGGCGTGCACTTTCATGACGGCTCGGCGATGACCGCCGACGACGTCGTGGCGTCGTTGCAGCGCTGGCTCAATCTGTCGCCGCGCGGCAAGCAGGTCGCGCCCTATGTCGAGCAGATCGGCGCCGACGGCGCGCTGGGCCTCACGATCCAGCTGAAAAGCCCGTACGCGCCACTGCTGGCGCTGCTGTCGATGAGCAACGGCGCGGCGGCGATCATTCCCAAAGCCATGACGCAGTCCACGGCGGCGCTGACCACCTACGTCGGCACCGGACCCTATCGTTTCGCCGAGTACAAGCCCGACCAGTACATCCGGCTCACGCGCTTCGACGGCTATAGCTCGCCCGTTGGCCAGCCGGACGGCTACGCCGGCGAACGCCGCGCCCTGATCGAGGAGCTGCGTTTCGTGCCGGTGCCCAACCCGTCGACGCGCGTGGATGGCATCCTGTCGGGCGAGTACCAGTTCGCCGATTCCCTGCCGGCCGAAATGCTGCCGCGCCTGCGCGGCAAGCCGACGGTCAGCCCGATCACCGTCAAGCCGTTCGGCTTTCCCCTGATGATCTTCAACAGCAAGGCCGGACCGCTGGCGAACCCGGTTCTGCGCCAGGCCGCGCAGGCCGCGTTGTCGTGCGGCGATATGCTGGCGGCGGCCTTTGGCGACCCGTCCTTCTTCGAAGTCGAAGGCTCGATCTACGCCAAGGGAACGCCGTTCTACGACGAGGCCAGCGTGACGGCCTACAACCTGAACGACGCCGGGCGTGCCGGGACGCTGCTGAAGCAAGCAGGCTATGCAAAGCAGCCGATCCGTATCATGACCTCGCAGCAGTACGACTTCCTCTACAAGATGAGCCTGGTGGCGCAGCAGAATCTGCAGGACGCCGGCTTCGAGGTCGATCTGCAAGTGCTGGACTGGGCGACGCTGTTGCAGCGCCGGGGCGACGAGAAAGCGTGGGACGCCTTCTTTACCTACCATACCTTCGTGCCCGAGCCGTCGTTGATCACCATCCTGAACCCGGCCTATCCGGGCTGGTGGGATACCGCCGAGAAGCACGCCGTGATGGACGCCTTCAACGGCGAGACCAACCCGGCGCGGCGCGTCGAGGATTGGAAGAAGCTGCAAGGGCTGTTCTTCCAGCAGGCGCCGGCGATCAAGGTCGGCGAGTTCTACAACCTCGCCGCCCGTTCGGCGCGCGTGACGGGCTACACGACCACGCCGTGGCCGTTCTTCTGGAACGTGCGGCTCGGTTAGCCGCCCGCCGGACCGGGGACAGGCCGCCTTGCTCCGCTACCTCGCACGCCGCGCCGGGGGACTGGTCGTGGTCATGCTGCTGGTGGCGGTGATCGTGTTCATCATCGCCCGGGTGGTGCCGGGCGACCCGGCCGCGGTCATGCTCGGCTCGTCGGCCACCCCGGCCGACGTCGCCGCGCTGCGCGCCCAGCTCGGGCTCGACCAGCCGCTGCCGGTTCAGTTCCTGCTCTACCTTCGCCAGATCGCCAGTTTCGATCTCGGCAACTCGCTGTTCCTGAATCGCCCGGTGTTGCAGGCACTCGGCGAGCGGGCGCAGTTGACCACCCTGCTCACGCTGATGTCGGCCGGCATCGCCGTGCTGATCGGCGTGCCGGTCGGCGTGATCTCCGCCGTCAAGCGCGGCAGCGTCATCGACCAGGCGGCCACCGCGGTCTCCATGCTCGGGGCCAGCCTGCCCAGTTTCTGGGTCGGACTGACGCTGATCGAATACCTCGCCGTTCGCCACGCCTGGTTCCCGGTGGCCGGCTGGGGCGATCCCGGCGACGGGCTGCTGGCGCATCTGCATCACCTGGTGCTGCCGGCGGTGGCGCTCGGCCTGCCCAACTCGGCGCTGATCATCCGTTTCACCCGCACCAGCATGTTGGACGTCCTGCAGGACGACTACGTCCGCACCGCCCGGGCCAAGGGCGTGCGGCCGCTGGGCGTGGTGGTGCACCATGCGTTTCGCAACGCGATGATTCCGGTGCTGACGGTGATCGGGCTCACCGTCGCCACGCTGATCGGCGGCGCCATCGTGACCGAGACGGTGTTCGGGCTGCCCGGCGTCGGCAACCTGATCGTCTCGGCGGTGCTGCGGCGCGACTATCCAGTGATCCAGGGCACGTTGCTGGTGATCTCCGGCATCTACGTGCTGATCAACCTCGCGGTCGATCTGCTCTACGCGGCCGTCGATCCGCGCGTGCGCTTCTGAGATGTCGGGCACGATGACACCCAGTCCCTCCCGCCCCCGTTCGCCGGCCCGCCTGCTGCTCGCGCGGCTGCTGCGCCGGCGTCTGGTGATCGTGGCGCTGCTGGTGCTCGTCGCGGCGCTGACCGTCGCGGCGCTGGCGCCCTGGATCGCGCCGTACCTGCCGCAGCGCATGGACATCGCCTACCGTCTCGCCGCGCCCAGCATGCGGCACTGGCTTGGCTCGGACGAGTTCGGCCGCGACGTGCTCACCCGCATGCTTTACGGCGCGCGCCAGTCGCTCACCGTGGGTGCGTTGGTGGTGGTGGTGGCCACCGTGTTCGGCGTCATCATCGGCCTGCTGTCCGGCTACATCCGCCAGCTTGACGCCGCCCTCATGCGGCTGACCGACGCGATGATGGCGTTCCCGGACATCCTGCTGGCGATCGCGCTGATGGCGGCGCTCGGCCCCTCGCTGTTCAACGTGGTGATCGCGCTCGGCATCGTCTACACGCCGCGGGTGGCGCGCATCGTGCGCGGCGCCACGCTGGTGCTGCGCGAGTTGCAGTTCGTCGAGGCCGCCGAGGCGCTGGGCGCGTCCGACCTCAGGATCATGGCGGTGCACCTGTTGCCCAATCTCGCCTCGGCGTTGATCGTTCAAGGCACTTTCGTTTTCGGCTACGCGATCCTGACGGAAGCGGCGCTGTCCTTCCTGGGCACCGGCGTGCCGCCGACCACCCCCACCTGGGGCAACATGATCGCCAGCGCGCAGCAATACATGGGACAGGCCGACTGGCTGATCCTGGCTCCGGGCGGCGCGATCGTGCTGGTGGTGTTGTCGCTGCAGATCCTCGGCGACGGGCTGCGCGACGCGCTGGACCCCAAACTGCAGAGGTTGCTGTGAATTCCGATATCCTGATCCGCGGAGCCCGGGTGATCGACGGCACCGGCGCCCCCTGGTTCCGCGGCGACGTGCGGATCGGCGAGGGGCGCATCGCCGCCGTCGGCCCGAAGCTCGACGCCGCGGGCTGCGCCGTCGTCGAGGCGAAAGATCGCTTCCTGGCGCCGGGCTTCATCGACTCCCACTGCCACGACGACCTGATGTTCCTGCGCGAGCCGACCCGACCCGAGAAAGTGCTGCAAGGCGTCACCACGATCGTCGTCGGCAATTGCAGTTTCTCGCTGTATCCGAGCCGGCCGAATTCGGCCGAGGCGCTGCGCCGGCACTTCTCCGCCCTGCTGGGCGAGACCGCGCCGTCGGAAGTGTTCCCGGGCTTTGCGGCTTATCGCGATGCGCTGCACACGCAGGGCATCGCGCCGAACCTCGTCTCGCTGGTTGGCCATGCCGCGCTGCGCCTCGCCGTGCTCGGCTACGAGCGGCGGCCCGCCACCCCCGGTGAGCGCGCGACCATGCAGGCCCTGCTCGCCACGCAACTGGAGCAGGGCGCGGCGGGGTTGTCGCTCGGGCTGGTCTACCCGCCCAGCGCCTACGCCGACACCGCGGAGATGATCGCGCTGGCCGAAGTCGTGCGCGATCACGGCGGCGTCCTGGCGGCCCACGTGCGCGGCTACGAAGCCGGGCTGCTCGCCGCGATCGACGAGTTCCTGAACATCCTGCGCCATTCCGGCGCGGCGGGGCTGCTGTCGCATCTGCAATCGGCCGGCCGGCCCAACTGGGGCAACGTGCCGAAGGCGCTGCGCGCGCTGGAGGCCGCGCGGGCCGACGGCGTCGATGTCAGCTTCGACATGTATCCCTATCCCGCTGGCAGCAGCTACATGCTGCAACTCCTGCCGCCCGAGGCGCAGGAAGGCGGCCTGGAAAAGCTGCTCGCCCGGCTGCGCGACCCGGCTGCGCGCGAGGCGCTGCGCCGGGCAGTGGAGGAAGGCGACCCTAATCCGCGCGCCCCGCAGTCCAAGATCGTGCTGATCGGCTGGAGCAACGTGCTGATCTCGGGTGTCGGCAACCCGGCGCTGAAGCATTTCGAGGGGATGCGGCTGGATGCCGCCGCGGCCGAGGCCAGGATCGCCCCTTTCGACATGATGGTGCGCTTCATCGAGGAGGATGCCGGGCAGACCGCGATCGTGATGTTCCAGCTGTGCGAGGACGATCTGCACGCCGCCTGCACGCACGGCCTGCACATGTTCTGCTCGGACGGACTGCCGCGACCCGGCACCCGCCCGCATCCCCGCGCCTACGGCACCTTCCCGCGCGTGATCGGCAAGTTGAGCTGCGAACTGGCGTGGTTTTCGATCGAGGAGGCGGTGCGCCACATGACTTCGGTGACCGCGCAACGCTTCGGCCTTAACGATCGTGGCCTGCTGCGCCCGGGGATGGCGGCGGATCTCGTGCTGTTCGCACCGGACGCCGCGGATCGCGCCACCTTTGAGGACCCGGTCCGGCCCCCACATGGAATCTCCGACGTGTGGGTGGCGGGCCAGTCTGTGGTGGCCGGCGGCGTGGTGACCGGGCGCCTGCCCGGCCGTGTGCTTTAACCAGGAAAGGCAGAACCAGACATGCGCATCGAGGATCTGGACACGCCGGTTCCCGTCATCGACCTCGACCGGGTCGAGCGGAATCTGCAAAAGATGCAGGCCTACTGCGATCAGCATGGCTTGCGGCTGCGTCCGCACATCAAGACCCACAAGCTGCCGCAACTCGCGCACCGGCAGGTCGCGCTGGGGGCTTGCGGCATCACCTGCCAGAAACTCGGCGAGGCCGAGGTGATGGCGGATGCGGGGCTGGACGACATCCTGATCTCCTACCCGCTGATCGGACCGGCCAAGGCGATGCGCCTCGCCGCGCTCGCCCGGCGCATCCGGATGCAGGTGGCCATCGACAATCCGCTGGCCCTTGAAACCGCGACCCGCGCGGCTACCGCGGCCGGCGCCGAGATCGGCGTGCTGGTGGAATTCGACAGCGGCTACAAGCGCACCGGCGTCGCCACGGTGGAGGAAGCGCTGGCCCTGGCCATGCGGGTACGCGACGCGGCCGGGCTGCGGTTCGACGGCTTGATGACCTATCCCAGCAACGCCGCCACCGCCGGCTTCGTGGCTGAGGCGCGGGTACGCTTCGCCGCCGAGGGGATCGCCATCGCCGTGGTGTCGGGCGGCGGCACGCCGACGGCATGGCACGCGCACGAGACCGCGGGGCTCACCGAATATCGTGTCGGCACCTACATCTATCACGATCGTGCCACCGTCGGCGCGGGCGTGGCCACGCTGGAGGAGTGCGCGCTGCATCTCCACGCCACCGTCGTCAGCCGCCCGGCCCCGGACCGCGCCATCATCGACGCCGGCAGCAAGAGCCTCAGCAGCGACCGGGTGCGGCCCGAGGACGGCGCCGGCTACGGCCTGTTGGTCGACTACCCGGACGCGGTGATCGAACGGTTGAACGAGGAGCACGGAACCATCGATCTGTCCGCCTCGGCCCGCAAGCCGGCGCTCGGCGAGCGGCTGCGCATCCTGCCCAACCACGTCTGCGTGGTGAGCAACCTGCACGACGCCGTGGTGGCGACGCGCAACGGCGAGGTGGTGGAGAACTGGCCGGTCGCCGCGCGTGGCCGGACCAGGTGAGCGCTGCGTTCTCTCCGCCTGAGAAGACGGCCGCGGGGACGGTCCCCGACGGCACCGGGAATCTGCTTGCCGTCGAGGGGCTGAAGACCTGGTTCCAGATCGAGGGCACCACCACGCGCTCGGTGGACGGCGTCAGTTTCCGGATGCGGCGCGGCGAGACGCTGGCGATCGTCGGCGAGTCCGGCAGCGGGAAATCCGTTACCGCGCTCTCCATCATGCGGCTGATCCCCTCGCCACCTGGGCGCATCGTCGGCGGCTCCATCCGCTTCGAGGGGCGCGACGGGGTCGTGCGCGACCTGGCCTCGCTGGACGAACGGCACATGTTCAGCGTCCGCGGCAACGAGATCGGCATGATCTTTCAGGAGCCGATGACCAGCCTCAACCCCGTGCATACGGTGGGCGCGCAGATCGCCGAGGTGCTGCGGCTGCATCGCGGGCTTGGCCGGCGCGAGGCCAGGGCCGGCGCGGTGGACATGCTGGCCCGGGTCGGCATCGCCGATCCCGCCCGCCGCGCGCTGGAATACCCGCACCAGATGTCGGGCGGCATGCGCCAGCGCGTGATGATCGCGATGTCCCTGGTGTGCCGGCCCGCGTTGCTGATCGCCGACGAGCCGACCACGGCGCTGGACGTCACCATCCAGGCGCAGATCCTGCGCCTGATGCAGGACCTGCAGGCCGAGTTGCGCATGGGCATCCTGTTCATCACCCACAATCTCGGCGTGGTGGCGGAGATCGCCGACCGCGTGGCCGTGATGTACGCCGGCCGGGTAGTGGAGGAAGGCGGAGTGGAGGCGATTTTCGATGCGCCATGCCACCCGTACACCCGGGCGTTGCTGGCCAGCATTCCCCGCCCCGACCTCAAGGCCCGCGACCCCTCGGCCCGGCTTCTTTCCATTCCCGGCAATGTGCCGATGGGCGGCGCCGTGCCTTCAGGTTGCGCCTTCGCGCCGCGATGCCCGCTCGCGACCGAGACCTGCCACACCGTGGTGCCGGACCTGGATGAGGTGGGGGACGGACACCTGACGCGCTGCCCCCGTTGGAAGAACCTATGAGCTCGCCCTTGCTTCAGGTGTGCGGCCTGAAAAAGTATTTCCCGTCCTCCGGCGGGCGCGTGGTCCGCGCCGTGGACGATTTCAGCCTGGATGTCGGGCGCGGCGAGGTGGTCGGCGTCGTCGGCGAATCCGGCAGCGGCAAGACCACCGCCGGGCGCGCCATCCTGCGGCTGCTGGAACCCACCGGCGGCTCGATCCGCTTCGATGGCGCCGACATCACGCACCTCGGCCGCGCCGCCATGCGGCCGTTCCGGCGGCGCATGCAGATCGTCTTCCAGGACCCCTACGCCAGTCTCAACCCGCGCCGGCGGGTGCGCGACCTGATCGGCGAGGCCCTGGTGATCCACGGCATCGGCACGCACAGCGATCGCCGCGACCGCGTCACCGCGCTGCTGGAGAAAGTCGGACTGCACCCGGACGCGATGGACCGCTACCCGCACGAGTTCTCCGGTGGGCAGCGCCAGCGCATCGGCATCGCCCGGGCCCTGGCGGTGGAACCGGACTTCATCGTGGCGGACGAGCCGGTTTCGGCGCTCGACGTGTCGGTGCAGGCGCAGGTCGTGAACCTGCTGCAGGATCTGCAGCGCGATCTCGGGCTGGCCATCCTGTTCATCGCCCACGACCTGGCGGTGGTGCACTACATCAGCGACCGTATCGTCGTCGTCTATCTCGGCCGGGTGATGGAAGTCGCCCCCAGCGACACGCTGTACCGCGACCCACGCCATCCGTACACCCGGGCGCTGCTGGATGCGGCGCCGGTGCCGGACCCGCGGCAGCGCCGCTCAAGGGTGCCACTGCAAGGCGACATTCCGAGCCCGGCCAATCCGCCTTCCGGCTGCGTCTTCCGCACCCGCTGTCCACGCGCCATCGCCGAGTGCGCCCAGGTGGTACCGCCGCTGGTCGAAGTCGCCCCCGGTCACCTCAGGGCCTGCATTCGCGACCTCGTTTCCTGAAGCAGCGGAGCGGGTGGCGGTTTATACCAATGCGCGCGAGCATTGACTCACGAGGGGGGATTCCCGACGCGGGGCGAAATGTGATTCTAAGGGGGGCGAACATTGCGAGGCTTGCCATGGCTGCCCCTTTGCCCCTGCGCCCGG
>Ga0181520_10013692_pt1 | contig 10180 bp, 10 predicted proteins | sample PEATcosm2014_Bin_29_FD_132451 | JGI IMG/M metagenome (GOLD analysis project Ga0181520, IMG submission 132451) | Peatland microbial communities from MTU Mesocosm Facility, Houghton, MI, USA - PEATcosm2014_Bin02_30_metaG | ecosystem: Environmental > Terrestrial > Soil > Wetlands > Peat | place... | reverse complement strand
GCTGGTGGCGCTGCATCTGATCCAGAAAACGCCGAGCGCGCCGTATTTCATCTATGCAACCTTCGAGCAGGCAGACAACATCCTGACCCCCACTGGGCAACCGGTGGAGGACGATAACGGGCGGGTGAAGCAGCCGTTGCCAGGGTGCCGCTCGGATCAAACGGCGCCCTGTCCGACGACACCGTCCGTCACGCTGGACGATACTTCGGTAGTGTCCCCGACCGGGATTCCACCGCAGGTGAATCTGGTTCCGGCGGCGGCGCAGTATTGCACGCCGGGAATCCAATCGGCACCGCCGAACAGGCTCTACTACCTGAATCCGGCAACGCAAACCGCGCTTCGCGCGGGCGGGTTTGTTTGCATCAACTACCGGGACAATCCGATTCCGCAGGCGATTATCGACGCCAATGAAGCGGCGCACGATGCCATCAAGGCCTACAACGCGGCGCATCACATTATGGATACGCCCTGGCTGCACTACAAACTCGTCAATGTGCAATACCAGCCGATCGACAAGGACTATGCCGGGGTATACACCGGGAACGATCCCAACAGTGGGCACAATCCGGCGAGCTATCACCTCGCGAATATCGTTGTCGAGACGAATCGTCCGCTGCAGCTGTTCAGCGGTGGCCTGACTCCCGAGGGTTCGAACAGCGACTATGACGCGCAGTTCGGCGGCACGGGGACGAACATCCATCACAACATGTTTTATGGAGGAGCGCAGCAGAATATGGGGGGCTGCATGGGTTGCCATGGAAGTCAGGGGCAGCACCAGCAGGGAGATTTCAGCGTGATCCTGGCGCGGGGCAAGGTGCGCTTTCCGGAACCTGCGGCGCCTCTGACCACGCGCGGAGTTGCGCCGATATTACGCAATCGCTCGCTCGTGTACCGGTAGCGTCCGTCCCACGCGCGATCTTGACCGCGCGCGGCCATTCTCCACGCAAACGCAGGGTGGTGCATTCACCTTCCTGAAACGAAAGGACCAGCAGATGGCTCTCAAGAATTATGCGCAGGTGCAGGCGGCATTGAACGCATTTGTGGCTAAGGCCGGCGTAACACCCGGGCAGGCTCCCCATGGCGCCTTCTGGAACAGCCTGACCTACGATCAGTTCATCAACGGAAACATCCCCGGGGTTCAGCCGGGCCCCTGGAAGATCCTGGTCGTTGGCGACTCGAAGAACTCGAATATCATTCAGATTCTTTCCGGCACGGGTGATGCGTATAACGACTTCGGTCAGATGCCGCAGCCCAATCCGCCTTACGAACCGGAGCAGACGACGCTGATCGGTGAACTGGCAGCGTGGATCGATGCGAAGTGCCCCAACGGCACGTAGGACGGATTGCGAAAGTGGATAATGGTCAGGCGGGGAGTCTACAGGGGGTGGATTCGCTTGCCTTCACGATGGTTCGCGTTTGCTGGGTTTTTCCTGACGACGCTGGCAGCGGCTTTTGCGCAAGCGCAGCCGCCCAGCTCGGTGATCACGTTCAGTCTTCCCGACGCGGGCCGCAGCGCAGACTGGCCGGTCGCCGTCGGGGCGGTTGCTATCGGCGGACGGCCCGTCCGGCTCGATAGTCCCGTTCGCGTGCAGAATGGCTGGGTGCAGACGACGACGATCACGCTGCGGAACGTGTCGCCCAAAACCATCGTGAGCGGCGGCATGGGCTTTGTCTTTCCCGAACCGGGGGACGGCACCGAGGCTCATCCGCGCGCGGCGTGCTGGTCTGTGCAGCAGGGGCAGGTCCCAAAACTCGTCTGGCTGGGACGTGATGGTGTGTACCACCTGCCGCCCGGCTGGGAGCGGCAGAAGCCGCTCCAACTCGCGCCCGGGGCCGCGATCCGGCTGACGTTTACGAGCTGCGGCCAGGATACCGACACTGCGCTTGCCAGCGGGCGACTCCATCAGGCCGTGCTCACGTTCCTGACGTTCTATTTTGCCGACGGTTCCCGCTGGTCTGCGAAGCAGTATGCGCTGCCTCCGCTGGCCGGCACGCATGCGTGGAGGATGGTGAGCCGCGACGAGTTTATGCGCCCCGCGAGGAGCAGGCCGTAAAGCTATTCGCTGTTCGTCATCCGGGCCTTCCAGCTGCGCCATTCTTCGGCGGTGATTTCCCAGAGTTCCGCGGGCAGGCGGCCGGATACATAGTCACGCTCAAAGGTGGCCACCATCCGCATTCCCGTCTTTTCGGAGATTCGCCGTGAAGCGATGTTGGCAGCGGCTTTGGGAGCGCGAAGGACCCGGAAGCCGAGAACCTCGAACCAGTAGTCGTTGACGGCGACGACGGCTTCGGTCATCAGGCCTCGACCTTGCCAGGGCAGCCCAAGCCAGTATCCGCGGTTGTCCCAGTCGCTGAGGTGGAGGCTGATCTTACCGATGTTTTGCTCCGGCGACTCCTTCAGGCGAAGGGTCCAGTGCCACTCTTCGCCACGCTCGATGGCGGGGAGGATGACATCGCGATAACGAGGGAGGGTCAGGTTTTCGGGGTAGGGCCAGGGGACGGCTGCATTCAGGTATTTGACGATGTCCCACTGCGGGAAGAGACGGTCTGCTTGTTCGGCGTCGTCCAGCTGAAGCGGGCGGAGGATGAGGCGCTTCGTTTCGAGTTGAGTGATCGGAGACATGTGCCGAGCCGGATTAAGCGGCGCCGCTATCGTGGCAGATAGAGGATAAGGCTTAGTCTTCTTCCCCGGCTGCTGGCGCGCCTGCTCCGGGTGCACCCTTGACGCGCACCACGGTGATCTTCGAAAAGCCTTCTTTGAAGTCGGGTGGGCGGAGGCGTTCGGCCATCTTCTTCATGATGTCGTCGCTGACGGTGCGTTCGCGGCGGCTGTTGCGCTCCATGCAAATTTCTAACGGCACGTCGAAGAAGACGGCCTGGACGTCGTAGCCGAAGCTTTTGGCCATCTTGATCCACTGGCGGCGTTCGTGGGGCGAGAGGTTCGTGGCGTCGACATAGTTCCACGGCATTTTCGCGATGAGGCGGGCGCGAAGGAGTGAGCGGAGGGTCGAGAAGACGAGGCCCTGCCAGCGCTGCTCGGCGATGTCGTCGAACAGCAAGGAGCGGAGCAGGTCGCTGGAGAGAGGAGTGACGCCGCGGCGTTTGAACCAGGTGGTTTTGCCGGAACCGGGCAGACCAATCGTCAGGACGACGAATCCGCGAGCCCCTTTCGCGGCGCCAGCGACGGGTTCGGGAGGCGGGGTGGAGAGGGATTCTGGCTGGGTTTCAAGGACCATCTTGCCGGCGGGTTCGGCAGCTGCGGCGAGAGTGCCCACGGGTTCGGCGGGAACTTCGGCGACAGCCACCGGTTTGTGCGCTGACCGGACGGCGGGCTTGGCGGCTTCGGGAGCGGCTTCGGCCTGACTCGGAGTCGGGCTCGGAGTCCGGCTCGCAGGCGGATTCGCGGGCGGACCTGCAGGACCACGCTCATCGAGATCCTGCTCAGCAGGCGCTGTGGCCTTGCCGCCGTGATAGGAAGGCTGGAGGGGAGCTGGCTGATTCTGGGGCAATTCCTGCCCGATTTTTCCAGTGGACTCTGAGGTGTTGGGCCCACGCTTCGAGCGTCGTCTCATTCGATCGCGCAACCACAAGCGCATATCCAGGGTGTAACACAGACGCGGACGCGGGGCAAACACACAGCGGTGGGATGTGCCAGAATCGGCACGTTTTTGTGTGAAAGGAATGTGACGTTGGTACGGGAAAAACCGGGGCTGCGGATAAGTAAACCGCTTTTCCCTTGACTGCGGTGCTAGCATCGGTAATTGGGTGGTTCCGGGCGTTTTGGACCCATAAGAATCAGAGTGATCCGGATCACATCGCGTTGTGGCACCAGGCTGAAAAACTGTAGCGAGGAGACGATTTGATATGGCGGTAAAGGTTGGAATCAACGGGTTCGGGCGCATCGGACGCAACGTATTTCGAGCGTCGCTCGGGAATCCGGAAATCGAATTTGTCGCAGTCAACGATCTCACCAGTCCCGCAACGCTCGCTCACCTGCTCAAGTACGACTCCATCCTTGGCAACCTGAAGAATGAGATCGTGGCGGGCGAGGACTTTATCTCGATCGACGGCAAGAAGCTGAAGGTTTTCGCGCAGAAGGATCCGGCGCTGCTGCCGTGGGATTCGGTGGGCGCCCAGATCGTGGTCGAATCCACCGGGCACTTTACTGATGGCGCCAAGGCCAAGGCGCATCTGCGCGGGCCGGTGAAGAAAGTGATCATCTCAGCTCCGGCCACCAACGAGGATCTGACGGTGGTGCTGGGAGTGAACGAGAAGAAGTACGATCCGGCGAAGCACAACATTATCTCGAACGCGTCGTGCACCACGAACTGCCTGGCGCCCGTGGTGAAGGTGCTGGTAGAGAAGTTCGGAATCGTGTCGGGGATCATGACGACGATCCACAGCTACACGAACGACCAGGTGATTCTGGACTTCCCGCACAAGGACCTGCGGCGGGCGAGGGCCGCGGCTCTGTCGATGATTCCTACGTCGACGGGCGCGGCGAAGGCGCTGAAGCTGGTCATCCCCGAGGTCGAGGGCAAGCTGGATGGGTTCGCGATCCGCGTTCCCACGCCGAATGTCTCGGTGGTCGATCTGACCTTCCTGGCGGAGAAGCCGATCACGAAGGACACGATCAACGCGGCGTTCAAGGCAGCGGCGGACGGTGAGCTGAAGGGCATCCTCGGCGTCGACTCGAATGAGCTGGTGTCGAGCGACTTCAAAGGCAACCCGCTCTCGTCGATCGTGGACGCTCCGCTGACCAAGGTCGTCGGCAACATGGCGAAGGTCATCAGCTGGTACGACAACGAGTGGGGCTACAGCTGCCGTGTGCGCGACCTGATCCTCTTCCTCGAGAAGAAGGGTCTGTAGTTCAACTGCTGCTCGAGTGTGGGGCTCCTGACGGGAGCCCCCCGCGGATGGGAGGGCTCCATGCGGCAGAATATTCCGGGTACATCTCCGTATGAACCGGTGATCGGCTTCTCGCGCGCAGTGCGAGCCGGGCAGACGGTTTACGTTTCGGGTACAGGGCCGGTGGGCGCCGATCTGGCCGATCCCATCACGCAGACGCGCCACATTCTGGAGATCATCCGCGGGACGCTCGAGAAGGCAGGGGCGCGGCTGGACGATGTGGTGCGCACGCGCATCTACCTGACCCACGTCGATGACTGGGAGGCGGTGGGGAAGGCGCACGGGGAGTTTTTTGGGACTATTCGGCCGGCGGCGACGATGGTGGTGGTGGCTGGTTTGCTGCAGCCGACCTGGCGCGTGGAGATTGAGGCGGAGGCGGTAGTGCATTCGGCTCCGCATGAATGAGGGAGGATAGAATGGCGAGCGCAGTGGAGACTGAGGGAGTTATGACAAAGCTATCGATTCGCGACCTGGATCTGGCGCACAAGCACGTCTTCATGCGCGTGGATTTCAACGTGCCGCTGACCGAGGACGGGTCGGAGATCACCGACGACACGCGTATCAGGGAGACGCTGCCGACCATCGAGTACGCGCTAAGGCACAAGGCGAAGCTGATTCTGGCGTCGCACCTGGGTCGGCCCAAGGGCAAGGTGAACCCGAAATACAGCCTGCGGCCGGTGGTGGATCGCCTCCGCACGCTGCTCGATGCCCGCCTGGGCGAGAAGACGAATGTGGCGTTTGCGCCGGACTGTGTCGGCGACATTGCGAAGGAACTGGCGCGGCAGCTGGAGTCGGGACAGGTGCTGCTGCTCGAAAACCTGCGCTTCCACCCCGAAGAGGAAGCCAACGATCCTGGGTTTTCGAAGCAGCTGGCTTCGCTGTGCGAGGTGTACGTCAACGACGCGTTCGGATCGGCGCACCGCGCGCATGCTTCGACGGAGGGGATCACGCACTTCGTGAAGCAGTCGGCGGCTGGGCTGCTGATGGAGAAGGAGCTGACCTACCTGGGCAAGGCGCTCGAGTCGCCGGCGCGGCCGTTTGTGGCCATCCTGGGCGGGTCGAAGATTTCGGGCAAGATCGACGTCATCAATAATCTGCTGGATAAGGTGAACACGCTGGTGATCGTGGGGGGCATGGCGTATACGTTCCAGCGTGCGCTGGGTGTGACTACTGGGAAGTCGTTGGTTGAAGAAGACAGGATTGCGATGGCGGGTGAGGCTCTGAAGAAGGCGAAAGCCTTAGGAGTCGAGCTGCTGCTCCCGGTCGACAACGTGCTGGCGGACAGCTTTTCCAACGACGCGAAGACACAGCCTTGGGACACGAGCAAGAACTTCCCGGCCGACTGGCAAGGCCTCGACATCGGGCCGAAATCGGTCGCCGCCATCGAGAAGATCGTCGCCACCGCTCGCACCATCGTCTGGAACGGGCCGGCAGGCGTCTTCGAATTTCCGCGGTTCGCGGTGGGCACCAACGCCATCGCCAAAGCGGTCGCCGCCAATCAGAATGCCGTCTCGATCGTCGGCGGCGGAGACTCGGTAGCCGCGGTTAAACAAGCCGGCGTAGCGGACCAGATCAAACACATCTCGACCGGCGGCGGTGCAAGCCTCGAGTTCCTCGAAGGCAAAAAGCTCCCCGGCGTGGAAGCTCTGACCGACAAGTAGTCTCTGTCGATTCAGGATCAAAGAGCGCAGGGCTTAGCTTTGCGCTCTTCTATTTGCTATTCGTAAGCCAGGGCGTCGATGGGGTCCTTCCGCGCCGCCTTCCAGGCCGGATACAGCGCGCCGAGGACAGAGCCGACCAGCGCGATGATGGTTCCGTACACGCGCCAGTGGGTGGTGAGCAGGAAGGTCATGGTGGGGAAGCGGGCATCCATGAAGAGCTTGATGCCCTGCGTGGCCAGAATGCCGACGATGATGCCGGCGATGGCCACCAGCACGGCTTCGCGCAGGACGAGGTTCACAACGTAGAACTGCGACGCGCCGAGGGACTTGAGGATGCCGATTTCGCGGGTACGTTCCATGACCGCGGTGTACATGGACTGGAATATGACGAGGAAACCGACGATCACGGCGATGGAGATGACTACGTTGAGCGCGATGTTAAAGCCAGGCAGATGGTCGGGCGTCATGATGGACATCCACTCCGCGAGGGTCTGGACCTGATAGGTAGTCATGCCGGGAGTGTGCTCGATTTCGTCGATTACCGCCTGCTGGTTTTTGGGGTTATCCGTGCGGATATAGAAGACCGAAGCGTTCCCGGGGGTGCCGTTCAGTTTGCCCAGTGTCTGAATGGGCAGGAAGAGCCGGCTTCCTTTGCCATGCTCGACGATGCCGGAGATGCGAAAGTCATGATTGAAGATCTGGATGGTTTGGCCGACCTGGGTGTGATTGCTGCGCGCATAGAGGTCGTCGACCAGAGCATCGTCGGGACCGCTGGGGGGCCCTCCTGCAAGAAAGATAAAGGGACGAAGCGCGTTGTAGCTCGGATAATCGATGCCGAAGATGGTTTGGACGGCGCCGCTGATGTTGAACTTGGCGATGACCGGGGACGCGACCGCGACATGCGGCAACTTCGCCAATACCTCAGGCGCGATTTTCGCCGGCACCGCGGTTTCGCTGAGGCCGCTGAATGCGGCAGCGTTGGGCGGCCTCACCATAATGTCGGACCCGATCCCGGTGGTCTGGTTCACCGCGCCCTGGATTTGGCCCACCATGATGGCCACGATGGACAGGATCATGATGACCTCGATGGCGACAGCGAGCACGCTGATGGCGGAGCGGACGGGGCGATAAAGAATGTTGCCGATGACCAGTTTGTTCATCTAACGGGTTGGATGGCGAGACGCCTTTTCCGGTGGAAGTAACAGGGTAACAAAGCGGGGCCGAACGGGGCCGAGTTAATGCTGTGGGTAATGCCCCCGGCAATATCACCCAATTTGAGTCTGCCCATGCCCCGAGGGTGGGATTTGCAGGAAAAGTTACTTTGGTACTATGATTTCCGAAAGACAAAAAAGTAACTTAATTCTGCGGATTTTTCTTTGACTGTGCCGGTTCTCGGCCTTATCTTGTAGTGGCAAATCCCCCAGGAAGGAAGCTGAAAGTGGGGCACTTTGGCGAGGAATTGCGGCAGGAACGCGAGTCCAGGGGTGTCGCGCTGGAAACCATCAGCGAGAAGACCAAGGTAATCACTCGTTACCTGACCGCTTTGGAAAACGAGAAGTTCGACGTGCTGCCTGGTGGCATTCTCAGCAAGGGCATCGTCCGGGGATACGCACGGACGGTGGGGTTGGATGAGACCGTCTGGGTGGAGCGTTTTGTTACCGCCAGCCGCGAGCACGGACAGAGCCAGGGCGAAGAGGACTGGTCCACGTTTGTGCAAAATGTGGGCAAGGCGCGAGAAGGATCGATTGGGCGCCGGAACAGAAAGCTGCGCAAAGCTGGAATCGGACTGCTGTTCCTGGTGCTGGCTGGCGGCGGCTGGGCGACCTGGCATTACATGGGTGGGCGCGTTTTGGCGGTTGAGGCGCAACAGCATGCTGTGAGTTCGGCGGCGACGGCAGCTCCGGGCGGTACCGCCAGTCGGTAAAAGTACTTCTGTGACCTGTTGCAGGCGGCGTTTTCTTCTTAGCCTGCAAGTATGACCCCTCGAAAAATTGGCTGGCTCATGATGGTGGCGCTGGTTTGCCCCGCAGCGGCCTGGTGTGCTCCGAAGCCGCACGTGGTCGCGCTGGGCGCGGCGAAGCGTGAGCCATATTCCGTTGCGAGCGATCCTGGAGCCAGGAAGGACGAGACCGAGCTCAAGGTGCGTCCGCTGATCGTCGACGGAAATGTGAAGGAGTGGACGACCGGCGAGGCGCACGACGTGACGGATCGCAGCTTTGCGGTGCGGCGGGCGGTGCGCCTCAACGATGCGCTGCCGACGGACAAGGCGGAGCGCTGGGTTTGGCAGCGAGGGCCGTGGGTGCTGGTGGATCGGACCACGGGAAAGGTGGCGGCGCTGCGGCTGCCGGACTTCGATCCTGCGGTGTCCGAGGCGGTGTGGTTCCGGGACTACGCGGCGTACTGCGGGGTGAACACGAGCGGCAAGCAGCTGTTTGCGGTGGTGGCGCAGGTGGAGGGGCGGCGTCCGCTGCTGGCCAGAAAGCTGGGAGCGTGGGACGCGGCCGATCATCCGACTCCGGTGTGCGCGCCGGCGGTGTGGCAGCGCGATCCGCTAAAGGTGAGCTTTCAGGTGACCGGAGCCGCAGCGGTCAGCTTCGACCTGGTCGGCACGTCGGCAGTGCTGGTGGAAGACGACGACACCGATCCCAACTGAGAGCGACCAACCGCGGATCCTTCGGCCGCCAGACGCGGCCTCAGGATGACAACCTTAAGACAGGATCCCCAGCTGCCTTGCCGTCTTATCGAGGATTTCGAGCGCCTGGTCGAGCTGTTCGCGGGTGTGCTCGCTGGTCATAATCGTGCGGATGCGCGCTTTGCCTTCGGGAACCGTGGGGAAGGCGATGCCGGTGCCGAGGACTCCTGCTTCGAAAAGTGCGCGCGAGAAGTCCATGGTCTGGCGGCCATCGCCAATGATGATGGGCGTGATGGGGGTTTCGCTCGCCGGGGTGTTGACGCCGCCGATGTTGAAGCCGAGGCGGCCCAGTTCGGATTTGAAGTAGCGGGTGTTCGCCCAGAGTCGGTCGATGCGCTCTGGTTCCTGTTCCAGGAGGTCGAAGGCTGCGATGCAGGTTGCTGTGACGGAGGGCGGGTGCGAGGTGGAGAAGAGGAACGGGCGCGCGCGGTGGTAGAGGAAGTCGATGAGGTCCTTCGATCCGCAGACATAGCCGCCGATGGCGCCGATGGCTTTCGAAAGCGTACCGACCTGAATGTCGACGCGGCCGTGGCAGTGGAAGTGGTCGATGGAGCCGCGGCCGTTGCGGCCCAGCACGCCTGAGGCGTGAGCGTCGTCGACCATCATGATGGCGCCGTATTTCTCGGCCAGGTCCGCGAGCTTGTCGACGGGGCCGATGTCGCCATCCATGGAGAAAACGCCGTCGGTGATGAGCAGCTTGTGGCCGGGCTCGTTCTGAATTTCTTTGAGGATTTCTTCGGCGTGTGCAACGTCTTTGTGTCGGAAGACTTTGATCTTCGCGCGGGAGAGGCGCGCGCCGTCGATGATGGAGGCGTGGTTGAGCTCGTCGGAGACGATGAAGTCTTCCTTGCCGAGGATGGCGGAGACGGTGCCGGCATTGGCGGTAAATCCGCTCTGGAAGACGACGCAGGCTTCGACG
>Ga0181520_10013691_pt1 | contig 10180 bp, 5 predicted proteins | sample PEATcosm2014_Bin_29_FD_132451 | JGI IMG/M metagenome (GOLD analysis project Ga0181520, IMG submission 132451) | Peatland microbial communities from MTU Mesocosm Facility, Houghton, MI, USA - PEATcosm2014_Bin02_30_metaG | ecosystem: Environmental > Terrestrial > Soil > Wetlands > Peat | place... | reverse complement strand
TCGATGGCGTTGCACGTTCATCTGATGGACCCCAACGCGGCGCCTCCCTGCGCCGTCTCCGAGCACTGGGACTGCGGGGTCGTGGGCCACAGCCGTTTCTCATGGTTTCCGCCCAAGACGAGCGACGAGATGAACGGCGCGCAGACAGGCGGGGTGCATGTTCCGGTGGCGGCCATCGGCATTGTGGCCTACTCCGCAATCGCAATCCTGGCGCTGATGGGACGGATGTGGCTGGTCTTCGAGCTGGCCCAGGTGGGCTTCTTCTTCGCCGCATTTCTCAGCGGCATCGAGGCCTACATCCTGGAGATGTGGTGCATCTATTGCGTGTGGTCGCAGGGAATCATTGCGGCGATCTTTTTGCTTAGCGCCGTAGCACTGCTGCTGGAGTGGCGGAAGCGCCGCGCGGCGTCGACCAGCGCTGTGGTATCGGCGCCCGTAGAATAGAAACATGGGAATCAGTCGCCAGCAGGCCCTGGATTGCTTGCGCAGCAATGACTTGATCGGCATCGGCATGGAGGCCGATGCTGTGCGCCGCCGGCTGCATCCGGATGGCGTGGTCAGCTATGCAGTCGAAGGCACGGTGTTGATGCCGGACGGAATGTGTGCCGATGGCAAGGAGGGCGAGGCTTCGCTGGATACTTTGTATGGCAAGATCGCCGAGATGATCGACTTGGGCAGCACCGGCGTGCGTCTGGTCGGCGGCCTCGGGTGCAAGTCGAAGAGCCGCGAGATGGATTGGTTCGTGGGAATCATCCGCGGTATTCGTGAACACTTCCCTTCGCTCTGGCTGGAAGGACTGTCGCCGGTTGAACTTACGGCTCTGGCTGCGGGCAGCGGATTGGATCTGCGGCAGACGGTTGCGCGCCTGCGCGACGCTGGGATGGATTCAATCGCCAGTAGCGGCGGACCACTAACAAACAATTTATCTGAGTGGATTGCGGTGCATCGCGCGGCGCATGGGCTGGGAATGCGGACCACCTCGACTATGCACTTCGGCGCGGGAGAGACGCTGGAGCAGCGCGTCGAATTTATACAGGCAGTACACCAGCTTCAGGAGGAGACAGGCGGATTCGCTGCGTTCGTCCCGATGGCGACCGAGGCTCCAGGTGGGCGCGATCTGGATGCCGTGACCGCGGTTGAACAACTGAAGACGCTGGCCATTGCGCGCGTCTTTCTCGACAACATTGAGAACATCCAGTGGAGCGGAGCGGAGCAGGGTCTAAAGGCGCTGCAGACGGGACTGCGCTTCGGCGTCAACGACGCCGGTTCGATAACGCCGGAGGCGAATGCTACAACACACACCACCGAAGAAGACCTTCGCCGCATCATTCGCGACGCCGGCTTCCACCCCGTGCAGCGCGACACGTCCTACCGCACCATGTTTTTCAATTAGCCCCGTCAATTGAGAAGGGCATGTATCGGAGGGTCTGAAAGCTCGCCCCAGTATGATTTCTTTCTCTTTGCGAAGATCGTCTCCCTCTATAGCCGCTTCGCGTAGAATCGTCTCGAACGCAAACCTGCCCACGGGGTCTCATTCTGCTCTCCATTCTCAACAACCTGCACGCTTCACCGGCCATGTTTATGGCCTCGAAGGGGCTTGGCCACTACCTGCACACGCACTACGGCGACCACACCTTCCGCGGGCTCTATCGCTGGAACGGTTTCGATCTGGCAATTCTGATTCCCTACTTCATCGTCATGGTGATCCTGGCGTTTTACGGAATCCATCGCTATCAACTGGTATGGCTCTACTACCACAACAAAAAGAAGAAAGCGCTGTGGGACAAGCCTGGCGGGCGCTTTGCCGCAGGCGAGTTGCCATTCGTCACCGTGCAGTTGCCCATCTTCAATGAGCAGTTCGTCATCGACCGGCTGATCGACGCTGTCTGCCGGCTGGACTACCCGCGCGACCGCTTTGAGATTCAGTTGCTGGACGACTCCACCGACGAGACAGTGCAGGTGGCTGCAGAGATCGTCGAGCGCTATGCGCACGGTACGGCGGGCCTTGCCCCGCAGCCCATCGTGCATCTGCATCGCACGAACCGGCACGGCTATAAAGCAGGCGCGCTGGACGAGGGCCTGAAGGTCGCGCGCGGCGAGCTGGTAGCCATCTTCGACGCCGATTTTGTGCCTCCGCCAGACTGGCTGATGAAGGTGGTGGACCATTTCGACGAGCCGGGCATCGGCATGGTGCAGACCCGTTGGACGCACCTGAACCGCAACTATAGCTTCATGACCCAAGTGGAGGCGATCCTGCTAGACGGCCACTTCGTGCTGGAGCATGGCGGCCGCTCACGTTCCGGCGTCTTCTTCAACTTTAACGGCACGGCGGGCGTATGGCGGCGCGTGGCCATCGGCGATGGCGGCGGCTGGCAGCACGACACCCTGACCGAAGACACCGACCTCAGCTATCGCGTGCAGATGGCTGGCTGGAAGTTCAAATACCTACAGGACGTGGAGTGCCCCGCTGAGCTACCCATCGAGATGACCGCCTTCAAGACCCAGCAGGCACGCTGGGCCAAGGGCCTGATCCAGACCGGGAAGAAGATTCTGCCGCGGGTGATCAAGAGCGATGCGCCTTGGCACACCAAGCTGGAGGCGTGGTATCACCTGACGGCGAACATCAGCTATCCGCTGATGATCGTGCTCTCCGTGTTACTGATGCCGGCCATGATTATTCGCAGTTGGCAGGGCTATGTGCAGATGCTGCTGATCGATTTTCCGCTATTTATCGCCAGCACCATGTCGGTCTCCACCTTCTATCTGGTCAGCCAGAAGGAGCTGTTCCCCAAGACCTGGCACAAGACGTTTCTGTATGTTCCGTTCCTGATGGCGCTGGGCATCGGGCTGACCATCACCAACACCAAGGCGGTGATGGAGGCACTCTTCGACTATAAGACGCCGTTTGCGCGCACGCCGAAGTACCGCGTGAAGAAGAAGGGCGAGGCCAACCAGGCCAAGATCTACCGCAAGCGGCTGGGCATCGTCCCATGGATAGAGCTGTTCATTGGGACTTACTTCGCCTGGACGGTGTGGTACGCCATGACCACGGAGAACTACTTCACCGTGCCCTTTCTTCTGCTGTTTGTGCTGGGCTACTGGTATACCGGACTGTTGAGCCTGTTTCAGGGGCTCTTCGAGCGCGCAGGCAAGGAAACGAGTGGCTCGCCCGAGATGCACGAGAAGCCGTACCCGATGGGGATATAGCTCTTCCCAACGCATAGAAGCCCGGCTGGTTGGCCGGGCCTCGTGGAATTGATGGCGAGATAGGGGTGCCCTAGAAGCGGATGCCAAACTTCACCGGGATAATGGTGGTGCGGTCGCTGTTCGCCGGATAGAAGTCTGTTGCTGTTAGAGGAGATGTGGCGACGTTCGCGGTAGTAACTCCAGTGCGCTGCGAGTTGGGGATGTAGACATAGCGTGCTTCCATGTAGAAGCGCTCGTTGGAGAACTTGGAGAACTTGTAGGTGAGACCGAATCCGCCATTGAATCCAGCGGCGTTGCTGGTGTAGTGATCGAAATTCGAATTTGCCACGATCTCCGAACAGTAATAGTAGCAATACTCTTGAAGTATGGGCGTGGTGAAGTTGGTGACTTTGTGGTAGAAGCCGGCGCCGAGAACCATGTAAGCGCCCAGTGAGCCTTCGGAGGGTATCGTGAACGTGGGGTTCAGGCTGAATGACCAGACGTGATTGTTGCCATCAATTTGAGTGGCAGTGCCAGCCGGGGCCGGACCCTGAGGAGAGCAGTAGCTCGCATTATACTGTGCGACTGTGCAGTAGTTATATATGTACTGCTGGTTGGCGATGGTGGCACCCTGCAGGCCGAAGTGGTCGTAGTCGAACTGCGCCAGTAGGCCGTATACCTTGTTGAAGTTGCGTCCGCCGCCAAACTGGAAGCCGTAGCTCGGCGTCTCGTACTTATGCGTAATGCCGATGGGAGAGGATAAGCCCATGCCAGCTAGGAAGGTGTACTTCTCCGAGCCGTCCGCGTTGCTGTTGCCGCCGGCATAGTTGGGCCGTCCATAGCGGCGGCGCGGCGGCGGCTGCGAACTGGCCAGAGCGGCCGATCCCAGATTGTAGCTGTCATCTGCGGCAGCGGCGTCCAAAGAGGATGAACTGCTACTGGACGCGGAGGACTCGGCGGCTAACATCAGCGGTGCCTTGATGGTCGAAACGACCGACGACGGCTGCTGCGCGTGGACCAGAACTGCCGTTCCCGCGATCAGGAAGCTGAGTGCCATGGTGCGGCACGCGATACCGAAGAGACTACGGTGGATGTTCATTTTTTAATGACTCCCTCTTGAGTGCAAAGTCCTTCGGGGTTACTAACCCGAATTGTCTGAGTTTGTTGTGCCGATCTCTCTCCGGCTCAACCCAAACCTTGCATTGCTAGTGTAAGACGCGCTATTGAGCAGTTTGGATCACTTTTCGCATAGAGAGTTTAGTGGATGTCGAACTGCTCCGGATGAAGGGCAGGATCGCTCTTGACCAGAATGGTCTTGCCCACCATCTCCTCCATCTCCAGCAGCCACTTGGCACCCGATGCCTTGAGCTGTTTCACAACCTCCGGATGTACGCGCAGCATGATGTCACCGCGCTCCAACGTCTTGTGCATCTTACGCATCTCGATGAAGATTTCGTTGCATACAGTGACCGGCGATTTGACCATTCCGGTGCCCTCGCAGATGGCGCAGGTGGTCGACAACGTGCGTTCCAGCGACTGCTTGACCCGTTTGCGGGTAATGGCGACCAGGCCAAAGTCATTGAATTGAAGCACTTTGGACGGCGCTCGGTCGAGCTTCAACTCCTCTTCCAGGGCGGCCATGACGCGGTTGCGGTTCTTGCGCTCGTCCATGTCGATGAAGTCGATGATGATGATGCCGCCAAGGTCGCGCAGGCGGATCTGGCGCACGATCTCCGGGATGGCGTCGAGGTTGGTCTTGACGATGGTGTCTTCCAGGCGCGCCGTCTTGCCCACGTACTTGCCGGTGTTGATGTCGATGGCTACCAGCGCCTCAGTCTGGTTGATGACGATCGACCCACCCGACTTCAGCCAGACCTTCGAGCGCAGCGCCTTGTTGATCTCCTCGGTGATGCCGAACTGTTCGAATAGCGGCGTGTCCTTCATATAGAGCTTGACGCGTCGGATCAACGACGGCTGGAAACGCTGCAGGAAGCGCAGCACCCGCTCGTACTCACTCTCGCTGTCGACCCAGATAGCGGAGAAGTTGTCCGTCACCTGGTCGCGCAGGATGCGCTCGATTAGGTTGAGATCGTGGTAGATCAGCGCGGGCGACTTGGACGATTCAGACCGCGCCTTGATGTCCGCCCACAGGTTGAGCAGGAAGCGCAGATCGCTGCGCAATTCTTCCTCGCTGGCACCTTCGGCGGCGGTGCGCACGATGAATCCGCCGGTAGCGTCGCCCTTCTCGCTGAGAAGAATTTCTTTCAGCCTGCGGCGTTCCGCATCGGACTCAATCTTGCGCGAGACGCCGGTGTGATTGACCGTGGGCATGAATACCAAGAAGCGGCCGGGTAACGCGATGTGGCTGGTAATGCGCGCGCCCTTCTTGGCGATGGGCTCCTTGGCGATCTGCACCAGAATCTCCTGGCCGGGCTTGAGCAGGTCGCTGATGGCGGGCAGGTTGGTGGCCTGCATGGAAGCGCGTCCACGGCCCCCGCCGTGTCCGAAGCGTGAAACGCGGTCGCTGGAGCCGCCGGTATTGCGCGGGCGGTCACCGCGGTCCCCGCGACCGCGCCGTCCGTCGCGGCGTCCGTCGCGGCGTCCTGGGCGGCGATCTGTATCGCGTCCACGGTCCGGTCGCGGTGCGCCTTGTTGCGTTTCGCCTCGATTCGCCGCAGCGCCCTGGCTGGACTGTGTCTCGTCGAATTCATTGCCTGTGCGGGCCGCCGCCTCGTCAAGGTTACCTGCAGATTCGGATTCGTCCACGCGCTCAGAGTCGTCGCTGCCATCCTCCTCCTCATCGTCCTCTTCGTCTTCTTCGTCGAGTTCCTGCTCGTCGAGGTCGTCTTCCTCAAAGTCTTCGTCCTCGTCGAGGTCATCCTCTTCTTCCAACTCGGGAACGGTGCGGGTAATCTGGTCGATGGACATCTCGCGCAGCATGGTGCCCAGATCGGTTGCTCCTTCTACTGTCTCTTCGTCCAGGTCATCCATCTCCTCGATGGTGCTGGCATGGATGCTCGGGAACGGAGCATCTTCCTCCTCCAGGGACTCCGTGGCAAGTACTCCACGGCCCGTCGCGAAGCCGGTCCCAGCTTGCGGGTGAGACTCAGCGGCGGCCTGGGCTTCGATGGGCAGAACTTCATGCGGCTCGGAGATCATCTCGCCGCCAGGAGTAATTGCAGTAATGTCATGGGGTTCAGTGGCGATTGGCTCCGCCGCGGCTTCAGCGGCAACTTCAGGCTGAGGCTCCGGCTGTGCTTCCCGCACTGGTTCCGGCACCGGTTCCATGACTGGAGCGCTCTGGCGAAATTCGCTGGGCGGCACGGGATCGACGCGGTAGGACGCCGAGGCATTCTCCGGCTCGTACTCCAGTTCAACCTGTGGCGCTGGCTGCGGCGCGGCAGCCTCTAGCGTGGCATCTGAATCAGCTTGTGGTGTTTCGTGGATTTCGGCGACGCCGGCTTCCGTAGCGAAGGATTCAGCGACACTGGGACGGCCGAATTCCTTAACTGTCTCTGCTGCGGGTGCGATGTCTCCGCTCGAGGCGACAGAGGCGGCAGAAACCGCTACTGCGGCAACGGTAACGTCGTTATGTTGGCCGGCGTGGCTGTCGTGGTGGGTCTGGCCGCGTGCATTACGGTCGGAGCGGCCATCGCGTCTAGGTTCACGATCATAATCGCGCGAAGAGCGGTTGCGTCCCTCGTGCGAGTCGGTTCGCGAATCTGATGCGCTGCGCCGTGAGAGCGTCTCGCCGGGTAGAACGGAACCGCCATCCCAGCCGGCTGCAAGGGTGTAGAGGTTGGCCGGCGGGGCAAGCGAACTCGGAGTCGCCTGCGTGGGCTTGGGCGCTGCCTGCTCTTCGCCACCCTTACGGTACTTGGAGAGCGATTCACCGGGCAGAATGATCGGCTCGGCACCAGCCTCAATCTCGTCGGGATAGGCATTGGCGATGGGACCAGTGCCGCTGGGCTCCCCGCTGTCTACGCCGTAGAGGTTGCGTGTGGGCTCGAATCCGCGAGGAAAACGCTGTGGGCGCTGAGAATCGCGTCGTTGACCATCGCGCCGCTGGCCGTCGCGGTTGCGTCCAATGTCGTGCCTTTCGCGGTCGCCGGGAGCACTGGTCGACTGCGCACTGACCTCGCCGTCGAACTCAAAACCTGCCCCAGATTGCAATGAAGAATCGTCGCCGTCATTTCCTTGAACTTCGGAATAACCCTGCGGCGTTTCTCCAGCCGGAACAGGTGCATCGCCTGTGGGGCGATCTGCTCCGCGCCCACGGCGACGACCGCGGCGTCCGCGCCATCGGCGTCCTCCATCCGCTCCAGGAGCGCCTTCACCAATCTCGGCAGCGTCGTTGAACTCTCTGGGCACCGTACTGTCGGCGTCGCTGGTTACTGCATCAACGCGCGCTCCGTCCTGCTGTTGCGGTGCTGCGTCGGAGCTACCCTGGCGGTCGCGATCTCGGTCGCGTCCTCCGCGCCGCCCTCTACCGCCTCGGTTGGCCCGTACACCCGATTCGCCAGCCTGCTCGCCGTTGGTCAGGCGCGGCATACGCGATGGGCGGTCACCGGCCGGGGTGGTGTCGAACTCCTCCGAGTCCGGAGCTTCTTCCATAAAATCAGTAATATAGAGAAATGCGTCACGCTCCAGGCCAATCTCCACAAAGCTCGACTGCATGCCTGGAAGTACGCGCGTTACGCGTCCGTTGTAGATCGATCCGGCGAGCGTGTACTCGTTCTCGCGCTCGTAATAAATCTCGGTGAGGGTTTCGTCTTCCACAATGGCCAGACGCGTCTCGTGAGGCGTGCTGGAGATAAAGATTTCTTTCGACATGTTCCTGCTCTTTCTGCTCGTTCCGGGTTTGAGAGGCCGGAGGGGCGAGCGGCAGGCGCAGGCGAGAGGATCGGAGGGGCGCTAGCTTGTTGCTAGTCGCCGCTCACCGAGTAGTGCGGACAGGGTGCGGGAATGGATAGCTGTGTAGACCGACGGGTGCAGGCGGGGGTCATGACCCTTCCCTGACTGCGCCCGGATTGCACCGGCATTGAGTGCGATCTGGTTGAACCAGGAAGCGATCGGAGTACCCTTAGACGCTTCGAGCAAACACTGGCATGCGGAGTTTGTGACCGAATCAACCTCAGAACCTACTTGAGGCGGGGCCGTTCGCCGTCCGGATGCAATCATTTCCCTTCAAACCTGTCCGGCCAACGGACTTGATCCCTGCCTGGCCGGCCTTTTCAAAATTCGAACGCCGCGTGCCCGGCGCCTGGCGCCAAAGGGAGCGGGAGTTGCACCGGCCTAGGTGAAACAGCCGGGTAACTCCAGTATGCACCAAAATCGTCGCGAGCGTATTGTTATGCGCATTCGGCCTCGGTACTGATCCAGGTTCATCCCCGAAACTCAATTCACAAAGCGCCTCATGCGGACGTTCATCACAATGCCCAGCGCCAGAAAGGTGAACAGGATCGACGATCCTCCGTAGCTCATCAGAGGCAGGGGGATTCCCGTCACCGGCATCAGGCCCACTACCATCCCGATGTTCACCACAATCTGAAACAGCAGAACGGCGACCACTCCCATCACGAGGAATGCGCCGGGCATGTCAGAGGCCTGCTGCGCGTTCTCAATCAAACGCATCAGGATCAGGAAGTAGAGCAGCAGAACGCCCACCCCGCCGACGAAGCCATGCTCCTCGCAGAAGGCGGCAAAGATGAAGTCGGTGTACGGAATGGGAAGGAAATCGCCCTGGGTCTGCGTTCCCTGGTTGGTGCCCTTGCCCCACAAGCCGCCCGAACCCACTGCGATCTTCGATTGCAGAATCTGGTAGCCGGCGCCGTGCGGGTCGCTGCCGGGATCGATGAAGCTGGTAAGCCGGGCCATCTGGTAGGGCTTAAGACGCTTTCCGCTCATCCATGCACCGCCGATCAGAAGCAAGAAACCCAGCAACAGGACGATCACCTGCCTGACGCGTATCCCACCTAAAAACAGTCCGGCCACAAGGATTGGGAAGTAGGTCAGCGCCGTACCCAGATCGGGTTGTATCAACACCAGCCCCATCGGCACGCCAATCAGAGCGAATACCTTGGCGATATCCATCCAGCCCGGTTGGCGTCCGGCAAGCCCCCAGAAGAACCGTGCCATTACCAGGATCAGCACCAGCTTGACCCACTCCGACGGCTGAAAGTGGATGCCGCCGCCGAGATTGATCCAGCGCCGTCCTCCCATCACCTTGGTTCCAACCAGTCTTACGGCCACCAGCAACAGGAGTCCGATGCCATAGGCCCAGGGCGCAATATCCACCAACCGGTGGTAGTCGATCCTCGAGATCAGGAACATCAGAAGGACGCCAACCAGCAGAAAGCCTATCTGCTTGTGGTCGAAGCCGCGGAACCTGGTGTGCAGCGTAGCCGACTTGATCTCCAACACGCTGAGGATCGACATCAGAGATACCAGGGTCAGCAGCATCCAGTCGAAGTCGCGGAATGAGGAAAAGCGGTACATGGGCGTGGGCTCTAGGTTAGGTGCTGGACCATTACGGCCGATTGACCGCAGGTGTGTTCGCTGCGCCAGGGCGTATCGCAGGAGTGGCCGACGCGGTGGGAATGCCGTTCGGACTCGGGGCAGGACTGGCTGCCGGTTTGGACGCATTGGTCAGGCGTAATATATTTCCCTCGCGCTGGCGCTGCTTGGTGACAAATGCGTTGATGACCTGCGCGGCGAGTGGAGCTGCGGCTTCGGCGCCCCAGCCTCCGTGCTCAGCCAGCACAGCGACGACGATATCGGGATTGCGCCGGGGCGCCATGCCGACAAACCAGGCATTGGCGCGCGCATTTCCGGTCAAAAGGTTGTTGCCGCCGATGCTGTGGTTTACAAGTTGAGCGGTGCCGGTCTTGCCTGCGAAGTCGATGCCCTCCAGATGCACAGCAGAGGCGGTTCCCGTGACGGTGACCGCGGCCATGGCATCGGTGATGGTCTCCCAGTTCTCTGGCGTTATCGG
>Ga0181520_10013690_pt1 | contig 10180 bp, 7 predicted proteins | sample PEATcosm2014_Bin_29_FD_132451 | JGI IMG/M metagenome (GOLD analysis project Ga0181520, IMG submission 132451) | Peatland microbial communities from MTU Mesocosm Facility, Houghton, MI, USA - PEATcosm2014_Bin02_30_metaG | ecosystem: Environmental > Terrestrial > Soil > Wetlands > Peat | place... | reverse complement strand
TGAAAAAGGTATTATATGTTCAATGTGTAATTTTGATTGGATTAATTCAGCTTCATGTTAGCGGTTTAGTATTAGTTGATAAATAAAAAGCCCTATAAAGAAATATTTATAAGGCTTTTGCGTTAGTTAGTTGAGATTTAATGGTCTATCAGGAAAGGAGGTGATAGGCATTAATAAGATTCGTTTGAAACGAAAGTTATTTTGTTGAAAATTTATTAAAAGTAAAAATGGAAAGTTGAAGTGTATGTCAAAAGATTGCCAATTAATATAGAAGAAGTCTTAAATTTTGGTTATCAAGAGCTTTGTTTGTGCTGACTTTTAAGTACTAAAATTGCGAAACTAAAGCCGGAAAATAATCCAAAACAAAACCAAAAGCCATAATTAATTAGCATAATAATTATTCCGTTTCTAACATGTTCCCTGAGAAAAACTACAAATATCAGCCCTATCATAAATAATGCAGAGATAATTTTATAAGAATATTTACATATAAATCTTTTCATTTTTCATTTCTTTTTCTTGTATAAATAAATTATTATTTCCAAACTAATCATTCCACCTAATCCAATAACTCCTATAATGCATGAATACAATCGTATGTTATAACTGAATTTTGCAACAAAGAATAGCAAAAATAATAATGTGATAAGGGTAATTGTTCTACAGATGTTTCTTAATATTAATAGCGTTCTCATAAATTATTAGTATTTTCTATAAACTATTATCTTAATCCCTCCATCTCTCTCCTTCACAACTATATTTATTCTTCACAAATAGTAATTCCTGCTTTTCCAATTATAATTCCTGCTTTATTAATTACGAATATGGTATTTCTAATTATAATTACCGTAATCTTAATTACAATTATCAGAATCTAAAATTCGATTACCATAATCTTAATTAATAATACCAGAATTGAAATTGCAAATATGGTATTCTTAAATACTATTACCAGAATCGGTATTGCAATTCCGGTAATTTAAATTACAAATACGGTAATCACAAGTGCAATTATTTAAATAGTGGTTATTTAAAGAACAAAAATAAAAGCAACAGGTGGCGACATCCATGCCTGGGCGCCCCCGTTTTTCTCGGTAAGTATTACCCTTCCCCTGAAATATAGCTTAGTGCCTTCGGGCTTGCCATGTGCATAAGTGCCGTTCGATTCGGGCATTGCTTTTATGGTTACCCAGTTTATATTGTCAGTACTTTCCTGCACTTCATAACACGACTTAAAGTTTTTTGCGGCTGCTTTAAAAATAAAATTCAGTATTCCCTGGGTATTTGCTTTATTCCTTACATTAAAATCATTTTTTTTTCTCGAAGCGGGTTTCCGCCGGTGAAGTCCGCAATCGGCAACAATTCCTATGGCAGTCAATTCATCGGGTGCGTTATTGACTGCTATTTGCACCATTGCCACAAAGTTCTCAATATCGGTAATAACGGCTTGCACATCAATATCTCTTTCATCGGCAGAACCAATAGCGCGTGTTGCTGTTTTTACTTCGGATGCGCGGGCTGTATCAACATGATTAATGGCATCAGTAATACTTGCCATGGCTATAGTTACATGGGTGCTTCCGGGCGGCTTACTTATGGCATTGTAAAATGCAAGGGCATCGGTAAGCAATTTCGAAACATTATCATCATAAGTAAATATGGCGTTTACATGCTTTCTTTTTTTCATAATATTATATCCATTGACTGTTATTAATTGTAATGGGGGTATCTAATTCTTGCCTTCACTTAGTTTTTCCCGCAGATAGCGCAGATTTACGCAGAAATAAAAATCTGCTATTATCAACGGAATCAGCGGGAGATAATTTTTAAAAGATAGTCCATACCCAATAAAAATAATTTAGATTGTATGTTTTAGATACCCCAAAATAATTGTAATATTATTAACGAAGGTAAGTTATATTATTTATATGTGTAAATTAATTCAACTGTAACATTTATCATTGCCGGTTCGTCTTATTTGCAGATTATGTTGAAAAGTTTGTGTGTTCGTTGTAAGGGGGCTTTTGTCGGCCCTCTTACAATTTTTATGGTTCAGAATAAAAGTTTCATTATTACTGATGCATTAATATTTAATTGCAATTAAATAAGTTAAGTTGTTCCGTAACATTGTGATTGATTTGTTGCCAATCTTTTTCAGGACAATACAGTTTGAGTGAGTTTTAATTAGAAAAAAATTCAGGGCAACTGTTAAAATATACTAAGGTTTGGAAGGTCAATATGCGGAGTTGCTCACATTTTAGTAAATTTGCATCATAATTCTGATAAGATGTCAATCAAAGTAAGTAATATCACCAAAATATATGGCAAGCAAAAGGCGCTGGATAATGTGTCGTTCAACATAAATGCAGGCGAAATTGTAGGACTTGTTGGCCCTAACGGCGCAGGCAAATCAACCATGATGAAGATCATAACCTGTTACCTTCCCCAAACATCGGGCGATGCATCTGTATGCGGTTTTGATGTGGTGGAGCAGTCAATTGAAGTGCGCAGGAAGGTTGGCTACCTGCCCGAGCATAACCCGCTTTATCTTGATATGTATGTAAAGGAATATCTCGAATTTATTTCTGGTATTCATAAGCTGGGTAAAGATTCCAAAAAACGCATAGCCGAAATGATTGATATCACAGGTCTTGAAGTGGAAAGAAAAAAAAAGATAGGCGCCCTTTCGAAAGGTTATCGCCAAAGGGTGGGGCTTGCACAGGCGCTTATTCATAATCCCGAAGTGCTTATATTAGATGAACCCACCTCGGGCCTCGACCCTAACCAGATTCTGGAGATAAGAAACCTTATAAAGAAAATAGGAAAGGAAAAAACCGTTCTTTTCTCCACCCATATCATGCAGGAAGTGGAAGCTATTTGCGATAAAGTGATAGTAATTGATAACGGGAAAATTGTTGCCAACAAAACCACTGTTGAAATGCATCAATCAAATATAAATTACCAGGGTGTTTCCGTAGAATTTGAATCAAAAGTAAACGCAAGCCAGTTGAAAGAAATCACTGGAGTAGTTGAAGCTGTATGTGTGAAAGGAAACCTTTGGAGTATTAAAGCCGGGCAGGGAAAAGATATTCGACCTGAAATATTCAAGTTTGCCGTAAAGCATAATAACGCCGTACTTTCGATGAATATAGAAGAGCAAACACTTGAAGAAACATTTCACCAGTTGACAAAAAAGTAAGTGAATTATTTTATAGCTATTAGGACTAAAGTCCTTTATTTTCAGACTATCTGAGTAACCCCAGACTTAAGTCTGGGGTTAATTATATCAAAGTAATCACAATGGCTTTAGCCCTGAAAGGAAACTGATTATTAATAAAAAGTAACATTGTTGTCCGACTAAATACAGGACGCTCCTATGGAGCTAATGATGCATTTGTAATTAATTCTATAAACAGTTAACTTCTACGGAGTTTGTACCATACAGTCCCAGTGGGACGATCTGTTTATAGAAAATATTTTATTCATTAAAAGAATAGCCCCATCGGGACGGCCTGTTACAAAGTATCTGTAAAATCAATAGTTTTAATATATGTGCCAAGTTTTAGTCGGACAGTAGTGAAAAAGTAAGTGAATTATTTTGCAGGAATAAGTTAATTATGTAATTTCGCATCCTCTTTGTGGAAAGATTTGATTGATTGCAACCACTTAAAAAAATGCTAAAACAATGTTTTAGCCCTTCTTTCAATAACTCTCCCAAAGATTTATAGCAATTAAATAAATCGTAATTCTAAAATCATAAATCTAAAAATTAAATAAAATGGGATATTTATTCACATCAGAATCAGTATCTGAAGGGCATCCAGATAAAGTTGCCGACCAGATATCAGACGCATTACTCGATGCATTTCTTGCAGCCGACCCCAACTCGAAAGTAGCCTGCGAAACGCTTGTTACCACGGGATTGGTAGTTTGCAGCGGCGAAGTTAGAACAAAAGGATACGTTGACGTTCAGAAAACGGCAAGGGCAGTTATAGAAAAGATCGGTTATACCAATGCCGATTATAAATTTGAAGCTGAATCATGTGGCGTTATTTCAACCATTCACGAACAGTCGGACGATATTTTCATGGGCGTTGACCGCGGCACTGTTGAAAGCCAGGGAGCCGGCGACCAGGGAATGATGTTCGGTTATGCATCAAGAGAAATGGATAATTTTATGCCTATGCCAATTGAACTGGCACATATACTTCTGCAGGAACTTGCAGCTATACGCAAAGAAGGAAAGCAAATGAAATATTTACGCCCTGATTCAAAATCGCAGGTTACAGTTGAATATAATGATAATGGAAAACCTGAAAGAATTGACACTATTGTTATTTCCACCCAACATGATGAATTTATAAAACCCAAAGACACTTCTAAAAAAGCTGCTCAGGTTGCCGAAAAAGCCATGCAGGATAAGATAAAAGAAGATGTTCAGAATATCTTAATTCCAAGAACATTGAAAACGCTGCCGGCAAATATTAAAAAGCTTTTCAATAATAAGATCACCCTTCATGTAAACCCAACCGGTAAGTTTGTTATCGGCGGACCTCATGGAGATACTGGCTTAACAGGTAGAAAAATTATCGTTGATACCTATGGCGGTAAAGGCGCTCATGGTGGCGGTGCATTCTCAGGAAAAGATCCTTCAAAAGTTGACAGGTCAGCAGCTTATGCTACTCGCCATGTTGCAAAGAATTTGGTTGCCGCAGGCGTTGCCGACGAAGTGCTGGTGCAGGTGGCTTATGCCATTGGCGTTGCAAAACCCGTAGGTTTATATGTTACCACTTATGGCACATGCAAAGTAAAAGATAAAAAAGGCAAGGTATTAACCGATGGAGAAATAGCCAAGCGTATTGAAAATATTTTTGATATGCGTCCGGGCGCCATTATTAACCGTTTTGGTTTGAAGAACCCTATTTTCCTTGAAACAGCCACTTATGGTCATTTCGGAAGAGATACATTTAAAAGGAAAATCGCTGTATGCAAGAATGGAACCCAGACTGTTACTGAAGTTGAATTCTTTGCATGGGAAAAGCTTGATTATGTTGGTAAGATCAAAAAAGAATTCGGATTGAAATAAAAAAGAAAGCCCCAAATTTGGGGTTTTTTTTAATGCTGTATGATAAGCTTTTTGGTTTGTGTGAGTTTATCATTTACAAAGAAACTGTAAAAATAAACACCGCTTTGCATGTTGCTAGTATTTAAATTCAGTTTACCTTCATTTGTTACATTGGTTTCCATCACTTTAGAGCCCAGTATATTTGTCAGAACAAACCTGGCTTTTTCGGTGTTTTCGGGAAGAGTATAATTGATTGAAGTAAAACCAGCAGCAGGGTTTGGATATGGATTTGAAATTTCAGTATTTACAGGAGTGATTTGTTTAATTCCGGCTGCGGTAGCATTAAAATGTACTATAATCCCTACTGAATCATTTCTATTTGTACTATTATAAAACACAAAAGAAATAACACTTTCACCCAAATGGCCATAAGTATAATAATGCCCTTCAAATGTATTATCTGTTGCATTTGGAGCAAGTGTAGATGTATATGGTGAGGTGAAAGCTGTTGTTTGTGGAGTAGAACAAAGTTCAAAACATATTGCTATTTTAGCGCCTGCAATTAATGTGTCGGGTATCTCCTTGGCATCTACAGTAATCGTTTCTGACGAAATATTCTTTAATGTACAAAATACATTTACGTATGCTGTAGAGGTATCTCCCCACACATAAATATCTGTTCCGTTGGCAATCACGCCTGCTTTATTGGTAAGTTGTAAACTCTGCGACATTACAAATGTTGTAAAAATGCAGAAGCATAAGACAGGAAGGAAATGTGCTGTTTTTTTCATGTATTAAATATTTAGGTAATAAGAAAGCAAATATATAGTAATTACAAACAATAATCAAATGCGGTATATTAAATTAATTATACCCGTCTTTAGAAGGGTCTTGGTTATTGTTCTTATGTTTTTTTTCGTATTTATCACAATCCACTTCAACCGATAATTCTTTAGCTGGTCGTTCAAAATCATCTTTCTTTATTCCAAGCGATTTATCGGCATAAACTTTCAGCATATATTTTGCCCAGATAGGCAATGCCATGTGTGCGCCCTGCCCCAAATTGGTATATCTGAAATGAACACTGCGGTCCTCGCAACCCACCCACACTCCTGTAACAAGGGTTGGTGTGATGCCGAGAAACCAACCATCGCTGTTGTTCTGTGTTGTTCCTGTTTTTCCTGCAATAGGATTAGCAAGTTTATACTTATAACGTATGCTAACACCTGTTCCGCTTTCCACAACACCTTTCAGCAGCATAATCATGAGGTAAGCTGTTTCCTCGCTGATTGCTTCCGATGTTTTGGGTTTAAATGATTCCAATACATTCCCGTTTTTATCTTCAATCCTGGTAATGAAAATTGGTTCAACATAAAGACCTTTATTGGCAAAAGTGCTATATGCCCCTGTCATTTCGTAAACACTCAGGTCACAGGTTCCTAAACAAAGTGAATATACCGCCGGAATATCACTTGTGATTCCCATTTTTCTTGCAATTTTAACCACGGCAGCGGGAGAATAACGTTTCATCAGGTAAGCTGAAACAAAGTTAACCGAATTGGCAAGCGCCCATTTCAGAGAGATCATTTCTCCCACTCTTTCTTCTTTATCGGTTCCAGCATTTTTAGGTGTCCATTTAGTGCCATCAGGCATGTCAAAAGTAACAGGTACATTAGGTACTTTTGTGCAGGGGGAAAATTCACCTTCCTGCATGGCAAGAGTATAAAGGTAAGGTTTAAAAGAAGACCCAACCTGCCTTTTACTTGTACAAACATGGTCGTATTTGAAATACCTGTAATCTATCCCGCCTACATAAGCCCTTACATATCCTGTCTGTGGCTCCATAGACATTAGGCCTGATTGCAGGAACCATTTGCAATACCTGATAGAATCCATTGGAGTCATTACAGTATCGTGTACCCCTTTCCATGAAAAGATCATCATGTGAGTAGGAACATCAAAATTCTTTTTTATCTCTTCGTCAGATACTCCCTCTGATTTCATTTTAATATACCTGTCGGAACGCTTCATTGATTCATCCAGTAATTCATCAATGTCTTGTTTTTTCAACGACCAATCGTAAGGAGCATCTTTTATTCCTTTCCAATGCTGAACGAATTCGGGCTGGAGTTCTTTTCCTAAATATTCGGCTACTGCTTCTTCGCCATATCTTTGCATTTTCGAATTGATAGTGGTGTAAATCTTAAGCCCGTCTTTATACAGGTTATAGTTTCCTCCTCCTGGTTTCTTATGATTGGCGCACCATTCTGTAAGATATGCCCTTAGGTATTCCCTGAAATATGTTGCCGGTCCTGTATTCTGATCTTGTAGCTTGTATTTCGACATATCTATTTTCAGCACCTTGAGAGAATCATATTGTCTTTGTGTGATATATTTATAACGCCTCATTTGGTTCAGTACAACCTCGCGCCTTTTAATTGCTCTTTCAGGGTTTCGAACCGGGTTGAACCATGATGGTGCTTTTAACATACCTATTAATATTGCCGATTCAACAGTATTTAATTCAGAAGGGGTTTTATTAAAATATGTTTTTGCAGCAGATTTAATTCCGAACGACTGATTACCAAAATCAACAGTATTCAAATACATAGCCAGGATTTCTTCTTTGCTATAATTCCTTTCAAGCTTTATTGCAATAAGCCATTCTTTAAATTTTCTGAAGATAGTTGAAATGAACCCGGAGTTTTCCTGACGTGGAAAAAGGTTTTTTGCAAGTTGTTGCGTTATGGTGCTGCCACCACCAGCCCCCTTATTAAATGTAACAACACCAAAAACAACCCTGAATAGACTTCGAAAATCAATTCCTGAATGTTCGTTAAATCGTGCATCTTCGGTAGCAATCAGCGCATTTACAAGGTTTGGAGATAATTCTGAATAATGGCTAACTGTTCGGTTCTCAATGTAGTATTTTCCCAGCACTATCTGATCAGCTGAAATAACTTCTGATGCTAAATTACTTTTCGGATTTTCCAGTTCTTCAAACGTTGGCATAAAACCAAGCAGACCATATGAAGTAAGAATAAAGATGAATACAATGAATACAACAGAAATGGCATAAATAATCCAGAAATTCCGGATATATTTACGGAAATCCTGTTTGCTTTCTCTTTTGTTTTCTTTACCCATTGAAATAGAATGGCTACTTACTTCATTTTTTCAATCCTAATTCCTATGCTTTTGATTCCTTCAAGCTTATCAACCCGCATCGCCTGTTCAAATTCAAAAGAATATATGCCTTTCTGATGAAACCGCATGCTTTTTTTCAATAAATACTGGCAATCCTTTAAATCGCCGAGTCCTTTGCCCAGCCATTTTCCTTTGTTATCAGCAAGAAGGCAATCTATCGTATCACGTGAAATTTTATTGTTAGGATATACAGTGTTGAGGAAAAGATAAAGATTACTGAATTTGTAACTGCCGGAATTTCTTACATTGACAAGGACATTATTATATGAAAGCGTATCAGATATTTGCACTTCAAAATTTATAGTCTCTGTCTGTTTCCATATACCATCTTTAATGTCTTTGAATTCATCATAAACCCTGTTGGAATCGCATGAATAAAAAGTGATGCCAATTACAAATAAAAGGAAAGTAAATTTAATTTTCTTATGAAATATCATCTTTTCTTATCATCAAAGCGGGTAATATCATCCTGCCCGACTACATTTTCAAAGTCGATCTTCTTTTCCTCTTCATGCAGCTTAAGCTCATCAAGCATTTCAGGTATAATATTATTTTTATTATTTTCAATTACTTCTCGAACTTTTTCAACTGAAACCGGGATAAACCTTTCCGTTGAGGCTGTATAAGAATACCACATTATTCCGCGGAAAATATCAGTTTTCTGATGTATAGCATCACCGGCTTTTGTTTTAAGAATCTTGCTGCTATCAGGAAAATCTTTAATTGCATCAAAATAAGTATCATACTCATAATTCAAACAGCATTTTAGTTTGCTGCATTGACCTGCTAATTTCTGCGGATTAAGTGATAGCTGTTGTAAACGTGCCGAGCTTGTAGATACTGATTTGAATTGAGTAAGCCATGTTGAGCAACATAACTCACGTCCACACGCACCAATTCCGCCAAGCCTGCTTGATTCCTGCCTAACGCCGATTTGGCGCATTTCAATGCGTATCATAAATTCTTCAGCCAGACGTTTGATCAACTCCCTGAAATCCACCCTTGCATCAGCGGTATAATAAAAAATAGCTTTTGTTTTATCGCCCTGGTATTCTACATCGCTGATCTTCATTTCAAGATCCAGTTCAATGGCTATTTTCCTTGCCTTGAACATGGTAGGCTGTTCCTGTTCAATGGCAGATACCCATTTTTCAATATCGGAGGATTTTGATTTACGATATATCTTTTTTACTTCACTTGAAGCCGGGTTTACTTTCTTTTTCCGCATCTGGAACCATACCAGGTTGCCCGTTAGGGAAACAATTCCAATATCATGACCTGGAGTTGCTTCAACAGCAACAATGTCGCCAACACTAACCTCGATTCCCGGTGTAAGCTTAAAAAAATCTTTACGGCTGTTTTTAAATCTTACTTCAACACAATCAAAACCTTTAAGATCAGCAGGTGTCGGAATATCCTTGAGCCAGTCGTAAACGTCTAACTTATTGCAGCCATGTTTAAAAACCGTTTCTTTTTTATGTGAAGGTTTGGGGAATCCATTACATCCCCTGGATAAATATCCTTTGTTTTCCATAATTAATCCTAAACTCAATTATTCTTTAAACGGCTTAAATTTATACATTGTTTTGAGCCATGGTCATTGGTCCTGGCAGCCGGTCTTGTTGTTAGTCAAAGTCTTTTGTCAATTTTTGCCATGACTATAAACCATTAACTAAACTTGCAACCCAGGCCATAAACCTAAAGCCTGATTTCTTTCAGAATATAATATTAGGTGCAAAGTTAATAATTTTCAATGAACAGGGTTTAATGAGGAAATAAAAAAGGCTTCGTCTTCGCGATGCCCTTACTATTTAAGTTTCTTTAATGGAAATGCTGATTACACTGAAAATACTGATTTAAGCTAATTTTTTATTATTGTCATTTACTTCGTGTCATTCATAGTCAATG
>Ga0181520_10013689_pt1 | contig 10180 bp, 12 predicted proteins | sample PEATcosm2014_Bin_29_FD_132451 | JGI IMG/M metagenome (GOLD analysis project Ga0181520, IMG submission 132451) | Peatland microbial communities from MTU Mesocosm Facility, Houghton, MI, USA - PEATcosm2014_Bin02_30_metaG | ecosystem: Environmental > Terrestrial > Soil > Wetlands > Peat | place... | reverse complement strand
TGAAGGAATTGTCGGAGCGGTACAATACGCGGCTGGCAGGATGGTATGCCTACTACGGTAAGTTTCGGCCATCGGCACTGTACGGAATCTTTTGCATGTTCCAGAAAATCCTAGTAAAATGGGCAAAGTGTAAATACAAGCGCCTTAAAGGGAGCTGGCTGAAAGCCGCTGAACTGATGAAGAACGCGGCCGACAGTATGAAGCATTTGTTCATTCATTGGGATCGCGGATGGTATGCCAATGGCAGAGTGTGAAGAGCCGTATGACGGGAGACTGTCAAGTACGGTTCCGAGAGAGACTGGGGGTGAAATTCCCCTGGTCTACTCGACTCAACCTGATTCGGGCTTCGCCCTCCCAGGTTAAGCAAGCGTTCGATTGACCCTCCGGGCCGGAGGAATGAAGCATTTTGTCTGAGTAAAGCCGTCGGTTTCGGGAGGAGTTGACGAGAACTTCGAGCCGGCCAATTTTTATCATAAATTGACCTTCGAAATTGTCGTAGCGATGAGTTGAAATTTCAATCAAATCGAGAAGAACGGGAACGGATTGTCTGAGATCTTCTGAGGATCAACGGAAAAAGGGAAAGACGAAGAGAAGAACTGGTAATCGATTTGTTCTGAGTTGCGCAAAATCCTTAAGGTGTGGATGGCTGTGCCTTTTCGGTGGGTGGAATCCTCCGAAAGGCGAAGAAAGACCACTTTGAAGGGAACCTGCCTTGGTAGAGTTGATCGAGTAATGGGGTCAACAAGTCATCCCGAAAATTGAATTTGACAGCATCCTGTCAAAATATTACCTTCCTCACATGGAGCCCCCGAGTGACCTCGTAAGCCAGTTGGCCCTCACCATCTTTCGCATCAATGGCCTCCTGCTGCGAGCTGGGGAACGGATCACGCGAGAGCTAGGTCAAAGCAGCGCCCGATGGCAGGTTCTAGGCCGGGTCGGCTTCGTGACCCAAACGGTGGCACAAATGGCCCGCGAAATGGGGCTCGCTCGCCAAAGTGTTCAACGGGTTGCCGATCTATTAGCTACTGAGGGCCTAGTGGATTTCAAAGTCAATCATAGCGATCAGCGAACTAAGCTCGTGGAAATTACCCCGGCAGGCCAGACAGTGCTGTTTGCAATCTACGAGCGGAACGTGGAGTGGTCCCAACGCATTCTGCCTCGACTGGACCAAAAAAAGCTGTTGCTGGTCATCGAAGAACTAGAACGAATTGGACGCGTCATAGAGGAGGATTTCTGATGGACGGAATATTTACGGCGACAATTATCACGGAAGAGGCCAAAGGTGGATGGACGTATATCATTTGGCCCGATTCCGCTAGCTATTTGGGTACGGGAAAAGCGGCCAAGGTCGAGGGGACAATGGATGGTCACGATTTCCAGGCCACCTTTTTGCCCTGGGGTGACGGCACGCACATGCTGCCGATCAAGGCGTCCCTCATGAAGCTCCTAAAAAAGCAAGCCGGGGACAGCGTAGAGGTCCGAGTGACTAAGAAGCCGGAAGCCTCGGTCAAAACGAAGGCCAAACCGTAAGATGGTCGTTGGCATGAATATCGAAGAAAGGAGAACCCCGATGATAATTCGCTGCTCCTGTGGCCAAGTTGAGTTTAAATCGAAGGGCAGGCCCATCCTGACCAGTGTCTGTTACTGCGACGATTGTCAGAAGGCGTCGGGCCAATTGCAATCACTTCCCGCTGCGCCTCGTCTTCTCGGTCAGGATGGCGGGACCGAGTACATCCTCTACCGAAAGGACAAAGTCGTCTTCACAAAAGGGAAAGAACTGCTCCGAGACCACCGCCTTGACGGAGAAGCATTCACGAAGAGAGTCGTGGCATCGTGCTGCAATTCGGCCATGTATCTCGAGTACGAGAAAGGGCACTGGTTCTCACTCTACCGAAACCGTTTCATGGGCCCAACGCCGCCCATTCAGATGCGCGTCCAGACCCAGTACAAACCCGAAGGAGCAGTTATTCCCAACGACGCTCCCTCTTTCAAGGCTTTTCCGCCGAGATTCATCTTCCGGCTCCTTTGGACGCGGCTGGAAATGCTCCTACGACTCTGAATGTGACGTTCACTAGACCCGGTGGATTTGCCCGCTAGGACAGGACCGAGAGATAACATCTGTAGTACCGAGGATCGGACGCTTCTTCTCAAAAGCGAGGGTTTTCGAGAACGCGTCTTGTTCCGGCTCTTCGTTTAGCAGACGGGGGAAACTGATCGGTGGGATTGACCGGTGGTCAGAACGAAAGTAGCATCGTTACTGGAATCAAGAAAAAAAGAATCGAACATCTAGATCAACCTGACTTAGTCGGTCGTCACGACTTTTGCATTCGCAAAACTCGTGCCAACCGCCACGCGGGTTATCTAGGCGTTAGGCGTCACGCAACGGCCGCGCGACTGGGGAGCACGGTTAACGAAAACATGCAACTTTGCGCCGGAGGAGTTACCCAATGGAGTTGTTTCTCTTTGCTCGATTTCATGCGCGTCCCGGAGCTCAGGCGGCGCTGCGTCAGGCAATCCGGGAGGTTCAGGGGCCAACCCGTCAAGAGCCGGACTGCCTCAGCTACCATGTGTTTCAATCGGTCCGCGATCGCGATGAATTCTACATTCATTCGCGCTGGCGCGATCAAGCGGCCTTTGAGCGTCACGCGAGCTTGCCCCACACGGCCCGTTTTGTTGCAACGGTTGAACCTCTCATCGACCACCCTCTAAGCGTTTCACTCACTGAGCCTCTCGAGTGAAAGACGTGTCAACGTGCTCTCTCAGGACGCCGTGCCACCTAACAAGCGCTTGCAGCGGACGCCCCTACGCTTCGCTTCAGGGCGCCGCTGAAGCGCGGCGTTGAGACTGTCGATTATTTGGCAGCAAAGAATTTACAGATGACTCGGAAGGGACTGTAATAAATAATGCCTAGATTCAAAGAAATGGTACATCCCAGGGCTTCTTTTTGCCTGTTTCTATCGAAGCCTAGCTTATTCCCGGCAGTTTCGAATTCACCTTGAATGCCGTGATTGATCAAAAGATCGATCTTACGGTGTTCGACTCCCTCTACAAGAATGATTTCCATGGCGCCAAGGCCATCCCACCAGCCGCTCTGCTCAAGCTCATTCTTTTCTGCTATTCAAAGGGCCTCGTGAGTTCGAGACGGATCGAAGAAGCCGCGCATACCAATATTGTCTGCATGGCCCTCACCGTGGGACTCGAGCCTGATCACTCAACCATCGCCGCGTTCGTTTCATCGATGGGCGACCAAATTATCGCCCTGTTTCAGGATGTGCTTCTTTACCTCTATTCTCTTGACCTTGTATCTCAAAAGATGTTCGCCGTCGATGGCATTAAGCTTCCCTCAAACGCGGCAAAGGAATGGTCGGGAACCTTTGCCGAGCTCAAGAGCAAGCGGGATAAATGCGCTCGCATCGCGAAACTCCTTGTAGACAAACAGAAAGAACTCGACAAATCGGATAAGGATGGTCGCGCGGACCTTTCGCGACGCAAGAAAAAATACGAGAAGACGGTCACAAAGATAGACCAGTTCCTAGCAACCGAGAAGAAGCATGAAGGTTCACGGGGAAAGGAAATCAAGAGCACTATTACCGATAACGAAAGCGCGAAGATGCTTACGTCAAAGGGTGTTGTCCAAGGCTACAATGGCATCGCCCTGGTCGACTCCGAACATCAAGTGATTATCGCCGCCGAGGCATTTGGATCAGGCCAGAAGCATGAATAATTCGCGCCGGTCCTAGAGCAGGCGGAAGAGACGATTTCACGGCTGACAGGGGAGAAGAGGCCGCTTTCCGATACGGTTATTATCGCCGATACTGGCTATTTTGCCGAATCGAACGCCGAGCTCTGCGCAAGAAAGCACTTCGACGCCTATTGCTCGAAATCGATAGCGATCAGTTGCCGGAACGGCCGTAAACTGATATAAGCGGAAGGACTGTGCCTATCTTGCCCTGGTTGGCGACCATATTCTTCATACGGAAAATACCTGCATCGGCTTCCCATGCCCACGAATCTCGATCGAACCAAGCAAGGTCGTCTCGATGTCCGCGGCGATTTGGTTTTTTACTTCCTGGGAAAATACTATCTGTCTTTTCAATTCCTTCGTGGCCGTTTCCAGCCTGCTCGCAATATTGACCGTATCTCCGATAACTGGAAATCGCGATGCCGAAAAGCATGAGAAGCTCCACGAAAACCAGTTCCATTAAACTCTTCGCGCTGAAGGGTTCGATGCCTGCCAGATATCCCCAACTGAGCAGTCTGAACGCAATCGCCGCTTTTAACGAGGATATTTCTCTCTTGAAAATCTGGGCATCTATTCCGTTCATGCGCCCTCCCTGTTGACGCTGGCAACTGGCGATGGGAGTGTCGGGCCTCCCGCCGAAGATCACTTCTGAATGAGCAGCTCGTCTGCGGGAATCCTGGGAGAGCGAAGAAATTTCCCATTCGGTTTTCCCAGCGAAAGCAGCATTTGAACGGTCTCGCCCGGTTGTGAAACTTCGCGGTGGATGGCACCGCGAAGCTCTTCCATCTCAGGATATTCTTGTAAGGCTTGGGAAAGGGGCAGCAGGCTTCCACCTGCGGAGAGCACTTCCATCCACAGTTTCTGCAAAGGGATTCCCGTACGGACTTGAAGATCCGGGCTATTCCCCTGGGTCGCCACCATCAGAATGGCTTTTGAGGAATTCAACGCGGCGGAGAAGAGATTTTTCGAGGTCCTTGCGTAGTCTTGCCGTGATTGGGGGAAGCACCTTTCCCAAACATCGACCAAAGGGATGGCCCATGCGGGGAAATTCGGAAGGAGTGTGATGCCCCACGGCTTCTTCCGTCTCTGATTACCGGAGAACCGGGTATTCATGTAGCTTTCGTCGAGCGTCCGCGGGATGCTCATTTCTAGTGCATACGCATCGCGGGCGATTTTCTTGATCCTATCGAGACGGTCAGGGTCCAGGATCCATTCGAACCGAATCCCATTCCCCGAATAACGGGTTTCCAGGGAGTCGAAGAAGCTCTGCGAAAAAACCAGCGGGGCTACCCCGTACTTTACCGTTGGCGATGACAAGGCATCCAGCTTCTCCGGCGGCGCTTGTGGCGCGGGAGCCTTCGACAAGGCGGCTACGGGGGTCTCCGCCGGCCGGGCAGGGTTCCATGCTCCGTCGGGGAAGAGATTCCAGGACAGTTTCAGGCCACGAGCGGCGGCGGCATCCTGTGCCGCTGCAAGGAAACACCCCACCGAAATCAGCAACTGGCGCGACGGCGGATCGGTCTGGGGAAGAAGCCGGCCGGAGTCGAGGCGGAGCCAGAGCGTATTCGGGTCTCCCGGCGATGGCGTCAACTCCCAGCTCTGCATATTGTGCGCGTTCTGCGCCCAGCGGGCCTGTCTACAATGTCGGGCCACGAGCCCGGTGTGGGCCCGGAAGGGGAATGGCTGCAGGAAGTACAAAAAACGATGAACACCAGGGCCATGCATGGGAGATATCGCTCGATCGCCGGCACGGGCATCCTACCCGACGGGCTCGGCGCGGGATGCTCACAGCGCACTGGTGATTCCCATCACGCCCGCGACGCGCGGCTCGTATCGGTAGTAGCGATCCTCCAGATACGTGCCGGCCGTGAGAGCGGCATAAAAGGCAAGCCTTTGGGATAAATTTCTGGAAAAGACCCCGACGGCCTGGATCGCGTGAGATCGGTATCCCGAAGAGGGCACGAAAAGGATCGAGTCGTTCAGGCCTACCATGATCCCTGAGGTGACTCTCAGCAGCGCATAGGCATCGTTGTACAGCTCCGTGTCGCTCTTGGCGAGGACGCAATTGGCATAGGTCTCATAGTAGTAGCCCGTGCCGCCGTCGACGTCGAAATAGGTGATGTGGAGTGTATTGGCGAAGGCAAAGGGCCCGAAAGCGAATTTGAGTGTAGGAGCGGCGGAAAGGAAATAGCCGGTCGTGTTTTTCGAGGGGAGCGAGCTTAGAGCGGTCGAATCGAAGGGCGCGCCATAACCCGCGAGATCGTGAAAGCCATAGCCAAGCCCATCGTAGTACCCCGCGAACTGGGCCGTGAAGGCGAGGTCGAAGATCGCGATCGGTTCGATATCAAGGTAAGCACCGACGAAATCGTAGGCAGGAGAGAGACTGTTCGCTATCCCGACATCGATTTTCGTGGATTCCCAGAGTCTCCCTTCTTTCTCGACGAGGGGCATGCGATAGAGAAGCTTGGTGCCCGGCTGAAGGCCGAGCTGGTTATACGAGGCCTGGAGGTTTTGGTCCAGGTAGAAGCCTCGTACCGCGGGCTCGGCGGACAGGACAGGCAACGCGACGATCAGGAATCCGAGTAAAGCGAGCGGCCTTTTCATTGCGCCGCGCCTTCATCGTAGCTTATCGCGGCGCTATCCAGCAGTTTCAGGGCCGTGGTGATGCCCTCGAGGCCCGGCCTGATGTTTCCGTCGGAACCGTCGACCGAGCCGGTTCCGATAGGCTCGAATATTCCCTGCGATGGCCCCTCGCCCACGGTGATCCTGCACTCGTAGATCAGCGAAGGCTGGCCATTGACGCCCGAGTTCGCGCGGGTGTAGCGCTCATTGTAGTCGCAGCTCCGGTTTATCTCGAGCTTGACCACGTAAGTCCCGCTCGACAGCGCCGCCGCGAGGCCCGAATCGCGTGTCGTATCTCCTCGTGGAGTCGGCCCCGAGATCGTGTCGACCGCGGCGCTCCGCTTTTTCCGGAGATGGAACCACACCGGGAGGGACTCGGGGCGGCCTCCGGGCGGCGCCGAAACCCAGGTCTTCCCGGCGCCCTTCGCGGTCACGTATATCGTGTCGACGTAGTCGCCTTGGGGAGACTCGATCCAGCAGGCGACCTGGGGATAGATAGGCACGGAGAAGATGAACCATTTCGTGGCGAACTCGTACTCGGGGCCCGGGACGAGATGGAGCGTGAAGCGCCTACCCTGGATTCGGGCCGTTTCGACTGGTGAGCGATGTCCTGCGCAACACGCGAAGGCGACGATCACGAGGCAGCTCAGGGCAAGCGGGAGCGCGGCGCGGAAAGACGCTTCGGGCTTCTTCATGTGGAATCTCCTTTGTCGCCGAAATAGAGCTCGATAAAGCGCTCGACCAGAGGGTCTATCGAATCCCAGAAACGGGGATGGACTCGTTTGGCCCTGAACTGCGTCACGATGCCCCAGAGGGCGGCCTGACCCATCGAGGCGTCGAGCTCCGCGTTTCGAGGCGAGAAGTCTCCCTCTCCCACCGCTTCCTCGATGAGGTCCCGCGCAGCGAAAAAGACGGCGTAGTATTTCCGCATCTTCTCCTCCGTCAGGGCTTCCTGCGGCGGGAGCTCCTCCATGAGGAGGCGGGCGAGATGGGGTCGCTCCAGGCACCATTCGACATAGGCGCGGATCAGGGCCGCCAGGCGCGAGCGCGCCGAGCCGCCCCGACCCGTCGCGGCGGCGATGCGCGTTCCGAGCTCGTCCATGATGTCGAACTTGATGCGCTCGAAAAGCTCATCTTTCGAGGCGAAGTAGTAGTAGATGGCCGTGGGACTCACGCCGGCTCGCTGGGCGAGCGCGCGCATGTTCACCTTGTCGGGCGACTTGCTGCCGAGCTCTTCGAGGGCCAGATCGAGGATCCGACGCGCGAGCTCCAGATTCGGCGGTTTCGCCATGATGCCTCCAATATAGAACAGAATCACTATAACATGGTTATCTTAACCATGTAAAGTGACCGAGACGCTTGGCCGTGTCGGTATAAAGCCGCCGATGGCTCAGCCCAAGAATAAGGGTTCAGGCGATTCAGCGAATCCCGAGCATTCCCGCCAGGCGGGTTTTACGGCTTGGCCAGTCTTCGCTGGTGATGCTGAAATACACCGAATGGCGAATCCTGCCGTCTTCGGTGATGACGTGATTCCGAAAAATCCCTTCCTGGATCGCCCCGATTCTGAGCAGCGCATGGCGGGAGCGTTCGTTGAGGGAGTCGGTCTTGAACTCGACGCGAATGCAGTCGAGCACCTCGAAAGCGTGCCGCAACATCAGGAACTTCGCTTCGGTATTTACCCTCGTGCGCTGCCATTCCCTCCCGATCCAGGTTGACCCGATCTCCATCCGTCGATTATCGGGGTCGATATTGAGGAATCTGGTGGTTCCTACTACGGGCGAAGACGCTCGGCCGCTTTTCGATACGATGGCGAAGGGGATCGCCGTTAAGGATTCGCGGGCGGAGATCGCCGCGTGAAGGTAATCGGACATTTGTTCCCGACTCGCGATACGATGCGGCAGAAAGCGAGTGATTTCGGGGTCGAGCCCGATTTCGCAGAGCCCTTCGAGGTGCTCCTCGCCCATAGGGTCGAGCCGAATCGACGGGCCTTCCAATACCGGCCGATATTCATCGGGACGGGGGCGAATATCGCGCGGGGCGAAGCGAATGGGACGGCCGTCGGGGTCTACCGGCGGCCACGAGTCCCTGTCCGCTTCGAATGCGCTCATCGCCCTGTCGTCCATCAGTTGAAAGATAGCTATCCGGAACCGGTCGGGAAAGCGCGGAACGCCCCTACTATCGAGCCGGACTCCGCCTGCTTCGCGGCGGGCGGAACTTCGAGGTTCTTGACAAGCGGCGTCGCCGTGGGGATTCTATGGTATTTATGCGCGCCAGGTCCTGCGGAGAGCCGGTCGGATGAAGGATATCAAGGAATATACGTCCGCGTGCTCGGCCTACGAAGTTTTCGTCCTGCTTTCCGACAAGATCGTGAAGGGCGAGCTCGTGACTTTCAACGCCCTACGGACCTATTGCGAGGCCTTGCCCGAAAGCCCCCGGACGGAGACGATACTCAAGAAGGCCTTCGAGCTGCAACGGCGCCTCTATTGGGGTTTTTTCCGCGACATCTCGCCCGTCGCCTACCCCAAGGTCTGGAGCAAGGTCGTCGTGCCAGATCGAAAGTACCATTTTGCGGGCGACATCAAACGCATGGCCGCGATACCCGATGTCTATATGGCCGTCATCGATATCCACGGCTATACCCGCTTCTGTCAAAAGTATAGGCACAATATGTCGATGCTCGAGCTGCTGGATCGCCTGATCCAGCAGGAACTCCCGACGATAGCTGCGAAGTTCGGAATCGTCATCCGTCGCGCGCACGGGGACGAGATACTTCTGCTGGGCGGCTCCGCGCCCGAGCTGTTCGAGGTCGTCTACCTCTTCGCCCGCCGTCTGGCCAAGGACGGCATCTCTCCTCTCGGCGGCGTCAAGGGCTCGTCCAAGTCCGATGGCCAAGTACCGGTCGAGGGCCTCCCCGGCTTTCAGATCTCCGCCGGCGTCGCGGGAGGGGCCAAGTACGCGCAGCTGGTGATCACGCGGGACGGGGATTTGTCGGGTACGATAGTCAATACCGCGGCTCGGCTGCAGGCGAGGGCGAACCGGATTTCGCCCGATAGCACGAAGATCCTCCTCACCAGCGTGACGTTCCAGAAGATCAAGATGCAGAATTCGTCGGAGCATTTCGAGTTCCTCAAGGCCGTCGACTTCTTCGATACCGGCATGGTCGAGTTCAAGGGGATCAACGTGCCGGTCTTCGACACGGTCTTCCTGGACCGCGAGGCGTCGCGGTTGGAGTACCGCGATCGCATGGGGGCCCTCTACGATTCGATAGGCCAGGGGCTTTGGACGACGCGCATCTTCTCGGACGCCCTCAACCTGATGGCGCGGATAGCGACGTCGAAGCCGGGCGGCCTGGTCGACGGATCCACCGGCGAAGCCATCGACGCGGCAGATTCGATCTCGATCGTGCAGAGGATCAAGAATGCGCAGGGCCTTTTCGACGCCGAGCGCTTCGAGCAGGCGATCATCGAGCTCAGCGAGCTCGTCGACGTCTTCCGCAAGGCGGCCGGACGCGATCCCATCGCCATCGAGTATCTTTCCGAGGTGAGCGACAACTACGTCAAACTCCGCGCCCGTTTTACCGAATCCCTCGATCGAGAAGTGGACGAGCATCTCGAAGCCATTTTCCTGAGCCCGAACGATCGCGCGAATTTCCGGACCTTGGAAAAGCACCATGCGATGTTCGGGAGCGTCCGCGACGCCGCCCGGATCAAAGTCGCAGACAGGCATGGATTATGGCATCGCATCGCCGCCGAGACTTCGAGCTCTCTCGAGATTAGCATCCAATCGTTGAAATGAGCATTCGATGAGCGAATGGCC
>Ga0181520_10013687_pt1 | contig 10182 bp, 9 predicted proteins | sample PEATcosm2014_Bin_29_FD_132451 | JGI IMG/M metagenome (GOLD analysis project Ga0181520, IMG submission 132451) | Peatland microbial communities from MTU Mesocosm Facility, Houghton, MI, USA - PEATcosm2014_Bin02_30_metaG | ecosystem: Environmental > Terrestrial > Soil > Wetlands > Peat | place... | reverse complement strand
TTATGCATCTGGGTCATGACGGGGCGTACCGGATCACGGCCTCTGCCACCACGTGAACCACCGCCTCGGCCTCCACTACGCATTCCGCCGCCGCGTTGGCCGCCATGACCTCCTGTTCTCGGTCCAGCAGGTCTTCCTCTCATCGGTCGTGGAGCAAATGGAGCAGATGAAGCAGATGGCGCTGGTGCGGGAGTATCTGTACGTATATTGGTGTTGTCTGATGGGTTCATGGTGTTATTATTTTTTTTACGATTAGTTTAGTAATGTTAGTTATATTTATTGTTAATTATTTTATTTTTCTTGTTATTTTTTTGTATAATTTTAGTGAGCGAATATCTTCCAAATACTGTCTGTATCTATATACCATTTCGAGACGCCATTCCATCGGTCGCTCGCGTTATCAATGGGATTGACAGTTTCAACTCCTTTGACGTCATGTGGCAGTATATACACAAAATCCGGCGAATACATGAAAGCGGCTGGCACGTCATTCTGAATAATGGTATTGAAAGCGGCATAATCCTGGGCTCGGGTATTCGGGTCGAGATTTGATCGGGCAGAGGTGAGAAGTTGATCGGCTTGACTGTTGACATACATAGCGATATTGAAGCCCGGTGCATTTCTCTGCGATGAATGCCAAAACGGATAGAGGTCGAGATCCCAGCCGACCGATTCGCCAAAGAGCAGGGCGTCGTATTTTCTTGGCACGATGACGCTTTGATTGAGATCACCCGGTTCAAAAATATTCACCGTCACCTTGACGCCGATAGTCGCCCATTGATCACGGATCATATCGGCCACTTGTTTCAAATCTGGTGAATCGGCAGTGGAAATAGAAAAAGCCAACGTGGTGGTGCCGGTCGTTTTGGCATATTTATAGAAAATGTTTTGAGCATTCAATGTCCAGCCGTCCTGGATGAGGATTGCTTTGGCTAGGGCGATGTTACCGTTGGGGTTGAAAGGAATTGACGATGGCAGGGCGGGTACAGCTGATATGGTAGATGCGAGTGGTACGGTAACGGTGTTTGTTTGTTTCGTGTTTGTTTTTTTTGAAGTCGTTGAAATCGCAGTTGTTGCGTATATAGAACTTGAACTTACGGAATCTGAGATCACTGGATTTAAACTCGTCGTGCCGATTTCATTGTATGTCGACACAGCGCTGACGGGGATCGGACTGTTGATAGCCACGCCATAATTGTCGAGCACTTGATTGATAATGGCATTTTTGTTGAGAGCAATGTTCAAAGCTTCTCGGACAGCCACATCGGCAAAAATGGGCTGTTGATTTTGGTTGAAAAAGACGCCGAAAACACGAGGCAACGTAGAGATGATCAGTTGTGCTGAAGGTGTTGTCGAAGCGATGTGCACGGTATCGGCTGGGTCGAGACTGGCAATGCTTTCTATCATGCCGCTTTTATACGCAGAAACAGCCGTCGGTTCATCGGCATAGAAATGGATGACGATTTTTGAAATATATGCTTCGCCGCCTTCATAGTCGGAGAATGGTACGAGAGTATAGGCTGTTGGTATGCCGCCCGAATCACGAGTGATACTGCCAAGTTTGTAGGGTCCGGAGCCGACGGGCTCTATGTTGTATTGACTGAAAATGAATTCATCGGTGCTGACATTATTCCAAATATGTTTTGGTAGAATACCAATGGTCGTATTGGAAAGGAAAGGCGCGTATGGTTGTTTCAAAGTGAATTGCACTTGATCGGCCGAGAGCGCCGTGGCGGTAATGCCGGCCCAATTGGCGCCTTGTGGACTTTTCAATGAAGCATTCTGGATTTCACCGATAGTGAAGATGACGTCAGCGGCTGTGACGGGCGTACCGTCGGAAAAACGGGCATCGGCCTTCAGAGTGAATGTATAGGTCAGACCATCAGTCGAAACAGTATAGCTTTGGGCAAGGTCGGGCACAAGCACGCTGTTTTCATATTTCATCAGGCCGGAATACAAAAGCGCGGTGAGATCTTGGTCGGTGTCGCTGAAAGCCAGGACGGGGTTTACGAGGCGCGGTAAGCCCACCACGCCTTCATCAAGCTGGCCGCCCTGTGTCGGCACCGGCACGAGAAAAAGCTCATTGACCATAGTAACGAGAGCGATGGCAGAGACGAGCAGGACAATACACAGTATACCAAAAATGACTTTTTCGGTAGCGGAAAAATGCTTCAATAGAGCAAGGATTTTGTCACTGCCTTTGATGCGGAATTCTTTTTCTGGTTTTTGTTCGGGGTTCACAGTAGTTGCGTTGAAGTAATAGTTGCAGTAATTTTTAAGAAATCAATTCGTCTTTATTCTGTGTCGATTGTGTATCGAAATGATATCTTATGTATTTTTTGGACACGGATATTTTCTTGGTAGAAAATTCCTCGTGGTCGCCTCGTCAGGCGACCAATGTCCTCAAAATACATAAGATATCATTTCGATATATACATAGAATAAAAATAAATTAGATTAATTATAAATTTTTTAAAATTTCTAAAAATAATAAAGAAAATAAGGATATGCTGAATTAAAAATCAAGGAATAATCAAATCAGGATAGAACAGGGATGTGCTGACGAAAGACAAAAATAATACAAGAACATACAAGAAACCGAAAACTAGTAGATCAAATTGATCAACGCCGAAAGGGCAAAAAGGATGCCTACGACGATGGTGATGATGAAGAGCGTTTTCTCGAAGCCACGGCGGGTGTGATGCGCCGAACTAAATGCGTCATTTCCCCCGAATGCTCCACCCATGGCGGCGCCCGTCTGTTGCAGGAGAACAGACGCAATCAGGACGATTGAGAGGAAAATCTGCACATACGGCAGAACAGAGGGAATTGCCTTCATGGGGACAGTATAGCATGCTTTCGAAAATGTGCAAATTACATTTTTTCTTCCGTTCCTCTTGCCTTTTTTAGCACAATACGCTATAGTATTCGGCACTATGTCTCAAGATAAACTGATTATATTAAAGAACAAAGAAAGCGGTGACGTCTATTTTTCCCGTAAGAACCGCAAGACCGTCGAGAAGAAAATCGAGCTGAAGAAATACAGCTCACGTCTGCGCAAACATGTCGCTTTCAAGGAGGCTAAGAAATAGAGGCTTAGAATAAAGACACATAGCTGTGCCACAAGGCTCTTCTCGGAGCCTTTGGTTTGTAGTATAGTAAACGAGCGCCATTATCGATAAATAAATATAGGTGCTGGTAGTTTCCTTGTGTCTTTGAAGGGCGATTAGTTAAGTGGCATAACTGCGGTCTCCAAAACCGCTGTCCGAGGTTCGATTCCTCGATCGCCCGCAAGAGAATATTTTGTCATCATTGTACGAAGTGCTGATTAATGGTATAAACCAATCAGTTAGTAGTCCTTTTAAACTTTCAACAACTGGAGGTATCGGTGAATATACAATTGAGACAGCCTGAACATAATCAATGGCCTCTCGTGCGCTTTATCGCGCCAGCCTATCCGGAAGTAAATATTGTGGAGAATCTCATGCAAGACGGTGACTTTCCCCATTCATTATCTCGTGACTGGTTGGCGTCATTCGAAATATGGATGGCTCCGTGACGCAATGAGATATGGCGGTCATCACATTCTTGTCAAGTGGTTCAAGAAGCGCGCTGGCAGGCGTCTTATTCCCGAGTTGGAACGTTACATTAAGATGAAGACCGGTTAGGCATTTGGTTTACAACCATATTTGTTCGCTGAGGCGAGCTTGTACGGTTTTTATTTTTATAGCATATCATGTACAATTACGTATGTAGACGTTTAGTTTAATGTTTAGTTTAATGATGACCAATGGAATTTTCTATGGAACCTACTATTTTAACCTCCCCAATTTCTCCGACTCCGACTCCAGCACCAGTAGCGACTCTCTCTGCTTCTGGTATTTGCCCAGTCTGCCATCAGCCCGTCTTGCCACAGTACTATTTTTGTCCGAATTGCGGGGCAAAGCTCAACCCGGTACCACTATCCACGACGCGGACCGCTCAAGCCAAGCTCTATGCTCACAGCATCATTCTACCCATGCTTGCTTTCTTTACCGCTTCGAAATGGCAGGGTATACATTATTTTAAATCATCCGACCCGAAGACAAAGCAGATCGGTCTCATCGCTTGTATTCTCGTTACTCTTTCCACTGTTCTTCTCGTCTGGTATACCATCGTTTGGACACAGCAGGAAATAGCGTCGCAGGTCAACAGCATCAATGCCGACATGAGCGCGGCGGGGTAGTTTGGTAGGATTACGTTACGGTAGAAACTGCTTAAACCACATCATTATTTTACCGTAGCCGCGCTTGATGATAATACCGCTCGAGCCGATGATGGCAGTATCTTCATCGGCGTTCATGCCGAGGATGCAGAGGCCATAGGCGACTGCCCAGGTGGCGTCACGGAACGACTGGCGACCAAGACCGAGTGTACGCTCAAGCGATCCGTCCTGTACCCGTTCATGGACTTTTTCTTGATCGCCAAAATTAACCCGACCGACTTTTGACGGCAGACGCAGAGCCACTCGAGCCAAATCTTCAATAGTGCCAAGGCCAGCTCCGCCACCGGTGATGATAATACCCGCAGGTAGGAGGCCGCTCCGGCCGATTTTCTTCAAATGGGCGTCAATGAGTTCAAAAATATCCGATAAACGCGCTTCGATGATTTCTTCGAGCTTTTTGCGCGGATATGAACTGCCGGTGATGACGCCGATCTTGATCTGTTCCGCTTCTTCGAGTGGCACTTTCAGTCCGAGAGCGATGTCGTTGGTAATATCTGTCGAGCCGATGGGGAAGACTTCGAGCGACACTGGCATGTTGTTCTCGAAGACGGCGATGGATACAGTCTCTGCACCGATATTGGCAAGAACACAGCCGGCGATTTTCTGCGTTTTTGACAGCGTCACGAGGCTCGCCGCAATGGGTGCCGCCATGACATCTTGGACGGTTACACCCGCTTCTTCGACCGCTTGGATAAGGTCATTCAAATGATGTTCGAGGCAGGTGATAAAGAGCATCCGCACTTCAAGCTTATTGGCCTTCATACCCTCAGGATCGCCGAGCACCGCTTTGCCGTCAATTTTATATGAAAGAGTGATTTCATGGAGGATTTTTCTGTTGATGATGGCCGCTGGCGAAATGTCTTTCTGGCATTGCTCTTTGAGCTTCTCGATATCGAGGGCGGTGATCTCGGTGTCGGCTTTGGTCACGATAACCGAACTTGTTGAAACAATACTGCCGAGGCCGATGCCGCCGACAGAAATGAAAGCCCGCTTGACCTTGACCTCCGCTCGCTTTTCCGCTTCAGCAATGGCGGCGCGGACGCTTCGGGCAACGTCACGAACGTTCGTTATATAGCCATGTCGCAGGCCCTTCGATTCAGCCATGCCCATGCCGAGGATTTTTGGGAAGTTGGGGTTGGGCTGACGACCCGTATTTCCCGGGATTCCGCCGAAGCCGTTGCCGTTAGGATTTTTTTTATTTTCCGGCTTTTGTCCGTGCCTTCCATTCCTGCTACCGTGTTCATCAGGTGCTTCAGCAATAACCACCTTGACGTGGTATGTACCGATATCAATGCCGGTGATGATTGAACGTGACATGTGTAATGTGAAATGTAAAGCGAGAGCCGACATTCACATTCAAAAAAATTAGATTTTGAATTGCTTCCTGAATCGGCTTTCTATACGCTCCATTGTACTACTATGATCGAAACCTTTCAAATGAACCAAACCGTGGATAAATAAAAAGAGCAGAAAATTGTCGGGTGTTCGGCAGAATTTTTTTGCTTCGGTGCGGGCGGCAGACTTACAAATGTACATTTCGCCAGCCTCCGCGGAAAAAGGAAAGCTCAAAATGTCCGTCGGCGTATCAATACCGCGATATATTCGATTCAATTTCCTGATGTATGCCGCTGAAACAAATGCAAGAGAAAGGTCATAGTCTTTACCCAAGACGGCGTTTTTTATGGTATTAAATTGTGCTTCAGAAATTGTATTCTTCAAGGGAACGGGCAATAAAAAATGATGAGCGAATTAGCGAGAGAATCGCGTCGGCTTCTCCGGCATTTTGCCGAGCTTGATGAGCTCTTGGATCTCTGCTTTATGCTTGATCGAAGCGATGGTTTTCATCTTGACCTTGTACGGAGAAAGGGTTCGCGAATGGTAGCGCACCCCTCGCACCCGCGGCAAAACGCCGCTTCCCTGGACCTTTTTGGTGAAGCGTCGTATGACGTTCAGGGTATTTTCGTTCGGATTCCGGTTAACTTCTACGTTTATCATGGGGGATATAGTAGCATAGCAGTCATATTTCTGCAACAATCTCCTTGTAGCTAGTAATAATCTTGCATATAAAATAAAAAGACCGGAAACCCTTGCAGATTTCCGGTCGTCGCTCTTATTCAATGGCCCGCTTGACACTATCTAGAAACATAACCGCATTGTGTGCGCTGGCTTGGAATTCATTCACCGTCGCAAATGACAGAGGTTTTTCGCCACCGCCCAATAGGATGCTTCTGAACGTGCCATCCTTTTCGCTCGTGACGTACGTGATTCTGACAATTTCTGCCGGGGTTGCTGTTGGTGAAAGTCGGTATAGTATCGCCTTCACAAATGCTCCTTTTCCTCCCATGGCTATTCTTTCAGAAGAGTGGACTACCATTCCAAGGTGGATTACCATTCCAAGATTGTCTGCAATTCTTGGAATTGTATAATAAGCCGAAGTATGACCTTCGTGAAAAATGAGGCTATCTTCGACTCCGGGAAGGTAAAAGCTAAAGTGGATGAACCAGGGAATGTCCAGATCCGTCTCTTTGGCATCGAGTGATACAAGGAAGTTTGGAATACGTGCAAGTAAAACCGGCCCGGCGATAGTATGTATTTTATTCATGATGTAATCAAAGTTCTCCTGCGAGGGAGAATAAGTTAAATATGTATAAAAGTCAATTTTTTTACGTATTTTTTACGTATTTATCCACGAAAGAAATCACTACTCCTATGAAATAAAATTTTGATAAAGTTTTTGTGATTTCCTATCTTGTAAATATCAGAAGTATAGTTCATCATTCCTCATACTATATGGATAAAACTGAAATCAAAAATTTTCTCGAATCCTTTACCGAAAAATTATCGCGGACTATTGTCATTATTGATTTCAGCAATGTTGAAAAGTGGAAAGAAAGCCTGAATTGGAAGATCGGTATACAAGAGTTAGCCGTAGTAGCAAAACACTTTTCAAAAGGTGATAGAGATTTGAGGAGATTCTATTATGGTTCGGATTACGGCAGTAATAATAAATCCATCACGCTTACTTTTTGGTCTCAGGGTATTCTTGATCGGGCAAAAATGAACGGATTTGAAGTGGTAACGAAGAGAGTAAAATATATTCATGATACTAAGAATCCTTCCGGATTTACTAAAAAGTGCGACATGGATGTTGAAATGACGGTCGATCTTATACGGTTGAAAGATATGTATGATCACATCGTATTATTTTCCGGCGATGGAGATCTCATGTATGCCTTACGATATTTGAAGAATGATTTTAATAAAGCGGTATATGTGTTTGGTGCAAGAAATCACATTGCAGGGGAAGTTATTGATGGTGTTACTGACGGTGCCGTCACAAAATTGCTTTTTGCCGAAGATTTTCAGTATAGGCTAAATATGGATAGGTTCAAATACCGATAAGTTAAGATTGTACATAAAGTTCAAAGACCCGCCCTTGCGAGCGAGTCTTGATCAAAATCCGGTAGGTAAAAACCTACACCAGGTATATTAGCATATTACATCCAAGATACAAGAGATGACTGTGGATTATGAAGTTCTATTTTCTTCACCAGATATGATTGACTCTGTTCCACACCACGGACAAAACCACTTGGTCTTCTTTGGATCCGCATCCGCGATAGCCCACCATTTTTGACATTTATTACAACGAAAGTGAAATAAGATTTCTTTTGAGATAGAAAAATGTTTAGCTTTACGAACAGATGTCATAAGCGTGTTTAATTTTCAACCTAAACCCCCAACTTCTTCATATACTTCACCAGCTCCTCGAGAAGCACGCTATCCTGCGCATGAGTCGTCGTGTCGCGGACGATAATGGTTTTCTCAATGGCTTCTTTTTGACCCATGATGAGTGCGTAGGGAATGTGATATTTCTCGACGATGGTCACTTGGGCGCCGAGGCGGTCTTTGGCGAGGGCTTGATAGACGGGGATGCTGGCCTGACGGAGAAGCTCGAGGACGCCGAGCGACAGGAGCTTCGACTCGAAGCCGAGCTGGACGAATGAAGCCTGCGGCCGGCGAGTGCGTTTGACGTCTTTGCGCAGTTCGGCATGGTTTCCTTTAACGAGAATCGAAAGACCAATACCTTGGATTTCGCGCTTCAAGCCGATCTTTTTGGCCAGACCATCATACCGCACGCCGACAGCGAGGATTTTGCGGGTGGCATGAGTGGTGCGATCAGGATTCTTTTTGCCGGCTAAAGCGCCGTCAACACCGCCGGCGCCAGCACTACCTTGCTCGCGCTTGCTCTCGTGATCCCCATCAATAATAGTGAAGACCGTCTCGGTGCAATAATGCCGATTGCCGATAAGATTGTTGTTGATGCGATAGGGAATGCCGAGGACTTCGAGATATTCGAGAGTCTCTTTGAAATGATTGCGGCTGGCTTCGGAGAGATAGTTGAGTGATTTCGGCGCATTCTCGTTGATCTCGCGGCAATGCGGATTGTTGCAGGAAAGTAGAGCGAACGGATCCTTTTTGAAAAGTTGCCGACATTCCGGATGCATGTCGTTAATATTCTTACGATAATACGCGGTCAAGTCGTGATGGAAGCGGCCGATGGAGTCTTTGTCGCCGATGCTGTTGACATCCACGGAAATGTTTTCATAACCTTCTTCGCGTAGAATAATACGCGCCACGTGAATGAGCGTAGCTTCGGCGATGCTTTTACTTCCGCCAATGATTTCCAAGTCGGCGTAGCGATGGTAACCCACATGAGCGACCGGATGGATATGGGTCTCAGCGTGAGCTGTATGGGCAGAATAGGTAGGATTTTTCTTGAACGGATCCTTGAAATAGAGCATGACCGGCTGGGGTCGGCTCTGCATATTGTTTTCGGCATACATCCGCAGAAGAGCCACTTTTTCTTCGACGTGAAGCGGTAAGCGTTCGTGGTCTTCTTCGTCGTCGATAAAATCCGCCTCGATGATGTCTTGGGCTGTGTCAATGTCCGACTTTTTTATTTCCGGACTTTTGGCCGGGTTGAAACCATAATGAAGGGCGATTTCGCCAATCTTGTCGAGGTGCTCATGTTCGATGTACGCGCTTTTCTCGGTGGTGCGGTCTATTTCATTCTGGCGATAATTCTCGCGCTGGGCATTTTGGATCTGAGTATTTTTCCGCGCCTGCTGTTTCGCCCGACCGGAGGGCGATGGGTGTACCGCCGGATGGGCCGATGAATGTTGTTGGTGAGAAGGTTGTTGAGGATGGGAATTGTGTGTAGTGTGCGGATTTTTCACTTTTGTATTTTTATTTATTTTTTTACCCCTTTTTTTATTTTTCATGGCTATGCTGTTTATAAAAATAATACATTATAATATAAATGGAGCATTGTATGCCGATGTACCGATTTTTACCGGCCAGTGCCGGCACTGGCCGTATCTCTACCCGGATACACAGAGATGGCCCCTGGCGGCAGAAGTCGAAGAATCGGCTCACCGACGATGAGGTTCCGAGGCACCGGTCCCCAGATGCGCGAGTCGGAACTTTGATTGCGATTGTCGCCCATGGCGAAATACTGCGTCGGGCCGAGTGTCGTCGTCGAAGTGTCAGACGAACGATGGTCGGCGGCAATGTATGGCTCAGACAACGTGAAGCCATGCGGATGGGCCGCATTGATAATAGTGACTATGCCGTCGTTAATGGATACCGTCTCGCCGGGCAGACCGATGACCCGCTTGATGAAATAGAGGCTAGTGTTGAGAGGGTATTTGAAAATGATGACATCGCCACGTTGCGGATCTTGGAAATGATAGCTTATCTGATTGACGATGAGATATTGCGCGTTCTCGAAGGTTGGTACCATTGATTCACCGGAAACAATGAATGGTTCCGCCACATAGAGGCGGATCGGCACGATGATGATGAGAGCGATGACGATGAACTTGAAAATTTCTCTCCAGAAATGTTCTTTCGGT
>Ga0181520_10013686_pt1 | contig 10183 bp, 9 predicted proteins | sample PEATcosm2014_Bin_29_FD_132451 | JGI IMG/M metagenome (GOLD analysis project Ga0181520, IMG submission 132451) | Peatland microbial communities from MTU Mesocosm Facility, Houghton, MI, USA - PEATcosm2014_Bin02_30_metaG | ecosystem: Environmental > Terrestrial > Soil > Wetlands > Peat | place... | reverse complement strand
TGCGCCGCGACGGCAACATCACCCTGGTTGGCGCCCCGGCGACCCCTCTCGCCGTCGGTGCCTTCGCTCTCATCATGGGGCGCCGCAGCCTTTCCGGCTCTCCCATTGGCGGTATCCCCGAGACCCAGAAGATGCTCGATTTCTGCGGTGCACACAACATCACCGCGGATGTCGAAGTCATCCCCATCCAAAAGGTCAACGAGGCCTACGAAAGACTGCTCAAGTCCGATGTGAAGTACCGCTTCTCCATCGATCTGGCTTCGCTAAAATCGAAGTAGATCTAGTCCCGCGAGGCGGCAATGCCGCTCGCCGATTTGCGGTTGGCCTCTAACAGCTCAGAATGCAGGCGGAATTCCCGGCGCGCCTCGTCTTTTTTCCCCAAGGCTTCCAGCGCCTGGGCCAAGCCATAGTGGGCGCGAATGAGCTTGGGGTCCAGCGCGATGGCCTTCCGGTATTCCGCTTCGGCTGCCTCGGCCTTGCGCTCTTGGAACAGGCACTGCCCCAACTGGAAGTGGCCATTGGCTTCATCAGGATCTCGTTCGGTTGCCTGGCGAAGAAATTGTTCGGCTTCCGGAAGCCGATTGAAGTCCAGCTCGATGGTTCCGGCGCGGAGGTAGGCCCCGCCAAACGTGGGGTTGACCGCGATCTCCTGACGGAATTCTTCCAGCGCCTCCACGTCTTTACCCAGGGTCGTTTCGGCCAAGCCCAAGTCGTGGTGGGCCAAAGGGAGGTTTTGATCGAGTGACAACGCTTTGCGGATTTCCGGTATCGCCTCCAGCGTCAGGTTGCGATTCAGGTACGCCCGGCCCAACAATAAGTGACCCTGGGCGTCCTGCGGCTTCAAACGAATATATTCTTTCAGCCGGGGAATCGCGTGCGCGTATTGACGTTGGCCCAGATCGAGGAGCGCAAGGTTAAGATAAGTGTCGGAGTCGTTGGGATCGCATTCCACGGCGCGCTCCAGTTCAGCGCGCATCGCCTCCATATGCCCCGATTTGAATTCCAGGATAGCAGCAACCTTGTGGAGAGCAGCCGAGTGGGAGTATTGCTTCAACGCCGGTTGGAGAATCGTCCGCGCTCCCTCCAAGTCACCTCTGTCAAGGGATTGGGCAGCATCCTCGGCGGCCTTTTCCGGCCCCGATTGACCGTAGGCCGGCCCGCATAGCGCGACGTACTGAACCGCCGCCACTAGACTCGCAAATGCCGCACGCCGCCACCACGTCGCCATGAATTTCGCTCGTTTGTCGGGATGATAGCTTGGTCGTAGTTACGCCGTCAAACTGGCCTCAACGTCTGAGCGCTCAGAAGACTCGAGTTACCGAACTTGAGCATGTGAAGGACCGCGGCCCCCAACACAGGGGTCCGCGCCACGAGCTCTTTGCAGATTCAGGGAAGGCGCAAGGGACGCTTCTTAGTTGAGTTCGCGGACCCAGTTCCGAAGCTCGGTCAGCCACTCCCTGCGCTTTAAGGACAGGCCCTGTCGCGGCCTTTGAGCAGCACGCCATCTCTGCCAATCGGTGGTATCCTGCCGTCTATGCCGATAGCCGCAGCGTTGGATACTCGCTCTATGAGTGTCGAGCTTGAGATTCAATCGAAACGCGACCGGCGCGAAGACGCCGTCGCAAATAGGGTGATCTGTGAAACTGCGCCTGTCGGATACTCAATCGGTGAACCGCAGAAAAATGACCTTTCCGACATGGGTCCTTGGTTATTCTCATTTAAGAGAGACATGTGAGCATGAAGAACCTGTTCGATGCGACGGTGGCCAATCAGGTGAAGACCCGGCTGGGAAAATTGGAGCCCCAAGGTGAGAGGCGCTGGGGCGAGATGACCTCGGCGCAGATGCTGGCACACTGCTCGGTGAGTCTGCAGTGGGCTTTGGGAGAGGTGGTGCCCGAAAAGGGAGCGCTACCCGCACGTCTGATGGGGCGGCTGGTGAAACCGATGGTGTTTCGGAACGAAGACCCGCTGCGGAAGAACTCGCCGACCGCGAAAGGCCTTATTGTGGCGGACGAACGAGATTTGGGCAAGGAACGGGAGCGGTTATCGGGACTGATCGACAAATTTGCGGCGGGAGGGGCGGCGGGGTGTACGAAGAATCCGCATAGTTTCTTTGGGAAGATGACGCCGGACGAGTGGGCGATCTTAATGTACAAGCATCTTGATCATCATCTGCGGCAGTTTGGGGTGTGACCGTCTCATAACCCGTGAGCTTTGAAACACCACGGGAGAGCCTGCCAAGGCCGCACAACCAACACCCCTCCTTCCGGTTTGAAGTGAAGCGCCGGGCGTGCTACAAAGGAGCGCATGGACAAGACCATCCGCAGGTACACCAAGTTCGAGGAAATGAAGGCTGACGAATATCGCGAATGGCAGGCACTCCCGGGCCATGAACGTTTGAACGCCATCGTTGAGCTTTCGCTTGCAGGCTACCAGCTAAAGGAATCGACGCGCGATGTTCAACCAAGACTTCAACGAACTCTTATCCGTCTTCAACGACCACAAGGTTAAATATCTCGTAGTCGGGGGATACGCGGTGGGCTTTTATTCACAGCCCCGGGCCACCAAAGACCTTGACCTATTCGTCCAACCGGACCCGGACAACGGCAAGGCGATTTACTCGGCGCTTGCCCAATTCGGCGCACCCCTCGCAGAACTTACGCCGGACGACTTCGTTAAACGCGGCTTCTTTTTTCGCATGGGCAAGGCGCCGCTCATGATCGAAATTCTTCCCGACATCAAGGGAGTGGAATTTGACGGTGCTTGGGGAAAGCGCGTTGAAACTACGGTTGACCCGGAAACCAGGCTGAAAGCCTTTTTCATTTCCCGCGAAGACCTGATAGCTGGGAAACTGGCATCGGGCAGACCTCAAGACCTCGCGGACGTTGACGCTATACGCAAGGCGGCCGAAAGCCAAGGGCCACACCGATCGTAGCGCTCAGGCCGTGCCAACGGTAAGTTCCGTTTGCAGTCAGAGACTCTTTGGCGTAACGTGAAGCCATGACGATTGAAGCCATCAAAGAGGTGATTGCGGATCTCCCCCCGGACGAGAAGGCCCGGCTGGCCGCCTGGGTGCTCCAACAGGAGCTGGAGGAATGGGACCGCGAGATTCAGAATGACTTTTCACCCGGCGGGCGCGGGATGGCACTGCTGGAGGAGGCGCAGGCCGACGCCCGCGAGGGCAGGTATCGGACGGTCTTACCGCGCCATTGAGTTCAGGAAGGAAAACCACCTCTGGTGGTTTTGGATCGGAAGCCACGAAGATTACAACAACGTCCTAAGCCAGATGAAGTAAGCAGTGGGCAGCCGATTATGGTGTGAAACCGCAGCGCAGACCTCCGGGTTTGAGGTCCGCGGTTTTTCCCTCGATTCACGCCCTCGAAGCGATGGAACGCGTTCAACGTCCAGATTGCAGGCATTGCATGTGAAGAGCCGCGGACCCCAAAACCGGGGGTCCGCGCTACAACCTCAGACGTACCGTGCGGATTTCATGCTTGCTTCGCTGCCTTGGCCTTAACGGGGGTGAAGGTCATCGTGCCCTTCTTCATATCCGCGTCGATCGTTAGCGAATCTCCGGGAACCACCTCGCCGTCGAGCAGCTTCATGGCGAGCGGGTCCTGGATCAGGCGCTGAATGGCGCGCTTCAGGGGCCGCGCTCCGAACTGCGGATCGTACCCGTCACGGAACAGCAATTCGTGCGCTTTCTCCGTGAGCGTGATCTCGATCTTGCGCTCGGAGAGGAGCCGGTGAAGGTTCGCAAGCTGCAAGTCGATGATCTTCTCGATCTCCGCTTTGCCCAGGGCGTTGAAAATCACGATCTCGTCGATGCGGTTCAGGAACTCGGGCCGGAAGTGTTGGAGAAGCGACTCTTGGATCTTCTTCTTGAGTCCTTCGCTGAGGGCGCCAGCTTCGCCGACCGCGCCTCCCTGCTTCGCGGTCACGCCGATGGCGTGATCGATGCCGTTCATGGCCTCGTGGATATAAGTGCTGCCGATATTCGAGGTCATGATGATGACCGTGTTCTTGAAATCCACGGTGCGGCCCTTGCCGTCGGTCAGGCGGCCGTCGTCGAGGATCTGCAAGAAGATGTTGAACGCGTCGGGATGCGCCTTCTCGATTTCGTCGAAGAGCAGGACCGAGAAGGGCCGGCGCCGCACGAGTTCGGTCAACTGGCCTCCTTCCTCGTAACCCACATATCCGGGCGGCGCGCCGATCAACCGCGCCACCGCGTACTTCTCCATGTACTACGACATGTCGAGCCGCAGCATCGCGTGCTCGTCGTCAAATAGAAACTCGGCGAGAGCGCGAGCCAGTTCCGTCTTGCCCACACCTGTGGGACCGAGGAACAGAAACGAACCAATGGGGCGGTGCGGGTCGGACAAGCCTGCCCGGCTGCGGCGCACAGCGTTCGCCACCAGGCGCAGGCCTTCTTCCTGGCCCACCACGCGCATGCGCAGGCGTTCTTCCATCTTCACCAGCTTCGCCACTTCCCCTTCCAACATCTTGGATACGGGGATGTGCGTCCAGCGCGAAACCACACGCGCCACGTCTTCTTCGTCCACTTCTTCCTTCAACATGCGGCCGGTCTTGTCGATGCTCTGAAGCTTCGAGTTGGCGGCGGCCAGCTCCTTTTCCAGAGACACCAGCTTGCCGTAGCGGATTTCCGCCGCTTTGTTCAGGTCGCCTTCCCGCGTCACGCGGGCTTCGTCAACTTTCGCCTGTTCGATCGCTTCCTTCAGCCGGCGGATTTCGGCGATGACTTCCTTCTCCGATTTCCAGCGCAGTTTCAACTGGTCGGATTTTTCCTTGAACCCGGCCAGTTCCTTCTCGAGCGTCTTCAAGCGCTCGCGCGAGGCCAAGTCGTCTTCCTTGCGCAACGCCTGACGCTCGATTTGGAGCTGGGTCACTCGGCGCTCAATCTGGTCGATCTCGGCCGGCATCGAGTCAATCTCAATGCGCAAGCCGGAAGCGGCCTCGTCAATCAGGTCGATGGCTTTGTCGGGCAGAAATCGGTCCGAGATATAGCGGTTGGAAAGCACCGCCGCGGAGACAATCGCCGAATCCTTGATGCGGACGCCGTGGTGAACCTCGTACTTTTCCTTCAGGCCGCGCAGAATGGCGATGGTGTCTTCCACCGAGGGTTCACCCACCTGCACCGGCTGAAACCGCCTTTCCAGCGCCGCGTCCTTCTCGATATACTTTTTGTATTCGTTGAGCGTGGTGGCGCCGATGCACCGCAACTCCCCGCGCGCCAGGGCCGGCTTCAGCATGTTGGAAGCATCGATCGAACCTTCGGCGGCTCCCGCACCCACCAGGGTGTGCAATTCATCAATGAAGAGAACGATTCGGCCGCTTGCTTCCTCAATCTCCTTGAGTACGGCCTTCAGGCGGTCTTCAAACTCGCCCCGGAATTTCGAACCCGCCACCATCGCGCCCAAGTCAAGGGCCACGATGCGCTTCGATTTTAGGGATTCCGGAACGTCGCCTGCGACGATGCGTTGCGCGATGCCTTCGACTATGGCTGTCTTGCCCACGCCGGGCTCGCCAATCAGCACGGGATTGTTTTTGGTGCGGCGCGAAAGCACCTGGATGACGCGGCGAACTTCCTCATCGCGGCCGATCACCGGGTCGAGCTTGCCGCGGCGGGCCAGTTCGGTGAGGTCGCGCGCGTACTTCTCCAGCGCTTGATACTTGCCCTCGGGATTCTGGTCGGTCACGCGTTGGCTGCCGCGCACCGCCACCAGCGCCTGCAAAATGGCGTCGTGCGTCACACCCAATCGTTGCAGGATGCGCCCCGCCGGATCGTTGGTTCGTTTGGCCAGGGCCAGCAAGAGGTGCTCGGTCGAGACGTAGTCGTCCTTGAACTGCTCGGTTTCCTTGAATGACTGGTCGAATACTTCCTTCAGCGCCGGGAAATGAACTGGTTCGTCGAGCCTCCCACTTTCGGAAGCGCCTGGAGCACCCGCGTGACTTCCTGGCTCACCGCCGCCGGGGTGGTTCCTAATCGCTGCAGGACTCCCGGCACAACCCCCTCCGGCTGCTCGACCAGCGCGAGCAACAGGTGCACCGGCTCCATCTGCTGGTTGCCATTGCGCGCGGCAATTTCCTGCATCGCCTGAAGCGCTTCCTGCGCCTTTACCGTAAATTTGTCAAATCGTGTCGCCATGGTGAAATCCTTTTGAGCTGTCAGCGTTCAGCTATCAGCTTTCAGCTCTCGGAAAAACTGTGTGTCCATTGCCGTATTCACTAGCTTTGGATGAGCGTCGACTGCCAATTGTTTCTGGCTTCGAAATCATATTACCGCTGTCTTGAGCTGAAAGCCGATAGCTGATAGCTGACAGCGCCCTAAAACAAAGCCGCGTCGGAGATCGCTGGGACGTTCAGACTTCCCAGGCGCTCGCGACGCGGCACAAAACCCATCCGGCGGGTGCGAGGTGACACAGGCACTCTCGCCTGTGTCTCGCGATAGCACCGGCAAGAGTGCCTGTGCTACCCCCCCCGGAGGAACCGGCTTAGTTCTTGCTGACGTTGATCTTGATCGTCTTCGGTTTCGCTTCTTCCTTCTTCGGCATCGTCAGCGTCAGAACGCCGTCGTTGAAGTTTGCCGCAACCTTGTCCGAGTCGACGCTGTTGGGGAGAGAGAAGGTTCGCGTGAAGGTCCCATAGGAACGCTCGACGCGGTGGTAACTCTGCTCCTTCACTTCCTTTTCGAACTTGCGCTCACCCTTCAGGTACAGGGTGTTGTCCTCAACGCGAATCTCAACGTCGTCAGGGTTGATGCCGGGCAGCTCGGCCTTCAGCACCAGGTTGTCGCCGTTCTCGTAGATGTCCACGGGGGGCGCCCAAGTGCGGGTCGAAGCTTCGCTCTCACCCAATACGGGAGAGAAGGCCTCGCGGAACATGCGCTCAAATTGATTCTGTGTGGTCACGGGGTTGAGAAATGGTTCAAATCTAACAATCGCCATGGTAGTTATCCTCCAGTCTGTTGACTTCTATTTCCTAAGTACAAACACATAATAAAAGATGAGCGTATTTATGTCAAGAATTATTTTATTATTATTTTCAGTAACTTATAGACAATTTTCGCTGATCGGGTATGGCAGGACGTTGTTCTCTAGGGCTTGCGATTTCCGGACAAAGCAAAAGGGCAAAACCCCCGAGAGACGCGAGGGTGGGCATCGCTAGGTCGCTTTGCGAAACCTCAGGTGCCTACAAGCGACCGTCTGAACCAGCGTCCCGCGATCGCCCATAACAAGGCTGCCCCGCGAGTATCGATTTAACTTGGCTTTGCTTCGCGGGTTAATCTCAACGCCCGAATTGAAATGTACCAACCAAGCGGAGGTTCGCCTTGCTGGAGGAGTTGCCCAAATAGACGGTGTAACTACCGGGGGCAACCATCCAAGTGCTGAAATTGACGTCCCAATAGGACAGGGGGTGAGCGGAGTCGTCCTCATCAACCTCGATGGTCACATTTTGTCGTGCGCCGGGTGGTAGCGAGACTTTCCGCCAGGCGACGAGGCGCCTGGGCGGCTCACCCGTGCTGGGCGGCAGTCCCAGGTAGACCTGTGCAACCTCGGCGCCAGCGACCGAACCCGTATTGGTAAGGTCAAACGTCACCTGGAAGTTTGGATCGCGCAGCGTTAGGTTATTGGCGAGGCTGGGGTTCGTGAACGAGAAGGTGGTGTACGATAGTCCGAAGCCAAAGGGAAAAAGCGGCACGAAGTTATTAACGTCGTACCATTTATAGCCGACGTTAAAGCCCTCGGAATAGACCACCGGGAAGGGTGTGGTGGAGTCGGGGGGAGTCGCGATGGTTGGATGCGGCAGATCAGCCACACGGGCCGGGAACGTGATGGGCAGTTTGCCCGAGGGATTGACATTCCCAAAGAGAATATTGGCGATCGCCTGCCCACCTCGCTGGCCGGGATACCATGCCTCCAGCACGGCGCTGACGCTGCTCAGCCACGGCATTACCAGCGCACCACCGCTCTCGATGACGACGATCGTGTGCGGATTCGCCTCGGCAACCGCCGCCACGAGCGCGTCCTGATCGATGGGAGTGGCGTGGATAACATCCGTGAGATTCAGGCTCGGAAGATCCATCCCCTCACTCGCCCACTGACTGACAAAGACGACGGCCACCTGGGAGGAGGCGGCGAGCGAAGCCGCGGATTCGGCATTCGTCCCGTCGTTGAATTGTATCGTGGCATTGGGAGCCAGGGCTTTGATCGCCTGGAGCGGAGAGGACGGGTCCCAGATCACCGGCACCGAGCAAGGCGGGCATGGGTAGCCTTCCGTGAGCGCGGGCCCGCCCGTAGGAATCACCTGCGCCGAACCTCCGCCGGAGAGAACGCCTATATCGGCGTGCGATCCAATAATGGCGATGGACGTGAGGCTGGATGCGTTCAGCGGAAGTTGCGCGCCGGCGTTCTTCAGCAGGACGACGCCCTGCTCCTCAGTCTCTTGCGCTGCGGCCCCGTCGGTAGCCGTGTCGATGGGCTGCGGCGTCGCCGGATGATCGAAGATTCCAACCTGGAACATGGCGCGCAGAATGCGATGCACCATGTCATCCAGGCGCGACTGCGGCACCTGACCGCCCGCGACCGCTGAACTTAGGGTGGCGAAATAGACGTCATCGGGCTGCTCCTGGTCGAGCCCGGCCAATGCTGCGGCCACGGTGCTGTGCGTCCCCCACCAGTCGGACATAACGAAGCCCGGAAACCTCCAATCGGCCTTGAGGATGTCACTTAGTAGATGGGAATTCTCGCAGGAATAGGTGTCGTTCACCAGATTGTAGGCACACATGACGGACTGCACATTGGAGTCCTCGACGCCGATCTCGAAGGCCAGCAGATCGCTTTCCCGCATCCCCCGCTCGTCGATTTGCACATTAGCGGTGCCGCGGCCGGTCTCCTGATCGTTCAGGGCAAAGTGTTTGATACACCCAAGAACGTACTGAGCTTGAATCGCACTGATATGAGCGGCTGTGATTTTCCCCGCCAAAATAGGATCCTCGCCCTTGGTTTCGAAGGTGCGGCCATCGCGCGGTTCGCGTCCGATCAGATTAACGTTGCCTCCCAGATTGGCATTGATGGCGTAATCCCTCAGTTCGGTGCCGATCACCTGGCCGTATTCGTAAGCCTGATTGGTGTCCCAAGTCGCGGCGCTGGCGATGGAAGATGGAAGGGCGGTCGCCGGGCCCACCTGACTGGCAACCCCCACGCTGCCGTCGGCCAAATAAAGGTCGGGAATGTCGAGCCGCGGTATGCCGGGAACCCAGCCCCCCGCTCCGCGTGGGATTACGACGCCCGCGTCGGCAGCTCCCCCCGCGCCATGGACGAGCTGGATCTTCTCGTCCTGGGTCATCTGAGCCAGCAAGGCGTCGGCGCGTTGGTCAGGGGGCAGCGAGGCTGAGGGCAGGGAAAATCCGGATGTGGTCGAAGTAGAGTTCTGGCTGCCGGTGCACGCCATGAGCAAGGCAACGAGTGGGAGAATCAGGACCCCAGCAGCGACTATCCGCGCGAAACCCTGTCCACCTGGCCGTTCCGCGAATTGTTTGTTCCTTGAGGGTCTCGGATGCTTTGCGTGAAGTGCGTCCTTAGCGCCCGATGCTTCCCAGACCGCCGCCGTTTGAACTCGTGCTCCCACCGCGACTCACTCCTTCGCGCGTCTGGGGCTAGCGGCGCGACGTTTCCTTTCGATTCAAAAACCGATGGTATTGTACTTCGAGACCGTGCTCTTGCAAAACTCGGCGCCGGTAGAGCAGGGCAACGTCAAAGTTCGCGAAGTTTCCTCGGGGCAAGCGAGATGGAGGCAAAAGCAGCCAGGGCGCCGGAGAAGAAAGAGGAGCGTCTCCCTTTTTCCGTTGAATATCGGTCAGTCTGTCGGCCTCGACGCTAGGTTTGGAGGCCAAAATGCTAGTTTGATAGTTGGTCGAGTCGAATCGCGCACCCGCGGTGGCTGGAGAAAGTCGCTCCAGCGGGCTGGAAGTCGCGAGAGGAAGAGACGAATTGACCGTTCGCAAGGCCGTACAAAGCGACATTTTATCGATGCCAACCATGCCAGCTCACCAAAATGGAAAAACATCAAAAAATGAAGGTTGCTCCCAATAAGTTGATGAAAACAAACCGAAAAATATCGGACAAAACGGATCATCCCAATGAGTGTATGAAAACAAAAGAGT
>Ga0181520_10013685_pt1 | contig 10183 bp, 5 predicted proteins | sample PEATcosm2014_Bin_29_FD_132451 | JGI IMG/M metagenome (GOLD analysis project Ga0181520, IMG submission 132451) | Peatland microbial communities from MTU Mesocosm Facility, Houghton, MI, USA - PEATcosm2014_Bin02_30_metaG | ecosystem: Environmental > Terrestrial > Soil > Wetlands > Peat | place... | reverse complement strand
TTGCAAGGGCAAGGTCTCAGGTGACCAGATTGCGTTCACCCTCGGCACCGAGGACGGAAGCTGGAACTCGGACGTGACGGTGAAGCGGAGTTTGTCCCCGGCCGTGGAGCCCGGCGCACCGGCTGTTTCGTCCAGCACCCCAGTGGTGGCTGGAACCTGGAAAGGAAGCTTCAATTTCGAGGGCAACAGCGTGGCGCTGACCTTCAATTTGAAGAACTCCGGCAACACCGTGAGCGGCACAGTGGAGGGGCTTCCCACGACGCCAGCGGAAATCCATGAAGGCAAGGTAGACGGCGATTCTGTGACTTTCTGGGTGTCCACCGATTACCAGGGACAGGCCTACAAGCTGGTTTACAAGGGAAAAGTTTCGGCCGGGCAGATCAAATTCACGTTCGGCACCGGGGACGGAAGCTGGGATGCGGAACTGACGGCGCTGAAGAGCTTGTAAAAACCGCCGATCCCGATGCGCCGTGGATCATTTCAACCATAACGCCTATACTTATGGTTGAAATAGGTGGAGTATATGGCGGCTTGGCAGGTACAGGAAGCAAAAACACGATTGAGCGAACTGATCGAAGAGGCCAACAGCAAGGGGCCGCAGATCATTACCCGGCATGGACGGGAGCGGGCGGTCATTCTGTCGATTGACGATTACCGCACTCTGACTGCCTGCAAGCCTGATCTGAAGTCCTACCTGCTGGGCGGGCCGAAGGTGGACAGCTTCGAGATTGAGCGCGACCGCGATACAGGGCGGGAGATCGACCTGTGAGCGGGCGGACGGAATATCTGCTGGACACCAATGTCCTGAGCGAGACGCGCAAGAAGAAGGCGGACGCGGGGGTGATGGCGTTTTTGGAAGGCGCCGAAGCCGCGGCTCTTTACATCAGCGTGTTGACGCTGGGCGAGTTGCGGAAGGGCATTGTCCACAAGGAGCGGGAAGACCCGGATGCGGCCAAGAGGATTGCGGCATGGGTGGAAGGGCTGGAGTTGAGCTTTTCCGACCGGATTCTGGGTGTCGACGCGGCCACGGCGCGGCTGTGGGGAGAGTGGTCCGGCGAACGGCCAAGGCCGGTGGTCGATACGCTGCTGGCGGCGACCGCAGTGATGCACAAGTTGACTCTGGTCACGCGGAATACGCGCGATGTGCAGGATATCCCTGTGAAGGTGCTGAATCCATGGAAGGAATGAGCATCTGCGGTTTCCCACCCTTTGTGCAAAGAACGTACAAAGGATGGGAAACCGCGGAGTTTTGTTAACACTTGAGCCGGAAACGCTCGAGCTTTACACACTAACGGCGGCGGGCAGGATGTTTTCCACGTCTACCCACGGGGTGGGGTAGTCGCCGGTGTAGCAGGCGGTGCAGTAACCCGTTTGTTCTTCGCCCCGGCAGCATTTGAGCAGGCCATCCAGTGATAAGTAGGCGAGAGAGTCGGCTTCAATGTACTGGCGGATCTCATCAATGGACTTGTTGGCCGCGATGAGGTCGCGCTTGCTGGGGGTATCCACGCCATAAAAACAGGGCGAGATGGTGGGCGGGCAACTGATGCGGAGATGGACTTCCTTTGCACCGGCGCCGCGAACCATGCGGACGATTTTACGGCTCGTGGTTCCGCGGATGATGGAGTCGTCAATAAGAATGACGCGCTTGCCGGCGAGCAAATTGCGCACGGGGTTGAGCTTGAGGCGGACGCCGAAATCGCGGACGCGCTGCTCGGGCTCAATAAAGGTGCGGCCCACGTAGTGGTTGCGGATGAGGCCGAAGCGGAAGGGGATGCCGCTTTCTTCCGCGTAGCCCAGCGCCGCGGTGACGCCCGAATCGGGGACAGGAACCACCAGATCGGCGGGAACGCCGGATTCGCGGGCAAGCTGGCGGCCCATCTCGTCGCGGCTCTCCTGGACCCAGCGGCCGAAGACGCGGCTGTCGGGGCGGGCAAAGTAGACGTGCTCAAAGATGCAACTGGACTGCGGAACGCCGCTCGCGTACTGGCGGCTGGTCACACCGTCTTCGGTAACCATGACCAGTTCGCCGGGGAGAACGTCGCGGATGTACTCGGCGTGGAGAAGGTCGAAGGCGCAGGACTCGCTGGCGAACACGATGGTGTCGGGACCGTCGGGATGCTTGATGCGGCCCATGGAAAGCGGACGGAAGCCGCGGGGGTCGCGTGCGGCAAAAATGCGGTCGCGGGTCATCATGACGATGGAGAAAGCGCCCTCGACCTGGGAAAGCGAGTCGGCAATGGCGTCGACCAGCGAACCGGCGCGAGAGTGGGCGATGAGCTGGACGATGATTTCCGAGTCGGAGGTGGTCTGGAAGTAGGCGCCGTCGCGCTCCAGGCGGGCGCGCAGATTGCCCAGGTGAACCAGGTTGCCGTTGTGGGCGATGGCGATGAGGCCCTTGACCGAATCCACGCGAATGGGCTGGGCGTTGAGCAGAGCCGAGTCGCCGGTGGTGGAGTAGCGGGTGTGGCCAATCGCCATGGTGCCGGGCAGCTTGGAGAGGACGTCGTCGGTGAAGATTTCGCTGACCAGTCCCATGCCCTTGATGTTGGCCAGATGCTCACCGTCGGCCGAGGCGATGCCGGCCGATTCCTGGCCGCGATGCTGGAGGGCGTAGATGGCCAGATAGGCCTGGCGAGCCGCGTCCGGATGGCCGTAAATGGCGACTACGCCGCATTCTTCGTGGAGCTTGGGATCTGTCGGTTCCCAGGTCTCAGAAGCGAGACCTGGGGCACCCGGATTTATTGCCGAATTTGTTGCATCGACTTCGTTTTCTACGCCTTGGAAGAGCAACCGGGTCATGCGAGAACCTCGCCATGGAGGGTAGCTTCGAGGGCGGTGGCCCAGGGCTTGCGCAGGGTGGCGAGCGGAGCGGAGATCATCGGCTGCTTGTAGACGGAAATCTGAAGGCGATCGCCGCCGGTGGTGCCGATGCGGACAGCATAGAAGCTGTACTCCTCGGCCAGTTCCTCAATCTGCTCCACCTGGTTGGGATGGGCAGACACCAGCATGGTGGACGCAGGCTCCGCGAAAAAGCCGAAGAGCGGGTGAACCATGAGCGAGGGATCCTGCTCGACGGTTGCGCCGATCCCCTTGGGGAACCCGGCCTGGGCGAGGGCAACGGCAATGCCGCCGTCGGAAATGTCGCCGGCGGAGTGAACCAGTTCGCGCTCGGCCAGAACCTGAAGCAGCGTGTGCAAGTCGGCTTCGGCGTCGAGGTCGAGCGGAGGGGGCTGGCCCCAGATGCCGCCCAGGACGACCTTTGCGTATTCAGAGGAGCCGAAAACGACCAGCTCGCCTGTCGCCGAGGCTTCCGATTCCGTGGCATCCTCAGGGACGATGGCTGCTTCTTCGCCGATGACGCCGGGCAGGGGCCGGGCGGCTTCTTCCCGTTCGGGATGCAGCGGAACATGCAGGTTGGGATCGGGCTCTTCGCCGGCCGGGATGGGCCAGAGGAGCATGATGGCGTCGCCGTCGGCCTGGAAATGGGAGGGAACGGCCTTGGTTACATCGTCCAGAATGCCAACGATGCCGAGGACCGGGGTGGGGTGGATGCCTTCGCCACGGGTCTCGTTATAAAGAGACACGTTGCCGCCGGTGATGGGCGTGCCGAGGGCGATGCAGGCTTCCGAGATGCCGTCGATGGCCGTGGAGAGCTGGGCCATGATTTCCGGCTTTTCAGGATTGCCGAAATTGAGGCAGTTGGTGGCGGCCACGGGAGTTGCGCCGGTGGAGGCAACCTTGCGGGCAGCCTCGGCCACGGCGTGCATGGCGCCCAGCTTGGGATCGAGATAAGCCCAGAGGCCGTTGCCGTCGAGAGCCATGGCGAGACCGCGCTCGTGGCCGGGAGTGCCCGTGCCCTTGATGCGCATGACGCCTGCTTCGAAGCCGGGACCCAGGACGGTGTTGGTCTGGACCATGCTGTCGTACTGCTCGTGGACCCAGCGCTTGGAGCAGACATTGGAGCTGCCGAGGAGCTGGGTCAGGTCCGCCGTAAAGTCGCGGTCCTCGGCCATCCGGGCCAGAATTTCTTCTGAAGGCTCAAGCGGAATGGGGGTCTGCCATGTGCCGACGGGGCGGTGATAGAGCGGGGCGTCGTCGGTGAGGGACTGGTTGGGAATGTCGGCCACCAGAACGCCATGATGGCGAATTTTGAGGCGCGGCTCATTCTCGACTGTGCCGACAATGACGCCGTCCAGGCCCCACTTTTCAAAGACGCGGAGCACTTCGTCTTCGCGGCCCTTGATGGCGACCAGAAGCATGCGCTCCTGGCTCTCCGAGAGCATGATTTCGTAGGAACTCATGCCGGTTTCGCGTTGCGGGACGAGGTCCAGCTCGACATCGAGACCGACGCCGCCACGGGCGCCCATTTCGCAGGTGGAGCAGGTAAGGCCGGCAGCTCCCATGTCCTGAATGCCGACAATAGCGCCGGTGCGCATGGCTTCAAGACAGGCTTCCATGAGCAGCTTTTCCATGAACGGATCGCCGCACTGGACGTTGGGGCGCTTCTGCTCGGAGCCTTCGGTGAATTCCTCGCTGGCCATGGTTGCGCCATGGATGCCGTCGCGGCCGGTCTTGGCTCCCACATAAATGACGGGGTTGCCGGCGCCGGAGGCTTTGCCGTAGAAAATCTCGTCCTTGCGGACCAGACCCAGGGCAAAGGCGTTTACCAGCGGATTGCCGCTGTAACAGGCGTCGAATTTGGTTTCGCCGCCCAGACAGGGAACGCCGAAACAGTTGCCGTAGGCGGCAATGCCGGCCACCGCGCCCTCAAAGACGGCGTGATTGCGGGCCACCTGGGCGGCGTCAGTGCCCTCTTCAGGCACGATGGGGCCGAAGCGGATGGAATCCATGACCGCCAGAGGCCGCGCGCCCATGGTGAAAATGTCGCGCAGAATGCCGCCGACGCCGGTGGCTGCGCCCTGGAAAGGCTCGATATAGGTGGGGTGGTTGTGGCTTTCGATTTTGAAAGCGCAGGCCCAGCCTTCACCCACGTCGATGATGCCGGCGTTTTCACCCGGCCCCTGAACGACGCGGTCGCTCTTGGTGGGCAGGCGTTTGAGGTGTACGCGGCTGGACTTGTAGGAGCAGTGCTCGCTCCACATCACGCTATAGATGCCAAGTTCGGTGAGCGAGGGCACGCGGCCCAGGGCTTCCAGTATGCGGTTGTACTCATCCGCAGTGATGCTGTGTTTAGCCAGCAACTGCGGGGTTACCACAACCGGCGAGGGGACAACGGCAGAAGAGTCGGTGGTCATCACGGTTGCTTCCATTGTCGCACGGGACACATTTTGAGGAGAGGGGAAGCAGGTGCAGAAAGTGGGACGGCGCTCCTCGCAGCGGGATTCCGGGCGGGCCGATCTGGGGCGGGGAGGCAGGCGGCGTAGCCCAAAAAATCCGCTTCGCATGAGGATCGCGGAATTCGGCACCGAGGAGCGTCAGGATGAAATGTATGTGATTCCATTCAGGTTACGAACGCCGTTTTTTGGCGCGGAGGCGGATTCGCACGCATGAAAGCTACCCCTTGCGCCCCTTATATGGAAGCGGCAGAACCCGGCAAAGAGCGGCGAACTGTGGACAAATAGATATATTGACGCCGTGTGAATCCAAGCGTAGATTGATTTCACACGGGAAAGGAGGTAGGTCCATAAAGATGCAGACAGTTTCTTCGAGCAGTACTGTACGTGAGGTGACTGAGGCCTAGGGCATCGCGCCCCAGACCCCCAGGTTGCCCCGGCGGAGAAAGTACGACCGCATGGGACGCTACCGCATTCTTCACGTAAGGTGCATCCCTCGACCCGATGTTCAGGATGGCGATTCTTCCTAATGGAGCGACGACGCTGTCACCCAGGGAGCCCGGCTTACGGGTAACGCCAGCAACGAATTACGGCTTGGGAGCATAAGTGAAAATGCTCGGGCACTCGCGGCAGCGCGATGGCCTTAGTCCAATATCCACAGTTCACCGCGACGGCCTGGGCAATGCGCCCAGGCCGCCGTTGTATTTGGGGGACGAACCAAGGTTGAAGCTCGCCCGCCGCGCCATGAACAACCTGTTGAAACTGCACACCTAGGGAATCTCTGCACAAGTGTCAGCTTTGAAAGGGCACTGCTCTACTGGCTGCGGAGAAACTGCTGTTTTGTAACAGGGCACGACTTCAGTCGTGCCGCAAAAAGTTCAAAAAAATGATCCGGCCTTTAGGCCCTGCGGCTAAAGCCTGGCTATCGCAACATAATTATTTTCAACTGGATGGATTTCCTCAGGGGCTAAAGCCCGCGCTCATTTCGCGGCATTTACGGCACGACTGAAGTCGTGCCCTGACGCTTCGAGCCCTTTCAAACGCCTTTTTTCGCAGCCTGTGAAGGCCCAATTGATTTTGCGGGCTTTATGCGGGGGTTGAAAACCCCCGTCTCCCTCCGGACCGTGTTTTTCCGCAGCCTGTAAAGTTGTGTCCTGATACAAAGCGGCTTTTTTGAAACACGCTCCTGGACAAGCGGCCCGCCACGGTAAACGTTGCGTTTGCCGCGCTCTCTACAAGAAAAGCAACGAACTCTGCGGCAGATGGCAGGCCGGATACGACACATTACACATTGCAAAATGTACATCGTTGTCAAAATGTGGCGCGTGCTGCCTGTCAGTGGTGACTCGGGCCGTTACAATGTTGCGGGAAGTGTGCGGCCACTCAATCATGCGCTGTACATTTCATCGATCGACGTTGCCGCCAAACGCACTTTGGCAAGAAGACAAAGTCAAGAGAAGGATAAGCATGAAAATGGTTTCGAGTAGCGCTTTTTACCGCCGCCTCCGGTGTTGCCTGCTGGTTGTCTCTGTGATGCTTTCGGCCGGTTTCTCCGCGGCCCAGCAGCGTCCGCCCGCCGTTCCGCTCGTGGCTCACAACCCCTATTTCAGTATCTGGTCGATGGCCAACAAGCTCACCGATCAGGAGACGAAGCACTGGACCGGCGCGCGTCAACCCATCGCAGGCCTGGCCCGCATCGACGGCAAGACGTACCGCTTCATGGGCGCGCAGCCGGGCAACATTCCGGCCATGGAGCAAACCTCTCTCGAGGTAACTCCTACGCACTCGATCTATACGTTTCAGGCCGGGCAGGTTAGCCTGACCGTCAGTTTCTTCACTCCGGCTTTCCCCAAGGATCTTGAAGTGCTTTCGCGGCCTGTCACGTACGTGACATTCAGCGCTACGGCGCAAGGTGATCACGACATCTCGGTGATGCTCGACGTAGATCCGATCATCGCCGTAAATTCCCCGGATGAGGCTGTTACCTGGGGCCGTTCGCGCGTGCAGGGGCTCACGGTTCTCAATGTCGGTTCGCGCGATCAGCGCGTCCTCAACCGCCCCGGCGACGATCTGCGCATCGACTGGGGATACTTCCATCTGGCCGCGCCCGACGAGGCCGGAACAGAGTTTGCATTGGCTCCCGATGCGATCCACAGCTTTGCCACCACCGGCTCATTGCCCGCGTCCGACGCAATGGACATGCCGCGCATGCCCCGCGATCACGCCGCGCATCTGGCGGCTGTGTTGAGGATGGGCAAGCTTTCCGCGACTCCTGTGACCCGCCATGTATTGCTCGCGTACACCGAGGACTACGCCGTCGAATATCTCGGGCGTAAACTGCGGCCCTACTGGCAGCGCAACGGCATGACCGTCGAGCAGCTTTTAGTCACGGCCGAAACCGAGTACCCAAGCCTCGAACAGCGCGGACAGCAATTCGACAAGGAACTGACCGCCGATCTGGAGAAGTCCGGCGGCAAGGACTACGCCAATATCGCAATTCTCGCTTACCGGCAGACGTTCGCCGCGCATGGCTTTGCCGCCGACTTCGATGGCACGCCCATGCTCTTCCCCAAGGAAAACTTCTCCAACGGCTGCATTTCTACCGTCGATGTTCTCTACCCTTCCGCGCCCTTCTTTCTCTACTTCAACCCCGCGCTCATTGAGGCGCAGATGAAACCGGTTCTTGAATATGCGGCCCTGCCGCGCTGGAAGTGGCCTTTCGCGCCCCACGATCTTGGCACCTATCCTCTTGCGAACGGCCAGGTGTATGGCGGCGGTGAACTGACCGAGGAAAACCAGATGCCTGTGGAAGAAAGCGGCGATCTGCTCATCATGACCGCTGCCATGAGCCGCGAACAGGGCAACTGGGATTTCGCGCGCAAATACTGGCCGCAATTTACCAAGTGGGCGGAGTATCTCCGCGAGAAAGGCCTGGACCCGGAGAATCAGCTTTCCACCGACGACTTTGCCGGCCATCTGGCCCATAACTCCAACCTTTCCATCAAGGCGATTGAGGGGCTGGCGGCGTATGCGCAAATGGCGCGCGGAGTGGGCAAGCCGGAAGTCGCCCAGGAATACTCCCGCGTAGCCGCGGAAATGGCTGCCAAATGGCAGGCCATGGCTCTGGATGGCGACCATTACAAACTGGCTTTTGACAGGCAAGGAAGCTGGAGCCAGAAATACAACCTTGTGTGGGACCAGATGCTCGATCTGAATCTTTTCCCGGCCAAGGTGCGCCAGACTGAAGTTGCTTTCTATCTGAAACACATCAACCAATTCGGCCTGCCCCTGGACAACCGCGCAGACTACACCAAGCTGGACTGGGAGATATGGACGGCCACGCTGGCCGATCCGGACGCTTTTGCCACGCTCCTGGCTCCCATCGGCCGCTGGATCAACGAGGGCCCCACGCGCGTTCCGCTCACCGACTGGTACGACACCAAAATCAGCGGCAAGCAAATGGCCTTTCAGGCTCGCTCCGTTGTGGGCGGCGTGTACATCAAGATCCTTGCCGACAAGGATATCGCGGCCAGGTCCTCGAAGGGTGCGCAAAAGCGGCCCTAGGGCGTTTTCGACTCAAGTGTTAACAGATCTCAGTGTTTTCATGCCGGATCAATAAGAAAATAACTTCAGAGACAGGACACTATTGACCCGGCATGAAACGAAAAGCCATCCAGTTACACAGCGCTTCCGCAGCAATGCTTGAATTTTTTGCCGCTGCCGCATGGGCAGGGGGCGTTGCGTCCGGTTTTTGCCCACGTCTCTCGCGCATCGTTCGCAGCCACCCAGCGCATCACGTTGGCCGGAGCCCGTTCTGCCGCCAGTTCCCCCACCATGTATCGCATATAGGGATCGATGTGGTGGAAGAACATCTTATAGCCCGCGCACAAATAATTTAGGCCCGGCTCTCCATCCGGGGTCGCAAGGAACCGGTGCTTCGGGCACTCCCCGTTGCAGGCGAATCGCACGTCGCACTCGCGGCAATAGCGCGGCAGCGTGGACTCCTTGCCCTGGCCGAATTGGCGCTGCTGCGCTGACCCCGCAAGCTCAGCGAGCGGCGATTCCATGATGTTGCCCAGGCGGTTTTGCGGATACACGAAATGATCGCAGGAATAGAGATCCCCACCATGCTCGAGGGCCAGGGCCGCGCCGCACGTTTTGCCGAAAATGCACAGGCTCGCCGGCATTCCCGCCCAGATTTCCAGGCTGACGTCGAAAAGCTGCACAAAATACCGGCCCACATCTTTTCGCACCCACTCGTCGAAGATCGAGCCCATGAACCGCCCAAACTGGTGTGGCTCCACGGACCAGGGCGCCACCTTGGCCGCGCCGGAAAAATCCGGAGAAATCAGGCGCAATCCATCCACGGTTTCCTGGTGCGAAATCCGCTCCACGATGGGAATGAACAGCATGTATCCGCTGCCGCTCTCTTTCAGGAAGCGGTAGACTTCCAGCGGCGATTCCGCGTTGGCGCGATGCACGGTTGTCAGCGTGTTGAAGTCCACGCTGTGCAGCTTCAGAACCTCAATGCCCCGCATCACCCGGTCGAAGGTCGGCTGGCCTCCCTTATCCACGCGATAGGCGTCGTGAAGCTCGCGGGGACCATCGATGGAGACGCCGACGAGAAATTTATTTTCGCGGAAAAGCTCTGCCCATTCGTCGTTCAGCAAAACGCCGTTGGTTTGGAACGCGTTGGTGATCTGCTTGCCGTTCGCATACTTCTGTTGCAGCGCGACCAGCCGCCGAAAGTAATCCACGCCCAGCAGCGTTGGCTCTCCGCCCTGCCAGGCAAAGTTGATCTCCGGCGTGTCGTGGACCTCGATGTACTGGCGGATATAGCTTTCCAGCACTTCCTCGCGCATGGACCATTTCTCAACCTGCGGATACAG
>Ga0181520_10013684_pt1 | contig 10183 bp, 7 predicted proteins | sample PEATcosm2014_Bin_29_FD_132451 | JGI IMG/M metagenome (GOLD analysis project Ga0181520, IMG submission 132451) | Peatland microbial communities from MTU Mesocosm Facility, Houghton, MI, USA - PEATcosm2014_Bin02_30_metaG | ecosystem: Environmental > Terrestrial > Soil > Wetlands > Peat | place... | reverse complement strand
CACTCCTGAACCCATCCCGAACTCAGAAGATAAGCCTGTCCGCGTTCTGCACTGTACTCAGGTGCGCGAGCCCTCGGGAAATGCAGATCGCTGCCACATTCACCTAACTTTATCTTCTATAAGGGTTACAGTAATAAAAAAAGCTTTAGCTTTTCTGCTAATATACGTTAGCGACATAAAGAACGCAATTCTAGAATATTCGATAAATATGGAAACTCCTGAAGTCTATGCTTTGTGTTTCTATTCAACTTCTAAATACACTTATAGAAGGGTCAATCTCAGGATAGCAAGCACAACCTAATTTCTTAGATACCTTGAAAAAACCCTGGGATAAAAGGTCAAAAGGAAAGCTGAAGGAGAGCGGTTGAATCTGATCTTCTTCTCTTCTTTTACTTCTCTTGAGATTGAGAGCACCGCCACGAATCATCCACCGCAGTCGATCTGAATGACAGACCTGGATAATCCTGCTCTGGACGCGACAATGGAGCCGAAAGCCATCCCCGACTCTTTACTCTTGGCCAGATTTAGAAGAACTATTAGATATGAAGAGGATTGAATATCTTTAAGAGAACCGCTTGGAAACCTTCTTGAAGAAGACTCTATTCTCTCCCCAAGGCCTGCATCCATCACTGTCGCCATTCCCATGGTGCGCCTCCAAGGATGGCCCTAATACTTGCCGTACTTTTCAAGGTAATCAAGGAGACGGAGAGCATGGCCGGAGAGTCGATGATCTCCGGGCCATGGATCACCCGCCTAGTTGGATTGAGTTAATGGGATTAACCGCCAGTCTCTAGGTTCTCGTCCTGCATCTTGGCCCTGTCCATCATTTCCTGGTGGGCCTTGAGCCTCTCGGTGATCTGCTCCATGGTCAAGCCCTCCAGCTCCTTTCTCTCCGGAATCTTGTCTATGGGCTCCAAGGTGCTGACATCGTAATAGAGGCTGGTCGTGTCCAGGAGGGCCCACATCCTGCCATCATCATCCTCTTTTATGACCTTGACAGTGCCAAAGGTTCCAGTGCCCTTGTACCTGACAAGGCTATCTTCTCTGATCTCCGCTGCCATCTTGATTCTCACCTTCACATAGCTACAGTTTCACAACGCTATGATTCTACAGCTGCAGTTCAAATAGTTATAGCTTTATCACTACAACTTCGCCAAAGAAGCCTTCAACCGAGGCACCTTCGGGCGTCGCCAGAACTTCTAGGCCCTCCAGCTCCTCAGTGCAGCAGAGAACATCCTGTTCAGGGTGAGTCCCGGCATGGATGCTGCAACAAAGCCTGGTTTTAGGTCCTATGGAGACCACGGTCTTCAAGCGAGGGGATGCTGGGTGGCCTTTGGGAAGAACTATCAGGGGTACCTCCATCTCCCTGATCTGGTAGATGGTGCACTTAAGAGCCCTTTCTATCTTCTCTCCAATGCCGAAGGCCGAGGCCACAATGAGGTCATCCTCCTCGGTGAAGAGAACTACTTCCTCAATACTGGTCTCCAAATAAAAAGGCCTGCCAAGGGCTTTGGCAAGGGCGAGGGTTGCGCTATGGCCACGAAGGTATGCAACTTCATCGCCCTTGAGGGATAGGTTCATGATTGCTTAATGGTTACTGAATCTGCTTTACATTCTTAGACCGGCAGGAGGGACAGGATACCCTTCGACCCATGCCCTTGAACTTGTTCTTGCAGTCCAGGCACTCATACTCCTTTGTAGCTAAGCCTTCAATTGCTCCTATATCGGGTCCACCGCCAACGGTACACATAAGCGCCTTCACCTCTTTCCTCACTATGTCTCCTCTGAATATTTAAAGCAGCCGGAGATCCCCAGCAATGTGAAGCTTTATGATAGCTGGCGATTATGTGGTTTAGATGGAACGAAGTCCAGGATTTTAGTACTGAGAAGATGACGAGATAGTCGATCTGGATGCAAATAAGTATCTCAGTATAGACCTTGGTCTAGATAACTTCGCTACGTTCGCAGACAATGCCACCGGGACTGCCATCATTCGCGCATTTCGATTATAAATCGCGGTCAAGCCACCCGCCTTAGAACCGGATAACATTCTTGAGCAAAAAATCGCTATCATCAAGGCAGATGATCTATCCACACGTTATTATAAATATATTCCTGGGGCTACCTTGATAGAATCTTTACTTAAGGCGACAGCAATAGCTTTCTGGATGGAGTTAGAGAATGGATTCTAAATATCCACATAGTACCTGAGCCACCCGTTAGCTACCTGGCTTTTGCCATCCGTGTCAGATGTGGCCGTAGCCTTAAAATCGTACTCTGTACCGTAATCGGACTTTCTGGTTGTCGCTTTATTTTCAGACGAGCTAATTGATTCAGTACTGCTCTTGAAACTTCCGGCCTCAGACGAAATAGTGGCATGACCGCTTTGGGCAGTGTTGAGACTGATCTGGCGAGTGTCCACAGCAGATTGATCAGCGTAACTGGTCATGGTCCGAAGGTTACCACTGTACCCGCTTTTGAACTGACCTTATCCATTGATCCCCCTGAGGATACCGTTAGTGAATCTCCGTTTGCCTTGGAGAATTGTTGGGATGATCTAAGCTCTCCTCCTGAGGTCCAAGCCTTGTTGGAGTAGCCCTCAAGAGAACCGCTTTGTAAATCTAACTCCGATATGGATTTAGCTCCATTGGAACCTCGGGATTCGGCATAGGAGACTATCGATTTAGCATTGGGCACGTTCAGGGTCTCTCGAGCGGTCTGGTCCTCGCCACTAAGGGGAGTCAGGTCCCAGGAATAATCGTAACGCTCTGAACCTGTTAGGTTCGCCCCAACGCCGGCCGGCTCACCTTTACTGTTTTTTTGGGTCCAGTGATCCTATTACGACATAACCTAAAAGAGAAGATATTCCGCATACCAGGGCATTGACTATCCATATCCCATAAACTTTGAAGGCTGAGCTGCCCTCTACCTTTAAATTCGCTACCAAGAACTCAAATTATCAGAGCCATAAGGAATGAAGTAGTGCAATAAGACGCTATATTATTTGGAGAAATAAAAATGCTGAAAACAGAACTATAAAGAAAATCGAAAATTCAAGGAACTTTTCGTGAAATAGCACTAGAATTACGGGGGAACTAAGAGATCGTGGTTGCAATTTCAGCCACATTCCTTATACTCACGATTTATTCCGGAGATATAAGAGCTGGTATGGACCCAAGAGTCAAATTTAAGAGCTCGTCAACTTCATACCTGCTGTAAAATTCCCCACACATACGTATAATAATCTCCTTTATTGTTTCCCCTTCCAAGCGATCCATATCGTCTGGAGAGTAAATCATCAATATCATTTCGTGAGGCTTAGCTCCCTGAAGTGGAGGTAGTATATACCTAATGCCCTTAATCTCCCTAATTCAAGATTTCTTATAGAAGTTAAGTCGTTTAAGCTTCGTCTCATCGCTATCTAAATAGGGATTCTCAGCCTCTACCAGAAAAGGATCAAAGCTTGGTTTTTCTCTTGAAGTAAAAAGATCTCTAAGGAACCTCTTGCCTATATCCCGGTTCCTATATTCCTCATCAGTGGCTAGGTAGTATCCTATAAGAAAGGATGTACCTTTTAAAGGAGAGTGCCGCGCCATAAAAACTGTGTCTTGATCTCCAGGGGATGGCGCTCGTTCTCAGGAATGGAGGCACAGTAGATCCTCATAGCCCATTGAAACTCCAAAGAAGATACATCTTTGATCTCACATGTATCTTTTTTGGAGTTTCAAAGCACCAGGCCCGGGAGCTCAGCTATATGCCAACCATGTGATCACCATCAATCTGGCTGATGACAAGATCCTGTGGGCGCTGCCCCTCGTAGCCGAGGGCACTGTCCTGAACGTCACCTTGCCTGACACTCATGACTGGGAACCATCATTCGGAACTAAGCCCGGCCAGTTCGTTATACTTCTAGCCTGAGGAAGGCTCTTAAAGAGAATGTAATGAGGAGTATATAGAAAGGGCCCACTGGGTGAAGGAGTTCCCGTGCTCGCCAAGTGGTAATTGAACCTGGTGATAACAATCTTCCACCTACCCAGAAAAAGAAGCACGCATGGAGGCCAAAGTAAGCGTTTAAAGCAAAAAATTTTTAAGGGCTGATCTACAAGACAGAACTTTTGCAGATCAGCATAGCCTTTTGCCTGGTTCACTCAATAAATATCGCCGGCCTTCCAGGCTCCGCCTGCCTGGCCTTCCCCAGCTTATCCTCCTTTGGTTCATCCGCCGAGTAAACTTCCACCGGCACCCCAAACTCCTTCTCCAGGTAAGACTTCTCCCTGCTCAAGACCTGGAACTCATCGAGCTCCAGGTCCTCAGCCCTGAGAGAGTGGGCTCCTTTAGCCAGCTTCTGGGCATACTTGGGCGCGTCCTTCTTGTGCTCCAATATGACCGGGTTTGCCATGGCAGCCTTCATGAGATGCCCCATATCCAGCTTACCGTTCTTGGTGAACTCCAGGGCAAGGCTCAGCATCTCCATCTTCCACTCGGGAGCGGTATAGAAGGTGACTTTCTTCGGTGCCGCCTTGGTGACCTTAAGGATCTCCTCTACGTCGTTGATAGTCCTCACAAGAAGCTCCTCTACCCTCTCCGCCTGCTCATCTATGAGGATTGGATCTGCTACAGGCCATGGAGCGAGCGATACATAACCCTGCCCAAAAGAAGACCAAATCTCCTCGCAGATGTGAGGCGTGAAGGGGCACATCAGCCTTATCCAGACATTCAGAACCTTCTTGAGCTGGTTCTTTCCTCCCCTGCGCTGGTACCACCTGAGATCGTTTAAGAGGTGGTAGAAGGCAGACTGAAGGGCTCTCCTTGTCTGAATGCTCTCCATGGACTCTGTAGCTTCAGCAATCCTGTATTGGAGAACGGAGATCATCCAGCGGTCTATCTGGGTCATCCCCGCAGACTCATCGATGCTCTGGTCTCCGATGATCTCTTTGGCCAAGTTGTAGAACCTGACCAGCTGTCCGTGAACCGACTGGACTCCCTCGTTCCTCCAGTCCACATCCTGGGTGTACTCGGCATTGGACAGGATGTAGAGCCTGGTGGTGTCGGCACCGTTATCCCCCACGGCCTCCTTCAAGGTGAGGAGAGGTCCCTTGGACTTGGACATCTTCTTGCCCTCCAGGGACACGAAGCCATTGATGGCCATGGCCTTGGGCCACAATTCCGGCGGGAAGACTGCCACATGATGGTAGAGGAAGAAGAGCAGGTGGTTGGCTATCAGGTCCTTGCCGGAGGTCCTGAGGTCGACGGGGTACCAGTACTCGAAGTCCTTCCTTATTTGCTGGATCGTTTTTAGATCGATTCCAGTAGCTTCAGCTGCTCCCTCGGCGGTTCCATGTCCAAGGAATATGTACTCGAAGAACTCAGGAGGCAACTTATCGATCTTCAAGCCTGCGTTGACGTACTTGGCCAAGATGTAGTAGGCCATGTAGATGGTGCTGTCACCCAGGGACTCAATCAGCCACTCTTTATCCCAGGGCAGGTGAGTTCCCAGGCCCTTCCTGCGGGCGCAGGCCTTGTCCTTGAGCCAATCTATCTTGTTGACGAACTCGGTCCTTATCTCCTCGGGGATGAGCTTCATTCCGGCCAGGCATTGAAGGACCTCAGACTTCCACTTCTCGTCAGAGTACTCCAGGAACCACTGATCCCTGACCATCATGATGACACACTTGGTTCCGCAGCGACATATGACAGGTATTTCTGAGAACTCGTAGAATATCTCGGCTATTCCTTCTTTTATGAAATCCTTGAGGAGAATATCCTTGATCTTGCTGACGGCGATCCCTGCGTACTTTCCGGTATTGGGTTTGAGCACGCCGTTGTGGAACTCACGCCGGTAGACCATCTTGGTGGCCTCCTCGGCCTTGGAGTCATTCTGATCTACGACCTTGAGCTCATTGACGGCCTCGATGGCCGGAAACTCGCCGTAGCCAGGCGCTGATATCAGGGAGATTAACTTTATGTTTCTTAGGTCCTCGGTGATGCCGTACTGGCTCAGATCCTCATCATAGAGATCCTTCAGAGCCAGGTAATCGAATGGTGCGTGGGCCGGAACAGACATGACGACGCCCGATCCGTTATCGGGATCCACGAAGCCTGCCGGAAGTATGAGGACATCAGTGCCAGTCAGGGGATTCTTGGCCTTCTTGCCTATGAGCTTGGAGCCCGAGATCTCGGCCCCATAATCTACCTGCCTGTCGGTGAAGGTAAGCTTGTGGTAAGCTTCAGGTGAGACTATCCAGGTCTCATCATTCACCCTGGCCACCACATAGTTCACATCAGGGTTGACCCACAGGTTGACCACTCCAAAGACCGTCTCGGGCCTGAGGGTTGCACAGGGGATTATCTCGTCGCCAGTCTTGAATTTTATAAGAGCAAATTCCATGAGGGTGGCGTCCTCGCCCTTGAGAAGGTCGTGATCCTCCACGGGGTTTCTGTCGTGAGGACACCACCTGACAGGGTGGCTTCCCTTGGTGATGTAATCCAGTCCTCGGAGGATGCCGTACTGCCACTCGATAAACTTGTTGTAAGCAGGGTCGGTAGTGGTAAACTCCCTTCTCCAGTCTATGGAGTAGCCGATCATCTGCATGGCCTCCTTGTCGGCACGCCTGAAGTAGTTGACTATCTTTTGCGGGGTATTCAGGGTGCTCAGGGTCTCAGGGGGTATGCCGTGGAGCTTGGTGTAGACATCCCAGATAAGGGGGTCCTTATTGACTATAAGCTCACTTAGGCCCACAATGGGCGTGCCCGTAGCGTGAAAGGCCATGGGGAAGAGGACATTTAACCCTCTCATCCTCTTGTACCTGGCCACGGAGTCTCCTATGGTGAAGGTCCTGGTGTGGCCTGCGTGCAGGTTTCCATTTAAGTAAGGATATGGTATTGTCAGGAAGAACTTCTCGCGAGAGCCTGGCTCGGCCTGGAAAACTCCATTATCGAGCCAGATCTTCTGCCACTTGGACTCAATCTCGCGAGCCGAGTACTCATTTTGCAACTTATATCTCCTCCAGGAAAAGATCAGTGGAAGCTATGAGAGCTATTGAAGCTATGGAAAACTAATGGATGCCATGGCAATCATCAATCATTGAAGTTATTTATGGAGCCCATCTTCTGGAGCCGCTCTACTGCCAGCTCAACACTCTTCGTCGGCGCAGTTATGGAGAACCTGATATAGCCCTCGCCGTATTGGCCAAAGCCGACGCCTGGGGTAGCCACTATACCCGTCTTCTCCAGCAGCTTGCTGCAGAACTTTATAGAATCGCCGTCGATGTAGGCCCACAGGTAAAGGGTTGCTCTGGGCTTCTCCAGGTCCATGCCTATGCCTTTCAAGCAGTCGTAGAGGATATTGATCCTGTGAGCGTAGACGCTTCTGATCTCCTTTACTGCATCCATGGGACCATTCAAGGCTACTATGCCCGCATCCTGAACGGCACCGAAGTCCCCTGAATCGATGTTGCTCTTGATCTTGCCGATTCCGGCAATGATCTCGGCATTGCCCACCACGGACCCTATCCTCCAGCCGGTCATGTTGTAGGTCTTGGAGAGGGAATGGAACTCCACGGCCACGTCCATGGCTCCCCTGACATTCAGGATGCTCAAGGATCTTCCACCGTCGTAGTAGACCTCAGAGTAGGGGTTATCGTGCATCACTATGATATCGTACTCTTTGGCGAAGTCCACCAGCTCCTTTAAGAACCCCACGGGAGCCGAGGCTGCCGTCGGGTTGTTGGGGTAGTTGAGGAAGATCAGCTTGGCCTTCCGGGCTATCTCCGGGCTTATGGCGTCGAGATCCGGCAGGAACCCATTCTCTTTTAGAAGGGGCATGATCACCGGCTGGCCCCCCGCGAAGAGCACCGAGGTCTTGTAGACCGGGTAGGCAGGATCGGGCACCAGGGCCAAGTCTCCAGGGTTGACGAACGCCAGGGGAGCATGGGCTATGCCCTCCTTGGAGCCTATGAGGGTCAAGACCTCCTTCTCGGGATCGAGGCTTACGCCAAAGGTCCTCTTGTACCAGTCTGCCACGGCCTTCCTGAAGGATAGTTTCCCCGAGTAGGACGGGTACTGGTGGTTGGTGGGATCTCTGGCAGCAACATTGAGGGCCTCCACCACGTAGGACGGTGTGGGCATGTCGGGGTCACCGATGCTTAGATCTATGACGTCAACACCCCTATCTTTGGCCTCCTGCTTGGCCTTATCGATCGCTGCAAATAAGTATGGTGGGAGGTATTTTATCCTATCAGCGTACATCTAACTCTCTCTCCGTGAAGGACGGGTGCCTGGCTGCGGTGCGCCGCTGGCGAACTGACTTCCAGACCATACGTCCCGGAGTAATACTTTCCGGTAGTATTTAAGATTAGAGGACCATGTTAGAGATAGGGGATCTGGCTGCCTGGCTGCCAAGGCAGGCGATAGAACTTTACCAGGCCAAGGGCTTCAAAGAGCTTTATCCACCCCAGGCCGAGGCGACGGAGAGGGGCCTTTTGGAGGGAAAGAACATGCTCCTTTCCATGCCCACGGCCTCAGGCAAGACACTTCTGGCCGAGCTTGCCATGCTCAGCGCCGCCTTGAAAGGCAAGAGATCCCTGTACATCGTCCCCCTCAGGGCCTTGGCTGCCGAAAAATACGATTCCTTCAAAAAGTTCAAAGCCCTAGGAGTGGGCGTAGGCATCAGCACCGGAGATTTCGATAAGAAGGACGAGGGCCTGGGCAAAAACCAGATCATCATAGCTACCTCTGAAAAGGCCGACTCCCTCATGAGGAACGGTGCCATCTGGATCAAAGATCTACAGGTTCTAGTTGTTGATGAGATCCACCTCCTGGACTCCGCCAACCGGGGACCCACCCTGGAGATGACCATAACCAAGCTTCGAAAGCTCAATCCCAATATGCAGATAGTGGGCCTAAGCGCAACCGTAGCCAACAGCCGAGAAGTGGCCGATTGGCTCCACGCCGAGCTTATCTCTAGCGAATGGCGACCCATAAAGCTCAGAGAAGGAGTGATATGCCGGGACAAGATGGTATTTCCCGACGGCGACTCGCCCATGAGAAAAGACAGGGACGAGACTTTAGCCCTGGTCAAAGATACCCTTGAGAAAAAAGCCCAGATCCTCATCTTCGAGAACAGCCGCCGAAACTCAGAGGCGACCGCAGTCAAGCTTTCCAGAGAGATTGCCATCGATTATGAAGACGATCTCAGGTCCCTCTCGGAGGCTATCCTGGCCACAGGAGATAGCGAGACCTGCCGTAGACTTGCCCAGTGCGTCTCCAGGGGCGTGGCCTTCCACCACGCCGGGCTTTTGCACGAGCAGAGATCCCTGGTTGAGACGGGATTCAGAGAGGGAACGGTCAAGGTCATATCCAGCACACCTACTCTCGCTGCAGGCCTCAACCTTCCTGCCAGAAGAGTTCTGATACGCAGCTACAAACGCTATGAATCCGGCATGGGCATGACCCCCATCTCGGTGATGGAGTATAGGCAGATGGCAGGGAGGGCTGGAAGGCCGGGACTTGATCCTTACGGCGAATCCTTCCTCATCGCCAAGAACGATTCCGAGCTCAAGGACGTCATGGAGAGGTACGTCTTTGGTTCATCTGAAGAGATCTGGTCCAAGCTTGCAGCCGAAAACGCCCTCAGAACTCACCTCCTGGCTACCATCACCGCGGGCTTTGCCTCGAACATATCCGAGTTGAAGCGCTTCATCTCTGAGACCTTTTACGCTCAGCAGCAGGACCCATGGCACATGGACGTTACCCTGGAGAGGGTGGTGGCCTTCCTGGCCGAGAACGGGATGATAAAGGACGATAAGGATGCTCTGGTTCCCACGCGCCTGGGATCCCTGGTTTCCAAGCTCTATATAGATCCTTTAAGTGCAGTGATCATGCTGGAGATCCTTAAGAATAAGAATAGGCCCTCGGAGATCGCCCTCCTTCACCTGGTGACCATGACCCCAGACATGGAGCTCCTTTACGTGAACGCCTCGGATAACTGGATCGAGGATTTCATTGATGAGCATCAGGGGGAGCTTAATCCTGAAGAGAACTTCGATTGGTTCCTCAAGCAGGCCAAGACCACGGCCCTCCTGAGGGAATGGATAGGGGAGGCCAAGGAGGAGTACATAAGCGAGGTCTTCAGAGTAGGCCCCGGAGATATCAGGAGGGTGGCCGAGACCGCCGAATGGCTCAT
>Ga0181520_10013683_pt1 | contig 10184 bp, 9 predicted proteins | sample PEATcosm2014_Bin_29_FD_132451 | JGI IMG/M metagenome (GOLD analysis project Ga0181520, IMG submission 132451) | Peatland microbial communities from MTU Mesocosm Facility, Houghton, MI, USA - PEATcosm2014_Bin02_30_metaG | ecosystem: Environmental > Terrestrial > Soil > Wetlands > Peat | place... | reverse complement strand
TGGCTATTGACGGAAGACCGGCAGGACGGCCAGAATCTTGACGGCATCACCGTCTTGAATCCGTTTCTGCGCACTCCCGGCCAAATTTAGGATGTGCGGACTCCAATTCGCGGTCCGATTACGGGACGATCGACCCCGAAAAAATCTGTTTCATCGCTGCGCTGAAGAACCTCGAAGTGCGTTCGAATCATCTCCTGATCGACCGTCTCGGTGTAATTACCATCGTCGTCGACCAACCACACACAATCGAGCCCATCCTGCTTGCTGTAATAGCCAGTTCTGAAAATGCGCCCTTCGTAACCTATCAAAAGGGGCTCATCTGCCGTAACACGCCCGACCGCAACCACCGACACCGGCGGGATGATTGCCGATGGCGAGCTGCGCAAAATGGCCTGGTCGTTAATCCGCCTCCAGCCACGGATCAAACGCAACTTGGTCTGTCTTCCACGTCGACGGTTCACCATATCTCCATCACTACCACCTACTGGCTACTCCCTACTCTCTGCCTGTAAACCACCCCACCCTTCATCACAAACTCCACCCGCTCCACCGCCGTAATATCCTCCAGCGGATTTCCCGGCACCGCCACCACATCCGCGTAATACCCGGCCTTCAGCTCCCCAATCTCCCCCTGCCAGCGCAGAATCCGCGCGCCATTCAGATAATCTGCCTGCAACACCGCCGCCGGAGTCATCCCATACCGCACCATCAGTTCAAATTCCTTCGCCTGCGTTCCATGCGGAAACGGCCCCACATCCGACCCCACCGCCATCGGAATCCCCGCCGCCACCTGCCGTTTGAACTCATGAATCTTGTACTCGAGCATCGCGTGCTCCCGCTCCGCCGCAGCCCCCGTCGAATGCTCCGCGAAGTACTCGAAGATCGTGAACGTCGGCACCGCCGGAATGTGCTTCTCCTTCATCAATCGCATCGTCTCGTCGCTTAACTGCGTCGCATGGTCGATCGACGCCACCCCCGCCTCCGCCGCATACAGCGTTCCCGGCTCGCCCTGTGCATGGACACCAACATTCATCCCCAGCCGAGCCGCCTCCTCCACGCCGGCCTTCAACTGCGCCTCCGTATATTGATACGGCGAGTGAAACGCCCAGAACTCCGGATCGCCCCCCACCGCGGGTTTCCCTTGTTGCTGTTCCGGAGTTGGCTCAGAATCCGGCCCCGTCTCGTACATCTTCACGAACGTCGACCCCTGCTTATGCTGCTCACGAATCACCGCCACAATCTCATCCGCGCTGTTCGCATAATCCGCGTTCGACAACACGTGCTGCGCGGGATTGTATTTGTTCGCATCCTCATGGCCACCCAAAATATCAACCGCATTCCCGCTGATCCGCAGCCGAGGCCCGGGAATCAATCCATCATCAATTGCCCGCATCACCGCCGTGTCCGCCGACCCCGCGCCCTCCGTCCCCATATCGCGCTCCGCCGTGAACCCAGCCATCAGGTCAGCCTTAGCAGCCAGCGTCGCAATAATCGTCCGCTCCGGCACACTCTCCTCCACCGTCTGCAAATCCTCCGCCCCCGGATGCAAAAACAAATGCACGTGAGCATCGATCAGCCCCGGCATCAGCGTCATGTCGCCCAGATCAATCACCTCCGCCCCCGCAGGATGCTCGACCGAAGATCCAGCCGCGACGATCCGTTCGCCCTCCACCAACACTTCTCCCGGCGTGACAATCTTCCCCGCCGCCACGTCCAGCAGCCGAGCCGCATGCAGCACAATCGCATGCTTTGCCACCACATTCGGCTTGGCTGCGCCAGCCTCCTGCCCCCTCGCCAGACATGACCCCAGAACCACCATCGCCACCACGAACCCGCCGTCAATCCTCATCCGTTTCTCCCCGTCATCATCCTGCAACGCAGCATATCTCTGAATCTATAATCGCTGCCCGGACCCCGGTATGCGAACGTTTCGCGCGGCCATCGTCACGGCCGTTGCAGGAAGCCGATTCGAAGCAGAAACGCCGCTTCCTCCGCATGCGCCGTCTGCACCGCCTCAGGTGATGGATCGAACGGCCCTTCCTCCTGAGCACGAGGATCCAGGTTGCGTGTGAGCAGGTGCCCCACCCCAGGAAAGAGATGAATCTCGCAGGTTCCGCCCACCTGGATTACGCGATCGCAAAATCGCTGTGCCCCGGCCAGTGGAGTCTCCGTATCGCGAGTTCCCTCCATCATAAGGACCGGCGGCAATGGTTTCTCGATGTTGTCCGCCGGCGAGATGGCCTTCACGTCCGATCGCGAACCCAGCAGCAGTCGCGGCCACGGGTCGCCGGCAATCGCGACCGCGGGCGAAAGTAAAATCAGCGCATCGGGCACAGCGCTGGTCTTGCTTTCTTCAGGATGAGCAAAAACTGCCGCCGCTGCGGCGAGATGTCCTCCCGCAGAGATTCCATCAACGGCAACTCGATGGCTATCGACTCCCAGTTCGCTGGCATTATCGCGTACCCACCGGACGAGGTCTCGCACATCGGCCATCGCTTCCAGTGGCGTGGTCGTTTTCCTGTCCGACAGCCGGTATTCCCCGGCGATCGCTACTAGCCCCAGTCCGGCATACCGTTTGGCATTGTCATAGCACCACTCCGGGTCGCCGTCCGTCCATCCGCCTCCATGCAGCAGAATGATCGCAGGGCGCCGCGCGACCTGGCCCGCCCCATCGGGCCAAAACACATGAGCCGTTAACTTCACGCCCCCCACGGTTTTGTAAACCTTGATTGTGGGCCCGGGCTTCGGAACCTGCGCGTCCAACAAGCTGACAGGAGCAACAAAGGATGACAGGAGCATCAGGCATGACCGGGCGCGCGTTGGCAAGTATCGGCCGAATCGAGATGGCATGCGAATGTGAGCCTCCGTGAGTGCATTCTATGGAGCACCGTTCGCGGAGTTTACGAATATCCGGAGCTTTGTGTTCCGGAATGCCGTCGCGAATGCCGCCCCGGTGGAAGACCTTCCATTCGCGACCCGCCTTTCGCGCACCACGGTCCCTCGCAAACCCGGTGCTATCCTGCCTCCAGTGGACTCCCCAGCCATCGCCTTCCGCGACCTCACCCGCTGCTTCGGCCAATTCACAGCCGTTGACCACATCACCCTTCAGGTCGCCCGCGGCCAGTTCTTCGGCTTCCTCGGACCCAACGGCGCCGGCAAATCCACCACCATCAAAATGCTCACCGGCCTTCTCGCCCCTACCTCGGGCTCTATCGAAATCCTGGGCATCGACTTTGCCGCCCACCCCCTCGAAGTCAAACGGCAAATCGGCGTCGTTCCGGAAGGTCTCGCGCTCTTCGGCCGCCTCACCGCATCCGAGTATCTCCGCTTCGTAGGCCGCATGTATGGCCTCGATCGCGATACCACCAACCGCCGCACCGCAGAGCTCCTCGACTTCATGAATCTCGCCGGCGAGCCCAAAAAGCTCGTCACCGACTTCTCGCACGGCATGCAGAAGAAGCTTGCCCTCGCCGCTGCCGTCATCCACGGCCCCAAAGTGCTCTTCCTCGACGAGCCGTTCGAAGGCGTCGACGCCATTGCCGCCGGATCCCTCAAGGCCATGTTGCAGCGAATGATCGACCGCGGCGCCACGATCTTTCTCACTTCCCACGTTCTCGAAATCGTCGAGCGCCTCTGCAGCCACGTCGCCATCATTCACCAGGGGCGGATGGTTGCGAATGGCTCGCTCGACGAACTCCGAGCCGGCATCGCCCTCGCTGGCGACGACGCCAACGAGAAGCTCACGCTGGAAGAAATCTTCCTGCGCATCGTCGGCGGAAGCGCCGAAGCGAACGAGGCCCAGCTTCAGGAGCTCTCGTGGCTGGCCTGAACCCCGGTTTGAGCGCAGACGATCTCCTCCCAGCGCCGCATGCCGGACCCTTCTCGGCGCTCGCCCGCCAGCAATACGCGGCGCTGGTCTGGCTGCAGTTCCGCATGTTCTTGAACGGCTTTCGCACCATGCGCGGCAGCTTCGAATTTGGGGCAAGGATCCTCACCGGTTTCCTCTTCTTAGTCATGGCCGTTGGTCCCGCCTTCGGTCTCGGCTTCGCCGCATGGATCGGCGTCAGCCAAGGTCGTCGGCTCGCCTTAGCCCTTCCATTGTGGGTGCTGTGCGGCGTCTGGCAAGTCTTCTCGGCGCTCGTCCCGGCGCTCGCCGGCCAAAATCCTGAACTGGCGCATCTGCTCCGCTTCCCCGTCAGCTTCGGTTCGTGGATTCTTCTCTTCCTGATCTACGGCGCATTCACGCCTTCCACGCTCATCGGCCTCGTCTGGGCCCTGGGCATCGGCATTGGCGTTACGGTGGCGCGGCCCGACCTCTTCCTTTCAACCGCTGTCACGCTCGCTCTTTTTGTCTGCTTCAATATTCTGTTGTCGCGCACCATCCTCGCGTGGGTGGAGCGCTGGATGGCGCAGCGGCGCACGCGGGAAATCTTCACCGGCGTCCTTCTTCTTTTGGCTCTCGCCGCGCAGGTGTTCAACCCAGCCTTTCATGACTACGGCCAAATGCGTCGCAGCGGCGCAGCCCACCACCGCAATGCCCTGAAGATTCCATCAAGAGTTTGGGCCCTTCAGGCCGCCTTGCCTCCCGGCCTGGCCGCGGAAGCAATCGTCCAGCCCATGGGCCACACGGGCACCGGAGGACTCCCGCTCTGCGGCCTTGGCCTCTACACCGCGGCCATCGCCGGTTTGCTGACACTGCGGTTGCGTGCTGAAAGCCGCGGCGAGAGCCTCAGCGAAGCCCCTCGCGGTGCTGCGCGCGCGAAAGCCCGAGAACAAAACCGCGCTCCCGCAGTCCTCGACTTTTCCGGACCCATCGCCGCGGTCTTCGAAAAGGACCTGCGCTATCTGCTGCGCAGCGGGCCCATGCTCTATGCGCTCGCTGCCCCTCTGGTGATGGTCTTTCTCTTCGGCGGCGCTGTTCGTTCGGGAAACCTCGGACACCTGCGCGCCGAATACGCGCTTCCTCTGGGGCTCGTCTGGGCCTTCCTGGGTCTAACGCGACTGGTGACGAACAACCTCGGCATGGATGGGCAGGGCCTGTCATTTTATTTCCTCTCTCCCACCCCGTTGCGTACTGTAATCCTCGCCAAAAATGCGCTCCACCTCACCCTGTTACTGTTGGAAGCCGTTCTGATCACCGGGCTGGTCATCTTCCGCTTCGGGCTGCCCGCTCCCGCCATCGCCGTGGCCACGCTGGCCTGGGTACTCTTTGCCGTCCCAACCAACTTCGCCGCAGGCAATCTGCTGTCCATCCTCATGCCTTATCGCATGAACCTGAACCGCATGCGCAACGAACCAGGCGCGATCGGCAACGGCCTGCTCAGCACATTAACCCAGGCGGTGGTTCTCGGAATCGGTGCGCTCGTCTACCTTCCCTGCGCAATCTTCGATCACCGCTGGCTGGCCACCCCGATACTGCTCGCCCTCGCCGCCGTCGGCTTCTTCGCGTATCTGCGCATCCTCGCCAATGTCGATCGGCTCATGCAATCGAAACAGGAGCCACTGCTCCTCCAACTGGCAAAGACCGCATGATGCGATGACGCAATGAAATATGTAACAGTAGAGATTACAAAGTGGCCCATCCAGTGGGCAGGCGGGGATGAGGTCATTTCGCCCCAGCCGATAAACTCTTAGACAGAGCCGCAGATGCGACCCATCGTTCTTTTCTTCCTACTCCTGATTTCCGTTCGCTTTGTTTATGGCCAGGCCGGCCCACCTTTTCTCAATGACGATCCCGACACTCCCGGCAATCGCCATTGGGAAATCAACTTCGGATTCACCGCCCTCCACAACCCAGGCGCCTCCTATTACCAGACTCCGGACTTTGACTTCAACTATGGCTGGGGCGACCGCATCCAGCTCAAATACGAACTACCCATCTCCGAATACACCAATCTGAACGACACCACTGTCGCCGGACTCGGAGAATCGCTGCTGGGCATCAAGGGGCGCTTCTATGAGCACCGTCGCGCCGGTAGTAAGCCCGACGACGACAAAGCCGTCAACTTTTCCCTCGGAACGTACCCCCAGCTCTCCCTCAACAATCCTACCAGTGCTGTGCGTCGCAACGTCGTCCAGTATCCCGGCCCCAACTTTCTTCTGCCTATCGAAACCAACGCCCGCATTGGCTGGCTCCGCCTCGACGGTCAAGTTGGATATTGGTTCGGAAACGCGCACGCGCCCCAGGACTGGATCCGCGGACTCGTAGCCGGTCACGAATTCACAGAAAAAACCGAGCTGTATGCCGAGATCTTCGACGAGCAGGACGCGAACCGCATCGACGGCGCTCCTAAACAGCGCGAAACGGTGCTCGATCTTGGCGGCCGTCACGCAATCGACAGAAACAACTCCGTGCTCCTGCTCTTCATGGCCGGCCGCGGCTTTCAAGCGGTCACCGTGGCGAACGGTCAGCCAAACTGGGTCGCGTATGCTGGCCTGCAACTCCTGCTCGGCCCAAAGGAGAAGGACCAGGTCCGCGGCAAGCTTCCCAACGAAGACAATCCGTGACTGAGCGGAGAAGGCCGCTCCCGGCTACCGTCTGATCAGGGCCCGGCTTCTGGCCCACGGCCCCAAGCTTCCTTTAGGCCAGCTCGTAGCCAGCGAAGAAATACCCAATCTCGAACCGCGCCGTATCCTCCGCGTCCGAACCGTGAATCGCGTTCTCCTCAATCGATCCCGCGTACTTCTTTCGGATCGTCCCCTCTTCCGCATTCGCGGGATTCGTCGCGCCCATCAGCTTCCGCAGATCGGCAATCGCGTTCTCCTTCTCGAGCACCATCGCCACAATCGGCCCCGAAGACATGAACTCGGTCAGCGACCCGAAGAACGGCCGATCCCGGTGAACGTAGTAAAACCCCTCGGCCTGCGGTTTCGAGATGAACACCTTCTTGATGGCGACGATCCTGAACCCCGCCTTCTCAATCTCGGCAAGAATGGCGCCTGCGTGGCTCTTCCGGACCGCATCCGGCTTAATAATGCTGAACGTTCGCTGTGACAACGGCTTCGTCTCCCTGAAATAATGTGATATTGCCAGTGTAGAGCAGGCTTCCATTCGATCATCAATTCACGTCGTTACTGCTTCCTCAAAGGCAGTGGTGGATTCGCTAGGGAACTCGTTCAGGATCTGCTCGTCCCCGAGCTCAAGGCGCCGCGCGTTTCCGTGGATTCCGTCAAGTCCGAACGATTTTGCGGAATGACAAGCTAGCGGAAACGATCAGCCGGCCAGACGGCGACGAGTTCGCGGAAAGCATCGATGCCAGCCGAGCGGAAATGCGGTCTCGGGATGACAATCTGCCGGAGTCGATCGATGCCACAAGGGCCGAACTGCGACCGTCCTCCGATTCCGTTAAAGCTGAGCCGCGTCTGCGCGATGAGCATATGCAGGACTCCGAGTAAATTGCCTGGGATTGGTGTTTGCCGGTTGGTGCCGCCCGTTGGTTAGCGCTCTGCGACGCCTTCGAGTAAATCGAAGAATTCGGGGAATGAGATGGCGGCGGATTCGGCTCCGCGTATGAGTGTGTCTCCTTCTGCGCGGAGGGCGGCTACGGAGAAGGCCATGGCGATGCGGTGATCGCCGCCGGAGTCGATGGTGGCTCCGTGGAGGGTTTGTCCGCCGGGAACGTCGAGGCCCTCGTCGAACTCTTCGACTTCAGCGCCCATAGCGCGCAGGTTGGCGGCGACGAGGGCAATGCGGTCGGATTCTTTAACGCGGAGTTCTTTAGCGTCGCGGATGCGGATGCCGTTTTGTGTGTATGGACCGATGGCGGCGAGGACTGGCAGCTCATCGATGAGCTGCGCGGAGAGCGCACCGGAGATGCTGGTGCCGGTGAGGCCGAGGGGCGGCGCGTTGACCTGAACGGTGCCGACAAGCTCATCATTTTTGGTTTCGAGGTTGAGGACGCCGATGTGGGCGCCGAGCGCGGTGAGGACGTCGAGGAGGGTGGCGCGGGTGGGGTTGAGGCCGAGGTCGTCGAAGATGAGGTTGGAGCCGGGGAAGAGCGCGGCTGCGCAGAGGAAAAAGGCGGCTGAGGAGATGTCGCCGGGGACGGTGGCGTCGATGGCGTGCAGGTGTTGGCCGCCGGCGATGGAGACGGAGTTTTTGGTGCGGTCGACTACGGCGCCGAAAGCACGGAGGGCAAGCTCGCCGTGGTCGCGGGTGCGGACGGATTCGCGAACGCTAGTGGTGCCGTCGGCCCCGAGTCCGGCGAACAGAATCGCAGTTTTGACCTGGGCGCTGGGGGTGGGTGTGGTGAAGTCAATGGCGGTGAGCGGCGCGCCGTGAATATTAATGGGCGCGTGGCCCTCGGTGAGTTCGATATGCGCTCCCATTAAGGCGAGGGGCTTGCGGATGCGCTCCATGGGGCGGCGGCTGAGGGAAGCATCTCCGGTGAGGGTGAATGGGCTGGGGGGGTCGGGGATTGGGGCCGCGAGGAGGCCGGAAAGCATGCGCATGGTGGAGCCGGAGTTGCCGCAGTCGAGGGGGTGGCTCGGGGACGTGAAGTGGCCGCCGGCGCCGGTGATTTCGACTGCGTCGTCGTTGCGCGTCACCTTTGCGCCGATGGCTTCGACGCAGGCGAGGGAGGAGGCGCAGTCGGCGCCTGTGGAGAAATTGGTGAGGCGGGTGGTTCCCTCCGCGAACCCGCCGAGCAATGCGTAACGGTGGCTGATACTTTTGTCGCCGGGCAGGCGGAGGCTGCCCTGGATGTTGCGGGCGGGGTGGATGAGGCGTTCGGTGGCAGTGGCTTGCAAAGTCTCTCCGAGAAGTATTGGCTGTGCTTATCGTACCTGCTGGGCCTTAAGAAAGCGTTCAGCGCGCAGCGTTCAGCGATCAGAAATGCGCCTGGTGCGGACGGAATCGATGATGGGGACTGTCGGTGCTTGATTTCCACTTTGCGCTATGCGAGGCTCGGATCGTAGTGAGTCCCCCTCTTTGTGAAATGTTCGCCGAGGAGTATCGCGCTATTCGGCCGCGTGCTCCCATTCCTCCGATTGAAGTTCGGTTTTATCGCTTCACGTCGCTGAACACCACGATCCGGCTGCGCGAGGGGCGCATTCGGGTGAGCCTTTCGGATTTGCTGGAGGGCGCGCCGGAGGCGGTGCTGCGGGCGATCGCGCACATCCTGCTGGCAAAGTTGTATCGCCGGCCGATTGATGCGGGGCAGGCGCGGCGATATCGGCGGTTTACGTCGAGCGAGGCGGTGGTTCGGCAGAGCGAGCGGATCCGGCAGACGCGGGGGCGGAAGCGGATCGGGTCGGCGCAAGGCGAGCACTACGATCTTGACGAAGTTTTCGAGACGCTGAACCGGCGGTTCTTTTTTGGGCTGATGGGACGGCCGCTTCTTACCTGGAGCGAGGTTTCGGCGAGGCGGCTGCTGGGGCATTACGACTCGGCGCACAACACGATTATGGTGAGCCGCGTATTCGACCGGAAGGGGACGCCGCGGTACGCAATCGAATATCTGATGTATCACGAGATGCTGCACCTGAAGCATCCGGTGAAGCAGAAGAACGGGCGGCGGTGCGTGCACTCGAGGGCGTTTCAGGAAGAGGAAAGGCTGTTCCCGGAGCTGGAGCGGGCTAAGGCTTATTTGAAGACGCTTTGAAGGCGGCGAAGAAGCGGTCAGCTAAGAACCGGTTAGCTAAAAACCGGTTAGCGGTAAAGCGGGTCAGCGAAGAAGCGGCTAGCGGGTGACACTCGTTGCCCTCGTGAACACCGGCGGGCCAGCTCGCCGGTGTTGCTGACGCTCGGGAGGTGCCGTGTCTGCGCATCGCTCAAGATGACACTATGTTTGCGCGACACGCGCAGTCGTGCTACAAGGAACACATGGGCACTTTGTCCATTTCGGTGATTCGTTTTGTGAGCAGCCTCTCCGGCTGTTGTTGTTGTCGCTAGGTTTGCGATTTCTCGCGCCGTGATGCGGCGCAATTCCTAAAAAGCAAAAACTTCGGGTGCGGGGATTTTTCTCTGCGGAACAGGAGCAGTCTTTATGGTTTCGTCGACGCGACGAGTTTCCATCGATAGCTGGGCTGTGGGGTTGGCGCTGCTGGCTGCGCTGCTGGTGCGGTTAGGAGTTTTCAAGAGCGTGCCGTGGTAAGGAACGGGTATAGAGCACGGGCGTTGGTGCCCTCGCGAACCCCAACGAACAAGTTCGCCGGGGATGCTGACGCTCGGGAGGTCCTTCGAC